>PJTZ01000340.1_pt1 | contig 12261 bp, 8 predicted proteins | sample 1512131 | NCBI WGS metagenome assembly PJTZ01 (sample SAMN08177679, study PRJNA422409) | Soil metagenome, whole genome shotgun sequencing project. | reverse complement strand
TAACGGAGCCGGGCCTCAATGATCGCGGCAACGTGTTTTTTGCCGCCATCGAAATGACGCGTATGCCGATGATCCTGACGGATCCCCATCAGGCGGATAATCCCATTGTCTTTGCCAACAAGGCTTTTCTCGATCTCACCTTTTACGAGGAGAGCGAGGTCATCGGGAGGAACTGCCGGTTCCTGCAAGGCGCGCAGACCGATCGCGAGCAAATTGCTGAAATGCGGCAAGCCATCGAAAAGCGTGAGTCTATCGCTCTTGAAATTCTGAATTACCGGCGCGACGGCTCGCCCTTTTGGAACGCGGTTTTTATCGGTCCCGTTTATAATGTGACGGGAGAACTGCTTTATTTCTTCGCAAGCCAGCTGGACGTTTCCCGGCGCCGGGAAACCGAGCAGTTCCTTCGGCAGGCCCAGAAAATGGAGGCCATCGGGCAATTGACAGCTGGCCTGGCCCATGACTTCAACAATTTGCTGCAAGTTGTCGGAGGCAGCCTGGAGCTCGCTGCTTACCGGGTTTCCGACGAGAAGGCGCTGCGTTATATCCATAATGCGCGCTCGGCGGCGGACAAAGGAGCAAAACTGACCGGCCAGTTGCTCGCCTTCGCCCGCAAGACGCGGCTTACTCCCCGATCGGTGGATGTGAGCGACTGCATCCAGGGCTTTCTGAATGTCATCGAAAGCGCAATCGGCAAGGACGTCGAACTGCATCTGAGTTTCCGCCGGAATCTGCCCCGGGTTCATATCGACGCGGATCAACTGGAGATGGCGATCCTTAATGTGGTCATGAACGCACGGGACGCTTCTTCAAAAGGTGGTCTGGTCACCATCGCAACAAGCAAGATCCATCTCAACGGTGACGCGAAGTCCAGGGAGCTTCTACCGGGGGATTACATTGCTGTTGAAGTCACCGACGAGGGGCAGGGCATGCCGCCCCACGTCGCTCAGAGAGCTATCGAGCCGTTTTTCACCACCAAACCGACAGGGCAGGGGACAGGTCTGGGGCTCGCAATGGCCAGCGGCTTCGTTCAGCAGTCGCGCGGTCGGCTTGAGATCGAAAGCGAGGTGGGTGCCGGCACGACGATCCGGATGCTCTTTCCTATCTCCGTACAGGCCGAAGCGGACGATCCTCGTTCCCCAACAAAGGTTCGATCGTCTTTCCCGAGTGAGGCTCCTGACAAAAACGGCGAACATATACTCGTTGTCGAGGACAGCCCCGAAGTCCTCGCCCTTGCCAAGGAGATTCTAGAAACTGCCCGCTACCGGGTCACGACGGCGGTCTCGGGTGACGAGGGCCTGCGAATCCTAGCCGAGAAGTCAGAGGCGGATCGGTTCGATCTCCTGTTTACCGACCTCGTCATGCCAGGCAGTCTTAATGGCATCATGCTCGCGCAGGAAGCGATCAAACTCGATCCGGATATCGGCGTCCTGATGGCCACCGGATATAATGAGGAACTTGTGGCAGATGGGCCAAGTGACGTTGCGCGCGACGTCCTCGGCAAGCCTTACAGGCAGGCTGAACTGCTGGACCGTGTCCGGCAGACTCTGAATCGCAGACATGAACCAAAGGAAGCGCGGCGCAATCGATCCGACTTCGGACATGCGGAAGCTTGAAAAGAGCTCAACCGAACTGTCCGTTATTGCAGGGAGTTTTCAGGCGGCGTTCTCAACGGCGCTCCATGAAATAGACCCCGTTGCCACGAGGTGTGTGGGATTTGCTTTAGCCGATATTACCCCTGTGTTCTGAAATCAGATTTCTCAGTCGTGACGACTTAATTCCCTTTATTTTCTTAACCTTTTCGTTGGCAATGCCTCGTAAACAAGAGCCATGCGTTTGGCGACGATCACGAATTGGGCGTACGGCGGGACCGTGGCATTAACGCTTATCTCGGGCAGCACGATGCTGCTGGCGTCGGATGCGCAGGAGAACGAACGTGACGCTGTCGAGAACCGTTATCGCCTGGATAAGGCCAGCTCCACTCTCGGTCGCGAAATTTCAACCCTCACTAATCATGCCCGTCAATATCTTAACACCGGCGATCCGACCTATCGCCTTCTCTATCAGCGAGAAAGCGCGACACTCGGCACCATCGAGGGCCGGATCAGGCACTTGAACGATGCAGGGGCCCGGCCTGAAGAGCTGAGAGCCCTTAAAGATGCGATAGCATGGGCCGACACTCTCCACGATGAGCAACGCGAAGCGCTGGACGCACATGATCGCGGCAACGAGAAGCGTGCGCGCCAGCTGCTTTTCGGGCCGGAATATGAGCGTGAACTCGACCGCGCCCAGGTGATGATCGAGCAGTTCCAGAGCCGGTTGGATCAGCGCACTCAGGCAGACGTTGACGTAGCGGAGAATATCGCCCGGGTCTGGAAAACTGTCTCCGAGATCGCGCTGGCAGTGACAGGTCTCATGTTCCTGGGGGTGCTTTATTTCATCTTCAAGCAGCGGGTACTGAGGCCCGTCGTACGGCTGAGCGATGTAGTGACCCGACTTGCCGCGCAGGATTATGCTGTAGAGCCGCCCCCGATCGATCGGATAGACGAGATTGGCGATATGGCGAATGCAATCCGTATCTTTCGCGAAAACGGTCTCGAGCGCCAGCGCCTCGCGGCGGAGCGGGATGCCGATCTGCACATACGGGAACTCTTCTCGAGAATGGCCCAGCGATTGCAGGGCTGCAATACACTTGCAGAGTTGCAGGGCGTACTCCAGCGCTTTGCGCCGGAGATCGCGCCAGGACTGGCCGGCCGGCTTTACCTTCTGGACGAGAGGCGAGGCGTCGTCGGGGAGGCTTGCCAATGGCAGGAGCCGCGCTTCTCTCGCGCGGAGTTCCCGTCGCTTGCATGTTGGGCGCTACGGCGCGGACTGCCGCACAGGCCTGCGGGCACCCAGGTCGATGTGCCCTGCGAGCATCTCGATCTGCAAGGCGAAGCCCCTCTTCCTGACACGTTGTGCTTGCCGCTTACCGCACAACGAGAGCTTCTGGGTATGCTCTACTTCGAGCCTCTGGATTCGATTTCTCACGAGGCCATCTCGCTGACCTATCTTCAGCTTCTGGCGGAGAATGTGGGTCTTGCGCTTGGCAATCTGCGGCTGCGCGAGACGTTGCGCGAAATGGCGATGACGGACTCGCTGACCGGCCTTGCCAATCGGCGCCAGCTCGAAGCGGTGCTGGGCGAACAGGTCGCCAAGGCAGAGCGAGCAGGCAAGCCGATCAGCTGCCTGATGATCGACGTCGATCATTTCAAGAGCGTCAACGATATGTTTGGGCACGAGGCTGGCGACGTTGTGCTGCGGCAGGTCGGCGCCGCGATCAAAAGTGAGATGCGCGAAGAGGATGTCTCGTCCCGCTATGGAGGCGAGGAATTTCTGGCGCTCCTCATTGGAATGGGTGCGGATCAGGCTGAGAAGCGAGCCGAAATGATACGCAGCCGAATTGCTGCGCTGCAGATCATTTCCGGCGAAAATAACATTGGCCCTGTGACGGTATCCATCGGCGTAGCAACGGCGCCCACGCACTGCCAGTCTCGCAATCTTGTCGAAACCACCGATGCGGCGCTTTATCAGGCCAAGTCTTCGGGGCGGAACCGGGTCGTCGTCGCGTCATCTGCACGGAAGCACGCTGTCGCCTGATGCAACGTAGCGCGTAGGCAAAGGCCGTACAGCAAAGATCTTACCGAAGTTGACTGTCTTTGCTCCCCCGCCTGTTAATGCCGGAGGCCACTGGGTTTTTGTCTCTGGCCGACTGACACGTTACGCATGTTCTTGTCCCGGGCAGCGCTTTTCGACGTGCCTGGGGAATGGGCTCACCGCATGCTTCGCAGTCGAGCAATCCCGGCCCCGATGGCATGCGGGAGCGCGCAGTCGCGATTGCATCCTTCACGCTGTCGTCGATCTGATCCTGTACTGCGCCGTCGGGCGCCCAGCCATTGGCCATTTTTCTTCTCCTGCGGAAAACATCGCCAGAGCTCGGATATAATGTCGCAATCGCGGGATTTTTACCCGAGCCATCATCGCTTTGGCTTGAAGAAACCATCATTTGCCCGGGCCAAACAATTTTCCGTCGGCATTTGAATTCGGCGGAACCGAACCGGGATTGCTTCGTTTGCCCTCCGCTGGGAGGCTTGGGTGTCGCACATACTGATAATAGAGGATAACCTGCTCGTCGCACTTGACGTGCAGGCTTGCGTCGAAGAATTGGGTGCCAGTTCTACGGCAGTCGCTTCTTCGGAAGATGACGCGGTTCGCATGGCCTTGGCCAAGCGCCCGGACGTTATCACCTCGGATGTCCGGCTCGCTCAGGGCTTGGGTACAGAGGCAGTTCGACGTATCGTCGAACATTATGGCGATATTCCGGTGCTTTACATCACTGCCAACCCCGATGCGGTGAAGGCGCGGGAGCCGGATGCGCGGGTCGTCGTCAAGCCTTACCGCTGGGAGCAGCTCACGGCGGAAGTGCAGGCAATAGGTCTTGTCGGCGTCCTGTCTTGAAGGGCGCTAGCGAAACCATCCCTGGCGCGCATCCCGTTCAGCACATAATGGAGACATGGGCGTCCGTTGATCTGCGTGGATCGGCGGGCGGGTCCTGTATTGCCGGTTGATCGCGTTCCGTATCTGCCATTACCCCTGCCACTGCCTCACGATATGAGACGCTAATGACCAATCGCTCCGCTTCGCAGACCGTTCGCAACAGCACTGGGCTGAACTGGGGAACATGGGCAGGCCTGTTTCTCGTTCTCCTTTTTTTCATCGGGAGCGGCTTCACAGCCTATCGAAACATATCCACCCTGCGTGCGGACACGCGCAATGTTCAGCATACTCACGAGGTCATCACCGCACTCGGCAAGCTCCTTTCCAGCACCCAGGACAGCGAGACAGGCCAGCGCGGCTATCTTCTTACTGGCGACGAACAATATCTCGCGCCGTATGCGGAAGCCCGCAAGCGCACCGCAGAACAGCTCGACCGTCTGGCCGAGCTCACCCGTGACAACGAGACCCAGCAGGCCCGCCTGACGACGTTGCGGGGCTATATCGATGCTAAGCTGTCCGAACTGAACCGGACCATCGGGTTGCGCCGGAGCGGGGAAACGGTCGCCGCGCTTTCAATCGTGAATGGCGGTGAGGGTAAGGCGGACATGGACCGCATCCGCAGCCAGATCGACCTCATGCAGCAGGAGGAGACGCGACTGCGCGGTATCCGGGTCGAGGAGATGGAGGCCGCCTATACCGCGGCATGGACGACGGGTATCGGAACGATGCTGCTCGGCATAGCGCTTACCCTCGTCGTCGGTTTCCTGATCCGTCACTCGACGCAGGTCCGCGAACGGAGGCAGTGGCTGCAGGCCGGGCAGGCGGAATTGTCAGCCGTCATGCTGGGTGACCTTGGAGCGACCGAGCTGGGTGAGAAGACCCTTGCCTTCATGACGCGCTTTCTTGGCGCTCAAGCCGGGGTATTGTTCGCCGGGCAGGGCGGCCGTTTTCATCGTCTCGCCATGCAGGGCGTGCCGGGTGACGCGCGCATCGTCGAGGGCTTTGCCGCGAAGGAGGGACTGCTCGGTCAGGTGGCCGCCGAACGAAGGGCCATACTTTTGCAGGATGTGCCAGAGGGTTATTTGACAATTGGCTCCGCGCTTGGTCAGGACAGCCCACGCCATCTCGTCATCTCTCCTGCTATTGCGGACGATGTGGTCCAGGGTGTGCTGGAGTTTGGCTTTCTTCAGCCCGTGTCGGCGGAGGTGATGGAGTTTCTCACTGAGGCGCAGGTCGTCATCGGTACCGCATTGCGGTCCGCACGTTTTCGGGCGGAACTCCAGAACCTGCTTGAGGAAACGCAGCGACAGGCGGAGGAACTTCAGGTCCAGAGCGAAGAGTTGCGCGTCTCGAACGAAGAGCTTGAAGAGCAGGGCCGAGCGCTCAAGGAGTCGCAGGCTCGCCTTGAGCAGCAGCAGGTCGAGTTGGAGCAGACCAATGCTCAGCTTGAGGAGCAGGCGCAACAGCTAGAGGCGCAGCGGGACGATCTGACGCGGTCCAGCGCGGCCGTCGAGCTGAAAGCGCGGGAGCTTGAGCAGGCGAGCCGCTACAAGTCTGACTTCCTCGCCAACATGTCGCATGAGTTGCGCACGCCGCTCAATTCGCTGCTCATCCTCTCGAAGCTGCTCAGTGACAATCCGGCCGGCAATCTGACGGGTGATCAGGTCAAATATGCGCAGACCATCCAGTCCTCGGGCAACGACTTGCTGACGCTCATAAACGATATTCTCGACCTATCGAAAATCGAAGCCGGACAGGTCGATGTGCGTCCCGAGCCCATCGCGATCGAGCGATTGACGAGCGATCTGCAGCAACTGTTTCAGCCGATCGCAAACGAGCGCCAGCTGTCCTTTGAAATTGGGGTGGCGGATAATTGCCCCGAAGAGCTTGATGTCGATCGCCAACGCCTGGACCAGATTCTCAAGAACCTTCTTTCCAACGCGCTTAAATTCACGGAAGCGGGCAGCGTCCGCCTCGACATCAAGTGCACCGAGGATAAGCGCGTCGCCTTTGCGGTCATGGATACCGGCATTGGCATCGCCGAGCATCAGCAGGGCGAGATTTTCGATGCCTTCCGTCAGGCTGACGGAACGATCAGCCGGAAATTTGGCGGCACGGGCCTGGGCCTTTCCATCTCGCGTGAACTCGCCCGGTTGCTCGGCGGCACCATCACGCTGAGCAGTACACTGGGAGAAGGCAGCACCTTCACGCTGACGATCCCTATCACATATGACCCCGCTTTGGTTGCGCCCCGCGAGGAACCGGCCCCAAGTCCCGGCCCTCGTCCCAGTGCCGTTCAGACTCCCCGGACCGAGCGCACGGCTCCTCCCGCGCGTCGGCTCGATGATGATCGGGACGCACTCAAGGGCAGCAGCCGTATTCTCCTTGTGGTGGAGGATGACCGCAGCTTTGCCGGGATCGTGCGGGATCTGGCGCGGGAGATGGGCTTCCAGTGCCTTGTTGCCGGAAGCGCGGACGAGGCGCTTCGCCTCGCGCACGAATATCGGCCTCACGCGGTTGTTCTTGATGTCGGCTTGCCGGATCAATCGGGCCTCGCGGTTCTCGATGCGCTCAAGCGCAATGTCGAGACGCGCCACATACCGGTTCACGTCGTCTCCGCGGCCGATCATAGCCAGACGGCCCTGTCCCTCGGCGCGATGGGCTATCTGGTCAAACCGGTGAAGCGCGAGGAACTGGCCGATCTGCTCGAGGCAATGGCGACCAAGCTGGCCAGCACATCCCGTCGCGTCCTTATCGTAGAAGATGACGCTGTACAGCGCGAGGCAGTGGCCCAGTTGCTGGCAAGTGGAGACGTGGAGACCGTGACGGTCGGGACAGCGGCAGAGTGCCTTGAGCGACTGCGCACCGAGACGTTCGACTGTATGGTACTCGACCTCTCGCTGCCGGATGAATCCGGCTATGCACTGCTCGAAAAGCTCCATCAGGATGATAGCCACAGCTTCCCGCCGGTCATCGTCTACACCGGCCGTGATCTCTCGACGGATGACGAGCAGCGACTGAGGCGTTACTCTGACTCCATCATCATCAAGGGCGCGCGCTCCCCGGAGCGGCTGCTGGATGAAGTTTCGCTCTTCCTCCATCAGGTCGTGACGGATCTGCCGCCCGAGCATCAGCAGATGATCCGGCAGGCGCGCAGCCGCGACGCCACGCTGAATGGTCGCCGGGTCCTCATCGTCGAAGATGATGTGCGCAACGTCTATTCGCTGACCAACATCCTTGAGCCGCATGGCGTGCTGATCGAAATAGCGCGCAACGGCAAGGAAGCGATTGCCGCGCTTGAAAAGTCCGCCGGGGAGGGGGGCGACGCGATCGATCTGGTGCTCATGGACGTCATGATGCCGGTAATGGACGGGCTCACCGCCACCCGGGAACTGCGCAACGACAGCAGGTGGAAGCGTCTGCCGATCCTGATGCTCACCGCCAAGGCGATGCCCGACGATCAGCAGAAATGCATCGATGCCGGGGCGAGCGATTACATGGCCAAGCCGCTCGATGTCGATAAGCTGCTTTCGCTTGTCCGCGTCTGGATGCCACGCTGACCACCATGTCGGACGTGATCGAGGATATCGAGATCAGACTGCTGCTGGAGGCCCTCTACCAGCGCTATCATTACGACTTCCGGAACTATGCGCAGGCGTCGATCCGCCGGCGGCTGCGGCAGGCGCGCCAGCAGCTCGGTTTTCTTACCTTTTCGGCAATGCAGGAGGGTCTGCTGCATGACGAAGGGCTGCTGCCCCGTCTGCTGAGTTACCTGACGGTGCAGGTTAGCGAGATGTTTCGCGATCCGCCCTATTTCCGGGCGCTGCGCGAGCAAGTGGTCCCCCACCTTCGAACCTATCCTTCGCTTAAGGTGTGGGTGGCCGGGTGCAGCGGCGGCGAGGAGCTTTACTCGCTGGCTATCCTGTTCCGAGAAGAGGGGCTGGAAGACCGCACCCTCTTTTACGCAACTGACATCAGTCAGGAAGCGATCCAGACGGCCTCACGCGGCATCTATGCCCTCGACCGGATCAAGGGCTTCACTGAGAATCATCGCGCCTCCGGGGGAAAATCCTCGCTATCCAACTATTATACCACGGCCTATGGCGGTGCGGCTTTCGACAAGAGCCTGCGTGAACGGGTCGTCTTTTCGGATCATAGTCTGGTGACGGACGCTGTGTTTGGTGAGATGCATCTCATCTCCTGTCGTAACGTCATGATCTATTTCGATCGTGAGCTGCAGGATCGTGCGCTCGGGCTGTTTCGCGACTCCCTCGTGCGCAACGGCTTTCTCGGTCTGGGTGCGAAGGAGAGCCTGCGTTTCTCTGCTCATGCGCCTTCATTTGCCGACTTCATCCGCGCAGAGCGAATTTATCAGAGGCGGGACATATGACTGGCGCCGCGCCGCGCATCGTCGTCATCGGGGCCTCAGCAGGCGCCATTCAGGCGCTATCGCAGATTCTTCCTGCGCTGCCGGCAGATTTCCCGTTGCCCATTCTTGTCGTTGTGCATGTGCCGGCCGATCGCAGCAACTTCCTCGCGCCGCTGTTTCAGGACAAATGCCAGCTGGCGGTCCGAGAGGCCGACGACAAGGAGCCGGCGCTGGGCGGAACCGTCTACTTCGCGCCGCCCGACTATCATCTTTTGCTCGAAGTCGATGGCTCGCTCTCGCTTGCGAGCGATGAGCCGGTTCAACATTCTCGTCCATCCATCGACGTATTGTTCGAGAGCGCGGCCGACGCCTTTGGCGCGGATGTGATCGGCATCGTGTTGACGGGTGCCAATGCAGATGGTGCGGCGGGCCTCCGCGCCATTGCCGCCGCTGGTGGCACTACGCTCGTCGAAGATCCCCAATTGGCCTTCGCCGATGCCATGCCGGATGCAGCCCGAAAGGCCTGTCCCTCGGCAAGAGTTCTGACCCTTGACGGGATCGCCAAATTTCTTCTGGAGAATACTCAAAGATGACCAGCGGACACAGCCCTGTCCCGATCCTGCTTGTCGATGATCTGGAAGAGAATCTCCTCTCGCTGGAGGCGTTGCTTGCTCGAGATAATGTGCGGCTGATCAAGGCGCATTCCGGCGACGAGGCGCTCGAACTCCTGCTACGTGAGGATGTCGCGCTTGCGCTGCTGGACGTGCAGATGCCTGGTATGAACGGCTTCGAACTGGCCGAGTTCATGCGGGGTAACGAGCGCACCCGCTCTATCCCGATCATTTTCTTGACAGCAGGCACGGCGGATGCGCAGCGCCGGTTTCAGGGTTATGAAGCAGGGGCCGTCGACTTCATTCAGAAGCCGATCGAGGCTGACATTCTGCGCAGCAAGGTCGATGTCTTCGTCAAGCTCTACCAGCAGCGTCAGCTCCTCGCTGCCCAGCGCGATGAGCTCGCCTCTACGACCCGGGCGCTTCGCGAAGCCGATCGTCGCAAGGACGAGTTTTTAGCTGTCTTGGCGCATGAATTGCGCAACCCTCTCGCATCGCTTCATGCCGGTGTGAACCTCATTCAGCGCAAAGTCGGCACCCCGCAGGCGCCGATCATTCAGGAAAGCATGCACCGGCAGATTTTCCATCTTGCCCGGCTGGTCGATGATCTGCTCGACGTATCGCGCATCACCGAGGGCAAGATCTCCCTGCGCAGGGAGCGGCTCGACCTTACCGAAGTGCTGAGCCTTGCGATCGAGGGCAGCCAGGCGCAGATCGACGCCGGGCATCACCATTTCGCTACCGATGTGCCGAGCGAACCGGTCTGGATCGATGGCGACCTGACCCGGTTGGCACAAATCATCTCCAACCTTCTCAATAACGCCGCCAAATATACGCCGGAAAATGGCGAGATCAGGCTCTCTGCGCGGGTCGTGGAGAATGAGGTCGAGATCGCGGTCCAGGATAATGGGCTGGGTATTCCACCTGAGAAGAAGAATCATATTTTCGAGATTTTCGCGCAGATTGATGAACATCAGGAACGGGCAGGGGGCGGGCTGGGTATTGGCCTGGCGCTCGTTCATCAGCTGGTGGATCTGCATGGCGGCAGCGTCGGCGTCGAGAGCGAAGGTTTAGGGAAGGGCAGCCGGTTCTTCTTTCGCGTTCCTGCGTTGGGCGCCAACTGAAGATAACGAGATCGTAACTGTACTCCCGCTACCACGGTCCGGCGCCGGACTTGGCGTGGGTGGGGCAGGAATCATGAGAAAGTTGGAGACGTTTCTCCGGGCGCGGGGAACACGGGTGGCGCTGGCTGTCTGCTTGCTGGGGACGGGCGCAATGGGTTTTGCGCCCTATGTTTTGAATGATGTGTCCACACAGGCCGCGATCAATGCCCCGCTCATCCGCTTGACGGCTGCTGCCGACGGTACTGTTGCGAACCTGCCAGCGGATGGCCAATATTTTGGTCAGCCTACCATGATCCGGCTGCTGGACCTCGCTCAGGACACAGGGGAAGTAGCCGATCTCAACGCGCGGGAAGAAATCGCGCTGGCGCAGATCACCCTTAGCAAGCGTCAACTCGCTGAACTGGCCGCACAGGAAACGCGCCTCGATCATCGCGCCGCGCTCTTTTCTCAGGCGACATCGGCGCGCCTGCTGCAGGACCGGGTTGCCGCGCAGGCGGCGATCGAGAGTTGTCAGGCGGAACGATCCGAACAGGCCGCCGCGCTGGTGCGTGCGCGCCAGCTTGCCACGCAGGGCTTCATGTCGCAGGCGGGTGTTGAAAAGGCGATGGCAGCGGCCTCCGCAAAAGAGAGCGATTGCAGCAAGGCTGCAGCGACACTGCGGTCCATTCAGATCGCGAGCGACGCTGCTCGCTCGGATGTCTTCGTGGGTGACAGCTACAATGACGCGCCTTATGCCGTGCAGCAGGCCGACCGCGTGCTGCTCCAGCGCCAGACGATCGAGAAGACTCTGAGCGACGCCACGGCAGAATATGCACAAACACGGATCCGCCTGAAGGACGCCCTTGCCCGCGCGAGCTATGTTGCGCCTGCAGGCACGCTGGTCTGGGCCGCAACCTCCAGCTCCGGTGCGTCAATCCGGGCTGGTGAGCCAGTGATTGATCTCGTCGATTGCCGCCGCCGCTTCGTCCAGGTGGCATTGCCTGAGCGCAAGGCCGAGGTGATTCAGCCCGGAGGGCAGGCGGACATCCGGATGATCGGTTCCAGCACGTGGATGAAGGGCCGGGTCGTAAACATCACGGGCGGAGCGGGGCGGCGTCAGGAACGTCTGCTCGCTGCCTCAACCTATTCGCAGCCGGGCGCGCGGGAAATCATCGTAGATGTCGCTCTGCCCGCGCAGTTGCCAGCCAAGGTCGACGCCAGTCGCAAATGCGATGTCGGGCGCCTCGCCGAGGTGCGGTTCGGCCGCAGCATCTGATCGCTATGGAGAGCATAGCGCTCAACGCGCCGTTCACGGCGCTCGCGCTGGTGCTGGGCGTGTTCATCGTCTTCGGTAGCCTGTGGCGATCGCGCGCCGGGATTGTCGTCACCGTGGCGGTCACGGTGGGAAGTTACATTTACTGGCGCATCGTGGAGACTATTCCTTGGGGAGGCTCCGCGGGGGACCTGTGGTGGCCGCTCACTTGCCTCGCGATCGAGATGGCCGCGCTGTTCGATGGCGCGATCCTGCTCGCGCTGCTCTCCCGGCCGACGAACCGTTCCGCCGAGGCCGACGCAGGCGAGGCGCGCTGGCGGTCGCTATGGGCGCGCGATGCCGGGCTGCTTCCGCCTGCCGATGTGTTCATTG
>PJTZ01000338.1_pt1 | contig 12286 bp, 9 predicted proteins | sample 1512131 | NCBI WGS metagenome assembly PJTZ01 (sample SAMN08177679, study PRJNA422409) | Soil metagenome, whole genome shotgun sequencing project. | reverse complement strand
TTCGCCGCACGCTTGTAGCCGGCAAGCAGGTTTGCGCCATCGGGCGTCTCGATGAAGGACTGAAGCGCCTTCACGCGAGCAAGCAGGCGGACGAGATCGTCCTCGCCCCCAAGGGCGAACACTGCGTCAATGAGGTCGTAGCGGACACCGGCCTCACGCTGCTGGACCTTGAGGCGGTCGGCGAAGAACTCGAGAATTTTAGAACGAGCCTGCAAGGCGTTGGCCGCGATCTTGAGAACTTGATCCTGGCGCGCCGATCGTCCCATATCATAAGCAGACGCGATGAGGTCGTCAGGGAACTCTCCTTCAAAAAGGTCAATAGCACTTTCGAGGACGTCCGACACTTCATCCGTTAAGGATTGGATACGCGCTTCATCATAATATAGCATCTGCTGGCTAATTGGCTTAGTAAGCGCCAACCTCAAATTTGAAGCGTGTAGCAGCGAGATTATGCCAAGCGCGCTCCGCCGCAGAGCAAAAGGATCACGACTTCCAGTTGGTCCTTCGCCGATCAAAAAGAAGCCTACTAAGCTATCCAGCTTATCCGCTAGACCGACCGCAACCGTTACCGGCGCAGTCGGCACATCATCGCCCTGCCCGACCGGCTTGTAGTGGTCGCGGATGGCGTCGGCCACGGCGTCGGGCAGGCCCTCGGCGCGGGCATAATAGCCGCCCATAAGGCCCTGTAATTCCGGGAACTCGCCAACCATTTCGGTGACGAGGTCGGCCTTGCACAGGCGGGCAGCCTGACGCGCCAGCACGGGATCACAGTTCGGTACGATGCCTTCGGTGGCGAACCACTCGGCCAGCTTGGCGACGCGTTCCACCTTGTCCGTCACGGTGCCCAGCTTCTCGTGGAAGGTGATGCGCGAGAGCTTTTCTGCATGAACCGCCAGCGGCGTCTTCTTGTCCTGCTCCCAGAAGAAGCGCGCGTCCGAGAGGCGCGCGGCGAGAACCTTGCGGTTGCCCTCCACGATCGCCGCACCACCGTCGATCGCGTCGATATTCGCCGTGCAAATAAAGGCAGGCGCGAGCTTGCCCGCGCCGTCACGCAGAACGAAATATTTCTGGTTGATCCTGAGCGTTAGCTGGATGACTTCCGGCGGCACCTCAAGAAACGCGGGATCAAAATCGCCGATGAGCGGCACGGGCCATTCAGTCAGACCCGCATTCTCGGCAACGAGCCCGGCGTCTTCAATGAGCGTATAGCCCTTACTCGCGGCAAGCGCGGCGGCCTTCTCGGCGATGATCGCCTGCCGCTCCTGATGGCTGACGATGACATGGCAGGCGCGCAGCTTCTCGGCATAATCGGCCGCGCTGCCAATCGTGATCGGTCCCTCGTGGTGAAAACGGTGCCCAAGCGTGGCAAAGCTGGAACGGATGCCATGGACCTCGATTGGGACGAGATCTTCGCCTAGAATGGCGACGATGCCCTGCAGCGGACGGACCCAGCGCAGGCTCTCTGTGGTGACGCTCTCGTCGCCCCAGCGCATCGACTTGGGCCAGGGGAAAGCGCGGACGACGGCAGGCAGGGCTTCGGCCAGCACCTCAGCAGTCGCGCGGCCGGGCTTCTCTTGCGTCCCGAACCACACGCCGTCGCGGTCCTCAAGCTGGTCCTGCGTCAGGCCCGTCTTGCGCAGGAAGCCTTCGAGCGCCTGAGCGGGCGCGGATGTGCGCGGGCCTTTAAATTCCTCGCTGACGGCTTCCGTGGCGGCGGGCAGGTCATGCGCGATGAGCGCGAGGCGGCGCGGCGTCACATAGGATGTGATGCGTGCGGCCTTGAGCCCGGCTTTCGCTAGTTCGTCCGTGAACAGGCGCGCGAGATCATCGCTCGCCTTCAGCTGCATGCGCGCCGGGATTTCCTCGCAGCGCAGTTCGAGAAGAAAGTCGGTCATGCCGCCCACCCGTTGACCTGCATCCACGCTTCGCAGCTCCCCCGCGCCAGATCGCGCACACGGCCGATATAGCTCGCCCGCTCCTGCACGGAGATCACGCCGCGCGCCTGCAGTAGGTTGAAGACATGACTGGCTTTGATCGCTTGCTCATAGGCCGCGAGCGGCACCCCGGCATCGATGCTCGCCTTGCATTCTGCCTCGCAGTCACGGAACCAGCGGAACAGCTTCTCGGTGTCCGCCACCTCAAAGTTCCACTTCGACATTTCCTGCTCGTTCTTCAGGAACACGTCGCCATAGGTGACCGCCGGGCGGTTGCCCACGGCATCGTTGAAGACGAGGTCATAAACGCTGTCGACGCCCTGAATATACATGGCGAGGCGTTCCAGCCCATAAGTGAGCTCGCCCGCGACGGGCTTGCAGTCGAAGCCGCCCATCTGCTGGAAGTAAGTGAACTGGGTTACTTCCATGCCGTCGCACCAGACTTCCCAGCCGAGCCCCCATGCGCCGAGCGTCGGGCTCTCCCAATCATCCTCGACGAAGCGGATATCGTGCAGGAGCGGATCGATACCGATCGCTTTGAGCGAACCCAGATACAGATCCTGAAGGTCCGGCGGGGACGGCTTCATGATGACCTGATACTGGTAATAATGCTGGAGCCGGTTGGGGTTCTCGCCATATCGGCCGTCCGTAGGGCGGCGCGAAGGCTGGACATAAGCGGCATTCCAGGGATCCGGTCCGAGGCTGCGCAGCGTCGTCGCCGGGTGGAATGTGCCGGCGCCCACCTCCATATCGAGAGGCTGCAAGATTACGCAGCCTTGCTTGGCCCAATAGTCATGCAATGTTAGGATCAATCGCTGAAAGCTCAGCATCACTCGCCCGCCTGCCTAACCCGCGATCCACTCGCGGAAACGCCGGGGCTTTGGCGCATGGGGTCGGCGGGGTCAAGCAAGTGAACGTGAAGGAATGGGCATGACAAGGACGACGGCGGCGAAAGTCTATAGTGGATTGCGCGCCTTTTCCGTCGGGATGCTCGCGCTGCTTGCTCCGCCGCTCGCCGCGCAACCGGCGCTTCAGTCTCCCCGCGAAGCCAGCAGCGCAGTTGCGACCGGAGCCACCGCCAAGCCCGTGCGGGCGCGACCCGCGCTCTGGGTCGTGAAAGACAACCACACGACGATCTACCTGCTCGGCACGATCCACCTCATGAAGCCGCAGGTCGCGTGGTTCGAGGGACGACTGCGCGAGGCCTATGATCAGGCGGACGAAGTGACGCTCGAAGTTGTCGACGATATGGATGTGAGCGCCGGAGCCATGCTCCGCAAGGCGGCGAATCCGGACGGCCAGCTGACGAGCCTTCTCCTACCCAAAGCAATCCGTCCGCGCCTGACGGCAATGGCGCAAGAGCAGCGGCTCCCCATGAACTTTCTCGACCGGATGAAGCCGTGGTTCGTGGCGGTCACGCTCTCCATGGCACCGTATCAGCGGCTAGGATATGATCCGAAGCAGGGCGTGGATGCTGTGCTGAAGGCACGGGCCAATGCAGACGGAAAAAAGCTCGTCGGGCTGGAAACGGCCGAGGAACAGATCGGCTTCCTCGACGGTCTGCATCAGCAGGACCAGATCGACATGCTGGTGAGCACGATCGAGGAAAGCGACAAGGCAGCGGAGACCCTTAACGCGATGGTCGGCGCATGGTCAAAAGGCGAGACCGAGAAACTGGCGGAAGAGATGAACAAGTCACTCGACGAGTCCCCCCGGATCGCAAAGTCTCTTCTCTTTGACCGCAATGCGCGCTGGGCGGAATGGATCAAGACGCGGATGGAGCGGCCGGGCGTCGTGCTCCTCGCAGTGGGGGCCGGACATCTGGCCGGGCGCGAGAGCCTGCAAGACAAGCTCGCGGCAATCGGGCTCAAGGCGCGGCGCCTGAGCAACCGCTGAGATGAAATCTGAATATGGCGGATGGCGCGCAATTATTGGCTGCGCCGTGCTTGCATTGGTTGCGCTCGCCAGCGTCTGGCATTTTTGGTTACGAACGCCCCCTGCCGACGCGCGGCCGGCGCTCTGGCACATGGAGAAGGACGGCCGCGAGGCGTGGCTGTTCGGCACGATCCACGCCGTTCCTAATGATGCGCGCTGGCTAACACCGACTATCGAAAAGGCCATTGATCACTCCGATTGGCTATGGCTGGAAGTAACGGGACTGGACGACGAGCGCGCTAGCCTCGCGATATTCGAGAGACTGGGGCGCAGTGCGGGACTGCCTCCGTTGCCTTCCCGCCTCGGCCCGATGGACCGTAAGCGTCTGGCCGGTCTTGTGGCGAAAGATGCCCAGTTGGCGTCTGGTCTGGATGATTATGAGAGTTGGGCAGCCGCGCTACTTATCAATGCCCGCGCGAGTGCCGGCGAGGGCTTTTCCAGCCGAAAAGCGGGGGAAGCCGTTCTCACGGCCGCCTTCGGCAGGGCGGGCAAACCCGCGGCGGGACTGGAGACGATAGAGGGGCAACTGCGCTTCTTCGACGACCTGTCCGAGGCCGAACAGCGCGCGTTGCTTGCGCAGGCGATCCGCGACGCGGATACTTTTAAGCCGGTTATGGGTGAACTTTATCAACATTGGTCAAAAGGGCACATGGACGCAATTGAGCGCCTGTTCATAGACGGACTGGGACAGCAACCAGCTTTACGATCCACCCTGGTTGACCAGAGAAATGCGCGATGGGCGTCGCAAGTCGACGCCATCCTCGCCCGTCATTCGGCGGTCCCTTTCATTGCGGTGGGGGCTGGCCATCTGGCCGGCAAAGACAATCTCCGATCATTGCTGGAAAGACGAGGCTGGCGACTCACGCGCATACAGTAGATGCGCAAAGCTTGCTTTTGATCCGGTTTCTCGCTAAGGGCCCGCAACCTTTCGTCATGGTCATCCCTGGAGGCGTGGCGAAAAGTTACATCCAATATGCTTCAATGGAGATACGCACATGAGCGATGCGCTTACGCTGTCGGCCGAGGCACGCGATCGGGCAGGCAAGGGAGCCTCCCGCGCACTCCGCAAGGAGGGCCGCGTTCCCGCCGTCATTTATGGCAATAACGAAGAGCCGCAGATGGTTCATGTCGAGGAGAAGATCCTCGCCAAGCTGCTGGGCACGGGCCACTTCTTCAATTCAGTGGTTATGGTCGAAGTCGGCGGCAAGAAGGTCCGCACCCTTCCCAAGGACGTCGCCTTCCATCCGGTCAGCGAACGCCCGCTCCACGCCGATTTCTTGCGTGTCTCCGAGCATGCTCAGGTGCATGTGAATGTGCCCGTGGTCTTCATCAATGAAGAGAAGTCCGCCGGCCTCAAGCGCGGCGGCGTGCTGAACGTGGTTCGCCACGAGCTCGAACTGATCGTCGATGCCGCCGAGATTCCGGACGACATCACGATCGACCTTTCGGGCACCGACGTGGGCGATTCCATCCACATCAGCGCAGTGACCCTGCCGAAGGGCGCGAAGTCCGCCATCGACGACCGCGATTTCACAATCGCGACGATCGTGGCGCCGTCCGCGCTCAAGAGCCAGGAAGGTGATAGCGAGGCCGCAGCGGAGAGCGAGGGCGAATAAGCCTTCGCCAGACGCCGGTCTGGTCAATTCGATCCCGTCCGCCTATCCGGCGGGCGGGATTTTCTTTTCGGGGACAGGACGATGCAGCTTTGGACAGGCCTGGGCAATCCCGGCCCTGATTACGCCCTGCACCGCCATAATGTCGGCTTCATGGCGCTGGATGTCATCGCAGACGTCCACGGCTTCTCCCCCTGGAAGAAGCAATTCCAGGGCTGGAGCAGCGAAGGTCGCATTGGCCCGGAAAAGATCCTGCTGCTCAAACCCGCGACCTACATGAATGAGAGCGGCCGCGCGGTGCGCGCCGCAGCCGACTTCTACAAGCTTGAGCCGGCAGACATCACGCTCTTTCACGACGAGCTCGATCTCGCGCCAATGAAAGTGAAGGTAAAGCGCGGCGGCGGCACAGCAGGGCATAACGGCCTCCGCTCAACCGACGCGCATATCGGCCCCGATTTCCGTCGGGTTCGCATCGGCATAGGGCACCCGGGCCACAAGGACCGTGTGACCGGTTATGTGCTCGGAAACTATGCGAAGGCGGAGCAGGATGCGCTGACTGACATGCTGGGAGCCATCGCTGCCGAAGCACCCTGGCTTGCGCAGGGAGACGATGTGCGTTTCATGAACGAGGTTGCACTCCGGCTGCAGGACTGAACGCGCCTAGCAGCGACGTTGGCGCCTGCTACTTCGTGAGGCCCAGCTGCGCACGCCAGAAGGAGAGAGAGGATGCGGGCGCCCGAGGGCGCTCAATCGCCTCCTTACCCGAACGCAGGCGAGCCTTGTCCGCTTCCGGTGGATCCACCACGCGAACGCGCACCGCCGTTGTTCCCTGCTTCTCCATGCCCAGTTGCCGGGCCGAACCCTGCGATAAATCGATGATCCGTGAAGCGGCAGCGAAAGGCCCGCGATCGTTAATACGGACGAGGATCGTCCGCCCATTGTCCAAAGCGGTCACTTCGACATAGCTCGGCAAAGGGAGCGTGGTGTGGGCAGCAGCCACGGCCTTAGGCCGAAAACGTTCGCCATTCGCTGTCTGATTCCCGGATTCAGAGCCGTACCAGCTCGCATAGCCGAGCATGTCGTATGTGGGTTGTGCCGCAGGCACATAGGTCACGCCGCGCACCTTGTATGGCGGCCCAATGCGGACGGGCACGTCGCTTACGGGGCGGTAACTCGTGGATGAGCAGGCAGAAAGTGCAAGCGCGAGGAGCACGATGGACCGACGCGGGCCAACAAATTGAACATCCGGCACAGCGAAACACGATCCTCGAACGGGCATGGGTTTTCCATACGGCAGCTCGGGGGCATCGAAAAGCGGGCCTTGCCTTCCAACGTTATTGTTTCAAACTATTTCTCATCTGTCTCGCTGGCGTCACGAACCTGTCATGCCGTAGCCTTGCCCGCGTAATGCCCTCGCAATCTCCCCCTGCGATGGCCCTCCCGACCGGAACGCGGCGTCCCACCGAGGCCGCACTCGTCATAAAGCAAGGGGTTCACCACAATGTCACATCTTACCGATGAGGCGCGCGCGCCATATCGTTCCGCCGAGGAAGCGCAGCCTGGAGCGGGCAGCCTGGAAGCTGTCGTTGCCGCCAATCCTTCCCGTCGTTCCATTCTGAAGAACGGCATTCTCGGCCTGACCATGCTACCGATGCTGGCCGCTTGCGGAGAAGATGACAACGGCTTTGTTACGATTCCCAATCCAACGCCGACACCAACCCCTACCCCCACGCCAACTCCCACGGTTAGCTATGCCGTGAACTTCGCGTCTGTTGCCGCCAACCAGAACGACACAGTGACCGTTCCGGCAGGGTACACTGTCGACGTCCTGCTCAAAGCCGGTGACGCTGGCGAGAAAGGCGCGACGCCCTATTCCGGTTCGTTCCCCACGCCTGCGGTCGCCGAGAAGTGGATCGGGGGCAATCATGACGGCATGGAATATTTCAAGCCTGTCAGCGGCGACGCGAACGCTGCTGGACTACTCGCGATCAACTTCGAGTATCCCGACTTCAACATCCTCATGTCTGGCAGCTATGATGCGGCGACGGCCACAGCCGACCAGAAGGCGATTGCCCTTTCCGCCGTCGGCATCGGCATTGTCGAGATCGCTCGTGGTACAGATGGCAAATGGGCGGTGAACCAGAACTCCTCGCTCAACAAACGCTATACGGGCAATTCCACTTATCGTGTTGGCGGCCCTGCGGCTGGTCTCCTCTCCGGAACCATCAAGGGCATGCTCAACAACTGCTCGAGCGGTCGGACTCCGTGGGACACCTATCTCACCTGCGAGGAAACGACGGACAATTATCTCGACCCGACGCAACCCCCCAATAACTATGGTTGGGTCGTCGAGATCGACCCCTATCAGGAGCTCGCCCCGCCGACCAAGCGCACCGCGCTGGGCCGCTTCAGCCACGAGAACATCGCCTTCATGGCGAACAGCGACCGCCGCGTTGCCTTCTACATGGGCGACGATTCGACGCCGGGGTGCATCTACAAGTTCGTGCCCGATCGCGCCTACAGCACCTCGAACCGTGCCGCGAACACCGATCTGCTCGATTACGGAACACTCTACGTCGCGCGCTTCAATGCCAATGGAAGCGGCGACTGGATCGCACTCGTGCAAGGCCAGAACGGGCTGACCACGACTGCATCCGACCCCGGCAATGTCTCGCAGAGCACGACCCCGCCCACGCCCACCACGGTAAGCTTCGCGAATCAGGCCGAAGTGCTCGTGCGTTGCGCTTCAGCGGCGCGCGTTGCGGGCGGTACGGTCATGGACCGGCCTGAGTGGATCACGGTCGCGCCGGATAACAGCGCCATCTTCGTCACGCTCACCAACAATAGCGGGCGACGCGTCGTGGACGCGGCGAACCCGCGCGTGACCAATCTTCACGGCCATATCCTCAAGTTCAAGGAAGAGGGCAACTCCCCGCTCGCATCGAAGTTCAGCTGGGAAATCTTCCTGCTCGCGGGCGATCCGTCATTGTCTTCGGGTGGCGCCAATCTGGTCGGCAATATCAATGGCGACACGTTCTCAAGCCCCGACGGCCTGCGCATAGACCCGCAAAGCCGCCTGTGGGTTCAGACAGATCACAGCGTGCCAGGCAATTCCGGTGTTTCCGGCAAAACGATCGATCAGGCTTTCGGTCACAATGCGATGTTCTACGTTGATCAGACAACCAAGCAGTCCAAGCGCTTCCTGGTAGGCCCTGTCGGCTGCGAGATCACCGGCCTTGCCTATACGCCGGACCTCAAGACGTTCTTCGTGAACATCCAGCATCCCACCGGGAACTGGCCGATCGCGGGCGAGCAGCCGCGATCATCGACCGTGGTGGTAAGACGGACGGATGCGCAGCCGGTCGGCACTTAACTGATGGAGCTTTCCGGCCGCGCATTTCGGTGGGCGGCCGGAAAGACATTCAGTGCCGGAAGAAGAGCGTCAACGACGCCACATGGTTCATCCGGTTGTTTGGGCCGGCTGTATTCACATAATGATTGAGATAGCCCGCTTCGATCGTGGACTTGGCCCCCACTGGAATCTCGAAACCGAGAAATGTGCGGATCTGATCGAACCCGGCCCGCGCTCCCCAGTTCGTGCCGTTCAGTGCCACAAAACCCTCGGCGTAAACCAGCGCCTTGCTCCCCTTCCCTTCTTCATTGAACGGGTGGACATAGCGCAGCATTTCCCGGAGGCGCCAACCGGCGTTACCGTCGCCACGACGCCAGCGTTGTTCAAGCCGGGTGCGGGACGAGAGTCCTCCACCGGCGATCGATCCAATCGTCCAGCTTACCTGCTGAAAACCGCGATGCTCGCCAGTATCGGGCGCGCCCGCGACTGGCAGCACGATATATCCATAGCCCTGATATACGGAGAGTTTTGGGGTGAGTTTCCAGCCAAGCGCACCGCGCAAAATCACCTGATCCGTGCGGCTCATGCCGTCCCGGAGGCGTGGCTGCACTTCCGCGAAGTAAATGAGATCGTCCTTGATCGACCCCATAGCGGTGAGATTGATCCACAGCTGCTCGTCCTGGCGGGTGCGGGCCTGCGCTGCGGACATGGAAAAGATGAGGGCAACACCACAAGCTGCCGCACGTATGCATGACATCATCGGTGCGCGGACTAAAACGGGAATGTTGCGGCTGTGCTGCCCGCTCATCATGAAATGTCGCGCAGTCAACGGCTGGCCAAGGCGGAATGAAGGCTGTATCGGCGCACCTCTCTCCATTTCCTAGAAGGCCGGACGAATGGGTTTCAAATGCGGTATCGTCGGATTGCCGAATGTCGGTAAATCCACGCTGTTCAACGCGCTGACGGAAACCCAGGCGGCGCAGGCCGCCAATTATCCCTTCTGCACGATCGAGCCCAATGTCGGGCAGGTGTCCGTGCCTGACAAGCGACTGGACGAACTGGCGAAGATCGCCGGTAGTCAGAAGATCATTCCCACGCAGCTCGCCTTCGTGGATATCGCCGGGCTGGTGCGGGGCGCCTCCAAGGGCGAGGGGCTGGGCAACCAGTTCCTGGGGAATATTCGCGAAGTGGACGCAATCGTCCATGTGCTGCGCTGCTTCGAGAATGACGACATCCAGCATGTCGACAACCGGGTGGACCCGATCGCAGACGCTGAGACAGTTGAAACGGAGCTGATGCTCTCCGATCTCGAAAGCCTGGAGAAGCGCGTACCCAATCTCGCCAAGAAAGCGGCGCAGGGCGACAAGGAGAGCAAGATCGGCGCCGCCGTTCTCGGCAAGGCGCTCGACCTGCTGCGCGAGGGAAAGCCCGCGCGCCTTACACAGATCGCCGACGAGGAAGAAGCGCGCGTCTTCGAACAGGCGCAGCTCCTCACATCCAAGCCGGTGCTCTACGTGTGCAATGTCGAGGAAGACGCAGCCGCGAAGGGCAATGCTCATAGTGCCAAAGTCTTCGAGAAGGCAGCAGCAGAGGGCGCACAGGCCGTCACGGTGTCCGCAGCCATTGAGGCCGATCTGATCGACATGGAAGAGGAAGGACGCGCGGAATTTCTCGCCGAGATGGGACTTGCAGAAACTGGCTTGGCGCGTGTGATTCGCGCTGGCTACGATTTGCTTGGCCTCATCACCTTTTTCACCGTCGGCCCCAAGGAAGCGCGCGCATGGACTGTGCATAAGGGCGCCCGTGGCCCGCAGGCGGCTGGCGTCATCCACTCCGATTTCGAGCGCGGATTCATTCGAGCGGAAACCATCGCCTATGACGATTATGTGTCACTGGGTGGTGAAGCCAAAGCAAGGGATGCGGGCAAGCTACGCGCGGAAGGCAAGGAATATGTCGTCCAAGAAGGTGACGTGTTGCATTTCCGTTTCAACGTCTGACTTGCTTCTGAAATTACGCAAGCTGCGGGATCATATTCTACCCACCGCATCTATTCAGTGAGAGACTAAGCTAATTTTTCCATGCGGCAGTTGGCAGATGCCGATCGCCCGTTAATGTATCGCCATGGCGGGCGAACTCTCAACTCATGGCTTCTCGGATGCGCTGGTTATTCTGGGTGCGGCCGGGCTTGTTATTCCCGCGTTCGCCCGGCTGCGGATCAGCCCGGTTATCGGTTTCATTCTGGTCGGCCTGCTGGTGGGGCCACATGGGCTCGGGAGCGTCGTCGATCGTGCGCCTTGGCTCTATCATATCACCATCTCCAACCCGGAGTCGATCGCGCCCTTTGCCGAATTCGGCATCATCCTCCTGCTGTTCTCGATAGGCCTTGAGCTATCCTTCCGCAGGCTTTGGGCGATGCGACAGCTGGTGTTCGGCCTCGGCGCAGCCGAGCTGCTGGTGAGTGGTGGCCTCATTGCGTTGGGGCTGGTGGCACTCGGGCAAACGACTGCCGGCGCGATCGGCATTGGCCTCGCCCTCGCCCTCTCCTCGACCGCACTCGTCATACCCATTGCCGGGACCCGCTCGGCCGTGGGGAAAGCCAGCTTCGCGATGTTACTGTTCGAGGATCTGGCGCTCGTCCCTATCGTCTTTGCGCTCGGCGCAATGGCCCCCGTCGCCAGCGAAACCGGTTGGGCTGGTCTGGCGAGCGTCGCGTTATCCGGCGGGCTGACAGTGATGGTCCTGCTCATCGCGGGCCGGTTCGTCTTGCCCGTCGTATTCTCGCAAGCGGCCCGGACCAAAAGTCCGGAGGTCTTTCTGGCCGCTAGCCTCCTGGTCGTCATGGTAGCGAGCCTCCTTACGGCTGCGGCTGGCCTTTCGCCGATCGTCGGCGCGCTGGTCGCTGGGTTGCTGATTGCCGAGACCGACTATCATGCCGAAGTCGAAGGCATGACGGCCCCCTTCAAGGGTCTCGCTCTGGGCGTTTTCCTCATTACGGTCGGGATGAGTCTGGATCCCGTCGCGATCGCTCGCCAATGGCCTGCACTCTGCGCAGCAGTGGCAGGCGTCGTGATCGTGAAGGTCGTTGTGACGGGCGGACTCCTGCGGCTGGTGGGCGCGCGCTACGGAGTGGCGCTGGAGACGAGCATGCTGATGGCTAGCCCTTCCGAGACAACTCTCATCGTTTTGGGAGCAGCCGCGTCCGCTCGCCTGATATCGCCGGATACCGCATATTTCTGGCAGATGACCACAGCGATCGGCCTCACGATCACGCCTCTCCTCGCCCGCATTGGCCATGATATCGCACAGAGAATCGAGCTAGGCGGCAGCGACATTGAGAAGTTGCCCGATACAGGCGATGCGGCCCCGGCGACCGTAATTCTTGGCTTCGGACGCGTAGGGCGAATGGTGGCAGACCTTCTGCGCACGCACGGGCAGAGCTATGTCGCGCTGGA
>PJTZ01000337.1_pt1 | contig 12328 bp, 11 predicted proteins | sample 1512131 | NCBI WGS metagenome assembly PJTZ01 (sample SAMN08177679, study PRJNA422409) | Soil metagenome, whole genome shotgun sequencing project. | reverse complement strand
TGACCCGGTCCGGCGGGCGGAGGGCTGCCGCAGCGCTCCTCCACCCCCGGCCGAATAACTAGGCGCCGAACGTGCGCTGCCACCAGCCCCGGCGCGGCTGACCATCATCGCCATCTTCGGCTTCAACGTCCGCGCGTCCCTCGTCGCCCGACGGCGCCGCTTTATCGGCAACCGCCGATGACGTCACCGTTTCCGGCTCGGCGGAAGCCAGATCGGCAGGAGCAGCCTCTTGCGCGACCACCGGTCCGGCCGAGACTGCGGCCTTGCGACGGGTCCGCTTGGGCTTGACCTCCGGTTCCGGCGCCGGCGCGGCGTCCGTCTCGACGGCTTCGGTTTCCGTCACGGGCGCCGCCTTCGGCTTGCGCGTCCGCTTGGGCTTAGGCTGTGCTTCGGCAGCGACCTCCTCGACGTTAGCCGGCGCTTCAGGCGCTGGCTCAGGCGCATCCGTCACCTCTCCGGCTGGCTCGCTCGCCACCACTTCGCCCTTGCGGGCACGCGGACGACGGCGGGTCTTGCGCGGCGCTTCGGCTGGCTCGTCGCCGGCATCGACAGGGACCGGCGCAGCCTCAGCTTCGGCAGGCGCTTCACCTGCCAAATGCTCTTGGGCAACCTCGCCCTCCGCTTCCGTGGACGCGTCAGACGAACCGGTCTCTCCGTTATTTTCGCGACGACGACGGCCACCACGGCGACCCCTGCGGCTCTTGCGCGGCGTCGTTTCCTGGGCGTCGTCGGCTACGACACCGGCCTCCGCCTCGCCGTCGCTGGCGTCTTCGGCCTCGTCGCCGGCTTCGCGGCCTTCTTCTCCCTCGCCCGGCGCGGAGTCTGAGCGCTCCTCACCATCGCGCCGTCCTCTACGGCGGCGGCGGCGGCGGCGCTTACCAGTGCGCTCGCTGTCTTCTTCATCTTCGCCGCGCGGGGTCGCCGCGCGATCCTCGACGACCGGCTCTTCGTCCTCTTCGATATCCTCGGGAAGATCATCGAGATCGGAATCGCTGTCATCGACGATCGGCGCGTACGTCACCTGATGCAGGGGACGCGGCCCCGTCGCTTCGACGGACATGCGCGCGCCTTCCACCTCGCCATCGGGCAGGATGGCGATCTTCACGCCGTAACGGGTCTCGATCTCGTCAAGTTCGCGACGCTTGTTGTTGAGCACGTAAAAGGCCGCTTCCTGGCTGGCACGCAGCGTGATGAGCGTGCCGCGTCCCCGCGCGGCTTCCTCTTCCAGCATACGTAGCGCGGAAAGGCCCGCCGAAGACGCCGTACGAACGAGCCCCGTACCCTCGCAATGCGGGCAGGCACGGGTCGAGGCTTCCAGAACGCCGGTGCGCAGCCGCTGGCGGCTCATCTCCATAAGGCCGAAGCCCGAGATGCGGCCGACCTGAATGCGCGCGCGGTCGTCCTTCAGGGCCTCCTTCATCGCCTTTTCGACCTTACGGACATTGGAGTTGTGCTCCATGTCGATGAAGTCGATGACGACGAGGCCGGCCATGTCGCGCAGGCGCAACTGGCGCGCGATCTCGCGCGCGGCTTCCAGATTGGTCGCGGTCGCCGTCTGCTCGATATTATGCTCGCGTGTCGAGCGGCCCGAGTTGATGTCGATCGAGACCAGCGCCTCGGTCGGGTTGATGACCAGATATCCGCCGGACTTGAGCTGGACCACCGGGTGATACATCGCCGCAAGCTGGTCCTCGACGCCGAAGCGCTGGAAGAGCGAAACAGTGTCGGCATATTGCTTCACGCGCCGCGCATGGCTCGGCATCAGCAGCCGCATGAAGTCCTTGGCCTGACGATAGCCGTCCTCGCCCTCGACCACGACTTCCTCGACATCGCGATTATAAATGTCGCGGATTGCGCGCTTGATGAGGTCGCTGTCGTTATGGATCAGCGCGGGAGCGGCGGACTTGAGTGTGTTCTCGCGGATCTCGTCCCACAGACGCGCCAGATAGTCGAAATCGCGGCGGATCTCGGTCTTGGTGCGCTGAAGGCCAGCCGTGCGGACGATACAACCCATGCTCGAGGGCAGGTTCATCTCTGCGATGATCGACTTCAGGCGTTTGCGATCGGACGCGCTGCTGATCTTGCGCGAAATGCCACCACCATGACTGGTGTTGGGCATCAACACGCAATAGCGACCCGCAAGGCTAAGGTAGGTGCTAAGGGCCGCGCCCTTGTTGCCACGCTCTTCCTTGACGACCTGGACGAGCAGCACCTGCCGGCGCTTGATAACGTCCTGAATCTTGTAGCGACGGCGCAGCGCCATACGCTTGCGGCGCAGCTCCTCGCTTGCTGCCTCGATCTTGCTGCCACGACGGCCACCGCTGCGCGGTTCGCCTTCGCTGCTTTCACCGGTTTCTTCCTCGGCATCGGCTGGACGATCGATCTCCTCGACCAATTCCTCGCCGTTTTCGCTGCCTTCCTCGTCCTCATCCTCTTCCGCGCGCAGAGCAGCTTCTTCCGCTGCATGCTCGGCCTCTTCACGAAGCAGGGCCTCGCGGTCCTCCCGCGGGATCTGATAATAATCGGGATGAATTTCCGAGAAGGCGAGGAAACCGTGACGGTTGCCGCCGTAATCGACGAACGCCGCCTGAAGCGACGGCTCGACCCTGGTTACCTTGGCAAGATAGATATTGCCCTTGAGCTGCTTGTGCTCGGCGGACTCGAAGTCAAACTCCTCGATCCGGTTTCCTGTCACGATGGCGACACGGGTTTCTTCCCGGTGGCGCGCATCGATCAACATACGGGTTGTCATTCAATGTTCTCCGGTCGCCCTCGCTCCAGCGCCTTTGGGCAACTGGCGAAGACGACAATAAGGTGGGCCGGAGGTGCCGCAGCGCTCCTTGAACGCTTGCGCGGCCGCCGGCCCGGGTTTCAACGAAATGGGGCGTGTCTGTCGCGGAGACATGACCGGCAACGGCGCCGGCGCGCTTGGCGCGTGTCCACAGGGCTAGGCTCGCATCCGCGTGCCTCGCGCTGGAACTCTCATGCCACATGCAACATCAACCTGTTCTATCGCCTGTTCTGACAAGCGACCAATAAGCCGGGCAGTAGATGCGGAGAGACGCTGCACAAGCAGGCTCCGGCCCGGACTGACTATCGCTAGCAGGCGCGCCAGCATTGGGCAACGGCGAAGTTGACCTCCCCCGGCGCGGGCGCTTCCGGCAATAAAGCTGGGTATAGTCGACTGCCCGCGCAAGACTTTGCGCTAGACGAAGCACCACCTCGGACTGCAAAAGGCGCGTCATGCTCCCGCTGGCCTTGCTGCTTGCCGCCCCTTCGCACAGTCCCGTTGAACCGCACCTCTGCGTTTTGGCGTGCCGCGCGCGCGCCTCTTCCATCTTTTCCGCCGCCGACATGACGAGGCAACCGTCACGAAGCAGGGGAATAACTGTCCCCATTCCCGAAGCAGCGCCCGCTCTGGCCCTGCCTCCCATATTGGGGCCGAAAGACCCCGATCGGCCGCTTGTGGTGATCGACGCCGGGCATGGCGGCCACGATCCGGGCTCTCACAATCCCCGCTTCGGCTGGCAGGAGAAGGACATCACGCTGGCCATCGCCCAGCGCCTGCGCGACAATCTGCTCAAGACCGGACGTGTGCGCATCGCCATGACGCGCGACGACGATCATTTCCTCGTCCTTCAGGAGCGCTACGGCATTGCCCGAAAAATGGGAGCCGCCCTGTTCATCTCGCTCCACGCGGATGCAGCGGAAAATCCCCAGGCGCAGGGCGCGACGATCTACACCTTGTCCGACGTCGCGTCGGACCGGGAGGCCGCACGTCTCGCTGCCCGCGAAAATCGCAGCGACATCCTCAACGGCGTGGATCTGACCGCGCAGGACAGCAGCGTCGCCTCGATCCTCATCGACCTCACTCAGCGCGAGACGCTCGCCGCCTCCACGCGCTTCGCGGACCTCGTTCACCGCGAATCTTCCCATCTGGTGCGCTTTCGCACGCCGTATCACCGCTTCGCCTCGCTCGTTGTCCTCAAGGCCCCGGATACACCTTCCGTCCTGTTTGAAGGGGGTTACATCACCAATGACGAAGACGCGAAGTTCCTTGCCAGCAGCACGGGGCAGGCCGGCATCGCGAGCGGTATTGCCCGGGCCGTGACCGTCTATTTCGCGCGGCAAGGCGCTACACGATAAACGCCGCTCCTCCTCGCATCAGCGCAAAAGCGGTTTCCACGAGAGAGATGACTCTTTAGAGCGGGCCACGATGGACGAGACGACGCGCGAACCGACCCGCATTCGCTTGCAGCGGGATGGCAAGGGAGGCTGGCGCGAGCGCATTTCTGCGCTCTGGTCCCGCCGTCGCGTGCGCTGGCTCACTCTTGCCCTCGGGGCCGTCGCTGCAGCCCTTTTCCTGTTCTGGATCATTTTCGCGCGTGGCTTGCCGGACGCGCGCACCCTGCTCGATTACCAGCCGCCGCTGCCAACGATGGTTCGGGACGTCAACGGCCAGCCGATTCACAGCTATGCGCGCGAGCGCCGCGTGCAGCTCCAGTACAGCGACTTTCCGCCTTTGCTGGTGAACGCGTATCTCGCCGCCGAAGACAAGACGTTCTTCCAGCATCACGGCGTGGACGTGCCGGGCTTTTTCGGCGCCGTGCTGGATTATGTGAGCAAGATCGGCTCGGGCGCCCGCGCCAGAGGCGGCTCCACCATTACGCAGCAGGTCGCCAAGAATCTCCTGATCGGCGACGAATATTCGCCGACCCGCAAGGTCAAGGAAATGATCCTGGCCTGGCGCATGGAGAATGTGCTTTCCAAGGAGCAGATCCTCGAGCTCTATCTCAACCAGATCTTTCTCGGACGAAATGCTTACGGCGTGCAGGCTGCATCGCGCGCTTATTTCGACAAGGATGTGGCCGATCTCAAGCTGCACGAGATGGCATATCTGGCCATACTCCCCAAAGGCCCGGCTAATTATCGGCCGGAGAGCGAGCAAGGTCACGCCCGTGCGCTCGACCGGCGCAACTGGGCGTTGGGCGAAATGCGCTCGAACGGGTTCATTAACGAGGCCCAGTATCAGGAGGCGCGCAGTCAGCCGCTCGGCACTGTGTCGCAGCGCAACGCCGCGCTTAATGACAGTCTCGGGGGCTATTACACCGAGGAGGTACGCCGCCGCCTGATCGAGTTGTTCGGCGAATCCCAGGAAGATGGCCCGAACAGTGTCTATGCCGGCGGCCTTTGGGTCCGTTCTCCGCTCGATCCTGTCATGCAGGCGCACGCCGCGCAGGCCCTGCGCAATGGCCTCCTGCGCTACGACGCGGGACATGGATGGTCCGGGCCGATCCGCAAGCTCTCCGCAGGCGAAGACTGGTGGCGGGAGCTTGCCGCGTCCAATCTCGGCATCGACTATCAGGACTGGACCGTCGCCGTCGTCCTTTCCAAAAACGCGGCGGGTGCCACAATCGGCCTGCCCGGCGGCAAGACGGGCACCCTGCCCGCTTCCGCCGCGCAAATGCCTTACCGACGCACCGGCGGCACTGCGTTCGCTGCCCTCAATCCGGGCGATGCGATCATCGTAAAGCCACAAGGCGATGTCTATGCGCTGCGGAATGTCCCGGCTGTATCTGGCGGCATGATGATTGAGGATACCCATGCCGGTCGCGTCTACGCGATGCAGGGCGGCTTCGATTCACGCCTGTCCTCCTACAACCGCGTGACGCAGGCGATGCGCCAGCCCGGTTCCACCATCAAACCGTTCGTTTACGCCGCGGCGTTGGACAATGGCATGACGCCTGCTTCGATCATCGTCGACGGCCCATTTTGCGTCTATCAGGGCGGGCGGCTCGGCCAGAAATGCTTCCGCAACTTCAGCGGGTCGAGCGCTGGCCCGCAGACCATGCGCTGGGGGATAGAGCAGTCGCGCAATCTCATGACCGTGCGCGCCGCCTCTCAGACGGGCATGGACCGCGTGGTCCGCACGATCAAGGGCATGGGCATTGGCGACTATCAGCCCTATCTCGCCTTTTCGCTGGGTGCAGGGGAGACGACCGTCGAGCGGATGGTCAATGCATTCGCCATGCTCGCCAATCATGGGCGGTGGCTGGACGCCAAGGTTTTCGACTATGTGCAGGACCGGAGCGGCAAGGTGATCTGGCCGAAAAGCTGGAAACCCTGCGAGGGCTGCAACCGGGCCGACTGGGACGGCAAGCCGATGCCGCGCTTCCTCCCCACTGGGCGGCAGGCCATGAATCCAATGACGGCCTATCAGGTCGTCCATATTACCGAGGGCGTGGTTCAGCGCGGCACCGCGACGGTTCTTCGCGATCTCGACCGTCCTCTGTTCGGCAAGACCGGCACGACGAACGGCCCCACCAACGTCTGGTTCATTGGCGGTTCGCCGGATATCGTGGCTGGCGTCTATCTGGGTTATGATCGCCCCCGCAGCCTCGGCGGATACGCGCAGGGTGGGCGGATTTCCGCGCCGATCTGGAAAGAGGCGATGGAGCCGATCCTGGAGACCATGCCCAAGACGCCGTTCGTCGCGCCTGCCGGTGTGCGCATGGTGCGGATCGACCGCCGGTCGGGCAAACGCGTCTATGGCGGCTGGCCGAGCAGCGATCCCAAGTCCGCCATCATCTGGGAGGCGTTCAAACCTGAAACCGAGCCGCGCCGCACGATCCGCAAGGATGAGATGGTCGAGCGCGACAAGGCCGATGATCGCAACCGGAACAATCGGCAGGCTCCCGCCGATTTCGCTGGAGATCAGGGCGGCATTTACTGATCCGCTCGAACGATCGACGATGCGGGCCGCCATGACTGTGCAATGCACAACTAAACAAGCTTAAAAACAATCAAGCTCGTTTAGAGCTTTACGAGATATATACCGCTCGTTATGAATTCGCATATCGCACGCGCACAACAGGGAGCGAGCGGATCATGCAACGTTCGGTATACATCCGCGCGGCCTTCGCCGCGTGCCTTTTCGCGCCTGCGGCCTATGGGGCAGAGGCACCAAATTACGTCATCAGCCGAGTCCAGATGTCGATGGGCGGCCCGCAATCGATCTTTTGATTCTCAATGAGACCGATCTTGCCCTGACTGTCCCGCTGCCTCCAACCGTGCAGGCGCAGATAAGCAGCGATACACTTGAGACGATCGAGCTCGAACGCGACAACGCCGATTCGTCCGCGGCTGTCTTTGAGATCGCCCCGCACGCATTCTCGCGAGCGCGATACCGGGCGACGAGCCCGGTCGATGCGAAGTCCGGACAGCTTATCAGCGTGCCCGCCTTCCAAACCGAACGCGTCGCGCTGACGACGGATGCGGTTCCGGACGGTGACTCGCGTTCGGCGGACGCAACCGTGGACAGCACGAGCAAATCCCCAGCCTTGACGCTCTCCGCCCAGGAAATCGATCGCTCGCCGCAGTCGTTCAACGAGCGCGCGAAGAACAGCTTCACGCGCAATTTCTCCACCTATGAGCCCAGCTACATCGTCTTCGGCAACGCGACGGACAGCGAGTGGCGCGTGCAGGCCAGCTTCAAATATCGGCTCATTGGCAGCGAGCCGGCACCCACAGACCATCACACCTGGCATGACGGACTGTATTTCGCTTTCACGCAGAAAATGTTCTGGGACATCGCCTCCGACGCCTCTTTCCGAGACGTGAACTATCTGCCGGAAATCTTCTACCGAACGCCCGCTGTGGCGGTGACCCGGAACATCGCGCTCAGTCTGCAGGCAGGTATCCAGCACGAGTCGAACGGGCGCGCCGGAGAGCTCGGACGCAGCCTCAACAATATCTATATTTCTCCGGCCTCGCGATTTGATTTGGGCGGCGGATACGCCCTCACCGTTGCGCCGCGCGTCATGAAAATCATCGGCGCACGCTCGGGTAACCCGGACATTCTCGATTATCGCGGCAATACGAGCATCAATATCCAGATCGGCAAGGACAACGGCCTACGTTTCGCCACGGATACGCGCTATAATTTCGCGGCGGAGCGCGGCTCGTTCCAGGGCGAGTTGTCCTACCCCATACCCAACATCATTCACGGCGCTCCGGATCTGTATCTCTTCGGGCAAGTGTTCAGCGGATATGGCGAGAGCCTGCGCGACTATGATCGCCGCATGACCCGTCTCCGGTTCGGCATCGCCCTCACGCGCTGACCGGTCCGGCGCGCGTCAGGGACCGGCTCCCCTTGACCTCGCGCGCTGGGCGTCGCATCGGGCAGGGCTGGCCTTATATCGGTCACGCCAACACAACGGAGACGTTTCATGCGCGCCGAAGCGCAAGCCCATGTCGATCACATCCAGGCCGCGCTCGATCTGTTGCGCCGCTTTCTGGACTGGGACCGTGCGCTGCGCCGTCTCGATGAGCTGAATGCGCGCGTCGAGGACCCCACGCTCTGGGACAACCAGAAGGCTGCGCAAGAAGTCATGCGTGAGCGCCAGCGGCTGGATGCCGCGATTTCGGCGACCCGGGCGATCGAGACGGAAATGAACGACACCGTCGAGTTGATCGAGATGGCGGACGAAGAAGGCGACGAAGCGCTGGCGATCGAAGGCGTCGCCAGTCTCGCCGCGCTCGCCGCACGCGCGGATAAGGACAAGGTGACCGCGCTTCTCTCCGGCGAAGCGGACGCGAACGACACCTATCTGGAAATCCACGCGGGCGCTGGCGGCACGGAAAGCCAGGACTGGGCCGAAATGCTCCAGCGCATGTATCAGCGCTGGGCCGAACAACGCGGCTACAAGGTCGAAATGGTGGACTATCAGGCGGGCGAGCAAGCCGGCATAAAATCCGCGACGCTCCTCATCAAGGGCGAGAACGCCTATGGCTACGCCAAGACCGAGAGCGGCGTGCACCGTCTCGTACGCATTTCGCCCTATGACAGCTCGGCGCGGCGGCACACGTCGTTCAGTTCGATCTGGGTTTACCCGGTGATCGACGATGATATCGACATCGATATCAATCCGGCGGATCTCAAGATCGACACCTATCGCGCGTCCGGCGCAGGCGGTCAGCACGTGAACACGACTGATTCGGCCGTGCGGATCACCCACGTCCCTTCAGGGATCATCGTCGCCAGCCAGAATGACCGCTCGCAGCACAAGAACCGCGCCACCGCGATGAACATGCTGAAGGCGCGGCTCTACGAAGCGGAGCTGCGCAAGCGCGAGGAAGCCGCAAGCACAGACTATCAGGCAAAGACGGAGATCGGCTGGGGCCACCAGATCCGGTCTTATGTGCTCCAGCCCTATCAGCTGGTGAAGGACCTGCGGACCGGCGTCACGTCCACCGCGCCTGATGACGTGCTGGATGGTGCGCTCGACCCGTTCATGGCCGCGGCGCTCAGCCAGAAAGTGACCGGAGAGAAGGTCGAGGTGGAGGACGTCGACTGATGGCACTGGCCCGGGCGCATCTGGTCGCGCTCGCCGCGCTGCTTCCGCTCATGGCAAGCTGCGACGAGGTGGCGCCGGATGACGGCCGACCGCCGAGCGCCCGCGAATTTCCCAAAGCCGATCGACCGGTTTCGCCGATCATCTCTACTCGCTGGTCCAACGAGGAAGCCCGCGACCGGTTGAACGAGGCGGAAGATATCATGGACCGGGCGGGCATCCGTCCGGGAATGACTGTGGCGGACATCGGCGCCGGTGAAGGCTATTACACAGTCCGGCTCGCAAGGCGCGTTGGCGAAGATGGCCGCGTGCTGGCGCAGGATATTCTGCCCGAGGTCATCGATGCGCTTGGCCGCCGCGTCAATCGCGAGAACTGGGAGAATGTCAGCGTCAAGCTCGGCAGCAGCGATGATCCCAAACTCCCCGAAAAGAGCTTTGACCGGATTCTCCTGGTCCACATGTACCATGAGATTACGGAGCCCTACGCCTTTCTCTGGCGGCTTTATCCCGCGCTCAAGGACAAGGGCGAGGTGATCGTCGTCGAGCCCAATCGCGAAACGCAGGATCATGGCACGCCGCCCGCCTTGCTGAAATGCGAGTTCGGCGCGATCGGGTTCAGGCTCATCGAGATCATGCCGCGTCCCTCCGCGGGCGGTTACATGGCCCGCTTCGCCCGCAGCATTGGCCGGGTGCCGCCAGCGCAGATCGTTCCCTGCAAGGTGAAGCGCTAAGCGCCCTTCGCAGGAGCGCTTAGTGCGCGGAAGCGTCCTGCCGCGCCATTTCGCGGCGGTGCGCTTCAAGAATAGCAGCCAGCAGGCCGGGAAAGCGCGCGTTGACTTCTTCGCAACGCACCGTGTTGCGCACTTCCACCCCCACACGCTCCGATCTTACCAGCCCCGCCTCCCGCAAAATCCTGAAATGCTGGGAAAGCGAGGACTTGGGGATCACACGATCCCCGATCTGCGCGAAGGCAGTGCAGCTTTGCGCGCAGGATGAGTCGATAATCTGCGTCAGCATCCCGACCCGCACAGGATCGGACAATGCATGAAGGAGGGTCTCAAGCCGCACAGCATCCAGCGAGGGGTGAAACAAGGGTCTCATAAATTTTCAGGTAAGTCCCCTTGAAGCCAGGTTCAATAGTTCTAGATTCCCGAACTATGGGACAAGAGACGCCGCCCTGGCGCCTTCCCATCTCGAAAAAGGAATTCAGATCATGTCGAAACTGGTTGGAAAGGTCGCCGTCGTCACGGGCGCATCGAAGGGCATTGGCGCGGCAATCGCAAAGGCATTGGGTGGCGCAGGCGCCTCCGTCGTGGTCAACTATGCATCGAGCAAGGCCGGTGCCGATGCCGTCGTCGCGGCGATCGAGGCTGCAGGCGGAAAGGCCATTGCCCTGCAGGCCGATGTCAGCAAGGCCGATCAGGCCAAGGCGCTGATCGACACGGCTATCGAGACCTTCGGCAAGCTCGACATCCTTGTGAACAACAGCGGCGTCTATGGCTTCTCGGCAATTGAAGAGATCACCGAAGAGCAATATCACTGGATGTTCGATGTGAACGTACTGGGCCTGCTACTTACGACACGCGAGGCGTCCAAACATCTTGGTGAAGGCGGCAGCATCATCAATATCTCGTCGGTCGTCACCAGCGTGCTGATGCCTCAGTCGACGATCTACACAGCCACCAAGGGCGCGGTCGACGCAATCACCGGCGTCCTTGCCAACGAACTGGCGCCGCGCCGTATCCGGGTCAACGCCATCAATCCGGGCTATGTCGAGACGGAGGGCACGCACAGCGCTGGCATTGCAGGCTCCGAGGCAGAGGCCGGCTTCGTGGCCGACACCCCGCTTGGTCGCGGCGGCCACCCATCCGACATTGCCGACATCGCCCTCTTCCTGGCGTCGGACGATGCGCGCTGGGTCACTGGTGAGAAGATCGTCGGCAGCGGCGGCCTTCGCTAAAACGACTGGTCAGCGGCGCGCGCTTCCGGGTGCGCGCCGCTGACCGTAAAATCTCTGCGGCAAGCTTAGCCCACGCGCCGACCGACCCAGATGACGCGGCCGACAATGGAAAAATCCTCCGCCTTCACGCTCTCCCAGCTTGCATAAAGGCTGTTGTCGCTTCTGATCGAGAAATGCCCCGCGAGCGGTGTGGGCGCGACCCGCTTCACCATCAGCACGTCGTTCATGCGCAGAACATAGATGCCCTCGCGAAGGAGGGCGGAGCCATCGTTGCGGTCTACCATGATGTCGTCGCCATCGCCCAGCGTCGGCATCATCGACTCGCCATCGACCCGGATGATCGACAGCCGCTCTGGCCGAACGCCGAGACCGCGCAGCCATTTCGGGTCAAACGCGAGCGCGCCTTCCGCTTCCTCGTTCTGGTCGAGACTGCCCGCGCCAGCCGAGGCGCCAAGCGCCAAACGGGGAACCACGACCACTGGCCGACCCACATCGGAAACCCGGTTCGCCGCCGGGCCGCCCAGCTTCTCCTCCGCTATACCGAAATAGCGCGCCAATATGCCCCGGTCCCGCTCGTCGAGGCGCCTGGGCGTTCCCCGCTTCACGAACTGCTGAATATAGGCGGGATTGCGACCCAGCAGGCGCGAGACAGCGTCATAGCTGTCCCCTCGCTCCCTGATGAGCCGGTCAAGATAATCGCGGACTGAGGATCCATCCATGCCCTCTCAATAGGGATAGGAATATTCCTAGACAAGTAGGATTTTGCATAGAAGATAGGATTATTCCTATCCGACTCATTCTGAAGGGAGCCGAACTCATGTCCATCCTGCATTCCGTCGAGCGGTTCATTCGACGGCACGATATTCCGCCGACGCGCTTTGGTCGCGACGCCGTGCGCGACCCGCGTTTCGTTTTCGATCTGCGCCTGGGACGCGAGCCAACCGATCGTATGAAACGCCGTGTAGAACATTTCATGAACACCTATAAAGGCACATACTGATGATGGATTTTTTGA
>PJTZ01000336.1_pt1 | contig 12337 bp, 9 predicted proteins | sample 1512131 | NCBI WGS metagenome assembly PJTZ01 (sample SAMN08177679, study PRJNA422409) | Soil metagenome, whole genome shotgun sequencing project. | reverse complement strand
GCTGCTTCTCTACAACGCGATCATGGCACTCGCCTCGCTCGAGCATGCGACGGTCGGCTCCATCGTCATCTTCGGTCAGGACATCTGGCTCGGCTGGCTGATGATCGCGGCGCAGCTGTATTCGCTGGTCCCGCCGTTGATTATCGGTCACAAGGAACTCCCGCTTGCCGAGAAGCTCAACGACAAGCTGCTTCATACAGATGCGCTGATGAATAAAGCCAACTGGCTAACCGGCGCCGCCGGGCTGTTCGGCGTGATCGGTCTTGGCCTTGGCTGGTGGTGGGCGGACTCGGTCGCGGCCGCACTGATCTCGATCGATGTGCTGAACGACGGCATCAAGGCGTTGCGATCATCCACCGCGGAACTGGTTGACGGCGCGCCGCGCGCACTATCGAGCGCCGACTTGTCGGAAGACGCTCAAAAGCTCTGCGATCGATTGCAGGGAGAATATCCCGACGCCACGATCCGGTTGCGGGAGACCGGCCGTTTGATCCGCGCCGAAGTCCATGGCACGCACCCGCCGCGCGAGTGCCGCCATCCACGCCATTACTGGCCCGGCGACGACGAGCGATCCTGGCGCCTCGCGCAGGTGAGCTTCATCCCGCCGATCGCCGACACGAAGGACAATGACGGGTCAGGCGGCTAGCGCTATCGGTCACCCGTTAACGATCGTGCCGCCATTGGGGTGCAGCACCTGTCCCGACATGTAGCTTGAGTCCTCGCAAGCGAGGAACAGGAACGCCGGTGCGACCTCGTTGGGCTGACCTGGCCGACCCATCGGAGTCTGCTCGCCGAAGGTTTCCAGCTTCTCAGGGCTCGCTCCGCCGCAAGGATTGAGTGGCGTCCAGATGGGACCGGGCGCGACGGCGTTCACGCGAATACCGTCCTCGATCAAATTTTCCGATAGCGAGCGGGTGAACGCCGTGATTGCGCCCTTGGTCGAGCTGTAGTCGAGCAGTTCCTTGCTCCCCTGATACATGGTGACCGACGTGCAATTGACGATCGCCGCACCAGATTTGAGGTGTGCTCGCGCCGCCTGCACCAAGAAGAACATGCCGAAGATGTTGGTCTGGAAGGTCCGACGCAGCTGATCCTCGGTGATGTCGGTGATGTCCTTGTCGGGGTGCTGCTCGCCCGCATTGTTGACGACGATGTCGATCTTGCCGAACGCCTTCAGGGTCTGCTCGACGATCTTATCGGCAAAGTCGCGCTCGCCGATGTCGCCGCGAATGGTGATGGCCCTGCGACCCTCAGCCCCTACGATCCGCTTCGTCTCCGCCGCGTCGTCGTCCTCCAACAGATAGACAATGGCGATGTCGGCGCCCTCGCGTGCGTAGAGCGCGGCGACCGCGCGGCCAATGCCGCTGTCGGCACCGGTGATGATCGCGACCTTGTCCTTCAGGCGTTCCGATCCCTTGTAGCGTGGCTGCCATTCAGGCTTGGGCTCGAGCTTGCTCTCATGGCCCGGCAGCTTGTCTTCGTGGATCATCTCGGCGGTCTCAGTCATCTGCGGATCTCCTTTCCTCCAAGAACCCATTTGCGCGCGAAGAGTTCTCACAAAGTCGAACGGATGATCGCAGATGCGCGGCAGCCGAAACCAAGGAGATGATCGATGCCGCTGAAAGCTCTTGCTCTGAACTGCACTCTCAAGGCGGACGCCAGTGAGGGAAGCTCGACCAATGCGATGATCGCGGTGCTTGAGAAGGCTTTCGGGGAAAAGGAGGTGACGATCAGCGAGACGGTGCGGGTCGCAGCATTCGATATTAAGCCGGGCGTCACATCCGACGAGGGCGATGGCGACGAATGGCCCGCGCTCCGGACCAAGATTCTCGCCCACGATATCCTGATCTTCGGCGGCCCGATCTGGATGGGACAGATCGGCAGCATCGCCAAGCGCGTGCTGGAACGCATGGACGCATTTCTAGACGAAACGGACGACCAAGGGCGCATGCCGAGCTACGGCAAGGTCGCGGTGGCAGCGATCGTCGGCAACGAGGATGGCGCGCATTTCTCCTCCGCCCAGCTGTTCCAGGCGCTGAACGATGTCGGCTGGACAATCCCAGCGGTCGCAGCCTGTTACTGGGTTGGCGAGGCGATGGGCTCGACTGACTTCAAGGATCTGAAACAGACACCGGATAAGGTGACTGAGACCGCTAAAATGGTCGCCGGCAATGCGGCGCACCTTGCCAGGTTGCTGAAGGCGGATCCTTATCCATGAGCCAAAGGACAATCCTCTCGTCGCTGGTCGGCCGGGGGCGCATGAATTTGGTCATGGTCTTACTCTTCTATCCCTACCGCGTCGCGACCTTTCCCGACGACCGCCGTGCCTAGCGGTTGGCTTAACCACGATGGCCGAATAAAGCGTAAGCGTCGCGCTTCTCGTCTCGGCTGCTCGCACCCGCGCGCTCGGCATCCCTATTCGGCCCGCTTGCCCAATAAAGGTGGCACGGCGGGATGTTCCACCATTCATAGGCGTCACGCAGATCGGAGAAATGCCGCTCGATCAAGGGTCTGATCGCCGTGCGCATCTGGTAGGCTGCAAGCTTCCCGCAGGGTTTGAGCGCCAAGGCGGTCTCGCGCATGATCACCTCGCCTTCACGCGGCCCTAGCGTCGAGAAGGGTAGCCCTGTCACAATGCAGTCGGCCTGGCCGAGGCCATGGCGGTGAAGGTGGCGGTTCACCTCAGCCGCCGATCCTTCGATAACGATCAGTCGGCGGTCCTCACAGTCGGAGCGCAGGCTTTTAGCGAACTCTGCGCCGGTTTCGATCGCCACGAGCTGTGCGTCACCGCGCAAGCGCCGGAGGATTTCAAAAGTGAAGCGTCCGCTCCCCGGTCCATACTCGATCAACAGTTCGATTTCTGTCCAGTCGAGCGGCTTAAGTAAATGATCGACCATCTTCATGCTCGCCGGAAAGGCCGACCCGACGGCGCTCGGGTTTCGCATAAATTCCGACAAAGCAACCCAGCCTGTGTCTTTCATCGACCTCTCCTTCAATGGAGAAACCGCTGTGCGCCCAATCGGGTTCAAGGCATTTTTCAGATGGTAACATTCCGGTCCCAAATCCATCGCGCATGTTCAGCTTCAACTGGATCGCACCTTATCTCGTGGATATACAGTCCCGGGAATCAGGAGCTTACGGCATTGGATTCAACCGGAACCGACGCGAGGACCATCGACGAACTTCAGGCCATGGTCGCGCGCTCGCGTGTGGACGGAGACCGTCTCAAGCTAGCGCTCGCAGCCGGCGCGATTGTTGGGACATGGTTTTGGGACGTGCCTGCCGATCGCTTCACCGTCGATGAGCCTTTTGCCCAAGCCTTTGGTCTCGACCCCGCCTTGGGGCGGGACGGTCTTAGTCTCGAGAAGATCGTCGAGACCGTCCATCCCGAGGATCGCGCGGGCCTCATGGCCGCAATTGAGGAAGTGCTTGCGAGGGGCGGACGCTATGCTCATCAGTATCGTGTATGCCGCACCGATGGCCAATATCATTGGATCGAGGCCAACGGACACGTCGTCCATGATGAAAGCGGCAAGCCCATAAGTTTTCCCGGCGTTGTCATCGACGTTGGTGAACGACGCCGGGTCGAGGCCGAACGCGACAGCGCTCGGGCATTGCTGACAAATTTCGTCGAGGCGATGCCGGGCGTCGTCTATGCCAAGGATCGCGCTGGCCGCCTGCTGATCGGCAACCATGGTACGAGCGAACTCATCGGAAAGGCGCCACAGGATTTTATCGGCCGCACCGATATGGAGGTGCTGGAGGACAAGCAGCAAGCCGCCATCGTGATGGCCACCGACCAGCGGATCATGGCCGGCGGCCGTTCCGAACAGGTCGAGGAGGAAGTGAATTTCCCCGATGGCCGGCGTGCGATCTGGCTGTCGACCAAATCACCCTTGCGGGATGCCGATGGCACAGTGGTGGGCCTCGTCGGAACTTCGCTCGACATCACCGAGCGCAAGGCCATCGAAGCCAGCCACCGCGAGATCGAAGAGCGCTATCGGCTGGCCATCGGGGCGACCAGCGACGTCATCTGGGATTGGCGCCTTGCCGATGGCCACGTCATATGGAACGAGGCATTGGCGACGCGTTTCGGCCATGCTCAGGAGCAGACTAGCGCGCAATGGTGGCTCGATCACATCCATCCCGACGACCGCGCGCGGATTGAGGCCAGCATCCACGCCGTGATCGATCATGGCGGCATCAACTGGACTGACGAATATCGCTTCCAGCGCGCTGATGGCAGTTACGCTTTCGTGCTCGATCGCGGCGCCGTGCTGCGCAGTGACGGTGGCGCTCCCGTGCGGATGATCGGCGCGATGCTCGACCAGACCGAGCGCAAGGCGGCGGAAGCCGCGCTTGGCGCAAGTGAGGAGCGGCTGCGTCTCGCGACCGAAGCGTCCGATATCGGCTTCTGGGACGTCGACATCATCAAAGACATGTTGATCTGGCCGGCCCGCACTAAAGGCATGTTCGGCATTTCGCCTGATGTGCCGGTATCGATGCGCGACTTCTACGCGGGATTACACCCGGACGATCTCGAGAAGACAAGCGCGGCATTCGCAGCTGCCGCCGATCCTGATTTGCGCGCTCCCTACGATGTGGAATATCGCACTGTTGGCAAGGAGGACGGGATCGTCCGCTGGGTCGCCGCCAAGGGTCGCGGCGTGTTTGAGGAAGATCGCTGCGTCCGCGTGGTCGGCGTTGCGATCGACGTCACCGCGCGCAAGGCTGATGAGGTCCAACTCCTCGAACTCAATGAGCGGCTCGAACTGCGTGTCGCTGAGGAGGTCGCCGAACGGACAAAGGCCCAAGATGCGCTACGTCAGAGCCAGAAGATGGAAGCTGTGGGTCAACTCACCGGCGGTATCGCGCACGATTTTAACAATATGCTCGCCGTCGTTGTCGGGTCGCTGGACCTACTGACCCGGCGGATGGGCGACGCTGACCCTAGAGAGCGGCGCTATGTTGATGCTGCCATGGACGGTGCGCGTCGAGCAGCGCAACTAACCCAACGCCTTCTGGCCTTCTCCCGGCAGCAGCCGCTCAAGCCCGAGCCAATTGACGCGAACAAGCTGGTTGCCGGCATGTCTGATCTGCTTCGCCATGCGCTTCCCGATATTCAGCCCGAAACCGTCTTAGCTGGCGGCCTTTGGCGGACTTTCGCCGATCCCAACCAGCTCGAGAATGTCATCCTAAACCTCGCCGTCAACGCGCGAGATGCCATGGCCTATGGCGGGAAGCTGACAATCGAAACTGCAAACTGTCATCTCGACGCGCGATACGCCGCCGGACATCTTGGCGTCCCGGCTGGGCAGTATGTGATGATCGCTGTGAGCGACACCGGCAGCGGCATGCCCGAAGACGTCATCGCCAAGGCGTTCGACCCATTCTTCACGACCAAGGAGGTTGGGCGCGGCACCGGTCTTGGCCTCAGCCAGGTCTATGGCTTCGTCAAACAGTCAGGCGGGCATGTGAAGATCTATTCCGAGATTGGCCAAGGCACCACGGTGAAGGTGTATCTGCCACGTCTCTTGGGCCCGGTTGCAGAGGTGGAAGGTGCCCAGACGGACAGCACCTTGCCGCTGGGGGAAAGTCAGGAAGTGATTCTCGTTGTTGAGGATGAGCCGGGCGTGCGCCAGTTCTCGGTCGATGCTTTAACCGAGCTCGGCTATCGCGTGCTGGAGGCCAACGGAGCAGCAGCTGCGCTCAAACTGATCGACACCCATCCCGATATTGCGCTCATGTTCACTGATGTCGTCATGCCCGAGGTCAACGGCCGCAAGCTTGCAGATGAGGCGCGCCAGCGCCGTCCAAACCTCAAGGTTCTTTTCACTACCGGCTACACCCGCAACGCCGTCGTTCATAACGGTGTGCTCGACCCCGGCGTACATCTGATCGGCAAGCCGTTTACGGTCGAGGAACTGGCAACGGCTGTTCGCCTCGTGATCGAGGAAGAAATCGGATAAACCTGTCAGGCCCACTGCCGCCCCGCCGCTTCGCACGTGTTGACCGGCCGCTTTCGGCGCGAGCCGACATGCCGAGCGGTGGATCGGAACGGCGCATTTTGGTCGGCAGCTGCCCTGAAGTCAGTCATTCGATCTTGCCGGTTGCCCTCCTGAAAGCGGACGTTTTCTCGGCGCCTTCGTGTGGCGCAGAGCCGCGTGCCATATCCCGCCAGGTGACCAAAGAAGTGTACTCAATCTTCGGTTTCTTGGTCTGCGTTCGCTTCAGGCCCGGGTCGCCGGTGGACGACCGAGAATTGATCGGCGATACGGCGGTCTACATCATAGGCGCCGTCCCAATTTTCCTCCCATGTCGCCGTGTCGAGTTCGGCGCCATAGATGGCGCGAAGCTGCGCATATACGCGGTTCGGGTCGAGTAGCTTCGAGAGAGACTGATAGCTTTCCGTCGTGAATTCGGACGGCCTGATGACGCCGTCTCCGCCCTGCGACCGCCCACCAAGACCCTTAAGAAGCAGGACGGCATTCTTGGGGACTGCTTCCAAAAAGGCTAAAAGGCGATCCCGTAGCGACCGCTTTGTCGCCTCGTCACCGTGCCTCACGATAGCAAAAGCCAAATCGCCAAACCGATCGCCTTCGCACTCCATGATGTTGCTTTCATCAGCAGCCGCGAACAGGCGCTTCGCAAGAATCGCTGCGACAGGATGCTGCCTCTCGGGCGTCAGAAAGCCTCGATCGCGACCCTCCGTTGTTCGCGCAGCGCTCCACCTCAAAAGTTGGCTGATGAAGGGTAGGGAGTCCGTGTTTAGTGCGGCGTCCGCGATAATCGCATCCTGCTGCGCTTCCTCCATGCGGAGCGCGAGCTGGGAAATAACAATGGCGGCTTGGGAAAACACAAAAGTCCCGAACATGATGTCCCGCGTAATGGGAATTTTGGAAGCGCGTTTCGCGAGCGCCAAGCTTAGGGTGGGGGCCGCCGCCAGATCGAGCGTTTCCTCGTGGCGTCTCAATTTCCGGATCAGAAGTTCGGCGGCGTTTCTCTCAAATGCATCATCGAGCACTGCGCCGACGCCGTCTTCGTCGCCCGCCAAAGCCAGTGCAAGCATAGCGTCAAGTTCCCGGTCTGGAATGTCACCTGTCGGCACGCCATAGGTGAAGTAGCGCCGAAAATAATCACTGCTGCAGATTCGCTTTTCGGTTGCCCAGGTACGATCCCAATCGTCACCATAGCCCATCTGGCCGAGGCGTGGGAAAACCCCATGCAGAAGCTTTTTGATAGCCTCCTTCTCAGCTTCATCAGCCTCCAACTGCTCAATCGCCCTGTCGATTGGCGAGGGGGGTGGCTGTCGCTGCCCTTGATGACGATCTCGGGCCTTCAGCACATGGTCGGGGTTGGAGCGGACCGCATCGTAGATCGTGGGGTAGAAGACCCTCAGCGCTTCGATCTGGATTTGATCGACAACACGCACCTCGCCCTTGAGAATGGGGACCGCAAAGCTGATCGCGTTGTCGAATAGCTTGACCCGTCTCGGCGTCCTCAGTGAAGCACCGAAAGCCTCCATCAAAGCGTGACCGAGTTCCGGACCATCGGCCTCGTTTAGTTTAATGCCGTTCTCAGTGATGACGCGGTCGCATGCCGCGAACATTAGATCGCGCAGTTTGTCAGGGCGCGCAGGAGGAAGATGGAGCGGCACCTGCACGATTTTTTCGAGGAAACGACGTCCGGCCAGCGGATCGCCAGTGCCATATGCCTCGCCCAAGGCTTCCGCAACGATCGCGTCATCGAAGGCGAGCACGTAAGTCGTGTGATCGAAATCGCCGGATAGCCGCACCAGCTTGAATAGGGTCTGGATGTCTCGCCGATCAAGACGATCGATGTCGTCGATGAAGATCACGATCTTCTTGCCGTGCTTACGTAGGATGCCGCCGACCTTGTCGCGAGTTTCAACGAGCGCCTCGGTGGTGATGGCCTCACCTACGCTATGCACCGCATCGCCGACCTGTGGGATCGCCTTCCCGTACGTCGCCATGAGGTCGCCGATATTCTCTTTGGAGAACCAGCCACTCTTCTCGAGCTTGTTCTTAATCGAATGAAAGAAGCTGCGGGTGATGGCTTCGGTGCTATCACCATAGAACCAAGGGTTATAGTCCATAGGAAGCACGTCGGCATGCGGCTGCATGTACTCTTTGACCATTGCCAGCGTTGACGTTTTACCGTCGCCCCACGGCCCATAAATACCAATAACAAGGCTCGACGGGTCGCGTCTGCGCACAATGGTTTCTGCGATCTGCTTGGCGAATGATGCGCGATCGAAAATATCTTCGGCAACAGTTTTGATTGGCCGATCGACTTGGATCGCCAACCCCTCATCGGCAGCTTCATCAGGCGTTTCAACCTGAGCTGGTGATTGGTCTGCCATTTTGCCAGCAGAGGAGAAGAAGCGTTTTAGTATTCTCATCTCCCAGATTTAATCCGGCTTTTGCATTCGCGGCAACCAGGCTGAATTGCCCTTTTGTCAGATGTTCAGGGTGACTACCAAGCTGCCTGATTGCTGTAATTCATTTAGGTAGCCGACTAAGAGGTGATTTCGACGCTGTTCTTCTTCGCTTTCAAGTCGGCTATTAGAATGTTGGCGGTGCGTAAGGCCTGAGCGATGAAAGCGATGGGCTGGTCCCGGTTGCGGGCCACGTCGATGGCAGCCCAGATCAATCCGAGCGTCAATTGGCACTCCCTGCGAAGTGATGAATCCGGGTCAAGAAACCCTGTGGGTAAGCCGGTGCTTGTTGCATAAAGAACCTTATTTCTCGCCTCTTGTCCGTCGATAACTGACCTCTTGAGCGCGTTGATGTCTCCAAATTCAGAGACAATCTCGTCGAGAAAATCGGCTTTCTTTTCTCCAAGTCTGCCATTTGTGAAGTGGAAGAGACTGGTCGAGGCCTCCTGATGCTGCACCGCGCCGTCTACAGTGAATCTAACCACAAGCTTGTCGCTTTCGTGGTGAACTGCGACGCCCAATTGATAGGTAGCCAGCAGGTTCGTTACCTTCTGGGCTAGCAGAGACACGGCGGCCTTCGCCTGATGGTCTTTAAGATTGATTTTCGCATCGTTCCCGTAACCGCAAGTCTTCGCGCTGCAAACGAAGGATGCAACGGCCTCCTCAGTTGCGTGGAGCGCGAAGTATGCAGCGGGTATTGGCATGCCGGATTCATAGTTTGCATCAGCCCATTGAAGGGACCTGATGGCGCTGGCCGCGCGAAATTTTGCGCTGTCCGGCAAGTCGCTGATTTTCGTGTTTATCCAGCGTGCCGTTTCAAGCTTCATGATCCGGTCAATTACGCTCATCTTGCCCGCCTTGAATTCCATTTGGATCAGGGACCGCAATGTCGAAGTACGTATCTCCAAGCGCGCGGATCGTGAATTTGTGGTCATCACTGTCACGAATTGAGAAGAGCGTTCGGGCGGCCTCGTCCAGAAGATCGAGGAGTTCCGCTGCGGCCCCCTGTTCAATCAGCCTGTCACGTAAATGATCGTAGGATTGACGTCCGGCCAGCGAGATCGCCGTTGCGAGAACGGCGAACATCGTCGTCGCGTCTCCGGCGCTGTTTTGGCAACAGATGACCGCATTCGCCCAAGACTCGAGGTCGCCAGACTGCTTGAAGGCGCACAGCAGGAAGCCACCGAGCGCGTCATTGTAATTGCCGGATTTTGAATGCGCGACTGCGAGGTTGAAATGGGCAATCTCATTTGTAGCGTCAACATTCCTTAAAATGTTCTGCCAGAGTTCAAGATCCCCTGGCATGTCTTTGACCAGAGCTTCATGGGCCTCGACGGTCCTGACTGGAAGCGTCGGCGAACCCACGAAGTCCGCGAGCCAGTTGCAAAGTAGAATTTTGAGCATCGCCTCGGAAGAGAGCATCAGAGCATCTTCTCGGGAAGCGAACTCGAATTCGGCCTTTGCGCGCGTCAAATCTCCGGAGAAAAAGAGGGTGTCGCCGAGGTGTAAATGATCAATTGGATCACCACCTCCAACCATCGCCCGCTCATAACACATCGCCGCTGCGCGGTAGTGTTTTGTTCCGAATAGGCAGGCTCCGAGTTCCCGCAGGAAATAGGCTGTTTCGCTATAGGCGGGGCGCATTTTACGTGCTTGATTATAGTGCCTGACCGCGCGGGCAGGCTGTGTCCTCCGAAAAAAATTCCCTATCGAATAGTGAACTGAGGCGCAGGTTTCGTCCGATACGTTGGCTCCAGCTAGGAGGGCGGCCTCAAAAAATCTTAACTCGGCCGAGTTTTCGTCACCTCTCTCGGATGTAGTGAGCAATGCTGCGATAAAGGTGGCATAATGTTCATCATGCGTAGAGTGGATGTCGTTGAGTAGGGCAAGATCGACAGCTTTTTCGAGTTCGCCGAGCAGGCAGATTGCCGTACTTACGGCGAGTTTTCGCGATCGATAGGGTCGGCCTAACGCGAGGGCTGCTCGCGCTGCGCGCTGTGATTGGTAAGTTAGGCCCTGCTGCGCGAGTAACGTCGCGGCGCAATACAGGACACTCGCTGCTGTTTCTTCACGACTGTGGTTTTCCACGTGGACCAACACCGACGTGATGCAGTCCATCCCAACCTTGAGGCCATGCTTCGTCGCGGTAATGTCGAGCGTGACAATGTTTGCATCGAGTTCAGCGATGCGGAAGCAATTGTGGCTCGCTTCCAGTGCGTCATCGATCCCGCTTTCGACTGTGTATCGCTGAGGGGATGACAGATCGGAAAGGTCGAGACGGAAACCGATAGCGGCCATCGGCGGGTATGACGACACAGCTTTCCGGTACGCCAGCGTCCGCTCGATACTTGTCGCGCTGTTTGCGTCCCAGCGTTCCGTCTCTTGGAAGTTGTAGGTGAAAGACTTTTGACCGGGGGCAGGCGATATGGCGCCTGCTATGTTGAAATGCCATTGCCAGTAGAAAGCATCATCGCTCGCCGAATACCTGACAACGACAGTCGGGACAGGCAACTGCTCAAAGTAGCCCAATTGCTCTACTGTGAGAGAGAGGGACCGCCCCCGATCGGCGCTGTCCGTGGCGCGCATTTGGACGTAGAACAAAAGCCCCGTAGCATCGCCGTCAGGTCCGAAAATTTCAAACTCTAAGTCAACGCCATAGTCGGCGGATTTGCGCCGCGCCGCCCAACGAGGTGGACGTAACACAAGAAAGCGATCGATCGAGATGTCCTCAAGCTCGTGAGAACGCGGACGCTGTGGCATCTGTTTTCCATAAGCTTGATCTGGATCGAGGCAAAGGACCTCCATACACGAGACCGCACTTCCGCTTGATGGGGCGGCTCCAAATTTACGAGCGCTCGCAAACAGACTAAGACAAGGCCGAACGTGTGCCCGCTGTCTCTTGGAGAGCTATGCCCGATCTTGTCGAAAGTAGCCCTCGTGCCACTGCATGGATGACTGAGAACCTAGCAGCCCGTGAGAATGGGAACGTATTCGGTCGCCTCGCTAGCTCGGTAATTTGGTCCGATGCCACCGACTCTAACGGTTCCCTGCTGGTTCCGATTGACCCTGCCCAACTCGCAGCTGAGATTAATGCTAGTCCATTCCCATTGCTGCTTGGCCATGATCCGGGGCGCCCTTTGGGAAAAGTCTTGGCGGCAGAAGTCTTTGAGAGTCCGACCGGCGAGGTCTTCGTGGCAGCGGTTCTTGGGCTATACGAGCGCATTCCGATGCTTGGTTTTCACGATCTCGGTTTTGATACAGCGGGCGACTCACCATCGCCTGAAAGCTTGCCCGCGCTGCCGGCAAATCTCCGATTGGAAATAGCAGCCGACCCGCGAGAGGTAGATGAGGAGCTGCTGGCGGAATTAACCCGAGAAACGCCAGTTCCGATCGATTTCCAAAAGCGATCGCATAACGCTGCTGAGGCAGCGCAGACGTTCGTGGCCATCTCCGTCCTTTTCATGGCGTTGGTTTGGAATCCATTCGTCACGACGTTAGCCAGCGAAGCTAGCAAGGACGCGTACGCAGCGCTGAAAAACTGGCTCAAGAAGGTTACGGCGCGTCTATCAGAACGGCGCAACCCTGTCATTGAAGTGCAATCCCATCATGGAGGCTGCTGCATCTCCTTTATGTTCCGAGGGCAGGAGGTGGCGCGCCATTATAAAGCGCATGAGGCTCTTCACGCCGCGGCGGCTCGTGCAGCACACCTGTTGTTCCAGATGAAAGCGTCGTCTCTTAATCCAGTTCGATTGGTGTTGACGTGACCCCCGGATTTCCTCCAGTCGGGATTAGAGCCGGGCAGCTTTGTTGCGCATGAGCGCGGATGAAGCAATGGCCTGTGGAGCGGAGCCCGTAGGGCGTAGCGGAGCAGGCCATTGC
>PJTZ01000334.1_pt1 | contig 12414 bp, 9 predicted proteins | sample 1512131 | NCBI WGS metagenome assembly PJTZ01 (sample SAMN08177679, study PRJNA422409) | Soil metagenome, whole genome shotgun sequencing project. | reverse complement strand
TTCAACATTTTCGATACCAAGCAGATCTCGGACACACTGACCGGAACCACCACCATGCTGACCCGGATCGTGGCTGCCGTGGCGGGCATCAGCCTGCTCGTCGGTGGCATCGGCATCATGAACATCATGCTGGTCTCTGTGACGGAGCGTACGCGCGAGATTGGCATTCGCCTCGCCATCGGGGCGATTGCGCGTGAAGTGCTAATGCAGTTTCTTGTGGAAGCAGTCGTGCTTTCATGCCTTGGCGGCGTGGTGGGATTGCTGATCGCGCAACTCGCAATTGCCGGCGCGACGCCGCTCATGCAGGTTCCATGGACGTTCGATCTTCAGATCAACATCTTCGCATTCGTGATTTCGGCAGTGATCGGCGTGGTCTTTGGCTATTTCCCGGCACGCCGCGCTGCCGCCCTCAATCCCATCGACGCGCTTCGGCACGAATAGCCTTATTCAAGAGTCAGCGCTGTCTGCCCCGCTCGGCAACATGGCCGGCATGGACAGAGGATGCTTTCGCTTAGTCCGCCGTTGGTTTCTTACCGACGGCGGCTTTCTCCAACGCGACATGCACTTGCGGGGCGATCCGCTTGACGACCACATCCACGCCGGCAGCGTTGGGATGGACCGTGTCAGCCTGCATGAGCTTCGTGTTGCCGATGACCCCATCCAGAAAGAAGGGGTAGAGTGGCACGTCATAGTCCTTGGCGAGGGCTGGGTAGATGGCATTGAACCGCGCGGCATAGTCCGGCCCCATGTTGGGCGCGGCGAGCATACCGGTGAGCATCACGGGGATTTTCCGGGCGCGTAGCTTGTCGAGCATCTGCCGCAGATTGGCCTCCGTCCGCGCGGGATCGATTCCGCGCAGCATATCGTTCCCGCCCAGTCCCAGCAGAAGGAGATCAGGGCGGCGGGGGAGGCCGTCGAGCGTGAAATCGAGCCGTTCCAGACCACCTTGCGTGATCTCGCCAGACACGCCCGCATTGCGCACCTCGACGCTCAGACCAGCGCTTTGCAGCGCCTGCTGTAGTTCATGGGGAAAGCTCTCGTTTTGCGCTACGCCGTAGCCTGCGTAGAGGCTGTCACCAAAAGCCAGGATCAGCTTGCGTTCGGCTTGCGAAGGTGAAGTTTGGCTGGTCATGTTCCCGTCGCCGGCTGCTGTCTGATTTATGACCTGATTTGCAACCGGCTCCCCTGAGCAGGCGCTAAGAGATTGCAGAGCCAGCGCACCGACCACATATGCAAACCATCCTCTTGCCATCAGGTCTTCCTCATTCATGCACGGCCGAACCGACGCTTCCCATATCGCGATCGATGCGCGCGATGTCACCCTTTCGCTCGGCGCCGGTGAGGCGCAGACCAAAATATTGAAGGGGGTGACCCTCTCCATTCCCCGGGGCGAGAGCCTGGCCATTCTCGGACCTTCGGGTTCAGGCAAATCATCGCTGATGGCGATCCTCTCTGGCCTCGAGCAGGCAACCAGCGGCGAGGTGACCGTCGCGGGCATCGACTTCGCCCGAATGAGCGAGGATGCACTTGCGCGTGCCCGGCGGGGACGCATCGGCATTATCTTGCAGAGCTTCCATCTGCTGCCGACGATGACTGCGCTTGAGAATGTCGCGGTTCCGCTCGAACTGGCCGGCATCGATGATGCGTTCGGGCGGGCACAGGCCGAACTGGAAGCCGTTGGGCTTTCCCATCGGCTTCACCATTATCCCTCCCAGCTTTCCGGCGGAGAACAGCAGCGCGTCGCTATTGCCCGTGCGGTCGCGCCAAGGCCGCCCATACTGTTTGCCGATGAGCCGACCGGCAATCTCGACAGCCGCACAAGCGAGGCAATCGTCGACGTCCTGTTTGACCGGCGAGCAGCGGCCAATGCGACGCTCGTCATGATTACGCATGATCTTGCGCTCGCCAAACGGTGCGACCGCGTTGTGGAGATGCGCGACGGAGAGATTGTCTCGGACGGACGCCCATGAGGGAGGCGACCGGCGCTGAGGGCTGGTCCACCCACTGGCGGTTGGCTCGGCGTGATCTTGCACGCAGTTTTCGCGGGCTGCGGCTGCTTTTCATCTGCCTTTTTCTGGGCGTGGCGACACTGGCGACGATCGGCAGCCTGACGGCGGCGATCACGAGCGAAATCTCGTCCAAGGGGCGCGAACTGCTGGGTGGGGATATCGAGATCGCTTTGTCCCAGCGGGAAGCCACCGCAGAGCAGAAGGCGGCATTCCGGCGGGAGGGGGCACTCAGCGAGACCGTCCGACTTCGGGCCATGGCGCAGCGTGTGGTCCACGGCGATGGTCCCGCTGCGGTCCTGACGGAACTCAAAGGCGTCGATGGTGCCTACCCGCTTTATGGACGCCTCACGGTTCAAGGTGGCCGCGCAGCGTCTCTTGGTCCCGCCGAAGTTGTAATCGGTCAGGCGCTGGCGGACCGGCTGGCGATCCGTTCGGGCGACGCGCTGCGCTATGGCAATGCTAGCTTCCGGGTTCAGGGGATCATCGCAGACGAGCCGGATCGGGTAGGGGAGGGGTTCACGCTTGGACCGGTCGCGATCACGACTATTGAGGGCGTACGTCGCACAGGCCTAATCCAGCCGGGTAGCCTCTACACCAGCAAATATCGTCTGCGTCTTCCCCCGCAGGCTGATGTCGAGCAAGTGCGCGATCGCTTCAAACAGGCCTTTCCGGAGGCTGGATTCGAGATCAAAGACAGGGAACGCGCCGCTCCGGGGACCAGCCGGTTCTTCGAACGGCTTGGTCAGTTTCTGTCGCTCATCGGCCTCGCGGCGCTGGCCATAGCCGGCATTGGCGTCAGCAATGGCGTAAGCTCCTATCTTGCCATTAAGCGCAACAGCATCGCCACGCTGAAAATCCTGGGCGCAACCTCCGGCGATATCGCGCGGATCTATCTTCTCCAGATCGGCGCTGTCGCTGCGATGGCGATCATATGCGGACTGGGTGCCGGCGTGATGATCCCGCTTGCGCTGGTCAGAGCCATGGGGGATCTGCTCCCGGTTCAGCCAGCTAATGTGGTCTCTCTTACGCCGCTTGTCGTCAGTGCGCTCTACGGCCTGCTGATCGCGTTGCTCTTCACTCTGCCGCCGCTGTTGCGCGCGAGAACGACGCCAGCGGCCGGGCTGTTTCGCGAAACTGTCGATAATCAGCGCCGGATAGATCGCCCGACTGTTGTCACAGTCGCGTCCACCAGCCTTGTCCTGTTGGCTCTCGCGCTAGAAACCGCGCGCGAGCCTCTGTTCGCGGCGGCGGTGCTCGCAGCGGTGGGTGCTGTGGTTGTCCTGCTGCTTGGCATAGGGTTTGGACTGCGGGTCGCGGCGCGAAACGTGCCGCCCGCGCGTCATCCCTTCCTTCGTCTGGTAGTGGCCAACCTTCACCGGCCGGGCGCGCAGACAACGGCGCTCGTCATTGCTCTTGGCCTTGGACTGACACTGTTCGTGACGCTTGCGGCGATCCAGTCCAGCCTTTCGAACGAGATGCGCACAACTGTGCCGCAAATCGCGCCGGACCAGTTCGTGCTTGATATTCCCATGGCGCAGCAGCAAGCGTTTCGCGCACTGGTGGCGAAACAGGCACCTCGCGCGGAGCTCAATCTCGTACCGGCGCTTCGTGGCACGATTGTGGCTTATGCCGGGCAGCGCGTCTCGGATCTCAAGGCTCTCCCTGAGGGGGCTTGGTTTCTGCGTGGCGAGCGCGGCGTTACCTATAGTGACGTCCTGCCGGAGGGGTCCGAGTTGGTCGAGGGGCAATGGTGGCCCCCCGGATACGCCGGCCCGCCGCTCATTTCGCTGGATCGCAAGGCCGCGCAAATCATGGGCGTGGGTGTGGGAGACAGTCTCACGGTTTCTGTGCTGGGGCGGGAGATCAACGCGCGGATCGCCTCGCTACGACAGGTCAACTGGGAGACGATGGGCTTCAACTACATCATGGTCTTCTCTCCGAACACGCTGCGAAACGCGCCGCATAGCGTTACCGCCACGATCAGCCTGCCGGGCGCGTCCGATCCGGCGATGACCCGGGCGCTGCTTTCGGCCTTTCCGTCCATCTCGATCATCGAGGTGAGCGATGTGCTGACGCAGGTGACGACTCTGCTCGGCTATATGTCGACCGCGATTGTCCTCGCAGGATCTGTCACGATACTTGCAGGTATTGCCGTGCTTATCGGCGCTATCGCCGCGTCCCGGCAGAGGCGCGCCTATGACAGTGTCATCCTGAAAGTTCTGGGCGCCACGCGGGGCCAGATATTGGGCGCACAAGCACTCGAATATGCTCTGCTCGCCACTATTCTGGCGGGAGTAGCGCTCGCGCTTGGATTGGGCGCAGCATGGTTCGTTATTGTCCGGGTTTTCGAGTTTCACTGGGCGCCTGACTGGCTGCTGGTCCTGGCCACGCTTGCAGGAGGCGCTGTCCTGACCCTAGGCATCGGCCTTGTCGGATCGATCCCGCTTCTCTCCGTGCGCCCGGCAAGCGCCTTCCGTCAGGTGTAAGGCAAAGTACCACCTCGGCAATTTTTGGAGGTGGAACCGCTCGGCAAGAGTCGTTAACGTCCGCGCCGAATACGGAACGAAGCGGCTCCCTCATCTAGGATATGGGGTCGCAGGGTCACGCGATTGAAGCGACAAAAGGAGAGGATATGCGCGGGAAAATCATGGCGGGCGTCGCCGCACTTGGATTAATGGGCTCGCTCGCTGGTTGCTCGGGCGGCAGTGAGCAGGCTGCCAACGGGAGCAATGAAATCGTGAATAATTCCGCTTTGGCTGAAGCTGCTCTGTCCGTCGAGCGACTGGACCCCGCGCTTGACGCCGTGATCGCTCCTGACGCGAAGATCGAGAAAGTGGCGAGCGGCTTCGCCTTCACGGAAGGGCCCGTGTGGTACAAGGGCCGCCTTTGGTTCGCCGATCTGCCGAACAATCGCGTGGTTGCGACGACCGCCGACGGCAAGACTGAAACCGTGATCGAGCAGAGCGGCGGCGCGCCCACGCCTTCGACGAGCGGGTTCAAGGGCTCCAACGGCATGGTCGTCGATAAGGACGGGACGCTGTTGATCACCCAGCATGCCGCCCGCCAGATTGCCCGTGTCGACGATCAGATGAAGATCACGACTTTCCTGGACAAATTTGAGGGCAAGCGCCTCAACAGCCCGAATGATCTCGTTTACGCACCGGATGGCGCGCTGTGGTTCACGGATCCCTCCTATGGCCTTGCCAAGCAAAACGACGACCCCGCTAAGGAGATCAAGTTCAACGGTGTCTATCGCTACAAGGACGGCAAGCTGACGGCGGCGATCAAGGATCTGACCATGCCGAACGGCCTCGGTTTCTCGCCGGATGGCAAGGTGCTGTATGTCGCCAATTCCGGGCCGGCGATGGCCCTGTGGCGTTATGATGTCGCGGCGGACGGCACCGTCTCGAACGGCAAGCCACTGGCTGAGTGGCCGGGCTCGGCCGACGATGTGCCCGATGGCCTGAAGGTCGATAGTGCCGGCAATATCTGGGCCACCGGGCCGGGCGGCATCCGCATCATCGCGCCGGACGGCAAGGTGCTCGGCCAGATCAAGCTGCCGGAAGTGGCGGCTAACCTGGGCTGGGCGGATGATGGCAAGACTGCCTATATTACGGCTTCGACCAGCATTTACCGCATCCCGCTCGCCGGGCGCGGTCAAATGCCGCTTTATGTGAAGCCATGATCTGCCGGACTGACCGATCGCGCGCCCGCGCGATCGGCACAGCCGCACTGCTGGCTGTCATTCCCGCGCTGGCGATTGCCCAGCCGGTCGGGATGACGCTGCCGGACGATCCCTATACCGCGTCCAGTCCGCTTTCGCGCACCCATGTGCCGCTGGCGGAGCGTATCGCGCATGGGGGAGATGGAAAGCTTGGATCCTATCCGCCCCATCCGGCCGTCCACAATGGATCGGGGCCGATGAACTATATGTCGCTATGGAACGACAGCCCCACCGGCGAAGGCCGGGGCGCAAAATTCAACCTCGGCGTCAATCTCTACTTTCTCCATCGCGGCGTGATTCCACCGGGTGGCGGGATTGGCATGCATTTCCACAATTATTGTGAGGAGATGTTCGTCATTCTTGATGGCGAGGCCGAATACACCATCGACAGCCGCACTTCCGTGGTGAAGGGTCCGGGAGGCGCGGTCGCGCGGCTCGGGCATAGCCACGCCATTACAAACCAAAGCGACAAGCCGGTTCAGTGGATGAACATCAACGTCGGGCTGCTTCCGCACTTCTATGATGCGGAGGATCGGAGCGACGGTCGCGTGGGCGCTCCTAAAGATCCGATTCCCCAGTTCACCACCATGAACCTCTCGAAGGCACTCGATCGGCCGGTTGAGAATTACATGGGTGGGAAGGGTACCGTGATGTACCATCGCGGCATTGGTCCCTCGAACTTCTATACGACGTGGTCCTATGTCGATCATCTCGTATTGCCTGCCGGAACCAGCATTGGTCCTGCCATCCGCAAGGATATGGCGGAAGTCTATTATGTGATCAGCGGTTCAGGTTCGGCGACGATCGGCAAGGAGACGGTGGCCATCAAGACGGGTGACGCAGTCCCGGCCGCGCTGGAAGAAAATCGTGCCTTTGCTCAGAGCGGCGCCGAACCGCTCGAACTGATGGTGATCGGGATTGCGCGTAACCAGAATGCGAAGCGCGACTACATGCTTTCGCCAGAGAGCCGCGTAGGAGGGCCTGCACCGGCGCGTCCGACGCGGTAAACGCTGGTTCGCCCTTGAAATAGAGATTGGGATGGTTCTGCTGCTCCCTGTGCGGCGGAACCCTTCCACAGCGATAATGCTCCGTCGAAACCGCGTTTCGGGCGAAGAAAGCCTTTTTCGAGGCATTCGGGAAATTAGAGGACCGTTATCATATCGGCTCTGGTCGCGCTTAGCGCCGGAAAATGGTGCCCAGAAGAGGACTCGAACCTCCACGACCTTGCGGTCGCCAGCACCTGAAGCTGGTGCGTCTACCAATTCCGCCATCTGGGCACGGGGCGAGCGCTGCTCGCCGGGTAGGTGGCGGCGCCTAGCCGGGCACGGCTTGGCTGTCAATCACCAAGCTGAGGTTCGTTCGCCTTGGCCTCATTTCGTCTGCAGGCTGGAAGCATACGCCAATCGCTTGCTTGTGTCCGCGGGCAGGGTGAGGCAATGAGCCGGTGTGCGATGCAGCACGCATGATCCGGCGGAGCGTAGACATCCGTCGATCATGCCGGAACGGCAAGGTCAGGTGACGAGCAGCATATGAGCGGCAAGCGAGAAGTGCAGGGGCCAGTGGTGATTTTCGGCGGCGGTGGTTTCGTCGGGAGGCAGGTCGCGCAGGACCTGTTGCAGCGTGGCTATCGCGTGCGGATCGCTCAGCGGGATCCCCGGAGCGCCTTTCAGGTAAAGGCGCTGGGCGGGCTTGGTCAGGTGCAGTTCGTCGCGGCTGACGTTACCCGACCGGAAAGTGTGGCTGCGGCGATTGTCGGTGCCAGCGCGGTGATCAATCTCGTCGGGCTGCTCAAGGGGGCCATGCAGATCGCCCATGTCGATGGCGCGCGTAACGTTGCTGAAGCGACTGCCCTCGCAAACATTCCTGTGCTCGTCCATATGTCTGCGATCGGTGCGGATGCTGGGAGCCAGGCCATTTATGCCCGCACGAAGGGCGAAGGGGAGGTGGCAGTGCGTCGCGCGTTCCCCGGCGCGACGATCGTTCGCCCCTCGATCATCTTCGGGCGGGACGACCAGTTCACTAATCGGTTCGCGGGCCTGATCGCTGCTTTGCCGATCGTCCCGGTGATCCGTGGCGCGGTCAAATTCCAGCCGGTTCATGTGGGAGATGTCGCTCGCGCTATCGCGAACATCGTAGACGATGCGGAAGCACAGGCAGGCGCGACATACGAGTTTGGCGGGCCGGATATTCTGACCCTTGCGCAGATCAATAGCTGGCTTGCTCAGGAGACAGGCCGAACGCCGTTGTTCGTGCAGGTGCCTGATACCGCGGCCTGTGCGCTTGCGACGCTGACGGGCTGGGCGCCCGGCGCCCCGATCACTGCCGACCAGTTCCGGATGCTACAGGCCGATAATGTCGTGGCACCCGGCTCTCGGGGGCTCTCAGAGCTCGGCATCGTTCCGACGCCGCTGGCTTCCGTGGCGCCGGCATGGCTGTCGCGTTTCCGCAAGCATGGGCGTTTCTCATCGCGTGCGCGTGCCTGACTTTCTTCAGCTTCTGATGTTCCCTGATTTCGTGGCGGAGAAGCGGTGTACCTATGGATAGTCATCTTCTGACCGTCATTCTTCTCGGCATTGTTGAGGGGCTGACGGAGTTCTTGCCGGTCTCGTCGACGGGCCACCTCATTCTGGCCAGCGAGTTGCTGGGCTATGATGCCTCGCGTTGGGCCACATTCAATATCGTCATCCAGCTAGGCGCCATTTTGGCTGTCGTCGTGCTTTACTGGCGCACGTTCTGGGATGTGTTCGTCGGTTTGATCGCGCGCCGACCGGAGGGCTGGCGTTTTCTCCGTAATCTGCTGCTTGCGCTGATGCCCTCGATTGTCCTTGGTCTCGCTTTTCACGACCGGATCGAAGGCATGCTGGGATCTCCACGGATTGTGGCAGTGGCGCTCATACTGGGCGGCATCGCCATTCTTGTGATCGAGCGCCTCGTGCCTGCTGCCCGCAGCCGCGGGATCGACCGCCTGCCGATGACGACCGCAATCGGCATTGGCTTGGTCCAGTGCATTTCCATGATTCCCGGCGTCAGCCGTTCGGGCGCCACGATCATGGGCGCGCTCAGCCTGGGCGTGGAGCGGAAGACGGCCGCCGAATTCAGCTTCTTTCTCGCCATTCCTACCATGTTGGGTGCGACCACGCTGGAGCTGTTCAAGAACAAGGAGGCGTTGTCGAGTGGCGCGGTCAATTGGGGCGATGTGGCGGTCGGCTTCGTCGTATCTTTCATCGTCGCCATCTTCGTCATCAAATGGTTCGTCGGGCTGGTATCGCGTCGTGGCTTCGCGCCGTTTGCGATCTACCGAATCATCGCCGGTGTCGCAGCGCTGATCTGGCTTTCTTTTAGATAGGTCCGTTTCGGCCAATAAATCACGCTATGAAAGCGTTGCCCGTTCTAAAGCGAAACGATTATACGACAATTTAGGTCAGTATTAATGGCTTATTTGCGCCTTGCTGCGTGACTCCGGTATTTTTCCGTCATAAAGAAGACGGAACGGCCGCAGGAGCGCAGTGATTATGGCAGACAATCCGATGCTGAAGTTCGTCCAGCGGGGGCAGTCCTATCCGGACAAGCGTCCCGCGCAGGACAGGGCGGATGATTTCGGCGAAATCTACCGCAGTTTCGAGACCGCGCGCGCGGAAGAGCAGGCTGCGCGATGCTCGCAATGCGGGGTTCCCTATTGTTCGACGCACTGCCCGCTCCACAACCACATTCCGGACTGGCTGCGCCTCACGACCGAAGGTCGTCTACGCGAGGCCTATGAGCTCTCGAATGCGACCTCGACCATGCCGGAGATTTGTGGGCGCATTTGCCCCCAGGACCGTCTGTGCGAAGGCAATTGCGTCATCGAGTTTTCGGGGCACGGCGCCGTCACCATCGGCAGCGTCGAGAAGTTCATCACAGACACGGCGTGGGAGCAGGGCTGGGTCGAGCCTCTGGCGCCTGGCGCACCGACTGGTCAGTCGGTCGGTATCATCGGTGCCGGGCCGGCGGGGCTTTCGGCGGCTGAGTATCTGCGCGCGGCTGGGCATGAGGTTCATGTTTATGATCGGCATGATCGCGCGGGCGGCTTGCTGACCTACGGCATCCCCGGCTTCAAGCTGGAGAAGGAAGTCGTCATGCGCCGGGTGAAGCGCCTGGAAGACGGCGGCATCCAGTTCCACCCCTCGTTCGACGTGGGGAATGACGCCACCATCGCCGAGCTGAGGCAGAAGCATGATGCGCTTCTCATCGCGACGGGCGTCTACAAGGCTCGCGATATCCGCGCGCCCGGCGTCGGGGCACCCGGCGTCGTTAAGGCGCTGGACTATCTCACGGCGTCCAACCGTGCCGGTTTTGGCGAGGCGGTGCCTGAGCATCAGAACGGCTCGTTGTTCGCGGCGGGCAAGGATGTGATTGTCGTTGGCGGTGGCGATACCGCGATGGACTGCGTCCGCACCGCGATCCGCCAAGGCGCAAAGTCGGTTAAGTGCCTCTATCGCCGTGACCGCGCGAACATGCCGGGTTCCCAGCGCGAAGTCGCCAATGCCGAGGAAGAGGGCGTCGAGTTCGTCTGGCTTTCCGCGCCGATCGCATTTGAGGGCACTGAGGCCGTAACGGGCGTGCGGATCACGAAGATGCGTCTTGGTGCTCCCGATGCCTCGGGCCGGCGCGCGCCCGAGCCCGATCCAGGCAGTGAGGCCACCTTGCCAGCAGATCTCGTCATCAAGGCTCTCGGCTTTGATCCGGAGGAATTGCCAAGGCTTTTTGGAGATCCCGATCTCTCGGTTACGCGCTGGGGCACGCTGCGGGTCGATCACAAGACGATGATGACCTCGCTCGACGGTGTGTTCGGCGCAGGCGACATTGTGCGTGGTGCCAGTCTCGTGGTCTGGGCCATTCGGGATGGGCTGGACGTAGCCGACCGGATGCAAGTCTATCTCAGGGCAAAAGCACAGGCCGGAGGGGTGAAGGTCGCAGCATGACGGGGCGGACCGCCTTGTTATGGGCCAGCCTGTTAGGAGCGCTGATGGTGCTCCCGGCAGGTGGCGTCGCGGCGCAGGAAACGGCTGCTGCCTCGGCGCCCGCCACGCCTCCTCGCGCCCCGGCGCCTGAGCCGGCCCGCCTTACGGCCGCCAAAGACTTGGTTGCGGTGATATTTCCGGATGATCGCAGGGATCAGATGGTAGGGCAGGCAGTGCAGGCGGTGAACGGCGCGCTTCTGAACGTCATCGCGCGCAGTCCCTTCATGCAACAGGGTGGCGCGCAAAACGAGGAAGTTCAGGCCGTCGTCAAAGCGTTCATCGAGCAGCGCCAGACAGCGTCCGCCGCGCTGGCGCGGAGCGAAATGCCGGGCATGGTCGAGGCGGTTGCGCGTGCTTATGCGCGGCGCTTCACCGTACCCCAGATGGAAGAGATCAAACAGTTCTTCCAGACGCCGACAGGCAAAATCTACGGTGAGCAGTCGCAGACGGTCATGTCCGATCCGGACGTGGTCGAATGGCAGCAGAACATGATGCGACGATCGATGGCGGACGCACAGCGGGATGCACCTGCGCTCGCCGCCAAACTGCAGGCAATAGACGAGAAGGCCAAGGCCGGATCGAAACCTAAGACGAAGTAATACTGCATCGCGAATGATGGAGCGATCCCATGGGGATGGCGGGCGTGGATGCAGGAACAAGGGATTGGAAGGACGACGACATGAGCCATGGCATGAGCGAAGCTGAGCACGCCGCCGAGCGCGAGCGGATCGCCCGCGAAGGCATGTATCGGCCCGATTTCGAGAGTGATGCCTGCGGTGTCGGTCTCGTCGCCGCCACGGACGGCAAGGCCTCGCGCCGGGTTGTCGAAAGCGCCATCGATGCGCTCAAGGCCGTGTGGCACCGGGGCGCGGTCGATGCCGACGGCAAGACCGGCGATGGCGCGGGCATTCATGTCGATCTTCCGGTGCGCTTCTTCGATGATGCGATTGCCGGCGCCGGGCACAAGCCGCTGCCGAACCGGCTTGCGGTGGGCATGGTCTTCCTTCCGCGCACGGACCTTAGCGCGCAAGAAACCTGCCGTACCATCGTAGAGGCGGAGATCATCGAGGCCGGGTACACCATCTACGGCTGGCGTCAGGTGCCGGTCGATGTATCCGTGATCGGCGAGAAGGCCCAGCGCACGCGTCCGGAGATCGAGCAGATCCTCATCGCTGGCCCGCTGCCAGAAGAGCAGGACATGGCGGAGTTCGAGCGCGATCTTTATCTGGTGCGCCGGCGCATCGAGAAGATGGTCGTGGCCGCACAGATCAACGACTTCTACGTGTGTTCGCTCTCCTGCCGCTCGATCGTCTACAAGGGACTGTTTCTCGCGGAGAGCCTGTCGGTCTTCTATCCCGACCTCACCGACGATCGTTTCGAGAGCCGCGTGGCGATCTTCCATCAGCGCTATTCGACCAACACGTTCCCTCAGTGGTGGCTTGCTCAGCCGTTCCGCAATCTTGCTCACAATGGCGAGATCAACACCATCCGTGGCAACAAGAACTGGATGAAGAGCCACGAGATCAAGATGGCGAGCCTGGCATTCGGTGAGAATAGCGAGGACATCAAGCCAGTGATCCCGGCTGGTGCGTCCGACACCGCCGCGCTCGATGCTGTGTTTGAGGCGCTGTGCAAGGCAGGCCGGGATGCGCCCACTGCCAAGCTCATGCTCGTACCCGAG
>PJTZ01000332.1_pt1 | contig 12473 bp, 11 predicted proteins | sample 1512131 | NCBI WGS metagenome assembly PJTZ01 (sample SAMN08177679, study PRJNA422409) | Soil metagenome, whole genome shotgun sequencing project. | reverse complement strand
TCGGCACCAGTTCGCCGCGCCGCTCAGCCCAGCTGCTTGCGCTGCGGCCAGATCTGTCTGTCACACTATTTCGGGGGAACGTCGCGACGCGCCTTGCCAAGCTGGAGGCCGGGGAAGCGGATGCCACCCTGCTCGCGGCGGCAGGTCTGGATCGGCTTGGGCAAAGCGAAGTCGGCGCCACCATTCCCATCGACACCATGTTGTCTGCGCCGGCTCAGGGCGCTGTCGGTATCGAATGCCGGGCGGATGACGCCGTGGCGCAGTCGCTGATCGCCGCGATCGACCATGCCGAGACCAGCCGGTGCGTCATGGCCGAGCGGGCCTTCCTCGCCGCTCTTGGCGGCACATGCCACTCCCCGATTGCAGCGCTCGCACGCCTCGACACCGGCCAGCTCTGGCTGCGCGGACAAATTTTGAGTCCCGACGGCACCGAGGCGATGTCGGGCGATTTCCGGTCCGATGAGAACGATGAAGACGCGGCCCGAACGCTCGCGGAGGCGCTCTTGCGCGGCGCCAGCCCGGCGCTGCGGGCGTTTTTCGTCGGCGCATCATGATTCCCCTCGTTGTTCTGCGGCCCGAGCCTGGAGGGACGGAGACGGCAAGACGCGCGGAGACGATGGGACTGGAGGTGATTGCTTGCCCGCTTTTCACCGTCCAGTCCGTCGCCCACCTTCTGCCGGACCCTACAAAATTCGACGCCGTTCTTCTCACCAGCGCAAACGGCGCGCGTCATGGCCGGGATGCCCTCGACGTAACGCGCGACCTTCCCTTTTACGCAGTCGGGAAGGCGACGGCCCAGGCCAGCGGCCGGGATGACGCAGTCGTCGGCCCGGGAGACATAGCCGGCACGCTCCCGCTTCTTCACGAGGCGGGCCATCGCTCAGTGCTTCACATCTGCGGTGCGGAGGTGCGTCCTTATGATGCGGGGAGCATCGCGGTTGAGCGCCTGATCGTTTACCGGACGATTTCGCGGGACGACGCTGCTGCTGAGCTCGGGGCTTTAGCGGATCGCCCCCTCTGCGCGCTCGTCCATTCGCCCCGCGCCAGTGCGCGTTTCGCCGCGCTTACCCCGGCGCAAACCCGCGCCCGCGTAGACATTGTCGCAATCAGCAACGCTACAGCCGGGGAATGTGGGTCAGGCTGGCACAGGATTCATATTGCACGCGAACCTTCCGATGAGGCAATGCTGGCCCTCGCCGCGCGAATATGCCAAGATGGTAGCGCTAGAATATAATCCTGCAGGGCGAAAACCATACAACCGACGATGACGGATGAGTTCACGACCGAGCCCGCGCTTCCGCGCCGGGGTGCGAGCAGCCGGCTTATTATCGCCCTTGTGCTGCTGTCGTTCATTGCCGGTTTGGCCGCTATGGCCTGGGGCCTTTCACGTTGGCGGAACCAGTCGCCCTCACGGACATCTTCTGATGCGTCGGCAGGTCCGGCCGATCCTTTGGCGACCAACGTCGATTCCCAGAACGCCATGGCCGTGCCTTCGCGGCCTATGCTTGCCTACACCCCAACGTCGATCGATGCACAGACCGCTCGCGTGCTGGATCTTGAACAGCGCCTGACACGCATTGCCGTCGCGGCGCAGTCTGCCGCCAGCTATGCCAGCCGCGCCGAGGCCATGCTGGTCGCTTTCGCGGCGCGCCGCGCTCTGGACACCGGGGCGCCGCTCGATCGGGTCGAGGGTCAGTTGCGCCTCATTTTCGGCCAGGCCCAGCCCCGCGCCGTCGCCACCATCGTCAACGCGTCGGTTCAGCCCGTGACCATCCCAATGCTGCGGGCCGGTCTGGACGAGATCGGTGTCGCGGTTTCGCGCGGCAATCCGGACGAAGGCTGGTGGACAGCGGTGATGCGGGAAGTCGGCAGTCTGGTGGTCGTGCGTCGTGCAGGATCCCCGCCCGCAACACCGGAGGCGCGGCTCTCCCGTGCTCGGCTGGATGTGGAGAGCGGTCAGATCGATCTGGCCATTGCGGAGATCGAAGCGCTGCGACGCGATCCGGGCGTCGAGGCGTGGCTGCAAAAAGCCCGCCGCTATAACGAAGCCCACCGGGCACTGGACGTGATTGAGGCAGCGGCACTTCTGGAAGCAAGAGCGAGCGCCGTGGTGCAGGTCGCGCCGCCCGCCCTACAGCCACAGAGTCCGCAGGCTCCCGCGAACTAACGCTGCATTTGCAAAAGGTTGGTGCGGGCGGTCGGAATCGAACCGACACTCCTTTCGGAACCGGATTTTGAGTCCGGCGCGTCTACCAGTTTCACCACGCCCGCGCTGGCTGGCCTGCCCTATTTAAGCATCCGGCGCCCGGCGCGATGCCACAGGATACCGCCGAGCGTCCAGCGGAAACTGAAGCGACCACCCAACCGTCCCCGACACACGATGTCGGGTTTCAGCCTTGGCTTTTAGGACATAGTCCGGATCAAAGCCCGCGCGGGAGTTGCGCAGCGCACAACGGGACTTATAACAGTATGCGTGCAGACCGACGGGGCCACGCTCCCCGATTATCCGTCAACGAATGTGAAGGGGCCAGTCTTGCCCGACAAATCTGCCACGCTCATCCTTTTTGGTGCCACCGGTGATCTTGCCCACCGCATGCTGTTTCCCTCCCTATACAACCTCTACTCCGATGGGCTGCTGCCCGATCCGTTCCGCATCCTCGCCTCCGGGCGCACGGAAATGGACGACGACGCGTTCCGCGCGACGATCCGAGAAGCGCTCAAGCAGTTCGTCCAGCCCGAGATGCTGGATGATGAGCGCATAAGCAACTTTCTGAACATTATCGGCTATGTGCCTGTAGAGGCAGGAAATGCCGCCCAGTTCAAGGCGCTGGCTGCGCGCGTGAAGAAGGAAGGCAGCGGCCCCGTCGCCGTTTATCTCTCCACGCCCCCCTCCCTTTTCGCGCCCACGACGCAGGGTCTGGCGCAGGCGGGTATCGTGGCTACGGACACGCGCATCGCGATGGAAAAGCCGATCGGCAAGGATCTCGCCTCCTCGCGTGAGGTCAACGACTCCATCGGTGCGCTTTTCAGTGAGCACCAGATCTTCCGCGTCGATCATTATCTCGGCAAGGAAACGGTGCAGAACCTCATGGCACTGCGTTTCGGCAACCGGCTATTCGAGCCGCTTTGGAATTCCGAAGCCATCGATCATGTGCAGATCACCGTCGCGGAGACGGTCGGACTGGAAGGCCGCGTCTCCTATTATGACGGGGTGGGCGCGCTTAAGGATATGGTGCAGAACCACGTCCTCCAGATCCTTTCCATCATTGCGATGGAGCCGCCGGCACGCATGGATTCCACTGCTGTACGCGACGAGAAGGTGAAGGCCTTACGGTCCCTGCGGCCGATGACGCCCGACAGCGTTGGGACGCATAGCGTGCGTGGCCAGTATCGCGACGGCGCGGTAAAGGGAAAACTGGTCAAAGGCTATGCCGAGGAACTAGGCAAGCCGTCCGACACTGAGACGTTCGTGGCCTTGAAGGCTCATATCGACAACTGGCGCTGGACGGGTGTTCCCTTCTATCTGCGGACCGGCAAATGCATGCCTAACCGTCAGTCGGAAATTCTTATCCAGTTCAAGCCGGTCACGCACAGCATATTTGCCCGTGACGGCTATCACCGCGCGCTGGAACCCAACTCGCTCATCATCCGCCTGCAGCCGGACGAGAATATCCGCCTTTGCCTGATGGCGAAGCGCCCCGGCCTCGATCGCGACGGAGTGAAGCTGCAGGAAGTTGGCCTCGACGTCAGTCTGGCTGCGGCCTTCGCGGGTGAGCGTCGCCGCATTGCCTATGAGCGCCTGCTTCTCGATCTGCTGGAAGGTGACACTACCCTCTTCGTCCGCCGTGACGAAGTAGAGGCTCAGTGGACATGGATCGATTCTATCACCGAAAGCTGGAAAGAATCGGGCCAGCAGGTCGTGCATTACGCTGCTGGAACGTGGGGACCATCGGCGGGCATCGCGCTCATCGAGCGAGATGGGGCAAGCTGGTATGACTGACCTTCACGGCACCGTTGCCGCTGTCACCGAGCGGATCGCGAAGCGCAGCGCCTTATCCCGACGCAAATATCTCGATCTCATCGAACGCGGACGGGATGCGGGTACGAACCGGGCCCAGCTCTCCTGCGGCAATCTCGCGCACGCTTTTGCGGCGAGTGAAGAGGACAAGCCCGTTCTCCGGGCGGGCAATGCCTTCAACATCGGCATCGTCACGTCTTACAACGACATGCTCTCGGCCCACCAGCCCTACGGCCGCTATCCGGAGGCGATCAAGATCGCCGCGCGTGAAGTGGGCGCCACCGCGCAAGTGGCGGGCGGCGTGCCGGCAATGTGCGATGGTGTGACACAGGGTCAGTCCGGCATGGACCTGTCGCTCTTTTCACGGGACACCATTGCCCTTTCCACGGCTATCGCGCTGTCTCATGCCATGTTCGAGGGCGCGCTGATGCTTGGCATCTGCGACAAGATTGTGCCCGGCATGCTGATGGGCGCACTGCGCTTCGGCCATCTGCCGACGATCTTCGTGCCCGCCGGGCCAATGCCCTCTGGCCTTGCGAACAAAGAGAAGGTGCGCGTGCGCCAGCTCTACGCTCAGGGCAAGGTGGGTAAGGCGGAACTGTTGGAAGCCGAGTCCGCCAGCTATCATGGGGCGGGCACCTGCACTTTTTACGGCACGGCCAACTCCAACCAAATGATGATGGAGATGATGGGCCTGCACATGCCGGGCGCTGCATTCGTCAATCCCGGCACGAAACTGCGCAGCGAACTGAATCGTGCCGCAACCCAGCGCGTGACAATGATTGGCTGGGACAGCGACGATTACCGGCCACTCGGACTATGCGTGGACGAGAAAGCGATCGTCAATGCGATCGTCGGTCTCCTCGCGACCGGCGGCTCGACCAATCATGCGATCCACCTGCCGGCCATCGCTCGCGCAGCCGGCATCCACATCGACTGGACCGATTTCGCTGAGCTCTCCGCCGTCGTGCCGTTGCTCGCCCGCGTCTACCCCAACGGGCCTGACGATGTGAACAACTTCCACGATGCAGGCGGCATGGCGTGGGTGATATCGGAGCTTCTCCGAGGCGGACTGTGCCACCGCGACATTCTGACGGTCGCGCGGGTGGATCTTACCGATTATGGCCGCACGCCCAGACTGGAAGGCGACGCGCTCGCGTGGGACGCGGCGCCGGCCCAGAGCGGCAACGAAGCAATCCTGCGCACCGTTGCCGATCCGTTCAACGCCGACGGCGGACTGCGACTTCTCGTGGGCAATCTGGGGCGCTGCGTGATGAAGACCAGCGCGGTCGATCCCTCATGCTGGACGATCGAAGCCCCCGTCCGGGTGTTTGCCGACCAGAACGAAGTGCTGGACGCTTTCAAGTCCGGCGAGCTGGACCGCGACGTCGTGGTGGTAGTGCGCTTTCAGGGACCGCGTGCCAACGGCATGCCTGAACTGCACAAGCTCACCCCTCCGCTCGGCGTTCTGCAGGACAAGGGATATAAGGTCGCGCTGCTCACGGACGGTCGCATGTCCGGCGCGAGCGGCAAGGTGCCTGCCGCTATCCATCTTTCCCCGGAGGCACTAGGCGGTGGCCCGATCGCAAAGCTGCGCGATGGCGATGTGGTGCGGGTATGCGCCGTGACCGGCACGCTGGATGCTCTTGTCGATCCAGCGGAGTGGGATGCACGAACGGCTGCCGACGCCCCGCCGCCTCCTTACGACACTGGACGCGAGCTTTTCGCACTGTTCCGACAGGAGAGCGACATGGCGGAACTGGGAGCGTCTTCTTTGCTGGCCGTGATGGAGCGCGAGATTTGACTGAGCTCATCGCCGCCGACATCGGCGGGACCAACGCCCGTTTCGCCCGAGCGACAATCGACAGCGCTGGCGTCCCCACGTTGGGCACCGTGCGGAAGTACAAGGTTGCAGATTTTCCCAGCCTTGCCGCCTGCTGGCGCACATTTTCGGCAGAGGAAGGCACAGCTGTGCCCGACAAGGTGTCGATCGCCTTTGCCGCGCCGATCGCGCAAGAGACCATTAAGCTCACCAACTCAAGCTGGGTGATCCGCCCCGCCCAGCTTGCTCAGGATCTGGGCGTTGCCCAGGTTCGGCTGGTCAACGATTTCGAGGCGGTCGCTCACGCCGTCGCTCGCTTGCCGATGGACTGCCTGGAGCTGCTGTTCGGCCCGGACGAGCCATTTCCGCGCGATGGCGCAGTCACTGTTCTGGGGCCAGGCACCGGGCTTGGTGTGGCAATCATCGCATTTGACGAGGGCCGTCCTCTCATCGTCGCGACGGAAGGCAGCCACACCGATTTTGCTCCGCTCGATAAGCTTGAAGAGCAGTTTCTGGAAAGGCTGCGCGCTGAGCATCGCCGCGTGTCGACCGAGCGGATCGTTTCCGGCCCAGGCCTTAACGCGATCTACAAGACGCTGGCTGCGATCTCGCATGAGAAGATCGAGCTGATGGACGATGCCGATCTCTGGGCCTCTGCCCTTGCCGGCGACAACTCCTCCACCCGCGCCGCGCTGGAACGGTTCTGCCTCTCCTATGGCGCGGCAGCAGGCGATCTTGCTCTTACTCATGGCCCCCATCACGTCGTCCTCGCCGGCGGCCTCACACAGCGGATGCGGGACTTTCTGGTGAACGAAAGCGGGTTTTACGCGCGCTTCACGGCGAAGGGGCGCTACGAGTCGCTCATGCGGACCATTCCGGTTCGCCTGGCGAACCATTCTGAAATCGGCCTGTTCGGTGCAGCGGCGGCCTGGCGCGAAAGCAGGGACAGATAATGACGGTCGATGATGTGATGGCGCTTGCACCGGTGATTCCGGTTCTGGTGGTGGAAAATGTGGAGGATGCGGTGCCGCTCGCGCAGGCGCTGGTAGCCGGCGGCCTCCCGGTCCTTGAGGTGACGATGCGCACGCCCGCAGCGCTCGAGGTGATGCGGGAGATGGCACAGGTGCCCGGCGCTGTTGTCGGCGCCGGCACCGTGCTCGATCCGCGAATGCTCGATGCGGCGCTGGAAGCTGGCGCGCAGTTCATCGTCTCGCCCGGCCTCACCGAGCCGCTCGGCAAGGCAGCGATCGCCTCGGGCACTGCGTTTCTCCCCGGTATCGCCACGGCTGCGGACATCATGCGTGGGCTTGACCTTGGTCTGGATCGCTTCAAGTTCTTCCCCGCCTCGACCAGCGGCGGCTTACCCGCGCTCAAGGCGCTCGCCGCGCCTTTCGGCATGGCGCGCTTTTGCCCGACTGGCGGCATCACTGCAGAGAGCGCGCCGGAATGGCTCGCACAGCCTTTTGTCGGCTGCGTTGGGGGGAGCTGGATCGTTCCCAAGGGCCCGTTTGATCCGGCCGCAGTGGAAGCGCTCGCCCGGGAAGCAGCCGCCCTCCCTTGCTAGCGCCTAATACAGACCTTCAGAGCGGAGCTTCAGGCCGGCCGTGAAAAGCGGCGTCACGGCTTTCTCGAACTTGCCCGCCGTCATGCCAAAGAAATGGCGGAATTCCCGGTTGCGGTGGCTCTGATCGATATAGCCGAGCGCCGCCAGATGTTCTTGGCTTGGACAACCAAAGCCACGCAATGCCTGTGCCATGTCGAGAAATCTGGCGCGGCGCAGCACCATCTTCGGCGCGTGACCGAAGGTGGCGTGGCAGTGCCGCTCCAGCTGCCGCACGGAAAGCCCGAGCCGATCCGCCGCTTCGCTCACACGCACGGTGCAGTCTCGCTGCACAAACGCCTCGAAGGAGAGCATCGGCTGAGAAGGCTGGGTGTCGCCCAAAGCCGCGATGCGGGCGAGAAGAGCTGCCTCGACGATTGAGACGATCGCACCATCCTGGCCACTCACCTGACCGATCGCCTGATGCAGCCTGATCGCCTCTTCGCCCCATATTTCGTCCATCGGAACGACCCGATCAGAAATATGGGAGGCGGGCTCGCGGAAAAGGCTGGGCCACCCTCCCGGACGTAGCGAAACCCCGACTACGACAAAGCCGCCTCTTACCCGCACGCACAGCGGTCGGCTGCATGGCCCCACGAGAGGACACGGCCCGAACTGCGCCCATGTGCCGTCCAGCATTTTCGCTGCCCAGTCGCCGGCAATCAGCAGGCGGATAAACGCGGTCTCCGGGAAGATGCGATCGACCAGTTCAAACTCGGCCGGAAGATCGGCGCGAAAGATGTAATGCCGCCGCACGAACGGCGCGAGCGCGGCCGACGGCACATAATTGCGCGTTTCGAGCAAACTCCGGCAACCCCCTTGCCTGAAGAACGCCCTGTCCTATTCATCCTGGGAGAAAAAAGGCAAGGAAAACCGGCCTTGCCGTAGCGGATCGCGTTTTCAACGGTCGGTTGCGCCCCACAGACTGCGGGCGGCGATATATCCGCGCTGTCGCCTGAATTCGACAGCGCACCAACCGCTCGCGCAACTATCCACTCGCCCGACCGCCCCTTCCTGCACATGATAAAGCAGCTTCGAACCGTCAGAGGGGCCTTGTCGCAGTTCGGCGGTGCCGCCGCGCACGATCGCCGCCGCAATCTCGCGGAGCATCGCCACATGCATCCAGCCCTGCACGCCGTCCGGGTCCTCGATTTTGCGCCACTGCGGATACTTGGCATCCACCTGCACCACGCGCAGTGGAAGACCCGGCAGGCGATAGAGCCATTTCGCCGGGAAGTCCTGACTTGGTCCCACACGCAGCTTTGCCTCGTCGCTCTTGAGCGCCACCCAATAAGGTACTGGCCTCGTATTCTGGGCAGAAGCGACGGTTGAGGAAAGCAGGCAACCGACGACAAAGGCCAGACGCAAGCCGGATCGACTGGACGAGGCGCGTGATAAAGCCTTGTGGATCATTCTTCAGCATTGCCATGGCATAGGCCTGTCATCAAGCGACGTTGGCGCCGCACTCCGAGACATTCGCCTTGACGTTTGGCCCATCATCGCGGAAGCGGCGCTCATGCCCCGTCTTCCCCGGCCCGCTAACCCGCGCGTCATCGTGACGCGGCGCCTTCCGCAGGCAGTCGAGCAACGCATGGCCGCGCTCTTCGACACGGAGTTCAATCTCACGGACACACCGATGGGCCGCGCTGATCTCGTGCGCGCGCTGGACGCCTGCGATGTACTGGTGCCCACAATCACGGACGTTCTCGATGCGGAGATGCTTGGCCGGGCGGGAGAGCGCCTGCAACTCATCGCGAATTTCGGAGCCGGGGTCGATCATATCGCGCTTCCGGCGGCTCGGGCGCGCGGCATCATGGTGACGAATACTCCGAGCGTGCTCACCGATGACACAGCCGACATGACAATGGCGCTCATCCTTTCCGTGCCGCGCAGGCTGGCCGAAGGCGAGAAGCTGGTCCGTGCCGGCGCATGGGGCGGGTGGAGCCCCTCCGCTATGCTGGGCCACCGGATTGGCGGCAAGCGCCTCGCGATTATCGGCATGGGGCGCATCGGGCGGGCAGTCGCGGCGCGCGCCCGCGCCTTCGGGCTCGAAATCGCCTATCACAACCGCCAACGCCTGCCTGTCCATGTGGAAGAGGCGGTCGGCGCCAAGTGGCACGGGGATTTGGAGAGCCTTCTGGCCGAGGGCGACATCATCTCGGTGCATTGCCCGCTCACCGAGCAAACCCACGGTATGATCGACGCCCGGCGGATCGCCCTGATGAAGCCGAGCGCCTATTTCATCAACACGTCACGTGCCGAAATTGCGGACGAAAAGGCGCTTATTGTTGCTCTTGAGCATGGCCGCATCGCTGGTGCCGGGCTTGACGTCTATGCGCACGAGCCCGCCGTCGATCCGCGGCTTCTCGCGCTGGCCAACGTAGTGCTCCTGCCGCACATGGGTTCGGCCACGCATGAGGGGCGCCTGGCCACCGGCGAACGGGTCATTGCCAATATCCGCCTCTGGATGGGCGGCGACCGCCCACCCGACCAGATCCTCGAGGGCTGGCTTTAGGGAAGTAATGCCTTCGACGCTTCGGCCGCACTGCGATAGGCTTCCTGTCGGTCGGCGCTCCAATAAGTGAGTTCGCCTAGCGGAATTTCCATGCCGGTCACCGCGCAGAGCACGAAGCGACCGGGACGAAGCACTTCATAGTCCGCATCGCGATAGCGCAATACGGCAAGGCCTGGCAGGTCAGGAGCACGCATCATCGCCATCAGTCTCCGATCAAGATTCGATCGACGAGCTGCTTCACGGTCGGCACGAAGCCGTTCGAATAGAACGGATCCTGCTTAAACCGATAGGCTCCATGCCCTGCAAACAGCAGGTTCTTGTCGATATCGCCGCCATGGACGGCTTCCTGAAGGCTCTTCTGAATGCAGAAGCTGCGCGGATCGGCCAGGCGACCCGTCGAAAAATCGTCATGGTCCTTCCAGGCCGAAAAGCCGCAATGCGAGAGGCAACCCATACAATCGGCCTGGTCCTTGCGGATCTCGGCGCGTTCCTCGTCACCGACGAAGACCAGCGTGTTGTCCGGGGTCTTGAGCGCATTGGTATAGCCCTGCATCACCCATTCGCGCGCGCGCAGCAGATCGTTGCGCGTCACCCAGTAAGCCCGGCCCTTCACGCCGACATCGAGCTGATGCGTATGATCTCCAGCTTCTTCCATGGAGAAGGCAATCTGCCGCTCCGAGCGTGCTTCGAGGCTGCGCAGGAACGGATTGCGGATCGCGGAGGAGTAGAAACCCGTCGGGGAGAAACGGTGCAGGAGGATATCGCCTTCCTCCAGCGTCGTGAGCTTGTCCTTCCACGCCTGGGGAATAGGGCTTTCCTGCGTGAGCAGCGGCCGCGTGCCGAACTGGAAGGCGATTGCGCCAAGCTCGGGATTGTCGATCCAGTGGTCCCAGTCGCGAAGATACCAGACGCCACCCGCCATCACGATGGGAACATTGTCCGGGATGCCGCCTTCACGCATCGTGTCGCGCAACGCCTTCACGCGGGGATAGGGATCTTCCGGCTTGGTCGGGTCTTCGGCGTTAGACAGGCCGTTGTGTCCACCCGCCAGCCAGGGGTCTTCATAGACGACTGCCGCAAGCCATTCGGCCGCTTTAGAATAGGCGCGCTTCCAGAGCGCGCGAAAAGCTCGACCGGAACTAACGATCGGCAGATAGCTCACATTGTGCTGCGCCGCGATCTCTGAGAGCTTGTAGGGCATGCCGGCCCCGCAGGTGACGCCCGCGACCATGCCCTTGGTGCGCTCCAGAACGCCCTGAAGGACACGCTGTGCGCCGCCCATTTCCCAGAGCACGTTGATGTTGATCGCGCCCTTGCCGCCCGCGATTTCGAAAGCGCGGCGCACCTGCTGCACCGCACCCTCGATAGCGTACGCGACCAATTCCTCATGGCGCAGCGGGCGGGTGCGGCCATGGTAGATCTGGGGGATGAGGTTACCGTCGATGTCGTAGATGTCGGCGTTGACTGCGGACACGGTGCCGATGCCTCCGGCCGCTGCCCAGGCACCTGAACTCATGTGATTCGAGACAGCGACGCCTTTGCCACCCTCGATGATCGGCCAAACCTCGCGACCGCCATAGACGATCGGCTGCAAACCCTTGAACAATCTCGACTCCTCGAAAGGCCCCTGTACGCCACCTCAGCGACGGAGGGTCGCCCATAGCAGAATTCTTAAGAAAATAGTGAGGAAATTCCGTCAGCCGGACGCAACTGGCCCACGATAGGCTTCGATCGACTCACGATAGAGCCGACCGTAGCGCTCGATCATTGCGGATTCGGCGAAGCATTCCTCCGCGCGCCTCCTGTTCGCTTCGCCCAACGTATCCCGCTTCGCCTCGTCGGCAACGAGAGCGCGAAGAGCGGCCGTGATCGCCGCGTCGTCGGTGGCCGGAATGATGAAGGGCCGGTTCGCGCTGCCTACCATCGCGGAGATGTCGCCAATATCAATCGCCACGACAGGTAACCGGGCGGCCATCGCCTGCACGAGTGTCACGGGAAACGTATCGCTGTCCGGCAAAGTCACGAAAATGTCGAACGCGCGGATATAGTCCTGCGCCCGTTCTTGCGGTCCTATAACCACAATGTCCTTAAGGCCGAGCCGCGTTGCTTGCGCGACGACCGCTTCACTGACTTCGCCCGCAATCGCCAGCTTCACCGCATCGGCAAGCGGGGCGACGGCCCGGACCAGCCGTCTCAATGCCTCGTTCTGCCCCGCCCCTGCGGTCGTTCCCACCACCAGCTTACCGTCGTCGGAAAGGCCGGGAATTGCAGGGCCACGAGCGACGCCCTCGAACCCAGAAATATCTATTCCATTGGGGATGTGCTTCACCTTGTCGGCTGGCTGCCCCCACTCCGCCTGAGCCACGCGACCCAACGCCGTCGTGGGAACGACGAGCGCATCCGCCGAACCGAGCGCGATGCGCCGATAGAGGTTGCGGCCCGCTTTGCGCCTGTCCTTCTCGTCAGCCTCCAGCCGGTCTTCATGGTGGATGAGGTGCGGAAGACGCATGACCCGGTG
>PJTZ01000331.1_pt1 | contig 12512 bp, 10 predicted proteins | sample 1512131 | NCBI WGS metagenome assembly PJTZ01 (sample SAMN08177679, study PRJNA422409) | Soil metagenome, whole genome shotgun sequencing project. | reverse complement strand
GTCGGCACCAGTATCGTGTAGCGGCCGACCTCTCCATCCCAGGCCAGTTCGCTGCGCAGCTGGCGGGAGAGGCCGCGCAGCACGCGTTCAAAACCTTCCCGGAACAGCACTTCAAGCGCTGGAGACGCCCGCAGGGCTGGGGACTGAACGAGGAGCATGGCCTTGCCCTTTTCGCTCTCCTCTAACGAGCGGCGAAGAGCCAGGCTGATGACGGCATCGGCATCCACCCGGATGGCGAGTTCCACCAGTTCCGTGACGAGAAAGGCGACCGGCATCGCCACGTCCTGATCCAGCATAAGCTGATCGCAGTCCACGCGCAGGGCAAAGCCACGACCAATATCCGCGCCGCCACCCCGCAGACTCGAGGCAAGCTCGCTCAACAGCGCGGCGCCGTTAATCCCTTCATTATGCTCGATTTCCGCAAAGTGATTGCGGTGGACGACAGCGAGCGCGTCCACGCGGCGCTGGATCGAGGCATAAGCCTGCGCTGCGTCGGTGGTTTTCGCCGCGCGGCTATGCAGGCTGACCAGACTGGTGATGATCTGGAGGTTGTTCTTGACGCGGTGATGCACCTCGCGGGTCAGGCGCCGCTGGCGGTCCAGACTTTCCACCATCTGCTGTTCGTGCGTGGAGACATCCTGTGCCATTTCGCGGAAGGTCTCGCCCAGCACATTAATTTCTTCGAATACCGGGCTCGGGCGACGGATCGGCTCGGGATCGTCGCCGGGGCGATAGGTTGCGACCGCCCGCTGCATCGCGACAAGTGGTCGCACCAGCAGGCGGTGAACGCTATACCAGGCGATGGCAGCAGTCAGGAGCCAGAGAATGACGGGCAGCATTAAGAGGAGCATCGCGACGAGCGACGTAGGCGGCCGCAGGACGCTTTCGTCCATGCGCAGGCCCAAATCCATGGACGCCGTCGCCGCGACAACGTCATCGGCGTCGCGCTCGTCTTTCGCGCCTAGCACAAGGAGATGGTCGTTACCCGCGTCGAGAACGACACGCCGCTCCCTTATATTGTCGCCGGGCGCTCCAATGATCTGGGCGATCGCCTCCTTGGAATAGACGCCGACAGCATGAAGGCTGTCATCGCCCTTGGAAGTCTGGATGAGGAGGTGCTGACGCGGAGAATCAATCGCGGCCCCCTTCGCTTTCAGCTGCTGAGTGAGGATGATTGTTTCCGCATCCGGACCGGCACTTGCGCACAGACGCTTGCCTGCGGAATCGAAGACAGCGAAGTCGATCGCGCCATTGCTACGGTCCGATAGCACTCTTGCCGCGCGTCGGCAGTTGCTGATGCCGGCATTTCCGAGCGTATCGACCAGGAAAAGTAGCGTGCGGCGGTCTTCCGCGATGGTGCGGCTCAGCTTGTTGACCCGCTGCTCGACGGAGAGCTGAAGCCGGGCAACGCGCTCCTGCTCCATCGTCCTGACCGCCTGAAGCACGCCGAGCAGAGCCACGGCGCCCAAGGGCAAGAACGCGATGAAGAACAGAAAGAAAATCTTCGAAGCGGACCCGGCTCTTATCCCGAAACCCAAAAGGTCCGTGCGGCGGCGGATCAATCGACGCCCCCGCGCTTGAGTCTCCACGCTCACCTGTCAATCCAAACGGTTGAGCAAATCCATCAAATCGTCTGGAACGCCCTCACTGACGGTCTGTTGATAAGCCGAGCGCAAAACCTGTCCCACATTCATATCCTTGGTCTCGTCGCCGCGCGGTTTACGCGCCTTGACCCCGGAGTCTTTTCCAGCCTTGATTTTCTCTGCCACCTATCGACCGCCCAGTCTCTGCTGCCCCACTAAACGCCAGCGTTTAACGCCTTTTTGCACACCATGTGCCTGCAACGCCCGCTTGCGCACGTCGCTGTTAATCAAGGCGTAACCCATTAGGCACGCCTTAAATGCGACAAGTTTCGCGCCATGGGAAACAAATTCGCCACTTGTTTGTTCCATAAAATTGCGGGAGGCCGAGCCAACTTGTCGCGTGGGCGACGATGTGGCACGAGTTGCGAGCGTCCCGCCACCAAATTTAGGGAGTTTGCTCGAATGGGTCTGGGTTCAACGCTTCAACCGCACCTGCCGTTTCTGCGTCGTTATGCGCGTGCGCTGACCGGCAATCAGGGCGCGGGCGATGCCTATGTGCGCGCAACGCTGGAAGCGATTGTGGCTGCCCCCGATGAGTTTCCCAGAGATGTCGCCCCGCGCCTCGGTCTTTATGGAATCTTTCAGCGGATCTGGTCCACATCGACGGAAGAGGACGCCCGCGACCTCTCGGCGGGTGACGGGCTGGAAGCGATCGCCAGCGCCCGATTGGCGCGGATCACGCCAGTGTCCCGGCAGGCGCTTTTGCTTGCGGCCATGGAAGGCTTCTCGACGACGGACACGGCCTATCTTCTGAACCTGGAAGAGGACGAGGTCGATGCGCTGGTCGATGAAGCGCTGGCCGAGATCGAGGCGCAGACCCGAACGGATGTGCTCATCATCGAGGATGAGCCGATCATCGCCATGGATATCGAGACGATCGTGCGCGATCTGGGTCATGATGTGACCGCCATCGCCGTGACGCGCGACGAAGCCGTGAAGGAAGCCCGCGCGCATCGCCCCGGACTGGTGCTGGCCGACATCCAGTTGGCCGACAATTCCAGCGGCATCGATGCCGTGAAGGATATCCTCGCCGATTTCGATGTACCGGTGATCTTCATCACGGCCTTCCCCGAGCGGCTTCTCACCGGAGATCGCCCGGAACCGGCGTTCCTCATCACCAAGCCGTTCCAGCGCGCGACGGTGAAGGCAGCCATTTCTCAGGCGCTGTTTTTCAACAGCGCAACGGCATCAGTCTGACGCGCATAGATAATCGGAACGCTTCCGTCAGAAGTGCGTTTTGCACCATGACGGGAGCGTGTGACAGGGATGGATTTAAGCTTGGCTGCTGACGACAATGCCGTCGACCGGGACGAAGAGTCCGGCGCGCTGACGGGCGCAGGCGAGCCTGCCACGCCGCTCTCAGACAAAGACTTCAAGGCGGCGCTGGCCGCGATCATTCCTCATCTCCGTGCGTTTGCGCGCTCGCTCTCCGGTAATCGCGATACAGCGGACGATCTCGTCCAGGAAACGCTGATGAAGGCGTGGGCGGCGCGCAGTCGCTTCATCGCAGGCACCAATATGCGTGCCTGGACCTTCATCATTCTACGCAACTACTATCTCTCGCAGCTCCGCCGGAACCGATTCCGTGGCGAGTGGGATGACCTCGTCGCCGACCGTATTCTGGCCGCGCCTGCCGGGCAGGATAAGCAGATCGAGCTGACGGACGTGTCGCGCGGTCTCCAGCAATTGCCTGCAGCACAGCGCGAGGCGCTCATTCTGGTGGGTGCGGTGGCTTTGCCTATGAGGAAGCCGCCGACATCTGCGGCGTGGCCGTGGGCACGATAAAGAGTCGTGTGGCGAGAGGGCGCGTCGCGCTCGACGAGATTTTGTCCTCGGGTGCCTTACCGGCCCGTTCGACCGATCCGATCCGAGAAAGCGGCGCGCTCGATACAATCATGGATGAGGTGAACCGTCTCAGCGACGGTCATGACGTTTCGGACGACGAAGACTAAATTCTTAGTCGAGCCGGTCAAGCAACTGCTTGAAATCGTCCGGAATATTATCGGATCCGTTCGTCGAAAAACTACGACGAAGCGCGTTACCGACGCCATCATGGCGTGCAGGACGAGGAACATCGGTATAGCCAGTCATATCCGCTGTCCGCTTGCCTCCCTGGTCATGATTGTCCAACGTCGTCATACCTGTGATAACTGCGCGCGAACCGAAAGTTTCCGACAATTAAGTCACAGTTTTGTACAGTTCGTCGCAAAGTTTGTCTCGCAATGACCTCCATCCCACCTCCAGCCGACGCCATGGCGAGCGCTCTCGAGCGCGCGCGGCGCTCTAGCGCGTTCCTTTCGATACAGGCGCAGGCCGCTCCTGAAATCGCTGATTTGCTTGCTGGAGCGCAGGTCGAGGAGGCTTGGGCCGCGTCTCTCGGGCTCGCACCAGACGCACCCACGGCGACGCGGCTCCGGCGGCGGCGAGGCGCCGTGGCGCTGACTGCGGCGATTGCCGACCTTGGTGAGCAATGGGGTCTCGATACGGTGACGCGCCACCTCTCCGACTTTGCCGACAGCGCGGTCGATGAGGCGCTGGCGAGCGCCTTCGCCGAGCGCTATCCGGACGAACCGGTGCGAGGGATCGCCGTTATTGCGCTGGGCAAACATGGCAGTCAGGAACTGAACTACAGTTCCGACATCGACCCGATCCTTATCTTCGATCCCGACACCGTTCCGCGCCGTGCGCGCGAGGAGCCACAGGAAGCCGCACTGCGTCTGGCGCAGAAGATGGTCTCGCTCCTCTCCGAGCGAACGGGGGACGGCTATGTCTTCCGGGTCGACCTGCGGCTACGCCCGAACCCGGAAGTGACGCCGATCGTTCTGCCCGTGGATGCGGCGATCGGCTATTATGAGTCCGCCGCGCTGGGCTGGGAACAGGCGGCCTTCATCCGCGCTCGCGCCGCCGCCGGGGACAAGGCGCTTGGCGAAACGTTTCTCCGGGCAATCCGTCCCTTCGTCTGGCGGCGCAGCATCGACTTCGGCACGGTGCAGGCCATCGGTGACGTGAGCCGCCGGATCCGCGCCCATTATGCAAGCGGGCAGCGCTTCGGACCCGGCTACGACCTCAAGCGAGGCCGGGGCGGCATCCGTGAAGTGGAATTCTTCGCGCAGGCCCACCAGCTCATTCATGGCGGACGCAATCCCTCGCTGCGCGCGCCTGCGACACGGGCGGCGTTGGCGGTGCTGGCCGAGCACGGCGTGATCGACGCCGAGGCGGCATCAATGCTCGACCGCGCATATGTCGCGCTGAGGACGGCCGAGCATCGGCTGCAGATGGTCGACGATCGCCAGACCCACAGCATTCCGGCAAATGCGGAAGCGCTGGAGACTGTGGCCCTGCTTGCGGGATGCGCAAGCGGCCAGAGTTTCATCGACCGGCTCGCTCCGCATGTGGCCGATGTCGGCGGTCAGTTCGACAAGCTGCTGGGCGGTGAAGAGACGCGAACCGGGCCGCTGCCCGAAAGCGCCGAGACGCTGGAGGCGCAGCTCATCGCGCTGGGTATCGAGGATGTCGAGCCGTTCGTCTCGCGCATTCGCAAGTGGCGGGGCGGCGACCTGCGCGCCCTGCGCAGCGTGCCTGCCCGCGAAGCGCTGGAGGAGTTGCTGCCCACGCTGGTGCCCGCCATCGCACGCGCGCCGGCGCCTCTGGCCGCGCTTAACCGGCTGGACGACGTGCTCTCCGGCCTGCCGAGCGCGATCAATTTCCTGCGCCTGCTGGTTGCGCGCCCCGGTCTTGCCGAGACGCTTGTGCTCGTGCTCGCCCATGCGCCTGCACTAGCCGAGGCGCTCAGCCGCCGCCCGGCGCTGTTCGACGGGCTGATCGACGCCAGCGCGCTCGATCCTGCGCCCGGCCTGCAAGCGCTGGTGCGCGAGATGAGAGGCGGGGACTGCGAGGATTTCCAGGCCTGGCTGGACCATGTGCGCCACAGCGTGGGCGAACGACGGTTCGCGCTTGGCGTGCAGATCATCCGGGGCGAGACCGACCCCCTCGACGTGGGGCGGGGCTATGGCCGCGTCGCGGATGCCGCAGTTGAAGTGCTGGCCGAGGCGGCGATCCGCGAGTTCGAGGGGGTGCACGGCCGCGTGGCTGGGGGCGAACTTCTCATTCTGGCGATGGGGCGGTTCGGTGGAGGCTTACTGACCAACGCATCCGATCTCGATGTCGTTTTCCTCTTCACCGGAGATTTCAGCGCGGAGTCCGATGGCGGGCGTCCACTGGGCGCAACCCAGTATTTCAACCGGCTGGCCCAGCGCGTGGTGAATGCCCTTTCCGTCTCCACAGCCGCCGGCGCGCTTTACGAAGTGGACACACGGCTGCGGCCCTCCGGCACGCAGGGCCTGCTGGCGGTGAGTGTGGACAGCTTCGCGCGCTATCAGGCGGAAGCTGCTTGGACATGGGAGCATCTGGCGCTGACGCGTGCGCGCCCTGTATTCGGTTCGCCACCGGGGCGGGACGAGATCGAGGCTGTGGTTCGCGCCACGCTCACCGCGCCGCGCGATGGCGATGCATTGCTTGCCGCTGCCGCCAAGATGCGCGCCGACATTGCCCGCCACAAGCCGCCCAAGGGCGAGCTTGATGTGAAGCTGGTGCCCGGCGGTCTCGTCGATCTCGAATTTCTGGTCCACGTCACCCAGTTGCTGAACCGCACGGGCTTCCATCCCGATTTGTCCGAGGCGATCCGCGAGCTGACCGCGAAAGGGCTTCTCTCCAAGGCGTTGATGCCCGCGCACGACCTGCTGACGCGCTACCTCGTGGTTTCGCGGCTCGTCACACCGGACGCCACCGAGCCGCCTGAGGAAAGCCGTTGGCTCGTCGCCAAGGCCTGTGGCGCCAGCGGCTGGACGGACCTGCTTGTGCGAATCGAGGAGGCTCGCCAGAGCATCGCGGCGGCGTGGCGGGAGACGATCGCTCTCATACCGAGCGGGCCGGAGACGGCCTCCGACAAGGAGAATTGACGATGCTGAAAGAAGGCGACGCCCTGCCGGACGTCTCGTTGACCGGCGCTGACGGTGCGCCGATCCGGCTGGCCGACTGTCGTGGCAAGCCGATCGTGGTCTATTTCTATCCCAAGGCTGACACGCCCGGTTGCACAGTGGAGGCGAAGGACTTCACTGATCTGATCGGCGATTTTACCGCGCTCGGCATTCCGGTGATCGCGGTCTCCAAGGACAATGTCGCAAAACTCTGCCGCTTTGCGGACAAGCACGGTCTTGGCGTTACCCTTGCTTCGGACGGGGATGGGAGCGCGTGCGAGGCCTTCGGTACATGGGTGGAGAAGAGCCTCTACGGCCGCAAATATATGGGCATTGCGCGCGCCACCTTCCTTGCTGACGGAGACGGCAGGATCGTGAAGGTCTGGCCGCAAGTGAAGGTGAAAGGTCACGCCGCCGATGTGCTGGAGGCAGCGCGGGCGCTTGGCTGAGCCGCCAGCCCCAGAACTGGCTTCGGCTGAGGCAACGGTTGGCGCGGCCTGTGTGCAGGTGCTTCTGACCGCCGATCCGCGCGCCAAGCTAATGGCCGCGCGCAGAGTGGCGCGGGACTGGCGATTGGGCCGGCTTTCTCACGACTTCCCCGTTTTACCGCCTGATCGCCCGGCGCGTCCTGATAAGCCCGCGTTGCTGCCGCCCAATGCCATGCCCAAGCGCGGCCGGGGCGGCTCCGAGCGGGCGCGCATCGCGATGATCCACGCGCTCGCCCACATCGAGTTCGTGGCGATCGACCTCGCATTCGATCTGGTCGCGCGATTCGGCGGAGAGTTTCCGCGCCAGTTCGTCGATGACTGGCTGAAAGTCGGCGCCGACGAGGCCATGCACTTCGCTCTGCTCGATCGTCGGCTGAGGGAGCTTGGCAGCCATTATGGCGCGCTCCCCGCGCATGACGGGCTGTGGGAAGCGGCAGATGAAACAGCACATGACGCCGCTGCTCGCCTCGCCATCGTGCCAATGGTGCTGGAGGCGCGCGCGCTCGATATCACCCCGCAGACGGTTGCCCGCTTCGAAGCCGCTGGTGACACACGCACGGCACAAATGCTGGGACGAATCGTTACGGACGAAATCGTCCACGTTTCAGCGGGGACGAGATGGTTCGTCTGGTCGATGAATCGACAAGGCGCAAACCCGCAGAAATCCTACCAAATTCTCGTCGAGCGTCATTTTCGTGGCAGCCTTAAGCCTCCGTTCAACGACTCAGCGCGGAGTCAGGCCGGTTTAACGCGCGATTACTACGGCCCCCTTGCCCGTTAGGATTTTATTGGCTGGATAGCGTCAAGCCCGCCCCATGAGGCAGGCACAAAAAACGGTCCGACCGGCAAGGCAAGGGCCAAGACGCGGGGTTCGAATGTCGTTTATGACAATTTTCAACGTCCGACCGAGCAGTTGGTTCCGCGTCGGGCAGCGTCTGGTCGCAGCGGTCTTTGCGGCGGGACTGATGGCCAACGCCGTGCCTGCCCAGGCCGATACGGCCAGTGACGCCCAGTTCGCCTCGCTCTATCAGGCCTGGGTGAGGATGGACGGCCCGGCCGAGCAGGCCGCCAAGAGCAAGTCCGCCATTCCGTCTCGCCAGCCGGTCGACAATGTTTCCCTCACGTCCAGCTTCGGTACACGCAACGACCCCTTCAACGGTCGCCACCGCATGCATCAGGGCATCGATATCCCCGGTGCGATCGGTACACCGATCTACGCGACGGCTGACGGCGTGGTGGAGCGTGCGCAGTGGGTGAACGGCTATGGCAACCTCGTCGAGCTGAACCACGGCAACGGCCTGCAGACCCGCTATGGCCACATGTCCAAGCTGATCGCCCAGCCCAACCAGCGTGTTCGTCGCGGCCAGCTCATTGGCCTGATGGGCTCGACCGGTCGTTCGACTGGCAGCCATCTGCACTATGAAGTGCGCATTGCTGGCGCCGCCGTCAATCCGATGCCCTATATCGAAGGCACCAACTACGAGATCGCACTGGCTGACGCTCGCGAAGCCGCTGCCAAGGCAAGTGGCCGCCAGATCGCTATGGGTGGTCCCGAGGCCCGCAAGAGCACCGACAACGAGAATTGATCTGACCAGGAGCGCTCTTCGCGTTCAGGCATGATCTTCGCAAGGCCGGGGCAGCAATGCTCCGGCTTTCGTTTGTCCGGTAGAGTCGTTCTGCGCTTTGCCTGTCCGGCCGCTTGCTCGTGGGTGGGCAACCTCCTATCTTCCCTACTATGAGTGACCTCGCCCCATCCCCCGCTATTGCCCTGACCTCCTCAGCCGCCGCGCGGGTGGCTGCCATTGCGGGCAAGCAAGGCAAGCCACCGATCCTGCGCCTCTCGGTGGAAGGGGGTGGCTGCTCGGGCTTTCAGTATCGCTTCGGCCTTTCGGACGCGGTCGCCGCCGATGACCTCGCCGTGGAAACCGATGGCGTGACGCTGGTGGTGGACGACATGAGCCTCGATCTCGTGCGAGGCGGCACTGTGGATTTCGTCGACAATCTGGGCGGACAGGCGTTCAAAGTGGACAACCCCAACGCCTTGGCGGGTTGTGGCTGCGGCACCAGCTTCTCGGTCTGAGCTCCCGTTTACGTCATCCTGGAACCCTTCGACAGGCTTAGGATAGGCTTGTATCAAGAGCCAATTCGCGATGCCGGGCGACCTGGCATGACGGATGCTGAAACACGTTCAGCATGACGAGATTTCGAGATTGGGATTCCATGCGCATCGCCACCTTCAATATTAACGGCATCAAGGCGCGGCTGCCTCGTCTTGTCGAGTGGCTCACCGAGACCCAGCCGGACGTGGCGTGCCTGCAAGAGATCAAGACGGCCGACGAGGGCTTCCCGATCGCGGATATCGAGTCGGCGGGCTATGGCGCCATCTGGCACGGACAAAAGGGCTTCAACGGTGTCGCCATTCTCGCCAAGGGCGCAACACCGAGTGAAGTGACGCGCGGTCTGGAAGGTGAACCAGAAGACGAGCACAGCCGCTATCTCGAGGCGGACGTGAACGGCGTGCGGGTGGCGTCAATCTATCTCCCCAACGGCAATCCGCAGCCCGGCCCCAAGTTCGACTATAAGCTGCGCTGGATGGCGCGGCTGCGCACACGTGCCGCGCAGATCTGGGCCGAGGAAGTGCCGGCCGTGCTGGCGGGCGATTATAACGTCATCCCTTATGATCGCGATGTGTGGCAGCCCGAGAAAATGGCGGACGACGCGCTGATGCAGCCGGAAAGCCGCACAGCTTATCGCGCGCTGACGGGCGACGGCTGGACGGATGCGCTGGCCACCCGTCACCCGACGGGCGGGGTATGGACCTACTGGGATTATCAAATGAACGCCTGGCCGCGCGACGCGGGCTTCCGCATCGACCATCTGCTGCTATCCCCGGCGGCGGCGGACCGGTTGATCGACGCGCAGGTCGATAAAGAGTATCGCGGCCGGGAGAAGGCCAGCGATCATGCGCCGGTCTGGGTGGAAATCCGCTAGGACGGAGATTGCCGCGCACCTTCACCTGGCATAAGCTTGGCGGCATATTAAAGCGTCAGCGGAACGGGTGGCGGATTTGAAGAAGGACGGCGGCCCAGGACTGCAGCTGGAGCAGAGGTTCCTCCTTCTGCTGCTACTCGTGCTGAGCGTGGCGTTCGCGCTGCTTATTCGTCCGTTTTTCGCTGCTGTGCTATGGGCCGTGATTGCCGCGATCCTGTTCGTGCCGGTCAACAGGCGCCTGCTGGGACGGATGCCGGGGCGAACCAATCGCGCCGCGCTGCTCACTTTGCTTCTCATCGTCGCCATGGTGATTGTCCCGGCGCTGCTGCTTTCGGTCGCGCTGCTCGAAGAGGCGATGGACTATTATAACCAGCTTCAGGCGGGGCAGATCGACTTCGCGCGGCTTTTCGCGCAGTTTCAGGCGGGGCTGCCGGGTTGGGCGCTCGATGTCTTGAGGCGGCTGGGCCTGACCGACCTCAAGGCGGTCGCGGAGCAGATCGAGACCGGCCTTGCCTCCAGCGTGCGCACGCTGGCGGGGCAACTCCTTCTCATCGGACAGAGCACGCTTGGTTTCATCGCGTCGCTCGGCGTGATGCTTTACCTCACTTTTTTTCTGTTGCGGGACGGGGAACGCCTCTCCGCCCGGCTCTTCGAGGCGATGCCCCTCGAGCCCGCCCCGCGCGACGCGCTTGCCCGCCAGTTCGTGCTGATGATCCGGGCAACGATAAAAGGGAGCCTCGTCGTCGCGATCCTGCAAGGGCTGATCGGTGGAATCGTCTTCTGGTTCATCGGTATCAACGGCGCGATGCTGTGGGGCATATTGATGGGCGCCTTCTCGCTGTTGCCCGCAGTGGGCACCGGCATCGTCTGGGTGCCGGTGGCGATCTACCTGTTTGCCACCGGGGCGATCTGGCAGGGGCTGGCGCTCGTTTTCTGCGGGATCTTCGTGATCGGCATGGTGGACAATGTCGTCCGTCCGATATTGGTCGGCCGCGACACGCGCATCCCCGACTATGTGGTGCTCATTTCCACACTGGGCGGCCTCGATCTCTTCGGGTTTAATGGCATCATCATCGGACCCGTGATCGCTGCGCTGTTCATTGCTATCTGGAACATCGTCACCAGCCTGCGGCAGGACGAGGCCAGTGCGTGATTGCCCTGCCAGGACGCGCATCGCCGCCCTTGCATTCGGCGCAATGCTGCTGACGGCGGCGGCGCCGGAGGGGGACAAGCGGTCCTTCGGCATATGGAGCAACCCGAGCGGCAGCGTTTATGTGCGCGCCGAGCCGTGCGGCAAGCGCATGTGCGGCGTGGTCGTCCGCGCGAACGACAAGGCGAAGGCGGACGCCGCGCGGGGCGGTACGCCCAATCTGATCGGCCAGCGGCTATTCCGCGATTTTCAACCCGAGGGGGAGGGCGTGTGGCGCGGCAAGGTGTTCGTGCCGGACATCGCCAAAACCTTCTCCGGCACGATCAGCGTGATCGACGACACGCATCTGGAAGGCAAGGGATGCCTGCTGGGCAATATCGGCTGCCGTTCGCAGATTTGGACGCGGGTGGCGGACTGAAGGAGCGGCGCGCTATCGCGTTGGGCAGAAGCGGTCGGCTATCCCCACCCGTTCGGTTCGAGTGGACGTCGAGCTTTGCCGAAACGTCGTATCGAGAACGCCGTACGCAAGACGACTTCTCGACTTCGGTTCTCGACGAGCTCGAACCTTCGCTTGAAACGAACGGCCAGAATTCAAGCGCAGAATCTCATCCCGAGATGGACCTTGAAACGCGTTCAGGGTGACGAAGTGGTTCGTCGGCCGAGAGAGTTCCGAACCCTCCCGTGCCGCCTAAATCCCCTTCTCGTAAATGACGTAGCTCTTGTTGATCCTGCTTTCGATCGCCTGGGCGATGGCGACCATGCCCTGATTATCCTCCAGCACCCAGCCGATCTCGCCGCGCGTCGCACCATATTTCGTCACAGCGGCGCGGCGGATATATTCGATCATCATGAAAGCGAGCTGGCTGGCCATGCGCGAGGACTGGAGGCGCTGCACCACGCCCATCAGCGGCACACGCATTGTCCTGACCTGCGGTTTTCTGAGCCACCAGAGCAGCTTCGCCCAGCCAAACGGGAAGAGGTTGCCATTGAGGGGCTTCACCGCTTCGTTGAGGTCCGGCAGCGTCATCATTAAGTCGACCGGTTCCCCGTCTAGCTCGGCGATCATGATCAGATCCTCGAACACGATCGGTTTCAGCTTCTTGCCCGTGAAGGCGACCTCACTGTCGGTGATGGGCACGAAGCCCCAGTTGTTACCCCACGCGTCGTTGAGGATGGCGAGAATGGTTGCGGCTTCCCGGTCGAACTTCGATTTATCGACCTTGCGGATATTGATGCGTGGGTTCTTCTCGCCCGACTGAATGAT
>PJTZ01000330.1_pt1 | contig 12519 bp, 16 predicted proteins | sample 1512131 | NCBI WGS metagenome assembly PJTZ01 (sample SAMN08177679, study PRJNA422409) | Soil metagenome, whole genome shotgun sequencing project. | reverse complement strand
TGATCGTCGGCGCGCCCTACGACAAGAAGATCGAGTTCCGCACCACGCGCCCACGCCCGGAGGCGACGGCGGCATGATGCGAGGGGCGCTCGCTCGTTCGGCAGTGCTGTGCGGGGCTCTCGCGCTTGCCGCCTGCGCTGCGACTCCGCCCCCCGCAACCAGCGGGGCGGCGCCCGTCCAGCCGGGACGGCAATATCGCTGGCAGCTCGGATCAGGCGAGGCCGCAGTGCTCTCGGCGCAGGCGCATCGGGCGATGGCCACTTTCGTTGCCGCGCACGCCCGTGGTCCGGCGAACAGCGTCGTGCTCGCGTCCGGATCGACGCCTGCCGAGCCGCGCTTCGAAGCGTGCGGGGCCGGTCCGCGTGCGGTCGTTTATGACATCGACGAGACGGTGCTCCTCAACACCGGCGCCAATTATGACAGCGCGCGGCGCGGCGACCCACCGTTCGACCCGGCACGCTGGGCGAAGTGGGAGCAGGGCGGTGCGGCAAAGGTCGAGGCAGTGCCGGGCGCCGTCGATGCGATCGCGGCGATCCGCGCCGCCGGCGTAACCGTCATATTTAACTCGAACCGCGACCGCACCGCTGCCGGTCCGACTGCCGCCGCGCTTGCTTCGCTGGGGATCGCGGGCGCCGTGCCTGGCGATACCTTGCTTCTCAAGGGCGATGTCGCGCCCGGATCGGCCAAGGACCCGCGCCGCGCCGCGCTCGCCGCGCGCTATTGCGTGATCGCGATGGCGGGCGACAATCTCGGCGACTTCGCCGACGTCTTCAACGACAAGGCGCTCTCCACTCCCGGCCGGCGCGCACTCGCGCAAAGCCCCGCACTCGTGCCGCTCTGGGGCAATGGCTGGTTCCTCATTCCCAACGCACTCTATGGCGGCTGGGAAGGCGCGGGCTTCGACGACCTGTTTCCCGTCGACAAGCGCTGGAGCCCCGAGCCATGATCGACGGACGCTACGCGATCACGCCGCGATGTGGCGACATCGAGACCATTCAGGAAGGAAAGCGCAACTGATGCCCTGGACCCGTGACGAGATGGCGGCGCGCGCCGCGCGCGAGCTGGAAGACGGTTTCTATGTGAACCTCGGCATTGGCATCCCCACGCTGGTCGCCAATCATATTCCGTCTGACATGGAAGTGACGCTCCAGAGCGAGAACGGGATGCTCGGCATCGGTCCGTTCCCTTATGATGATGAGGTCGATCCCGATCTCATCAATGCGGGTAAGCAGACGATCAGCGAACTGCCCAGCAGCGTCTATTTCTCCAGCGCGGACAGTTTCGCCATGATCCGCGGCGGCCATATCGATCTCACTGTGCTGGGCGCGATGGAAGTGGCCGAAAATGGCGACATCGCCAACTGGATGATCCCTGGGAAGATGATCAAGGGCATGGGGGGCGCGATGGATCTTGTCGCGGGCGTCAAGAAGATCATCGTCGTGATGGAGCATAACGCCAAGGACGGGAGCCCCAAGTTCATCCCCGCCTGCACTCTGCCGCTGACTGGTCGGAACGTGGTGGATATGGTCATTACTGACATCGCCGTGTTCCACCGCCCCGATCATGACAGTCCCTTCCAGCTTATCGAGCTGGCGCCGGGCGTCACTGCGGAGGACGTCGCGGCGAGGACGACGGCGACATATGAGGTGGCGCTTTCGGCATAGTGGAGGGTCTGTCCTACAGCGGGTAAAAAGCGCTACACTTAGCACCAAGTACTGCTCGGCTCTTTCCCGCTCCGATCGCACCCATGCGGCGATTTTTTTTACTCTAAGGACTAGAACCTTTAGAACCTTCGAAGGATCGGGCGAGGCGCATCCAGCGGATGCTCCCCATGCATTTTCCTTGAAACTGCGTCAAAAAAGGCGTTAACGCGACACGAAATGACAGAAAAACCGCGCACACTGTACGAAAAGATCTGGGACGCGCACGTCGTCGAGACGCGCGAAGACGGCACGTGCCTCATCTATATCGACCGCCATCTGGTCCATGAAGTGACAAGCCCACAGGCTTTTGAAGCGCTTCGCCTCGCCGGGCGCCGGATGCGCCGGCCAGATCTCACGCTCGCTGTGCCGGATCATAACGTGCCGACAACGGCGCGTGTCGATGCGTCGGGCAAGCGCATCCCCATTGCCGATCCGCAGAGCGCGCAGCAACTTGCCGCGCTGGAGCGGAACGCGCCCGAGTTCGGCGTCAAATATTTCGATGCGGTCGCGCCTGAACAGGGCATCGTCCATGTCGTCGGTCCCGAGCAGGGCTTCACGCTGCCGGGCACGACTTTGGTCTGCGGCGACAGCCACACTGCTGCCCACGGGGCGTTGGGCTCGCTGGCATTCGGCATTGGCACTAGCGAGGTGGAGCATGTGCTCGCCACGCAGACGCTGCTCCTCAAGCCGTCGAAGACGATGGCCGTGGAGATAGACGGCACGCTCGGTCCCGGTGTCACGCCCAAGGACGTTGTTCTCGCCATCATCGGCAAGACGGGCACAGCGGGCGGCACGGGCTATGTCATCGAATATCGCGGCTCGGTGTTTCGCGACATGAGCGTCGAAGGCCGACTGACGGTTGCCAACATGGCGATCGAGGGTGGCGCGCGTTCCGGGCTGTTCGCGCCGGACGAGAAGACCTTCGCCTATCTCAAAGGGCGGCCGATGGCGCCTACGGGCGAGGCGTGGGACAAGGCCGTTGCCTGGTGGAAGACGCTGGTGACGGATGAAGGTGCGCGGTTCGACAAGGTCGTGCGCCTCGACGCAGCGGACATCGTGCCCAGCGTTACCTGGGGCACCAGTCCTGAGGATGTCGTACCGATCACGGGCATAGTGCCCGATCCGGAGAGTTTCAAGGATGCCTCGAAGCGCGAGGCGGCGCGCAAATCGCTCGATTATATGGGGCTCGTGCCCGGTCAGCGAATGCAGGACGTGACGGTGGAGCACATCTTCATCGGCAGTTGCACCAACAGCCGCATCGAGGATCTGCGCGCGGCGGCGGCGATCCTGCGGGGGCGCCACATTGCGGAGGGTATCCGGCAGGCGCTGGTCGTACCGGGGTCTGGCCTCGTCAAGCGTCAGGCGGAAGCCGAGGGGCTGGATCGCATTTTCATTGACGCCGGGTTTGAGTGGCGGGAGCCGGGCTGTTCGGCCTGTCTGGGCATGAACCCGGATAAGGTGCCGGCCGGGGAGCGCTGCGCCTCGACCAGTAATCGCAATTTCATGGGTCGTCAGGGGCCGGGATCGCGGACGCATCTGCTTTCCCCGGCGATGGCGGCGAGTGCGGCGGTGACGGGTCGGCTGACGGACGTGCGGGAACTCAACGCGAGCGAAATGGCCTGAGACCCGCAGGGTCGAGGCGGAGAGGGGTGCAAATGAAGAAGGTATTCTGGGTGCTCGTCATGGGTGCCGTTGCCAGCGCGGCGATGGCGATTGGCCTGGGCCGCGCCGAGGTTCTTTCCGACAAAGAAATTCGGCAGTACAAGGGCAGCAACTGATGGAGCCGGTTTCCCGGGTTGAAGGGCGGGCGTATCCGCTCGGCCTCAAGAATGTCGATACGGACATCATCATTCCCGCCGCATGGCTCAAGACGATCAGTCGTGCGGGGCTGGGGAAGGGTGCATTCGAGGTTCTACGCAAGGAACCGGGCAATGTGTTTGACGATCCGGACTATGCGGGCGCCGCGATTATCATCGCCGGAGACAATTTCGGATGCGGGTCGAGCCGCGAACATGCCGCCTGGGCACTCATCGACATGGGTGTGAAAGCCGTGATCGCGCCCAGCTTCTCGGACATTTTCTCAGGCAACGCGTTCAAGAACGGCATTCTGACCGTCGCCCTTCCACAGGAGGCGATTGACCGCCTGTTGGAGGTGGCGAAGACGGACCCGATCTACATCGATCTGGAGAACCAGACCGTCACTACGCCCTTTCAGGATCGCTTCACCTTCGAGATTGATCCGTTCCGCAAGAGCTGCCTGCTCGGCGGGCTGGACGAGATCGGCCTCACCCTGGGTCGGAGCGAGGCGATAAGCGCATTCGAGCAATCCGATATGACCCGGCGGCCATGGCTGGTGCCGGCCGGCCTCTGAAAATTGCCCACATCTGAAAATTGAACGCAGGCCGCGTTGCCAAGACACGCGCCGCGGCCTAAATGATAAGCAATTGCTTTAAGACCAGCGGGGCTGACTGATGACGACTTTCGACGATCGCGAGAAGGCATTCGAGGCGAAGTTCGCCCGTGACGAAGAAATGGCCTTCCGCATCACCGCGCGGCGCAACCGCCTGCTGGGCGAATGGGCAGCGGCGTTAATGGGCCTCACGGCCGAAGAGACCGACGCCTATTCCAAGTCCGTCATTCAGGCGGATTTCGAGGAAGCCGGTGATGAGGACGTTGTTCGCAAGCTGCTCGGAGATCTCGTCAGTGCCGGCGTCGATATGGACGAGGCCAAGGTGCGCGCGGCTCTCGGAGACAGGGCTGCCGAAGCGCGCCGCCAGTTCATGCAGCAGAGCTGAGACAATCAGCCATGCCAATGGCCGCGAGCGATATTGAACACCTGATCAAGGCCGGCATTCCCGATGCGGAGGTGGAGATCACTGATCTGGCCGGGGATGGTGACCATTATGCCGCTCGCGTCACTGCCGAGAGCTTTCGGGGAATGAGCCGCGTTGCACAGCAGCGTGCCGTTTACGCGGCCCTTGGTGGCCGGATGGGCGGTGTGCTTCATGCCTTGCAACTGACCACCGCCATTCCCAATTGAGCGACATGACCCAAGCCGCGCGAGGTGCCGGCGCGAAGGAGCAGCGTTTCCCATGAGCCAGCCCGTTCACGATCGTATTTCAGACATTGTCGGCAAAAACGATGTCGTTCTCTTCATGAAGGGAACGCCGCTTTTCCCTCAGTGCGGCTTTTCCAGTCGCGCGATTGCCATCCTTGAGCACCTCGGTTTCGACTATGACACCGTAGACGTCCTTCAGGATCAGGAAGTCCGCCAGGGCATCAAGAGCTTCTCGGACTGGCCGACTATTCCCCAGCTTTATGTGAAGGGCGAATTTGTCGGCGGCAGCGACATCATGATGGAGATGTACGAGGCCGGCGAGCTTCAGCAGCTCTTCGAGGGGCAGGGCATCTCCAAAGTCCAGTAACGCCGCCCCCAGCCTAGGGCTCCCACAGCGATTGACTACATCTGTAGTTTAAACTACGGATGTAGTCGTTGAGTCGAAGAGTGGAGCGAGCCTGTGGCCGAGCGGATCAGCGATGCCGAACATGCAGTGATGGAAGTGCTCTGGGAGCGCTCCCCTGCAACTGCGACGGATGTGGCGGAAGCGATAGGGGGCGAGCGCGGCTGGAGTCTCCAGACGATCAAGACGCTGCTCTCCCGCCTGATCGCCAAGGAGGCGATTGCTCACGAGGCCGAGGGGCGTCGGTACATATATCGGCCGCTTGTGCCGCGCGAAGCCTATCTCGAAAAAGAATCGAACCGGCTGGTTGACCGGCTGTTCGGCGGCAAGGTTTCTCCCCTCGTTGCGCATCTGGCACGAACGCGCCAGCTCTCGGGAGACGACATCGCCGAGCTTGAGGCGCTGCTCCGGGAGATCAAGCCATGATCGCCTGGGCGGTGGAAGCCGTCGTCGCCAGCACGGCACTCATGCTTCTTGTCATGATCCTGCGCCGGCCCGTGGCCGAGCATTTCGGTGCGCAGGCGGCTTATGCGCTGTGGGCGCTGCCGGCCCTGCGCATGGTCCTGCCGCCCTTGACGATCGGCCTTGGTACGTCGGCACCCATGCTCGCTGTCGAGCCGGTGTCGGGATCGATCAGCGATATAGTGCACAGTTCCATCGTCGCGGGCGGGGCGTCAGCTCATGCCGCAGCCGTCGTTCCCATGTCGGATGGTCTTGGCAGCGCGGGCTGGATCGCGCTCGTGGTGCTGATCTGGCTGGCAGGCGCCGGCTTGTTCCTCATCGGCCATGTCTGGGGCTATCGCCGCTTTCGCGCGCACCTGCTTGCCGGCGCCACGGCGATGGGCGAGGTCGCGCCGGGCGTGGCTCTTCTCGCCAGTCCCCGCGCCACGGGACCGATGGCGTTCGGCCTTCGCCAGCGCCTCATCGTCTTCCCCGCGGACGCCTCCAATCGCTTCGATAGCGACGAGCACGCTCTGGCCCTCGCGCATGAGCTGGCGCATCATCGACGTGGCGATCTCGTCGCTAATGCCTTCGCGCTGCTGGTCGTCGCCCTGCACTGGTGGAACCCGGTCGCATGGGCTGCCTACCGCCTGTTCCGCGCCGATCAGGAGGTCGCCTGCGATGCCCAGGTGGTTGCCGAGGCGCGTCGGCGCGGTCTGGGTCAGGCTTATGGCCGCACCCTCATCAAGGCCGCGACCAATCGCGAATTCGCCATTGCCTGCCACCTCACCTCCGTCGAGACGCTCAAGCGCCGTCTCGCGATGCTTGCCAAGGCTGCGCCGAGCACCAGCCGCCGCCGTCTCGGGCTGGCGTTGATCGGCGGTACGACGCTGGGCGGCCTTGCTCTCACGGCTTCCGGGCAGGGCGTGGCGGCGGACATGGGGAGCAAGGTTTCGGCCGCGCTCCCAACCCAATCGGTCGGTCAGGCGCTGACCCGCACGCTCGCGCCGGTCGCGCGGCTGGCGCCGCTAGCCTCCGTACGCAACGTCGAGGTGCCGCAGTCCATTGCCGCACCGGCGGAGGTGCCCGTCGTGCCAGCGGCGCCGGAGCAGCCCGTCGCACAAGCAGACCTGACGCCACCGACGCCTCCTGCGCCTCCATCGCCCCCCGCACCGCCCGAGCCTCCGATGCCCCCGCGTATCGCCGCTGCTCAGGCGAGCGCGCAGGCCGGGCAGCGCGAGGCCGAATGGGCTGCGGCACAGGCTGAGCGGGCGAGGGCGCTTGCCGAAGCCGAGGCAGGTCGCGCCCGGCTACGCATCGACATGGCGCGCAAGTCGGCCGATCGCGGCGCCGCCTTCGCACAGGCCCGTGCCAGCCAGGCGCAGGCGCTCGCCGCGGTCCACGCCGCCAATATCCCTGCCGTCGTCGTCACGCAGGATTGCAAGGACGGCGCCCGCTCGGGCGTGAGCGAGGTGCACAGCGTCGAGCACAACGGGCGCACCACGGTCTCCATCCGGGCGTGCGGCGACGCGATCGCCCGCAATGCGCGGGCGCAGGCCATTGCCGGCATCAGCGAGGCGCGCCACGACATCATGAACGACCAGTCGATCTCGCATGAGGTCCGAATGAAGGTCCTGAGCGATCTGGACCGGCAGATCGCCCGCCTGCGATCGCGACAGGACTGACGGGCGCTCTCCGCCGCGCCTTGATTTCGCGGCATAAGCGCGCACATGGGGGAGGATGGCGATGCCGGCTCCCCCTACCTCCACAGAGACCGGCACGGCCATCGGCCTTTCGCCGCTTGTCGCGCGCGTTCTCGCGCCCAATCCCTCGCCGTTCACTTACACGGGCACGCAGACCTATCTCGTCGGCACGCACGATCTCGCCGTGATCGATCCCGGCCCGGACGATCCGCGCCATCTCGCCGCGCTCACGGCGGCGATCGACGGCAGGCCAGTGGTCGCCATTGCCTGCACCCACACGCACCGCGATCACAGCCCCGCCGCGCGGCCGCTCGCTGGTCTTACCGGCGCGCCGATCATCGGCTGCGCGCCGCTCACTCTGGACGACGAAGGCCCGCGCGCAGATGCCGCGTTCGATCCCGATTATGCGCCCGACCGCGTGCTGGCCGACGGAGACACCCTCAGCGGGCAGGGCTGGGCGCTGGAGGCGATCGCGACGCCCGGCCACACCTCCAATCATCTCTGCTTCGCGCTGGCGCAGGAGCATGCGCTTTTCACGGGCGATCATGTCATGGGCTGGTCAACCAGCGTGGTCGCGCCGCCCGATGGCGATATGACTGCCTATCTCGCCTCGCTGGAGCGGCTTATCGCCCGCGAGGACGCCATTTACTATCCCGCCCATGGCGAGCCGGTCGAGCGGCCCCGGCGCTTCGTGCGGGGGATGCTGGGGCATCGCAAGATGCGCGAGGGGCAGATCCTCCGCCTGCTCGGGCGCGATGGCCCCGGCGCGATCCCGCACATGGTTCAGCACATGTACAAGGGGCTTGATCCAAGGCTGACTGGAGCGGCGGGGCGGTCGGTTCTGGCGCATCTTCTGGATCTGGAGCGGCGCGGCCTCGTTATGAGGTCGGGAGAAAGCGAATGGCAGGCAATATGACGGCGGAAGAGAACGGGAAGGACAGGCTGGCGGCGCGGCTCACGCGGCGCATCGCGCTGATTGCCACGCTTGTCGTGCTGGTCGTCGGTCTCGCCTGGGCAGCGGCCTGGTGGGCAGGGCGCTCGCTCGATCAGCGCATGGAGGGCACGGTCGAGTCCGTCGCCACCGCCAGCCTGCAGAGCCTGCACGAGCAGGCGCGCCTTGTGCCCTTCGTCGCGCGCTTCGTGGCCGTCACCACCAGCGAGCAGCAGCGCTTTGGCCTCACCGCCAAGCAGACGATGATCCTGCCCGGCCTTGTGCGCTATGAGGTGGATCTCGCCGCGATCCGCCAGCAGGATGTCGTCTGGAACGAGGCGGACAAAACCCTCACTGTCACTCTCCCGCCGCTGGAAGTGACTGGCCCGCAGATCGATCTCAAGCAGATGCAGGCCTATGATGGCGGCGGGCTCCTCATGGCGCTCACCGATGCCGAGAAGACGCTGGACGCCGCCAATCGCGCGCGGGGTCAGGCGGAGCTGGTCGCGCAGGCGCGGGCGGAAGTGCCCATGCGCCTTGCCCGCAATGCTGCCAAGGCCGCCATCGAGCGCAGCTTCGTCATGCCGTTGCGCGCGGCGGGGCTGGATGCGCGGGTGGTCGCGCGGTTCGAGGGCGACCCGGCGGGGTAACTGGGTTGAGAGCGCAGCCGCGAAGGTTGGCCGCTATTTTCAGACGGACTTCTGGCGCCTGCAATTAGCCTAGCGCAGCAGCCTCTTGGTCAATCTTGAATCCCAATGGGGATTTGCCAAAAAAGCGGGCCATGTCTCTTTCATATTGGACGAGCGCCGCATGTGTCTTCGCCATGTTCTCCTCCGTCATCGCAATCATGCCTTCCAACAGAGCTTCCAGCATTTGAGCGTAGGGGCGAACTCTCTCACTTTCCTCTGGCGTCAGTTTGTGCGTGAAAGTAGCGCCGTCTGAGGAAACCGGTCTTGGCATCAATTCAAACAGGGCTTCGTGCCGCGCCTTGTACTCCTTCATGCCAAATACAATCGACGCATAGCGCCCCATGCTCATGTCGATTTCAGCCAAAAGGTCGGGAGCCTGTGCTTTGAGCAGAAAGTCCGTTTCGGTCTGATTTAGTTCCTGCGGATGCCTGTCGGGTATCCCCAACGGCCTGACTAACGGGAACTTCAATCCAGCAGGAAAAGTCGGTTCGCGCTTAGCTAAACTCGTATTGAGATGGCGCGAGATATCACCAGTTGAATTTAGGACGCGTAGCAACTTCCATCCAACCGCGCGGGCGATCTCCCTGTCTCGTTGCCTTTGCGCCTTTCGCTGTTGACGGTTCGCAATCGGATACGCTGCCAACGCGGTGATGACCGCCAAAGCCGACATGGTGCCAGAAAACCAATCTGCCCAACTCCCGGATTCGAGGGAAAGCAGACCCAAAAATGTGTACTCGTGGGCCATTACCGCTTGTCTACCAGCTTAGGTAGCAATTCAAACACTGTGCCGATCAGCGCACCGATCACAAAGCTATGCCAAATGCTCTCCCACGCTGACCAACCTTTGAGCAACACGACCATGAGCCCAATGACGACAGAAACAGTTGCCGTGCCCCAGACTGCGTTCGGTCCGCGACGGTAGATGGCGAGACAGGCAACTGCCAGTGCCAGCAATATCCACCACATTGTCAAACCCCTGCCAGCTTCCAAAAGGCTTCAATTTCTTGTCGGTATTTCGTTCGCGTGGCCTCAGAAACGACACGAAGGCGAGCAAAAGCGCCGTAATAGGACAGGAAATCATCAATCCAGATGCCCGGCTGCACCGAGAAAATCTGATGACTTTCAAGCAGAGTATTGTCGTCTTCTCGATGCTCAACATATGCTTCCAATACGGGATGCTGGTCGTCGATCAACAGCCCCAACATACCTGTCCCAGGCTTGTTCAGAGGAGCAACGAAGAGCATAAAATGGTGCTTCCCCCAGGTCCATTGGACGTTGTGCCCTTGCTTGATCGCGAGGTTCGATCCCGGGGGCTTCGCCATGAACATAGCGGGCTGAGAAGAGAACGCATTGTCGATTGGCAGGCTCATCCAAAGCCGCGTGGCCTTGGCGGCTAAACCCAACTCTCGCTCTAGCTGCTCCGCAATGGCGTCAGTCTCATCCTCGGTGAACTGCGGTTTCTGAAACGTCTCAATCAGCCGCGCATATTCCTGCTGAACTTCCTGCGTCATCATGCCCCCCACTCGACCTGCAAAACCCTATCGGGGAATCATGCCACCGCAACCATCTTGCCAATTTGTTCCCTGTTTGTTCCATAAGGAATGTAATGAATCGCCCCCATCAGATCGCCATTGGGCTCCTAATCTCTGTTGGTTGGGCACGAGTGGGCCGGACCGCTCCTAACGAGCGTCTGCGCGAACAAGCTGCCAAAGAATTGACCCTTTCCGTAAAAGCCGAACGTCCGTTCCCGACAAGAGCTGTCGTCCGACATGTCGCCTGCGAACGGCTGCTTCGTCCCACTAGCGGACTGTTCGGACACGATGGATAAGTGAAGCCATCGTCCCGCCCATGTCGCCCGTAAAGAGACCGGGCTAGCCCCGCTTGACGCCCGCCTGCGAAAGAGTCATCCCTCTGCATCCGCAATCGGCCTCTGGGGGACTTGGCCAATGGCGACTCTTGCACCAAATGTCAGATCCGTTGTCGATCGCGAACGGTCGTTCTTCCTCTACCTGGCGATTGCCATGGCGGCGATCATCGTCGCCGGCTTTTCGCTGAATATCGCGGCGGGGCGCTCCAGCTTTTCGGTTCCGCTGGTCTATCATGTCCACGCCTTCGTCTTTTTCGGCTGGGTGGTGCTGTATCTCGTCCAGACCATCCTGGCCGCCACTGGCAATGTCCGCTTACATCGGCAGCTTGGCTGGCTCGCGCTGGCCTTCATTCCCGCGATGGTCGTGCTGGGCACGCTTATGACGGTGACGACCCTGCAGCGCAGCGGCGGGCCATTCTTTTTCGATCAGAACCAGTTTCTCATTGCCAATCCGCTGGGCATCACCGCGTTCGCCGGGTTGGCGATCGCCGGGCTCGTCATGCGTCGGCGGACGGATTGGCACCGCCGCCTCATGTGCTGCGCCATGATCATTCTCACCGGGCCGGGCTTCGGGCGGCTGCTCCCAATGCCCCTCATGGTCCCCTATGGCTGGTATGTCGCCGCGATTGTCGCGCCCATGGCCTTCTTCGCGGCGGGCATGATTGCCGATCGCCGCCGGTCCGGCCGGGTCCATCCTGCCTGGTATTGCGGGCTCGCGGTGCTGGTCGGCACGCAACTGGTGGCGGACGGCATTGCCTATAGCCCGGCGGGCCATGCGCTTACCGAGCAAGTGCTCGCCGGCACGCCCGGCGCGGGCCGTCCCATGGCCGGGCAAATGAGCCCCGCGCCTTTGCGCCCTTGATCCTGCCTCCCCGTCGGGCCATCTGCCGGGGGAACGGGACAGGAGATTCGAAGTCATGGACGCACGCGGCGGTATCGGCGGCTCTCTCGCAGGGGTCGATCTGCTCGGCGAGATCAATCGACTGCGCAAGGAGCGCAACGCGGTCATCCTCGCCCATTATTATCAGAAGCCGCAGATTCAGGATCTGGCGGACTTCGTGGGCGATTCGCTCGAGCTTTCCCGCAAGGCGGCGGAGACGGACGCGGAGGTGATCGCCTTTTGCGGCGTGCGCTTCATGGCCGAGACCGCGAAGATCCTCTCGCCGGACAAGACGGTGATCCTGCCGGACATGGATGCGGGCTGCTCCCTTGAGGACAGTTGCCCGCCCAGCCAGTTCAAGGCCTTCCGGGAGGCGCATCCGGATCATATTGCGCTCAGCTACATCAACTGCTCGACCGAAGTGAAGGCGCTCAGCGACATCATCGTCACCTCCTCCTCCGCGGAGATCATCCTCTCGCAGATCCCGCCCGAGCAGAAAGTGATTTTCGGGCCGGACAAGCATCTGGGCGGTTATCTCAACCGCAAGCTGGGGCGCGACATGCTGCTCTGGCCGGGCGTGTGCATCGTGCATGAGAGTTTCTCAGAGACCGAGCTGCTCAAGCTCAAGGCGCAGCATCCCGGCGCGCCGGTCGCGGCGCATCCCGAGTGCCCGCCGCACATCGTCGATCATGCCGATTATGTCGGCTCGACGAGCGGCATTCTCGCTTTCGCCAAGGCGCTGCCGGGCGACACGCTGATCGTCGCGACCGAGCCGCACATCATTCACCAGATGGAGCTGGCGGTGCCGGAGAAGAACTTCATCGGCGCGCCGGGGGCGGACGGC
>PJTZ01000329.1_pt1 | contig 12534 bp, 11 predicted proteins | sample 1512131 | NCBI WGS metagenome assembly PJTZ01 (sample SAMN08177679, study PRJNA422409) | Soil metagenome, whole genome shotgun sequencing project. | reverse complement strand
CTCTCAACGCCGCTGCCCTTTCGCGAAATTGCAAGATTTCGGTGGCACTTGCGGGCGAATTGCTGGGACTCTGAGCCTGCTCCCGACAGGGATCGTCAGATGGACAGGCAACGTGGTGGGCGCAAAGCGCTGCGAAGGAGATGAGAGCGTGGCCGAAGCCGATCCAGTTCAGTCAGTCAAGGCGGCGGGTGCGCGCTATTTCAATCGGGAGCTGTCCTGGCTCAACTTCAACCAGCGCGTACTGGAAGAGGCGAGCAATCCGGCGCATCCCCTGCTCGAGCGCTTGCGCTTTCTCTCCATCTCCGGGAATAATCTGGATGAGTTCTTCATGGTCCGCGTCGCGGGACTGAAGGGCCAGCAACTTCAGGATGTCGATCTCCGCTCGGTCGATGGGCTGACGCCAGCCCAGCAGCTGGGAGCGATTGGCGAGCGCGCGGACGCTCTGATGGCTGGTCAGCAGGCTGTTTGGCTGGAGCTGGACCGTCAGTTGCGCGGCAGCGGCATCACGGTGATCGGCGAGCGTGATCCTCTGCCGGAAGAGGACGAACTTTGGCTGCGAAACCATTTCCTGTCGCAGGTCTTCCCTATCCTCACGCCTCAGGCGCTCGACCCGGCTCATCCTTTCCCGTTCATCCCCAACAAGGGGCTCAGTCTCTTTTTCGGTATCGTGCGTGAAGCGGACAAGGAGCCGGTGCAGGAGCTGGTGATTCTGCCGGGAACCGTGTCGCGTTTCGTCCGGCTGCCCGGCGAGAATGCGCGCTACATGGCACTCGAGACCGAGATACGGCGCTACTCGAACCTTCTTTTTCCCGGTTTCATTGTGAAAGAATCGGTTCTCTTCCGCATCCTGAGAGACAGCGACATCGAGCTGGAAGAAGAAGCGGAGGATCTGGTTCGCTATTACCGGAGCGCGATCAAGGAACGGCGGCGCGGCAGAATCATCCGTTTGGAGAATGAGAGCGGCCACGCTCCCGCGATGGAAGAACTCCTTCAGGCCATGACGCAGGGCCATGAGGCGATGAGCGTGGATATTGATGGCTTCGTTGGCATTGGCGATCTCGACGCACTGGTTGACGAAGACCGGCCTGACCTCAAGTTCACTGCATTCGCGCCTCGCTTCCCGGAACGCATCCGTGAATATGGCGGGGATTGCTTCGCCGCGATCCGCGCCAAGGATATCGTCGTCCACCACCCCTATGAAGCCTTCGACGTGGTTGTGGCTTTCCTGAAACAGGCTGCGAGCGATCCCGACGTGGTGGCGATCAAGCAGACACTCTATCGCGCAGGAAAACAGTCGGCAGTCATTCGCGCGCTCATCGATGCAGCGGAGGCCGGCAAATCGGTGACAGCCGTTGTCGAGCTCAAGGCCCGGTTCGACGAGGAACAAAACCTTTTGTGGGCAAGTGCGCTTGAGCGGGCGGGGGTTCAGGTCGTCTACGGCTTCGTGGACTGGAAAACCCATGCGAAGATTTCGATGGTGGTGCGGCGGGAAGGAAGTGAGTTCCGCACTTACTGCCATTTTGGCACAGGCAATTATCACCCGGTCACCGCCCGAATTTATACGGATCTCAGCTTTTTCACGGCGGACCCGCGGGCCGGGCGGGACGCTGCGGCAGTGTTCAATTACATCACAGGATATGTCGAGCCCAAGGCAATGGAACTGCTCGCCATGTCGCCACTCACATTACGTCAGCGTCTCGTGGATCTCGTTGATGCAGAGATCGCCCACGCCCGGGCCGGCCGAACGGCTCAGCTTTGGGCTAAGATGAACAGCCTCGTGGACCCGGCAATCATCGAGAAGCTCTATGAGGCAAGCAATGCCGGGGTGGAGATCGACCTCATCGTGAGGGGTATCTGCTGTCTGCGACCTGGCGTGGCCGGTATGTCCGAGAATATCCGGGTGAAATCGGTCGTGGGTCGCTTTCTGGAGCACAGCCGTATCTGGGCATTCGGCAACGGTAAGGCGCTCCCCAACAATGGCGCCAAGGTCTTCATCAGCTCAGCGGACTGGATGCCGAGGAACTTTGATCGCAGGGTCGAGTATATGTTGCCGATCGAGAACCCCACCGTTCATGATCAGGTGCTCGATCAGGTGCTGGTTGCCAATCTGCTCGACAATGAGCAAAGCTGGGCGCTCGATAGCGACGGCACCTATCGACGATTCGAAACAGGTGAGAAGCCATTCAATCTCCACACCTATTTCATGACGAACCCGTCATTGTCCGGTCGAGGCGCTGCGTTGGGCAACAGCGACGCGGTGCCAAAATTGTCTTTTCAGCGCAGGCCGTGATGCGAAATGACCGACATGTCGCTTCTTGACCGTTTGAAGCCGCGCCCAACAGACGGCCTGACGCGCGATATAATCGAGACGCGCCGCAGCGCGATCATCGATATTGGATCCAACAGCATTCGGCTGGTCGTTTATGACGGTCCGCGCCGAATGCCGTTCGTCCTGTTCAATGAAAAAGTGATGGCCGGCCTTGGCGCTGCGCTTGACAAGAGCGGTCGGCTAGAAGGGCGGGCGATGGAGCGCGGCATCGCCGCCCTTGAGCGGTTCGCACAGCTTTGCGCCGCCATGCAGGTGGAGGATGTTCGCTGCGTGGCGACCGCCGCCGTGCGGGATGCTGTCAATGGACAGGAATTTCTCGATCGCGCAGCCGAGGTGGGCCTCCATGTGCGCCTGCTTTCGGGTCAGGAAGAAGCGCGCGCATCGGCTCATGGACTTATTTCCGGCATGCCCGATGCGGATGGCATCATGGGGGATCTGGGCGGTGGCAGCCTTGAGCTGGTACGCGTCCGGCAAGGAAAGATCGGAAGTGCGATTTCACTTCCGCTTGGCGTGCTGCGAATCGCCGAGGTGAAAAAAGAGGGCAAGGATGCGCTTGTCCGGCGCATTGCCTCGCTGCTTGAAGCAACAGGTGCGCCACTGTTTGAGCAGGGGCTGCCCTTTTATATGATCGGCGGGAGCTGGCGGGCACTTGCCCGGCTCGATATGCGACTGACGCGCTATCCGCTGCCGATCATCCACCACTATGAAATGTCGATCGCACGAATTGCTCGGTTGCAGGCGTGGCTCGCGCGTGCCGACAAGGCGCAGCTCAAGGCCATGCAGCTTAGCGGTACGCGTCTTCCGACAATGCCGGACGCGGCCGAATTGCTTGCTCACATCACAAAGCGTCTTGGTTCGTCCAGTCTCGTAGTTTCCGCCTATGGACTTCGTGAAGGCCTGCTCTTCGAAGCGCTTCCTGAGGATGTCGCTCAGGAGGATCCCCTTCTCGCCGCTGCGCGCACGGAAGGGAACGCGCAGGGGCGTTTTATGGGGCATGGCGACAAGATCGGTCGCTGGATTGCGCCGCTTTTTGCCGATGACTCCCCGCAATGGGCGCGCATTCGCCTAGCCGCCTGTTTGCTCGCGGATGTCAGTTGGCGCGCCAATCCTGAGTTTCGGGCTGAGCGCGGTATGGAGGTTGCCCTCCACAGCAACTGGGTGGGACTAAACGCTCAGGAGCGCGCCGTTCTCGCTCAGGCTCTTCACGCAAGCTTCGGGGGAAATGCTGGCCTCGTCCCCGCGCTCCAGAAGCTCGCGGACCCGACACTTTTGACACGAGCGGTTCAGTGGGGTCTCGCCATCCGGCTTTGCCAACGGCTTTCGGGCGGCGCCGAAGGCCCGCTCGCCGGTTCGTCGCTTACCGTACGTGACGGCATGATCGTTCTTAGTTTGAGTGAGCGATATGCCGGGCTCGCGGGCGAGACTGTTGACCGCCGGTTGCGCCAGCTTGGACAAGCTATGGGGATGAGCTTTCTCCTTGAGGCCGGTGCGAACTGACATCCCTGACCATGTCGAAAAATAATATTGTCGACGCTCCGGCTCCATTTGGGGGAACCGGCGTTTGGCACCGCATGAACTTAGCCATCCATACGACGCTCGATTACGAGTTTCCTGTTCCTGTAGATATTCTGCTGCAGATCGAGGCGGCGGCCATTCCTGAACAGCAGGTTATCTCTGCGAACATCGATTTGCCAAAGGTCGAGCATTTTGCCCGTGTGCCCGCGCAAGATGGGGTGGGCGAACGGATCTGGCTGCGGATGGGCGGGCGCCTTCAGATAGAGTATCGCGCCGAAGTGGCGATCCAGCGAATTTTGGCTGATCCTGCATCCCTCCCGGGCGTTCCGCCTCATCTGCTTCCGGGGGAGGCAGTGCCTTACCTCATGCCGTCACGCTATTGCCCGTCAGACCAATTCCACGATTTCGTGTTCAATAACTTCGGCCATCTGCCGGAAGGTCCTCGCGTTGCGGCCATTCGGGACTGGGTAGCAAGCAACGTCGCTTATGTGCCGGGCAGTAGCCATTCGCAGACAACGGCGATCGATACGTTCCATGGCGGGCAGGGCATTTGTCGCGATTATGCCCATCTCGTCATTACGCTCGTTCGGGCAGCAAATATCCCCGCGCGTATCGCGAGCGTCTATGCACTCGGTGTCGAGCCTCCGGATTTCCACGCTGTGGCTGAAGTGTTCCTGGGCGATACCTGGCACCTGGTCGATGCAACCGGGATGGCGCAAGAAGGCGCAATGGCCAAGATCGGTATCGGGCGGGACGCGGCGGACGTCGCTTTCCTCAGCATATTCGGGGAGGGGCGGATGGTGAGCCAACAGGTGTCGGTCGAGCCCGCCTGAATTGGAGATGGTGCGATCTACCTCCGGGCTTTGTGTACGCGCCCCCTTGCCTCTCTCATCGGGCGTCTCTAGTCGCATAAACCAAGGACAGGTGGCCGAGTGGTTTAAGGCAGCGGTCTTGAAAACCGCCGTGGGTTTACGCTCACCGTGGGTTCGAATCCCACCCTGTCCGCCATTCCGCCGCTGCTGCCGTTTCCTACTCTATGGCCGCAACGGCTACGCGACATACGGGGCGCGGCGACGCTCATGGACGAGAGCCTCTATGTCTTCCCGACAAAGCGCGCGGTCTGACTGGACACCATTACATTGTTGACGGCGCGAGCGCGCTCTGCCGAAGCACGGCGGACATGCGCCCTTGGCCAGTCTGCTGATGGACGGCGGTGATGATCGGCTCGATCACAGGTGCCTCTAAGTCCGCACGCCCCCAATCCAAATGGACGGGATCATCATAGACCAGCGCGAGCGGCTCCTCGCCGGGCGGCGCCAGCATATTGGTCCAGCGTATATTGGAGCGAGTGCGAAGGCGTGACGGCCACTCGCCGTCAAACTCATCGGTCTTTAGCACGATCTGCAGGCAAACCGACCCCTAGTGGTGACAAACAGCAGAGAGGGCGTGTCCCGGCTGGCCGACATTTGCCGCAGCAGCGCGGCCGCAAGCAGCGGCGGTGAATTGCCTATGATCGAGAAGGAAATGCCGACGATCATGTGCAGCAGCAGATCGTCATCGGCGGACCCCAACCAAACGGTGATCTTCGTGAAGTTCGCCAGTTCGTCCTCCGGCATCAGCGCTACTGCCAGCTTGATCGGCGCCTTACAGGCTTTGGCCGGGACGAAGCGCTCGGTCCTGCCGGGGATACGAACACCAGATCGCGGTTTCGGCGATCGAGCGCGACCAGCGCGTCGGCCTCCCGCCAGAGCAGACCGATGCCTGTGACCAGCAGCGCCAGCGGCACGACCGCCAGCCAGGGAGAATCACGACCGCCAGCCAGGGAGAATAAAGCGCGAGCAGGCCGAGGGAGATGACGACGATGAGGCCCGTCTCGCCAGAAATTGATGAGCGCATCGCGCACCTTGTCGGCGTCGCGGGTCATGCGCGTCACCATTTCACCAACGCCGTGGCGCCAGTGATAAGCGAGGTTGAGCCGCTGGATCTGGGTGAAGATGCGTCCGCGCAGGATGGTCAGCAGCCGCTGCCCTATCGAAAGGGAAAAGAGGCCGGCACCGTATTGCACGATTGCCCGCGTGAGAGAGCGACAGGAGCAGGCCGACCCAGAACCAGATTCGGCTGTAGTTGAGCGCGCCATCCGGCCTCGCGACAACCAGCAGCCCATGCTGCGCATCCTGCACGGCATGGCCCATCATCACTTGCTGGCCGACGAGAGCGATATTCACCGCCGCTAGCAGCGCGGTGGTAAGTACGAACCTGCCGGGCATCTCGCCATAAGTGGCGAGACAGCGCAGCAGCGGGCTGCGCCGCAGATCGACCTTCCCCCTCATCGCCTCGTTCAGCTGGCGAGCGCGAGCGACTGCGCGGCTTCGAGCGGGCGGGGGGCGATCCACTGCCGCACGTCGAAGCTTTGCGGAATGAAGTTCCAACGATGGAGAAAGTCGGTGAAATCCTGGATTGCGACGATCGACTGCTCGGCAAGATCGGTCTTCAGCTTCTTCTGCGCGTCCTCGCCATAGGCGATGCTCACCCAATATTCGCTGCTGTTGGTCTCGCGCGCCAGATAGCGGCGCACCTCGGACGGGCGGGACTGCGCCCAGTGCTCGGCGCGCAGCACCTGCTCGACGATGGTGACGGCGGCGTCGAAATGATTGTCGACGAGGTGCCCGTCCACGGCCAACGTGCGGGGCGTGCCGTTATTGGCGCGGACCAGGGGATCGGGATGGATACCGGTGTCGATCACGGTCGTCAGGCCAAACTGATGCGCGACCTGCGCGCCATGGGCGCCTTTCAGGAATATCGCGTCCACTTCGCCACGAAGGAGGGCAATGAGCTCCAGATTATTGGCACGCGCCCGGCTGGTGCTGCGCCCATTCCAGGCGAGTGTGCCGCCAACAGCCTGTGCCTGCCCATCGCTGTAATGCGTTTCGATGTCCTGATCGACGATCTCGACATCGCAGACTTCCAGTCCCTCCAGCCGCAGCGCGTTCTCCAGTCCGCGAACCGCCTGTGCGCGGGTGAAATCGATCTCGACATTCTTCCAGTTGGGCAAAGCGAACCGGCGACCCTTGAGGTCGCGAACCGACGTGATGCCGGATTCCGGGCTGGCGAGGATGAGCTGGGTCTCGTCCGCCCATGAGAGGCCAAGGACGCGAGTATCGCGGCCGCGCGTCTTGGCGCTGATCGCCGGGATATTGCCGCCGTGGCGCACACTGTTCTGGACGGTGTGCGAGAAATGCGACTCCCGTTTGGAGAAGTCGCTGGATTCGAGCAGCGAGGAAAGGCTGGTTCCCTGAGCCTGAAATGCCTCTTCCAGCCACCCCTGCTGGATGGCGATGCCAAGGCCGGTCGGCACCGGGCAGCGGGTGTACCAGAGCGTGTCTAGTTTCTGACTCATGGGTAAGCTCCTTCAGATTGCGGGTTCGAGGATGGGCGCGTCGGCATAGACTGCCCGTGCATTGGGGTTTTCGGGGCGAGGCAGGCGCAGATGATCGCGCAGCGTCGTCCCTTCATATTCCGTGCGGAACAGGCCGCGCCGCTGAAGCTCCGGCACCACCAGATCGACGAAGTCCTCAAGCGAGCTGGGTAGCAGCGGCGGTATCAGGTTGAAGCCGTCGGCCGCGTCACGCTCGAACCAGTCCTGGATCTGGTCGGCTATATCCACGGGCGTGCCAAGCACGACACGGTGACCGCGCACTGCGTTGAAGCGCAGGAAGAGCTGGCGGATCGTCAGGTTCTCACGGCGCGCCAGCGCGGTGAGCTGCCGCCAGCGGCCCTTGCCGTTCTCGGGCTCCGGCAGGTCGGGCAGTGGGCCGTCGAGCGGATAGGCGCTCACGTCATGGCCCATCAGATTGAGGTCGCCGCCGAAATCGACCTTCTCCTCCAGCGCGCCGAATTTGTCCTGCGCCTCCTGCAGGCTGGAACCGAGGGTGAAGGAGAGGCCGGGCATGACCTTGAGCGTGTCGGGATCGCGACCATGGCCTGCGACACGGTTTTTCACATCCTTGTAGAAAGCCTGCGCATCCTCGATGAACTGGGCGGCGGCATAGATCATCTCGGCATGACGGGCAGCGAAGTCCCGCCCGACCTCCGAGTTGCCGGCCTGCGCGAAGACAGGATAGCCCTGGATCGGGCGGGGCATGTCGAGCACGGAGTCGATGTGATAATAAGGGCCGCGATAGTGCACCGGATGCACCGCGTCGGCGTTCAGATAGATGCCGCTTTCCTTGTCCGCGCCTTCGAAGGCATCGTCTTCCCAGCTGTTCCACAATGCCTTCGCCGTTTCGACGAAGTCATGCGCCCGGGCGTAGCGCTCGGCATGGCTCGCCGGCTGATCGATGCCAAAGCTCTTGGCGGCGCCATCGGCGAGTGAGGAGACGATGTTCCAGCCGATCCGCCCTCCGCTGATGTGATCGAGCGAGGCGAAGCGACGGGCGAGCGCATAGGGCTGCTCGAAATTGGTGTTCACCGTCGCGACCAGGCCGATATGGCTGGTGATGCTGGCGAGCGCGGCCGTGGCGGTGAGCGGCTCGAAATCGAGGAAGGCGTGACGCCGCGCGATGCCTCTGGTGCTGTCGCCGCTTTGACCGACGAAGTCCGCGAAAAAGGCGGCATCCAGCTTGCCGCGCTCGGCCGTGCGCACCAGATCGGCCCAGTACCGGAAATCCGGCTTGCCAGTGCTGGCAGTGCTGGGCTGGCGCCATGCGCCGGGATGATGGCCGTGACGGGTCAGGAATACGGCGAGCGCAAGCTGGCGCTTCTGGTCACTCATGGGGAATTTCTCCGATCGTGCGGTGGCAGACTGCCCGGTGCCTGGTGAAGGGCACCGGGACCGTGCTCATTCAGCGGCTTCGGTCGCCGGCCCGGGCAGGTGGATGGTGCCGTCATCGTCGACCCGAGCGTCGGACGGGATCAGCTTGCCCATCTTCCACTGCTGCTCCAGCACACCGGGGCCGAACGGCTTGGAACCGCCCAGCGCTTGCCCAAGGATCTGGAACTGCGCCCCTTCCTCCAGAAGCACGATGTTGTTGACGAGGTCGCGCAGGCCCTTCCAGCTCCACACGGTGGCGCCGCCATTGGCCTCTACGATGCCGGGCACTTCGCGATCCCGCGCGATCGAATCGATGATGAAATCGACCTCCGGCTGACGACGGTTGATGTACACGGGCAGTTCGGCCGAGAAGCGGAAGCGGCGGTTCGGCACGTACAGCAGAGGCAGCGCTGCATGCGCCTGCGAATAGGCGCCCAGATGCGGCGTATGGACATGGCTGATTGCCTGCACGCCCTCATGCGTGCGGAACAGCTTGAGATAGCGCGCCGTGCCGCCGGGCTTGCCCTGAAACACCGTGCCGTCGAAGCCGATCACCGCCGTAAGCGGCAGATCGGGATCGTCCTCCCACAGGCCCTGATAGTTCAGTGTGATGATCTTGTCCTCGCCGGGGATGCGGACGCCGAAGAACAGCGTGCCGCTGGGCGAGATGGTGCGGGTTTCGCGCAGCAGGCGGAAGGCGCGGCGCGCGTCCTGCTCGGTCTTGGCGATAAACTCGATCGCCTCGGGCGAAAGGCCGGATTGTTCGGACATGATGCGTTCCTTTCAGACAAGTGCAGGTGTTTGTGCGTTGAGCACGCGGGCCGCCTTCAGCGGACGCGGATCGATCCAGTCGGCCAGCGCGAAATCGGCGTCGAGGAAGCCGTGGGTGAAGAGGAATTTCTTCTGCTGGTCGAACAGGGCGATCCGCTCTTCGTCAAGCGTGGGGTGCAGCCCTTCGTGCAAGCGGGCATAGGCCTGACCCACCGCCTGTGCGCTGCCCTCCGTCTCATACTCGAGGATCTCGCCAAGCCGGTTGGGCTGCTCCTTCACCCAGTCGGCGGCACGCAGCGTGACCGCGAGGAACCGGGCGAGCAGATCGAAATGATCGTCGATCAGGCTTTGATGCACGGTGATCGGCCGCGGCGTGCCATTGTTCACGCGAAAGCGCGGGTCCGGCAGGGCATCGAGATCGATCGCGACGACAAGGCCGTTTTCCCGTGCCTGGTCCAGTGCGGCGGCACCCTTCACATAGATCGCATCGACCCGGCCGTCGACCAGCGCTTCGACCGGCCAGAGCCGTCCGACACCACTACGCTGGCCCGAACCGCGCGGTTGCAGGTCGCGCCCGCTGCCGCCGATATTGCGCAGGCGGTCGGGCGTCTCGATAAGGTCCACATCGTCCAGCGTCAGGCCTGCCGATGCCAGCACGCCCTTGTAGCCCGCCAGCGACATACCGCGCGCGATGCTGGTGCCGCGCACATGGCTGGGGATGTCATTGTGGCTCCAGCCCGGCAGTGCCAGCCGCTTGCCCTTGAGATCGGCGGCGGAGCTGATGCCTGAGTCCGGCCGGGCGAGGATGAGCTGGCTTTCCTCGATCCAGGTGAGGCCCACGAGCTTCGTCGGCTCGCCTTGCGCCCGCGCGGCGAGAGCGAGCATGTTGCCGCCCTCTCGGATCAGCGTCGGCAGGCGGTGGTCATAATGGTGGCGACCAAGCTCGGAGCTCGACTCTTGCAAGGTCCGCACAGCGACGCCGTCCGCCTTGAATGCCTGCGTCAACCAGCCGAGTTTATAGGCGATTCCCGTCGCCGTAGGGACGGGGCAACGGGTGAACCAGATCTCGTCTGGCAGTCTGGAAAACTCGATGAGGGGTTTTGGCACGTTGGGTCTCCGCTAGTGACCCATCTGAATTGGCAAGAGCCGTGCCAATCAGGAAATCGGCGGAAATTCGTGCTTTTCGATCGGCTGGTGGGGAGAGTGCTGTGGCATATTGCGCAATCGTGCGGTGGAATTTCAGCGCTCCCGATCCGCCCTCAGCGGATCAGGCCAAGATTCTTGAGATGCGTGCGTACAACGTTGCGTGTCACGCCAAGCACTTCCGCCGTCCTGGTCTGGCTGCCATTGCTCTGATGAAACGCCTCAATGACCGTAGCGGCCACCAGACGATCGAGCACGGCATCATGGGCGCCGTTGAGCAATGGCCCGACAACACCGCGAACCGCGTCCTCTAGCGAGGCCGGTTCAGCTCCCTGCTCGGCGGGATCAGTGATAGGTGCGAGACCAAGGTCTGCGGGCTTGATGCGCGCATCCTCGCAGGTCAGCGTCGCGCGCTGGACGGCGTTTTCGAGCTCTCGGATGTTGCCGGGCCAGCCATGCTGAAACAACGCCTCTTCCGCTGCAGCGCTGAACTCCAGCCGGGTCGCACTGCGCTTTGCTCCGTAGATTTCCAGAAAGTGCCGGGCGAGCGGCAGGATGTCAGCCCGCCGCTCCCGCAGCGGCAAAAGCGGAATGGAAACCACCTGTAACCGATAGAAGAGGTCCGCACGGAAACGGCCCTCGCTCATTGCCTTTTGCAGGCCCACATTGGTCGCGGCGATCACGCGCACATCGAGAGGCACTGCTTTGCGTGATCCGAGCCGCACGACCTCCCGTTCCTGAAGCACACGGAGCAGCTTGACCTGCAGGGACGGGGCGAGGTCTCCAAGCTCGTCGAGAAATAGGGTTCCGCCATTCGCGGCTTCGAACCAGCCCGCCCGCGCCATGTTCGCGCCGGTGAAAGCGCCTTTCTCATAGCCGAACAGCTCACCCTCGATGAGCGATTCCGAAAAGGCACCGCAATTAACCGCAATGAATGGCGCATGGGCGCGGTCGCTCAGGCTGTGGACGTAGCGCGCCACCAGTTCCTTGCCGGTGCCGGTCTCGCCAAGAATGAGGACGTTGGCATCGCTGGGCGCCGTGCGCTCGATAAGCGGCAGCAGTGCGCGCGAGCGTGGATCACTGAAAACGAGCGCGCGGGCACGAGGGCCCGCCGCATGATGCTGATCGCTATCATAAGCAAGCAGAGGGCGCCCATCCCGGTTCTTTGCCGCAACAAGCCCCACGCTCTCGCGCTCGCCAATCCGACTCTGTGAACTGCTGGTCATGCTGCCTCCATCTCGGTTCAGATGCGTAGCAGCTAATTCTCTTCCAGTTCAGTAGAAAATAAATCTAAGCGCCTAGCTGAACTATTGGCGAGATGATCGGACGGGGAGTATCCCCTGTCCCCACGCCCGATCACGGCTTGCATCGGCTCGGCACAGATCCAGCTCTGGATATCGACCGGAGCCTCGAGAAAGCCATGTAGCCACAGGAACTTGGCCTGTATCTCGAGCATCTCCACCCGCTCGTGGGAAAGGTCGGGATGGAGGGAGCGCGCGAAGTCGTTGCGATAGGCGGCCTCCACCCCATCAAGGCTGGCCAGCGTCTCACGGGCGATGATCTCCTTGAGGACGCCCGGGTTCTCCGCGGCCCAGTCCGCTGCCCGGAGCGTCTGCTCCAGAAAGCGCTCCACCAGATCGGAATGATGGTCGAGCATGTGCTGGTGCACCACGATCGGCCGAGGCGTGCCATTGTTCACGCGCGCGAGGCGACTGGGATAGGCGTCGAGATCGATGCCGATCTCCAGTCCGAGCCGTTGTGCCGCCTCCGCGCCAGCCGCGCCCTTTATGTAGACGGCATCGACACGCCCTGACGCGAGCCATTCAAGGCCGAGCCATAGACGACGCATGCCTTCCGCGCTTGCATGCTCCACGGGAGGCGCTGGAATTTCCAGGAGTTGGACGTCGTCGAGCGTGAGCCCGCCCAGGCCCAGTGCGCTTTTGATACCATGCAGCGCCATGCCCCG
>PJTZ01000328.1_pt1 | contig 12591 bp, 11 predicted proteins | sample 1512131 | NCBI WGS metagenome assembly PJTZ01 (sample SAMN08177679, study PRJNA422409) | Soil metagenome, whole genome shotgun sequencing project. | reverse complement strand
GGCGCGTCTTCGCGTTTGGGCTTTTCCACCATGCCGGTAATGGCAAAGCCGGCGTCGGGGCCATCGCCCCGCGCGATCACGCCATAGGAGGAAACGTCCTTTTCTGGCACTTCTTCCACCGCGATGACATTGCCCGCACTTTCCTCATAGGCGTCGATCATCTGCTTGAGCACGCCGGGCTCGCCCTTGAACAGCATATCGGGCAGGAGCAGGGCAAAGGGATTGTCGCCTACGATATCGCGGGCGCACCAGACGGCATGGCCCAGACCGAGTGGCTCCTGCTGGCGGGTAAAGCTGGTGCGGCCAGCCGAGGGCAGGTCCTGCTGCAATTCCTTGAGCGCTGCCACCTTGCCGCGGGCTTCGAGCGTGGTTTCAAGCTCGAACTGGCGATCGAAATGGTCCTCGATGACGCCCTTATTGCGCCCGGTGACAAAGACGAAGTGTTCGATGCCAGCCTCGCGCGCCTCATCGACCGCATATTGGATCAGCGGTCGATCCACCACGGTCAGCATTTCCTTGGGCATGGCCTTGGTCGCTGGCAGAAACCGCGTCCCAAGACCGGCGACTGGAAAAACTGCTGTACGGACGCGTTTGGACATATCGATACATCTCGCCTTTTCGTGCCAATGCCGCTCAGGCGCGACCGAACTCGTCCTCTATGCGTATGATGTCGTCCTCACCGAAATAGGAGCCGGTCTGGACTTCGATCAGTTCAAGATCGATCTTGCCGGGATTTGCAAGGCGATGCACGCAGCCGAGCGGCAGGTAGATGGACTGGTTTTCGGACAGGGTCGTCACATTGCCGTCCAGCGTCACTTCTGCGGTGCCGCGAACGACGATCCAGTGCTCAGCGCGATGATGGTGCTTTTGCAGGCTGAGCTTCTTGCCTGGCTTGACGAACAGCCGTTTGACCTGAAAACGCTCGCCGTTCAGCACCGACGTATAGCCGCCCCATGGTCTATAGGCCGTGCGATGGATTTCGGTGAGCGCGGATGTCTGCGCTTCTGCGCGCAGATGCCTGACCATCTCGCCAACCTGTTGCGCCTGCGAGAGGCGCCCCACATAGACAGCGTCAGTGGTGGCGATCACGGCGACATCGTCGAGCCCGCTGACGGCGACATGGGGATGGTCGCTGATCACCAGCGAATTCGATACATCAGACAGGGTAACCCCGCCCTGCACATGATTATTCGCCCCATCATGGCTGCTACTCTTCCATACCGAGTCCCACGACCCGAGATCCGACCAGGGGAAGTTCACGGCGACCACCGACGCGCGATCAGTTCTTTCAAAGATGGCGTAGTCGACAGATATGTTGGGAGCTTGTGAGAAGCTGTTCTCGTCGAGACGTATGAAGTCTAGGTCTTCCCGCGCCGTTCTCACCGAGGTCTCTGCCGCTTTGAAACTATCGGGGGCCAGGCGCTCCGTTTCATTGAGAAACTGGCTGGCACCAAGCATAAACATGCCCGAATTCCAGAGATATCCGCCATCTTGCAGCATCTCGGTCGCGCGCTCGATATTCGGCTTTTCGGTGAAGGCAGCGACCGGGCGGGCGCCACTACCGACTCTGGCGTCTGACTTGATATAGCCGAACCCGGTTTCAGGATGGGTGGGCTGGATGCCGAACGTGACCAACTGTCCGGCGGTGGCGGCCTCTGCTGCCTGATCCACAGCCTGCCAATAGCCAGCATCAGCAGTCACCTTATGGTCGGATGGCAGAACGTGCAAAATGGCGTCGGTGCCAAAGCGGCGTACCACGAAGGCGGCAGCGGCGGCGATTGCCACTGCCGTATTGCGAGCCGATGGCTCCAGCAGCACCGCACTCATCGCGATGCCGATTTCGGCAGCCTGCTCGCCGACGAGGAAGCGATATTCGGAATTGGTGATAACGACGGCAGAAGCGTAGCGTTCGTTAGTAACGCGTTGCAGCGTTTGCTGGAACAGGCTCGTCGGGCCGGTGAGGGGCAGGAATTGCTTGGGACGGGACGCGCGAGACATGGGCCAAAGCCGGGTGCCCTGACCGCCAGCCAGAATAAGGGGGATGATGAGCTTCTGCATTGTGCATGTTACTCTGGCTTGTGGGTCGACATAAGTCATATAGGCCAAGTTCATGACGGTGTCTCTTGCCTCGCCTATTTTGAGTGCCGAATGTCGGTCAATGGTTAATCTTGGCAGGCTGCTCCAATATTGTGTGCGCCCCAATTTTCTCTACGGGCAATGCGGGAGCCGGTGAGATATCTTGGCGAGACAGGCGCGATCCTGGGGCCGTCCGCTGCCTCTGCCCGATATTTATGGTGAACTGTTCCTTAAACACTCTCTGCCTAGATTGGCATGGACGAGAGTAGAGTGGCGTTTGCGATGCAATATCAGGCTTTTACCGATCTCAGCCGGTCCAGTGACAGCAATGATCGTGGACATGCTGCGCATCTGGCCGCTCTGGCTTATCTCGATCATAACGGCCCCGCCGATGAACATGCCGCGCTTTACGCGGCTCTGATCGGTTTTCTCGACGATTCATCGGTCAAGGTGCGGGCCGCGCTCGCTTATGGCCTGCTGCATTCGTGCGACGCGCCGCGCCCCGTCATCCTGGCACTTCTCAATGACAGCCCGGTCATCTCGCGCACGATCATGCAATATTCGCCGGTTCTGGTTGACGCCGACCTGCTGCCGATGGCGCGTTCGGGCGACAACTCTGCCCTCCTGGCCATCGCGCAGCGCACGGCGCTCAGTGCGCGGATCGTTGCCGCCCTGGTAGCGCGGGAAAATCGGGACATCACCCTGCGTCTGCTTCGCCGGTCCGATGCTCCCTTTTCCGCCGATCTGCTGGAGCGCCTTGCCGCCCAACATGGACGGGACGCCGAATTGCGCGGTGGCCTGCTGGGACGCCGGGATCTGCCGCCTTCCGCGCGTCTCTCGCTGGTACGTTGCGTAACTGAGAGCTTACGAGATTGTCGCCTCGTCAGGGGCTCTCTGGCCAAGGACCGGCTGGAACGCGTCCTGCGGGACGGTAATGATGTCGCGGCTTCCTCCATCGGCGAGGCACGGAGCGGGGATGCCCGATTTATCGGTCAGCTTGTCGAGACCAATCAGTTGAGCACGCGTCTTCTTCTGCATGCGCTGGTTACCGGTCGGGTGATGTTCTTCTCCGCTTGCCTGGCCGCCCTGGGACAGGTTTCTGCCGAAAAGGTATTCGTGCTTCTGGAAAGCAATTCCTGCGCTGCGCTGAATGCCCTGTTCCTGCGTTGCGGCATCGAGCCGGTTATCGCGCGGCTCTTCGTTCGGATGGTGATGCATGCGCGCAGCGTGGATCTCTCCGACGATCCGGCGGCTCGCCATTACATCGTGACGGCGCTGACCGAAGAATTGCTTGCCGAATATGAGGGGGACATTCCGCCGGAGCTGGAAGAGGCCTTTACCTATCTCAGCGAACAAAATGTCGTTCTGGCCCGGCAGGCGGCGCGCGGCGTCATGCACGCCTTCGCGCAAAACCATAACGGCGCGGTGCGCCTGCCACTCAGTGCCGAGCCCGCGCTGCAATTGCCGGCAGCCTGATCCGACGTTCTTGGTCATTCCTGGAATGAATTCGGTGTCGCCCGCCTACAGGCTGTGATCCCGGCGAGGGCCAGAATCCATCTTCCGATTTCAGGACAGGCCCCGCATTTGCCGAGGTTATAACCGCAAATGACAGCGCTGCGGTTCAAAAACAAACGGCACTAAAACCGGAATTGCTCACTGAGCACGCGCTCTTCCAGGCTGGTGCCGGGATCGAACATCAGCGTCACATGATGGCTGCGATCTTCGCGCACTGTGACTTCGCGGACATTCTGGAATTCGACATTATCCGCCACGGCGCTTACCGGTCGCTTGTCGGCTTCGCGGGTGACGAAGGTCACGGTCGCCCGGTTCGACAGAATGGCGCCGCGCCAGCGGCGTGGGCGGAATGGAGAAATGGGCGTCAAAGCCAGCAATTGCGCTTCAATAGGCAGGATGGGGCCGTGCGCGGACAGATTATAGGCGGTTGAACCGGCCGGAGTGGACAGGATCGCGCCATCGCAGATCAGCTCGTCCAGCCGCACATTGCCGTCGACGAGGATTTGCAGCTTTGCCGCCTGATAGGAGGAGCGGAACAGCGAGACTTCGTTGATCGCCAGCGCCGATTCCCGCTTGCCCGCAGCGTCGACCACCTCCATCGAGAGCGGGTAGATGCGTGTTCTTTGCGCGGCGGCCAGGCGCTGGTCCAGGTCGTCTTCGTTGAAGTCGTTCATCATGAAGCCGACTGAACCGAAATTCATGCCATAGACCGGCACATTGCGTTCCATGACCCGGTGCAGGGTCTGTAGCATCAGCCCGTCGCCGCCCAGCGCCACGACAATATCCGCTTGGCCAATATCGCATTCGCCATAGCGCGCCCGCAGGCGATCGGCGGCTGCGTTCGCCAGTGGCGTGCTATTGGTGACGAAGCAAATTCTGAAATCCGCCAACGGAGCCTCCGGACAAGTGGCGCCTGACCTAGCATGGGCCTGTCCGGGGCGTCCATCCCGTGCGCCTCGCCAATAGCGGGTCATCTCAGGATCGATGGTCTCGCTGTGTCCCCGTGCTCCCTTCGAGGAGAGGGGGTGAGGGAGGCGGCTATCCGCGATCCTCAATGCCGGCATAATCTTGTGACGCCGTTTCCGGGTGTCATCCCCGCGAAAGCAGGGACCTGTGTTGAGTGGGATTTGCCGCGCTGGATGGAATGATCTGGCGATAAAAGAAATTCACAATAAACACTGCCGGCAAATGCAATCTTGGATGCGATCCTGCCTATTGGTCCTTCGCGTTCTCTGCCTTCATGGCGGCGAGAAAGCGCTCGATGGTTTCGGAGTCGGGGCCGGATGTGGCGGCGACTAAATCTGGCCGTGCCGGCTCAAACAGAGCCGGGGTGGCTTTCGGCGGCAGGCGTCTGGAGCGCAAGCTTCTCCAGCCTGCGAAAAGGATCAGCATCGCGATGGCCGAAGCCACAGCGAAAATCAAAATGGCTGTCCATGGCAGAGCTGTGTTGTACATGCTCTCATGAGACATGGCGCCGCCAGCATCGGCAAGACAGAGTGTCTGTTAGGCTTAACTGGCAAAGTAAATATTGAAGGTGATGCGCGATATGTGTGGATTGGATGGTCTTACGGCGCGCTGGGGCGAGGTCATGCCGCCCCTGTATGTCCCGGATGAGAGCGAACGGGGGCGTTCTTTAGTTTAATGAATGTTACCGATCCCGGCCCCGCGCTGTGGGCGCTTACTCTGCCGCCACCTGATTGCGCTGGGCGTGGCGGGCCTTGAGCTTGTTGAGCTGGTGCGCCGCATGGGTGAGCAAGGCTGTCCGCACCTGGTCATGCGGCACATGTCCGCAATCGGCCTTTACCGGCAGGTCGAGGGAATATTGGGTGATATTGTCGAGCAGCCGCTCTCTAATCCGAACGCGAACCGCGCCGGTGATCCGGTTTCCTATGGTCTTGTGCGGACCGAAATGCAAAAGCTGACAGCCGATAACTTCGAACGACATCGCTCCCTCCACGAGCTCTGCCACCTTTTGGGTGCAGACTGATCCAACATCCAAACTGGGGTGGTCCGCAAGGCATTTTCGCGTTGTTTTGCACTTATGCTTTACAAAGGTGAGAATTTGAGGGCCGGGGTGCCTGCATGATTCTATTTTGCTTGCCTGTTGCAATGTCTGAACAAAGCCTCTAGATAGCCGGTCTCTAGCCGTGCGGGAATCCTGCGCGGCCTTTGGTTTTGCACCAAGATACGAAGAGTTGGTTAGCTTATGGCCCGTCCGAATCCGATCCAGTTTCTCCAGCAGGTTCGCTCGGAAGTCAGCAAGGTTACTTGGCCGAGCCGAAATGAAGTCCTGATCTCCTCGATCATGGTCGTCGTTCTGGTTATACTGGCGAGTATCTTTTTCCTGCTGGCCGATCAGGTCATCTCCTGGCTCGTGTCCTTGATGCTGTCGATCCGCTGAGCGGTTTAGTTTATTAGGTTATCGGGAGCGGCACCCTTTATGGCCAAGCGCTGGTATATCGTTCAGGCGTATTCGAACTTCGAGCGCAAGGTGGCGGAAGACATTCGCCAGAAAGTTGCTCAGAAGAAGCTTGAGCACTTGTTCGAAGACGTGATCGTGCCGACCGAAAAGGTCGTTGAGATTCGTCGTGGCCGCAAGGTCGACACCGAGCGCAAGTTTTTCCCGGGCTATGTTCTGGTGAAGATGGATATGACCGACGAGGCGTTCCATCTGATCAAGAACACGCCAAAGGTCACAGGTTTCCTCGGTTCGGACAATAAGCCGATTCCGATTTCGGAGAACGAGGCCATGTCGATCCTGCAGCAGGTGCAGGAAGGCGTGGATCATCCAAAGCCCTCCGTCAGCTTCGAAGTGGGCGAGAACGTTCGCGTGTCGGATGGTCCCTTTGCCAGCTTCAATGGCGTCGTCGAAGAGGTGGACGAGGAGCGTTCGCGCCTCAAGGTCGAGGTTTCGATTTTCGGTCGTCCCACTCCTGTGGAGCTGGAATACGGTCAGGTCGAAAAGATCTGATCCTGTTGTTGCGCAAGCGCGACCAATAAAGAATTTCGGCGCAAGTCGGAGCTCCGGGGTAACCCGGAAAACCCGTGGAAGGGGATGGCGCTTAGCCAGCGTCAGGAAACCGAACCACGGCATCAAAAGCCCTTCGGGGCAAACTGTAAGGATGAAAAATGGCTAAGAAAATTACGGGCTATATCAAGCTCCAGGTGCCGGCTGGCTCTGCCACTCCGTCGCCCCCGATCGGTCCCGCTCTCGGTCAGCGCGGCCTGAACATCATGGAATTCTGCAAGGCCTTTAATGCTGCCACGCAGGAACTGGAAAAGGGCTCGCCCATTCCGACCGTGATCACCGCCTATGCCGACAAGAGCTTCACTTTCGAGATGAAGCAGCCGCCGGTGACCTACTTCATCAAGAAGGCGCTCAACCTCAAGTCCGGCTCCAAGCTGCCGGGCAAGGACAGCGCTGGCACCATCACGCAGGCTCAGCTTCGTGATATCGCCGAAAAGAAGATGAAGGATCTCAACGCCGATGACGTTGAATCCGCAATGACCATGATCGCCGGTTCCGCGCGCTCCATGGGCATCCAGGTCGAGGGCTAAGAATTATGGCAAAGATCGCAAAGAAGGTCGCCGCTGGCCGTGAAGGCATCGACCGCAACAAGCTTTATTCGCTCGAAGAGGCCGTCAAGCTGGTGAAGTCGAAGGCTTCCGCCAAGTTCGACGAATCCGTCGAGATCGCGATGAACCTTGGCGTTGACCCGCGTCACGCCGACCAGATGGTTCGTGGCGTTGTGTCCCTGCCCAATGGCACCGGCAAGACCGTTCGCGTCGCCGTGTTTGCCCGTGGCGCCAAGGCTGACGAAGCCAAGGCTGCTGGTGCAGATATCGTTGGCGCCGAAGACCTCCTGGAAATCATCCAGGGCGGCAAGCTCGATTTCGATCGCTGCATTGCCACTCCGGACATGATGCCGCTGGTCGGTCGTCTCGGTAAGATCCTTGGCCCGCGCAATCTTATGCCGAACCCCAAGGTTGGCACCGTGACCATGGACGTCAAGGGCGCTGTCGGCGCTGCCAAGGGCGGTGCTGTCGAGTACCGCGTCGAGAAGGCTGGTATCATCCATGCCGGTATCGGCAAGGTGTCGTTCTCGGAAGAAGCGCTGCTGCAGAACATCAAGGCGTTCACCGACGCCGTCGTGAAGTCCAAGCCTGCTGGCGCCAAGGGTACCTACGTCAAGAAGGTTGCCGTGTCGTCCACCATGGGCCCCGGCGTTCACGTTGAGCCGGGCACGGCTCTCTAACCAATTCGCAGGGCTCCGGCCCTCGAAGTTAGCAGTCTGCTAGCGAATAGCTGCGGACTGCTAACGAAAGTCCTGTCCCAGACTGCCGGTCGGCGCGAGCCATTAATTCCGATTTCGGAGCCAGCAATAGACGGGGTGAAAAACCCAATTTTGGGCGCAAGCTCAGGGTTGAGGTTCGAACCTAAGCCAGTTGCCCCTCGGGGCGCTCGGTTGGCAGGCACTAACCGTTGTTCCTCGGCCTCGAATGGGGCAGGGGGCAGCAATTGGCAATGGTCCCAGAAATGGGGCCAGACTAGTGGAGACTAGTGTGGAAAGAGCGGAAAAGAGTGCAGTCATTGCCTCGCTCCAGGAAGCCCTCGCGGGCGCTGGATCGATCGTGGTTGCGCACAATACCGGCCTGACCGTCGCCCAGTTCACTGATCTGCGTGTGCAGGTCAAGAAGGCTGGCGGCAAGGTCAAGGTCGCAAAGAACCGCCTTGCCAAGCTCGCTCTTAAGGAAACCGATGTCGCGGACATTTCGGGCCTGTTTACCGGCCCGACCGTCATCGCTTATGCGGAAGACCCTATCGCTGCGCCGAAAATCGCAGCGGCTTTCGCCGAGAAGAACCAAAAGTTCGTCATTCTCGGTGGTGCCATGGGCTCTACCGCTCTTGATGCTGATGGCATCAAGGCGCTGGCTACGCTGCCATCTCTCGATCAGCTGCGTGCAAAGCTCGCAGGTCTGGTCAAGCAGCCGGCACAGAACATCGCTTCCATCCTCGTGCAGCCAGGTGCGGGCATTGCTCGCGTCCTCGCCGCTCATGCGGACAAGAACGAAGCGGCGTAAGGCCGTTCCAAACTACCTCAATATTCGAACCAAAACCCAAACTGAAAAGAGTATAAAATGGCTGATCTCGCCAAGCTCGTTGATGACCTCTCGGCTCTGACCGTTCTTGAGGCTTCTGAACTGTCCAAGCTGCTGGAAGAAAAGTGGGGCGTTTCCGCCGCTGCTCCGGTTGCTGTTGCTGCTGCTGGTGGCGGTGCCCCGGCTGCTGCCGCTGAAGAAAAGACTGAATTCGACGTGATCCTCGCTTCGTTCGGCGACAACAAGATCAACGTCATCAAGGAAGTCCGTGCCATCACCGGCCTGGGTCTCGGCGAAGCCAAGGCTCTGGTTGAAGGCGCTCCGAAGGCCGTCAAGGAAGGCGTGTCGAAGGCTGAAGCCGAAGACATCAAGAAGAAGCTCGAAGAAGCTGGCGCCAAGGTCGAACTCAAGTAAGTTCGACTTTAGCCTTGAAATTTGCGAAATGGCGCTTTATGTGCCATTTCGCTTTTCCGTTTCTGACGGAACGAATCGCTAGGGCCGATTGGATGGGTCCTGCGCCAATTTGCGGAAATATATGACGATTTTGGATGTCGCGGGCACATTTGAGCCTCTGTTGACCTCGCTGCAGCCTGTGCTGTTTGCGAGGCTTTAGTTGCTGATCACGCCTCTGTGATCCTGTTTCCGGGCCTGGAACGGGATTATTTGCGTCGTCCATCTCAGGCCCGGAATGAATTGACGACCAGGGCATATATCCCGAGCTCCGACGGCTGATAGTCGGGTCTTTGGATATCTGCCTCCGAGACAAGCAAAAAGCCTTCTGCAGACGACGGGTTCCCGCCGTTTCTGGCAGGGGGTGAAAAATCTGAAAGTAGGAGCTTTCATGGCTACCACGTTCAACGGCCGCCGCAAGGTTCGCAAGTCCTTCGGGACTATCCGCGAAGTCACGGATATGCCCAACCTGATCGAAGTTCAAAAGGCTTCGTATGATCAGTTCCTTCTGGTCGACGAGCCCAAGGGCGGTCGCGGCGATGAAGGTCTGCAATCCGTGTTCCGTTCGGTCTTCCCGATTACCGACTTTGCGAACACGGCTTCTCTTGAATTCGTGCGCTACGAATTCGAACAGCCCAAGTATGACATTGATGAGTGCCGTGCGCGCGACATTACGTTTGCTGCCCCGCTCAAGGTCACGCTTCGCCTGATCGTGTTCGAAGTGGACGAGGAAACCGGCGCCAAGTCCGTCAAGGACATCAAGGAGCAGGACGTCTATATGGGCGACATGCCCTTCATGACGTCGAACGGCACGTTCATCGTCAACGGCACTGAGCGCGTTATCGTTTCGCAGATGCACCGCTCGCCGGGCGTGTTCTTCGATCACGACAAGGGCAAAACCCATTCGTCGGGCAAGCTGCTGTTCGCTGGCCGTATCATTCCATACCGTGGTTCTTGGCTCGATATCGAATTTGACGCCAAGGACATCGTCTATGCGCGTATCGATCGTCGTCGCAAGATTCCGGTCACTTCGCTGCTCAAAGCGCTTGGCATGGATGCCGAGGAAATCCTCGACACCTATTACACCAAGCTGAACTACGAAAAGACTGAGAAGGGTTGGCGCGTTCCGTACAACCCTGAAAAGTGGAAGACTGCCAAGCCGACTCACGACCTGATCGACGCCAAGACGGGCGACGTCGTGCATGAGGGTGGCAAGAAGCTTTCTGCTCGCCAGGCCAAGAAGCTGGCCGAGAACGGCCTGACGCACCTGTTGGCCGTGGATGAAGACCTGTTCGGCATGTACATCGCCGAAGACCTGGTCAACCTGAAGACCGGCGAGATCTATGCCGAAGCTGGCGACGAGATCGACGAAAAGGTTCTGACCAAGCTGGTGGACCTTGGCTTCGATGAATTGCCGATCCTCGACATTGATCACATCACCATTGGCGCCTATCTGCGCAACACGCTGGCCGTGGACAAGAACGAGACGCGTGAAGACGCTCTGTTCGACATCTACCGCGTCATGCGTCCGGGTGAGCCGCCGACCGTCGACACCGCCGAAGCTATGTTCCAGTCGTTGTTCTTCGACAGCGAGCGCTATGACCTGTCCGCTGTTGGTCGCGTCAAGATGAACATGCGCCTTGAACTCGATGCGCCAGACACCATGCGCACCCTGCGCAAGGAAGACATCGTCGAAGTCGTCCGCACGCTGGTCGACCTGCGCGACGGTCGTGGCGAAATCGACGACATCGACAACCTCGGTAACCGCCGCGTTCGCTCCGTGGGCGAACTCATGGAAAACTCATACCGCCTTGGCCTGCTCCGCATGGAGCGCGCCATCAAGGAACGTATGAGCTCGGTCGAAATCGACACGGTCATGCCGCAGGACCTGATCAACGCCAAGCCTGCTGCCGCCGCTGTGCGCGAATTCTTCGGTTCTTCGCAGCTGTCCCAGTTCATGGACCAGACCAATCCGCTTTCCGAAATCACCCACAAGCGCCGTCTTTCGGCTCTTGGGCCTGGTGGTCTCACCCGTGAGCGCGCTGGCTTTGAAGTCCGCGACGTGCATCCGACCCATTATGGTCGTATCTGCCCGATTGAGACGCCGGAAGGCCCGAATATCGGTCTGATCAACTCGCTCTCGACCTTCGCCCGCGTCAACAAGTACGGTTTTATCGAGACCCCGTACCGCAAGATCGTTGATGGCAAGCTGACTGACGAGGTGGTGTACCTGTCGGCCATGGAAGAGGCCAAGCACTACGTCGCGCAGGCCAACGTCACCTTCACCAAGGATGGCGAGCTGGAGCACGATCTGGTGGTTGCCCGCCATGCCGGTGACAACGGCCTGACGCCCAAGGAAAACGTCGACCTTATGGACGTTTCGCCCAAGCAGATGGTTTCGGTTGCTGCCTCGCTGATCCCGTTCCTTGAAAACGACGACGCCAACCGTGCTCTCATGGGCTCGAACATGCAGCGTCAGGCTGTGCCGCTGCTGCGCGCCGAAGCTCCGTTCGTGGGCACCGGCATGGAGCCCGTCGTGGCCCGTGACTCCGGCGCTGCTATCGTTGCCAAGCGTACCGGTATCGTCGATCAGGTTGACGCCACCCGCGTGGTTATCCGCGCAACGGCAGAAACCGATGCGTCCAAGTCTGGCGTGGACATCTACAACCTGCAGAAGTTCCAGCGTTCCAACCAGAACACCTGCGTCAACCAGCGTCCGCTGGTCGCCGTCGGCGACATTCTGAACCGAGGCGACATCATTGCCGACGGTCCGTCCACGGACCTGGGCGATCTTGCACTCGGCCGCAACGCGCTCGTCGCGTTCATGCCTTGGAACGGCTACAACTACGAAGACTCGATCCTGATGTCGGAACGCATCGTCGCTGACGACGTGTTCACGTCCATCCACATCGAAGAATTCGAAGTGATGGCACGCGACACCAAGCTTGGTCCGGAAGAAATCACGCGCGACATTCCGAACGTTTCGGAAGAAGCACTGAAGAACCTCGACGAAGCCGGCATCGTGTACATCGGCGCCGAAGTCCAGCCGGGCGACATCCTCGTCGGCAAGATCACGCCGAAGGGTGAAAGCCCGATGACGCCGGAAGAAAAGCTTCTGCGCGCCATCTTCGGTGAAAAGGCTTCCGACGTCCGCGATACGTCCATGCGCATGCCTCCGGGCACGTTCGGTACCATCGTCGAAGTTCGCGTCTTCAACCGCCACGGCGTGGAGAAGGACGAACGTGCGATGGCGATCGAGCGCGAGGAAATCGAACGTCTCGCCAAGGACCGCGACGACGAACAGTCGATCCTCGACCGTAACGTCTACAGCCGTCTGGTCGACATGCTGCGCGGTCAGGTTTCTGTTGCCGGTCCGAAGGGCTTCAAGAAGGGCGTCGAGCTCTCCAACGCCATCGTTGCCGAATATCCCCGCTCGCAGTGGTGGATGTT
>PJTZ01000327.1_pt1 | contig 12745 bp, 9 predicted proteins | sample 1512131 | NCBI WGS metagenome assembly PJTZ01 (sample SAMN08177679, study PRJNA422409) | Soil metagenome, whole genome shotgun sequencing project. | reverse complement strand
TCCTGAATCCACACCGCACCTTCGCCTGCGACGAGGAAGCCGGGCATCTTTCCGATGGTGATGGTCTTGGTCACGGCGTTGATCTTGGGGTCCACGCGCTGGAGCGTCTGGTTCTTGCCGCTTGCCGCCCACAGCGCGCCGAAGCCGAAGGAGAGATAGGACGTGCTGGGCGCGACCTCGACAGTGGCAACGACGGCGTTAGTCTTGGGGTCGATGCGCGAAACCTTGCCCTGCGTCTCGCTCGGCGCCCAGATGGAGCCCGCGCCCGCGACGACATTCAGCTCGCCCCGTGGCCCGAGCCCGACGGGGATCTTCGCAAGAATCTGCGACGTTTTCGGATCGATGCGATAGACATCGCCGTCCTTGCAATTGGCTACCCACAGCGATCCGAAGGCGACGGTCATTGCGCCGCAGGGCCGAGGCACGTTAACGGACGCCTTCTTTCCGGCGGTCGACCATTGCTCGACCCGGCCGGAATTGGTGACCCACACCGTGTCCCCGTCGATCGCAAGAAAGTCCGCGAACCCCGGCACGCTGATCTCCTGCTCGCGCAGGGCAGAGGGATTGGGCGATGCCGCGCCCAGCACGGCGATCAACAGCGGCAAACCAACTAGCTTCTTCATGCGCGTCCTCCTGCCCGGCACCCCATGTGCCTCAACTGTAACGATAAGGGTTCTTGTCGATCGTGGTCGTTCCCCGCGTCTGGTTGCAGAGGAAGACCGTGCCGGTGAAGTAGATGCCCGGCTCCTTGATGGTCTTGGCGTACTCGAATGCTTCGCGCAGCTGTTGCACGGTCATTTCCACCGGTGCCTCGTCAGGCTGCCAGGTCATGCCATAGGCATAGTCCTGACCGTCCTTGCTGATCTCGACATGGCAGCCCATCACATGGCTGACCGGATGCGTGTCCACGAAGTCGATCAGCCGCTTCATGCTGTCGAACCAGGGCTGCCAGAAACTGATGTAGCAGCGGCCGCGGTAGAACATGTCGCCAGTGTAGAGGATCTGGGTGTAGCTGTCGTAATAGGCGAACTCCGACACGACATGGCCGGGCGACCCCCAGATGAGGATGTCGCGGCCGCCCAGATCGAGCGTGACGCGTTCCTCGGGGAAGTTGGTCATGCCCCAAAAGCCAACCATCTCCTCATGCGTGAGGCCCATATAGCGGGTGTTAGGTCGGTCGGCGAACTGGTTGACCGCAGCATAATGGTCGGCATGGAGATGGCTGAACGCCACCAGCAGTTCCAGGCTCGCCGGATCGCGACCATTGCGCTTGCACCATTCGTCGATGCACTGATCGACAACACCGCGCAGATCCCAGTCGTTGCGGTGCTGAGTGAAGCCCTCGTCGAGCAGCAGCACGCGATCATTGCCGAAATAGAGCGGCGCGAACGGTGCTTCGTAGCTGTACGCCTTGTTCTGCCGCAGTATCGCCGTGTGCGGATCGTACCAATGCACCTGAACCGGCGGATCGGTGTTGTCCATGCAGGAGGACGAGCCGCAGATCCATTTCCTAGGGAAGCTGCCTTTGGCGGGCACGTTGCTTTTAAAGTCGATGGGCGCGGGGCGCACGGCGGCAGTGGCGGCTCTCGCTGCGCTCGCAAGGCCCATGCCCGAAAGCGGGACGGCGGCGGCTGCGTTGTACGTAAGGAAAGTGCGACGATCCACGGAAGCTCTCCTCGCGATCAGAAGGGGCGGGGCGGGTTAATATTGGGCACGCCCTCAGGCCAGACCTGCGTGCGCTGATCCGGGCTCACGCCGTTGAACAGCACGAAGTCGGGGCGAATGAGCATCATGTCCTTGCCCTGCACGTCGCGGGCGTATTTGAGCGCCTCGTCGATCAGCGCGGGCTCCATCTCGAGCACGCGTTCGTAGGGCTTGTAGGTGTAGAAACGGGGATAATATTTGCCGGGAGCGAACATCATCTCGATGTGACCGCCCAGGATCCACTTGACCGGTCGGCTGGCGGCGAACCCTTTGAGCCGCTCCAGCGAGGCGACGAAATCCCGGTCATTGCCGATGTTGATCTTGCCCGGAAACAGAAGGTCGCCGGTAAAGAGAAAGTCGCAATACGGGTCGTAGAAGCTGACCCCGTCCTTGTGCGTGCCTGGCGTGGGGATCACTTCGATCACCCGGTCGCCCAGATCGATCTTTCCGGTGCCGGAGGGCCAACTGCTCCCGAGGCCATAAAAGCGCTTCATCACATCGAGAGGCTTAGGCACGATCACTGTGTCGGGGCGTCCCGCGAACTGCACCAGCCCCTGATTCTGCGCGACGTCCTCGCCGGACGTCAGCGCAATGGTGAGGGGAACCTTGCTGCGCCCACGCGCCTGAGCCCAGCGCGTGATGATCGCGTCCACAGTTTCTCGCAGGGGATAATGCCGTGCGTCTGCTGTGGCGCCGCTATCGATGAGGAGCGCGCCCTTGTTGCCGAACAGCAGATAGGTGAACGGCGCTTCCCAATGCACGCAGACATTCTGGCGCAGGACGAAGCTGTCTTCGTTATACTGCACCACCTGCACGCGCGGATCGCGGTTTTTCGCGGCGATGTTCGATCCGTAGGTCCAGCGGAAGGCGAGATTGCCCGGCGCCGGTCCGACACTGTTATAGTCGTGAACGACCGCTTTGCTGCGATGCAGCGGAACAACGCTGTCCGTGTTGCGGACGCCGGAAGGGTTATAGCCCAGATCGGGGTTGCCATTAGGATAGGCGCGCCCCGTCGCGGACTGCGGGTTTCCCGACAGGGCGGGATTATAGGTGGAGCTCTGTGCCACGATATTCTCCCGAAAATGAACCGCAGCCCTTTGCCTGCGATCTCAATGCCGGGAAGATATCAATATTACCAACTGTATCAATGGTAATAATTACACATGGACAAGCTGCCGATTTGTAGCAATGCTGCAGCACGAAAGGGAATCGAATCATGCTCAACTGGATACGTGGCGCCGGAACGATCGCACTCACCGCATGCGCACTCATGATGGCGTCCTGCTCGTCCGGGACTGACAAGCCGGCCGAAGCGCGCAAGGAATTCAGTATCGGCTGGTCGATCTACGCGGGCTGGATGCCCTGGCCCTATGCCCAGCAAGCGGGCATCGTGAAGAAATGGGCCGACAAATACGGCATCAAGATCAACATCGTTCAGGTGAACGACTATGTGGAGTCAGTGAACCAGTACACCGCCGGCAAGCTGGATGGCGTGACGGTGGCGAACATGGATGCGCTCACCATTCCCGCCGCTGGCGGCAAGGACACCAGCGCGATCATCGTGGGCGATTACTCGAACGGCAATGACGGTGTCATGCTGAAGGGCGCGAACAACCTCGCGGCCATCAAGGGCCGGGAAGTCTATCTCGCCGAGCTTTCGGTTTCCCATTATCTGCTGGCACGGGGCCTCAGCACCGTCGGTATGGCGCTCACCGACGTGAGGACGGTGAATACGTCCGACGCGGACATCGTCGGCGCGTTCGCCGCGCCTGCCGTCACGGCAGCGGTCGCGTGGAACCCGCAGCTCTCGGTCATGAAAAAGACGCCGGGCGCGAACCTTGTCTTCAGCTCGGCCGACATTCCGGGCGAAATTCTCGATCTGCTTGTGGTGGATAGCGCGACGTTGAAAGCCAATCCCAATCTGGGCAAGGCGCTCGCGGGCATCTGGTACGAGACGACCGCGCTGATGCAGCGGCAGGATGAGCAAGGGAAGGCCGCCCGCGCCGCCATGGCGAAGCTGGCCGGCGCGACCCCGGAGGTCTTCGACAGCCAGCTCTCGACCACCTACCTCTATTCCGACCCGAAGGCAGCGGTTGCGGCGACATCGTCCCCCGCGCTCATGACCACCATGACGCGAGTCCGCGACTTCAGCTACTCGAAGGGTCTGTTCGGTCAGGGGGCAAAATCCGCCGATGCTGTGGGCATGGCTTTCCCAGGCAACAAGACGCTGGGCGACCCCAACCGTGTGACCCTGCGGTTCGACGCGAACTACATGCAGATGGCCGCCGACGGCAAACTCTGAACGCAACGCCGAAGCGGAGAAGCACGCTATGCGCTGGGTGAACCGACGTACCGGACGGGGGGCCAGCTTCCTTCTGGGAGCAACCCCGATCCTCATCCTCGTGCTGGTCTATCTGGTGATGGCGGCCAGCCGCCACTCCGCCAACCCCAGCGACAAGATCCTGCCCATGCCGTCGGCGATGGCAGAGGCGATGTCGGTGCTGATTTTCCAGCCCGACCAGCTCTCGGGTAAGCTGATCTTCTGGGCCGACACGCTGGCCAGTCTGCAACGACTGGGTCTGGGCCTTGGCATCTCCACCCTCTCGGCGCTGCTCGTCGGGCTGCTGCTGGGCGTGCTGCCGCCGGTGCGCGCGACATTCGGCCCGCTGGTGACCGGGATCGCGGTCATCCCTCCCATTGCGTTGCTGCCTATCCTCTTCATCGCATTCGGGCTGGGTGAGACGGCGAAGGTCGCGCTGATCGTCATCGGCATCGCGCCGTTCATGATCCGGGATGTCGCGGCCCACATCGCCGCGCTGCCACGAGAACAGATCGCCAAGGCGCAGACGCTGGGGGCGAGCAGCTGGCAGGTGATGATCCGCGTCGCGCTGCCGCAGGCGATGCCCCGGCTCATTCAGGCGGTGCGCCTCTCGCTCGGTCCGGCATGGGTCTTCCTGATCTCCGCCGAGGCCATCGCGTCCGACATTGGCCTTGGCTACCGCATCTTCCTGGTCCGCCGGTACCTCTCGATGGACATCATCCTGCCCTATGTGGCGTGGATCGCGCTGCTGGCGATCCTGATGGATATGGCCCTGACCTGGTCCAGCCGGCGGATGTTCTCCTGGGCACATGGAGCAGAACATTGAGCGCGCTGTTGAGCCTCCGCGACGTCTGGGTCGAATATGGCGACAAGGTCGTGCTGGAGCGCGTGAACCTCGACATCGCCGCCGGTTCCTTCGTGTCAATCATTGGGCCATCCGGCGCGGGCAAGAGCAGCCTGCTGCGCGTGATCCTTGGCCAGGAAGTACCCACGCGCGGGTCCATCCTGCTGGATGGCACGCCGCTTACGCCCGAATGCGGACCGGATCGCGGCGTCGTCTTCCAGCGCTATTCAGTGTTTCCGCACCTCACTGTGCTGCGGAACACGATGTTCGGGCTGGAATGCGCGCAGGCGCCCCTGGCCGCCCGGCTGTTCGGCGCGCGGCGGCGGGCGGCGAGAGCCGAAGCAGAGGAAATGCTCGATGCCGTCGGCCTGAGCGACAGCCTGCATCTCTACCCCGCGCAGATGTCAGGCGGGATGCAGCAGCGGCTCGCGATCGCTCAGGCGCTTATCAAGCGTCCGCGCATCTTGCTGCTCGACGAACCGTTTGGCGCGCTCGATCCGGGGATCAGGGCGGACATGCACACGCTCATCACTCGGCTGTGGACCGAATATGGGCTGACGATCATCATGGTGACGCACGATATTCGCGAGGCTTTCTCGCTCGGCACCCGCGTGCTCACCATGGACAAGCGCCGCCGCGATCCCCACGCGCCCCACCGTTTCGGCGCCACTGCGGTCTATGATCTGCCGTTGACCCGGCGCCCCACACCCCCTGTTGCCGTCGATGAAAGTATTACACTTGACGGAATTGGTAATAATTGAGAGGTCTGCAGGATGACGATCGAACCTACCAATCTTGCAAGACTCAGCATGAGTCTCCCCGCCGATCTCTTCCGTCAGCTTGACGTGATGGTCGAGGAACGCGGACTTCCCTCCCGCTCGCAACTCATTGCGGAACTCATCCGCCACGCGCTGGTCGACCATGAGGCGCGGACGCGCCCGGAGGATCTGCTCGCCGGCACGATCACGCTCGTCTATCGCGCTGATAGGGGCCGGGTGCGGCAGCAGCTTGCCCAGACCCAGGCCGAATATCTGAAGGAAGTCATTTCTTCGCAGCACGTCTTCCTGGAGGAGGACCAGTCGCTCGAAGTGCTGCTGGTGCAGGGACCGGCCGCGCGCCTCAAGGAAATGTGCGACGCCCTTCGCGGCATTCGCGGGGTGCAGCAACTCCAGCTCGTCACCACCACTGCGCTGCTCCCGCAACTGCATGAGCAGGACGGCGAGCAGGGTGCCCGCGCCGTGCCCCCGGCCCGTAGCCGCACCAAGGGTGGAGCAGTCGCATGACCGGGGGTCTCGCCAATCCGCTCGCGGCCCGCGACCATGCCCGCGCGATGGCCGGCACCGTAGTGGACGCCATGCCGAAAGTGCCGCCGGTCGCGGACGACCTGCCCCAGGGCGTTGCTGCCGGGGATCTGCTCTGGGAAGAGACGATCGCAGCAGGCGGCTATGCCACACGCCGGCTGGCGCGTGGGGCGCGTCTGCGCCTCATCGACCTGGAAGGCGACGCCTGCGCCTCTTTGATGATCTTCAACGCCGAGATGCCGACCGAGCGCCTCAATGTCGCCGACACGGTGAAGGTGCAGTGGAACGCCTATCTGGGTGCGGGCAAGCTGCTCCTCTCCGACATGGGCAGGGTGCTCATGAGCATCATTGAGGACGGCGCGGGGACGCACGACACCTTCTGCGGCACGTCCAATGCTGCAACGAACGAAGCCAAATATGGCGAGGGCCGCAACAGCGGCGCTTATCCCAATGGGCGCGATCGCCTGTTGCTCGGCGCGGCGAAGCATGGGCTCCAGCGGCGCGATGTGCATCCTTGCGTCAACCTGTTCAAGGGCACCCGCATCGAACAGGACGGCACGATCACGCCGCTTGTCGGGCCTTATGAGACTGGCCGGACTATGATCCTACGCGCGGAAATGGATGTGATCGTCGTTCTCGCGAACTGTCCGCATGTCCTCGATCCGCGTGAGAGCTGGACCGTGACACCGCTGCGGGTAACCGCCTGGCGCGGCGCGGTCACGCATGAGGAGTGCCGCATCCGCAATGCGACGCCGGAGGGACTGCGCGCCTTCCTGAACGTCGAAGATTATCTGCGTCGCTAAAAAAGAGAGGCTGAAATGACCCCTTCCACCATCTCCAGCGACCCGCATATGTCCGGACTTTCCGGCGCAGTCATCCATGATGAGATCGTGCCGGCGCGCGCGCCCTGGCTTCACCATATCGCCGCTGGCCAGACCGTGCGGATCGTCGATCTGGAAGGCAATCAGGCCGTCGATTTCCTGCTCTATTCGGCCGAAGACGACGCCGAGCGCTACAGCGCGCAGGACACGGTCGCCGCGCAGGGCAATCTCTTCCTGCGGGAAGGCACCGTGCTGCGCTCCAACGAGGGGCGCCCGATGATGACGATCGCAGGCACATCGGTGGAATATCACGACACGATCGGCGGTGCATGTTCTTGTGAATCCAATACGTTGCGGTATGGACATCACACAAAATCCCAACATGCCTGCGTCGAGAATTTCCTTGAGGCGAACCTCATCGAAGGACGCGGCAAGCGCGACATTGTCTCCAACATCAACTTCTTCATGAACGTGCCGGTGGAAGAGGATGGTGCGCTGGGCATCGTCGACGGCATTTCCGCGCCGGGGCTCACCGTCGATCTGAAGGCGGAGATGGACGTGATCGTCGTCGTCTCCAATTGCCCGCAGATCAATAACCCCTGCAACGCCTTCAACCCCACCCCCGTACGGATGATCGTAACGGCATGAGCTTCGATACTGTCCTGGTCGCGAACCGGGGAGCAATTGCTACCCGGATCATCCGCACTTTGCGCCGCATGGGTCTGCGGTCGGTCGCTGTTTATTCAGAGGCGGACGCGGATTCCCTCCATGTGAGCCAGGCGGACGTCGCCGTCTGCATCGGCCCGGCACCGGCGCCGGAGAGCTATCTCGACGTTGCGGCGATCCTGAAAGCAGCGCGGGAGACAGGGGCGGGTGCCATTCATCCGGGCTATGGCTTCCTTGCCGAGAATGCCGAGTTCGCCGAGGCGTGCGATGCTGCCGGCGTCGTGTTCATTGGCCCGACGCCTGAGAATATCCGAACCTTCGGCCTTAAGCACAGCGCGCGTGCGCTCGCCGCCGAACATGGCGTGCCGCTGGCGCCGGGCACGGGCCTTCTGACGGACGAGGAGGAAGCGGCGCAGGCGGCGAATGGGATCGGCTATCCCGTCATCCTCAAAGCCACGGCCGGCGGCGGTGGCATTGGCATGCGCATCTGCGCCGACGAGGCCGCGGTTCGGGACGGCTTCGCTGCCGTTAAACGGCTGGGCGAGGGCAATTTCGGCGACGCGGGCGTCTTTCTGGAGCGCTATGTCGGCCGCGCCCGCCATATCGAGGTTCAGATCTTCGGCGACGGCAACGGCCGCGTCAGGGCGCTGGGCGAGCGTGATTGCTCGCTCCAGCGCCGCAACCAGAAGGTCGTGGAAGAGGCGCCCGCGCCTCATCTCTCCGACGCCGTCCGTGCCGAGCTGATCGCCTCTGCCGTGCGTCTGGGCGAAGCCGCGGGCTACCGCTCTGCCGGCACAGTCGAGTATCTCTTTGATGCCGAGCGCCAGGAGTTCTTCTTCCTTGAGATGAACACCCGTCTTCAGGTGGAGCATGGCGTCACCGAAGAAGTGATGGGCATCGATCTGGTCGAGTGGATGATCCGGGGCGGGGCAGGGGATTTCGCCTTCCTCGATACCGCTCCCTCGGTCCCCAGCGGCCATTCAGTGCAGGTGCGCCTCTACGCGGAAGATCCCGGCCTTGATTATCGGCCAACCTCTGGCACGCTCTCGTCCGTCAGCTTCCCCACAGATGTGCGGGCCGAGACATGGGTGATGGCCGGCACGACGGTCAGTGCCTGGTATGACCCGATGCTCGCCAAGTTGATCGTCCACGCCCCTACGCGTGAGGCGGCGGTGCTGGCCATGCAGGCCGCGCTGGACGAAAGCCGGATCGACGGCATCGAGACGAACCTGCGCTGGCTGCGCGACGTGGTGCGTAATCCCGCGTTCGTCGAGGGCGCGGTCTCCACACGCCTTCTCGACACGATCGCCTACAACCCGCGCAGCATCCGTGTGGTGAGTGGCGGAACGGCCACAACCGTGCAGGATTGGCCGGGTCGGCAAGGACTCTGGGCGATCGGCGTGCCGCCCTCCGGCCCAATGGATGATCTCTCCTTCCGCGCGGGCAATCAGTTGCTGGGCAATGCCGAAGGGACGGCGGGCCTGGAGATGACGGTCAGCGGACCGACATTGTTCTTCAACACGCCGGCACGTCTTTGCCTCATGGGCGCGGACTTCGGCGCGAAGCTAGACGGCGAACCGGTGAAGCGGGGCGTCCCGATTGACGTAGCGGTGGGCCAGACCCTCACCTTCGGTCGCGTGACTGGCGGCGGTATGCGCGGCTATATTCTCTTCGCCGGCGGGCTCGACATCGCGCCCTATCTTGAGAGCCGCAGCACGTTCGAGCTGGGCCAGTTCGGCGGTCACGCAGCCCGGCGGCTGCTCGCGGGGGATACGCTGCATCTGGGCACGGCGGAAGCGGACACCGCGTCCGTCGCACTGCCCATTCCGGAGATTAGCAGCGCGTGGACGCTGCGTGTGCTCTACGGACCTCATGGCGCGCCCGACTTCTTCACGGACGATGACATCGAGACGATCGTCTCAGCCGACTGGCAGGTGCACTACAACAGCAACCGCACTGGTGTCCGTCTGGTCGGTCCCAAGCCCCACTGGGCGCGGAAGGACGGCGGCGAGGCGGGCCTTCACCCATCCAACATTCACGACAACCCCTATGCCATCGGCGCCGTGGACTTCACGGGCGACATGCCGATCATTCTAGGGCCGGACGGTCCCTCGCTGGGCGGGTTCGTCTGCCCGTTCGTTGTGATTGCAGCCGACCGGTGGAAGATCGGGCAACTGGCGCCCGGCGACAAGCTGCGCTTCGTGCCGGTGACGGCCGAAGATGCTGCGGCTGCCGACACTGGCGCGCCGGAGGGCGCCGCACGGAACATCGCGGCGCTTTCGCCCATCCTGGCCGACACGCCCGCACGAGGCGTGTGCCCGCGAACGGTCTACCGGCAGCAGGGCGATCGCAACATCCTCGTCGAATATGGGCCGATCGTGCTCGATGTGGAGCTGCGCATTCGCGTCCATGCCCTGATGATCGAGCTGGAACGGATGGCGCTGCCCGGCGTGATCGACATCGTCCCCGGCATTCGTTCGCTGCAGCTCCATTTCGATGGGAAGGTGCTTGATCAGGCAGCGGCGCTCGCGGCTCTTCTGGAGGCCGAGGAGCGGCTGGGCGATCTGGAGGACTTTTCTGTGCCCTCTCGCATCGTTCATCTGCCCCTGAGCTGGCGCGACCCTGCCACCATCGAGACGATCGAGAAGTATATGGGCGCGGTGCGCGACGATGCGCCCTGGTGTCCGGACAATATCGAGTTTATCCGGCGCATCAACGGCCTGCCGGATGCCGAGGCGGTGGAGAACCTCATCTTCGACGCCAGCTATCTGGTGATGGGACTGGGCGACGTCTATCTCGGTGCGCCGGTGGCAACGCCGGTGGATCCGCGCCATCGGCTCGTCACCACCAAGTATAATCCGGCCCGCACCTGGACCCCGCCCAACGTGGTGGGCATCGGCGGTGCCTATATGTGCATCTATGGCATGGAAGGGCCAGGCGGTTACCAGCTCTTTGGGCGGACCATTCAGGTGTGGAACACGCACCGCCAGACCGATGCGTTCATTGAAGGCAAGCCGTGGCTGCTGCGCTTCTTCGACCAGATCCGCTTCTTCAAGGTGAGTGCCGAGGAGCTGGCGGACTGGCGCAGGGACTTCCCGACGGGTCGCCGGTCCATCGAGGTCGAACATTCCGAATTCCGGCTCGCGGACTATCGCGCTTTCCTTGCCGAGAATGCCGCGTCGATCACGGCTTTCGAGACGCAGCGTCAGGCGGCGTTCGATGAAGAGCGCGCCGAGTGGCAGCGGCGTGGCGAGTTCGATCGCGTCTCTGCGCTGGCCGAGGATGGCGATGCAGGCGCGGCCGACGCAGTGGCGATCGAGGTGCCGGCGGGCACGGACCTGATCGAGGCACCCTTTGGGGGCAGCGTGTGGAAGCTTCTCGTTTCCCCCGGCGACCAAGTCCAGGCCGGGGATGTCATTGCTGTGATCGAGGCCATGAAAATGGAATTTCCGCTCGAAAGTCCGGGCGCGGGCACGATCGCCGCCCTCTACATGCAGGAGCGACAGTCCCTCCAGCCGGGCGCGCCGATCTTCGCGCTGAGGCCTCAGCCATGATCGCGTCCCGGCCTTTGCGGAGCCGGCGTGGGGTGGCGACCATCGCCAACGCCGTGAACAGCGGAAAATCCAGCGCGCTCGCCATGGTGGAGGAGACGCTCGTCCGCCTCGCTGCCTATGATATCGTCCAGCCCCAGATCTGGATCAGCCGGGCTACGCCAAAGGAACTTCGTGCTGCCGCTCTGGCCGTGGACGCGCGCATCTCGGCGGGGGAAGTGCTGCCGCTTGCCGGTGTTCCCTTCGCGGTGAAGGACAATATTGATGTGGTCGGCTTCGAGACGACGGCGGCTTGCCCGGCCTTCGCCTACGAACCGGACGCCTCCGCAAGTGTGGTGGAACAGCTCATTGCGGCTGGGGCGATCTGCGTGGGCAAGACCAATCTCGACCAGTTCGCCACGGGCCTCGTCGGCACGCGCAGTCCCTATGGCATCCCGCGCAACGCTTATGACCTCTCCTATGTAAGTGGCGGGTCCAGCTCCGGTTCCGCCGTCGCGGTCGCGGCGGGCATTGTTGCCTTCGCGCTGGGCACGGATACGGCGGGATCGGGCCGGGTGCCGGCTGCTTTCAATCATCTCATTGGATTCAAGCCCACCAAGGGACGCTGGAGCACGCGCGGGCTCGTGCCGGCCTGCCGCACGCTCGACTGCATCACTGTCTTCACCGACAAGCTCTCCGACGCGCGCCTCGTGGATGAAGTGGTGGCGGGCTTCGATCCCGCAGATCCCTATTCCAAGCCGCTGGCCAACCGCCCGATCGGGCGGGCGCGCATCGGCGTGCCGCGCCGCGACCAGCGCATGTGGTTCGGCGATGCCCAGTCCGAGTATTTCTACGATCGCGCGCTGGAGACGCTAAGCGCCGAGGCGGAGCTCGTCGAGCTCGACATCGAACCGCTGCTGGAAGCCGCGCGCTTGCTCTATGGTGGCCCGTGGGTCGCGGAACGCACTGCCGCGATCGCCGGACTCCTCGCCAATGATCCGGACGCGATCGACGACACGGTCCGCAGCGTGGTTTCGCCGGGCGTGGACATGAGCGCAGTGGAGCTGTGGAACGGTATGTATCGCCTGGCCGGGCTCAAGCGCCAGGCCGACGAGATGTGGGACGATGTGGACCTGCTGGCCTTCCCGACTACCGGAACGACCTATCGCGTTGCGGAAGTGCAGGCAGCGCCCGTGGCGCTCAACAGCAATCTGGGCTTCTACACCAACTTCGTGAACCTGCTGGACATGGCCGCTCTGGCCGTGCCCGCCGGCACTCGGTCCAACGGGACTGGTTTCGGCATCACGCTGATCGGCCCAGCCGACAGTGACCACGGGCTGCTGTCCGTGGCGGAAAGCTATCTCGCGGCGGCAAACCTGCCCGGCCCGCCACCACTCGACAGGGAGGGAAAGATGGAACGCATTAAATTGGCCGTTGTGGGTGCCCACCTCAAGGATATGCCGCTGCACTGGCAACTAACCTCGCGTAACGCGACCTTCGTCGGCGCGTTCGAGACGGCACCCACTTATCGTCTCTATGCAATGGCGGACAGCGTGCCC
>PJTZ01000326.1_pt1 | contig 12800 bp, 10 predicted proteins | sample 1512131 | NCBI WGS metagenome assembly PJTZ01 (sample SAMN08177679, study PRJNA422409) | Soil metagenome, whole genome shotgun sequencing project. | reverse complement strand
TCTCCTTCAGCGTCAACAACAATCCACTCCTTGTTAACGGTGTTTTTGTTGGCAGAGACAGTTTTGTAACTTAACGTATTCACTTGCTTTTGCTTAAATAAAATAATTAATAAAATGTTCTATCCTCTTGTAATCCCTACAATAAGGTCTGCAAAGGTACAATAATGGATTTGAAAATACAAAACATTTTATCTAAGTTTGGAAAAACCTACTTGATATTATATGCAAACGAAGTACCTTTTTTATATTATTATTGGGTTGTTAAGCAACCTTACCAGTGTAAGGGCTCAGCAAGTTATCCCATCATCCAAACTTACTATTCAGGGCCGGGCGTTTGCGGAAAGTCCTGGCTTTCATCGGGTAGACACCACAAAATATCATGATCTCCCCCCGGCAGTAAAGAAATTATATACACATTCGGCGGGTCTGTTTGTCACGTTCCGTACGAACAGCACCAAGCTATCCATCGACTGGGAAACAGTGGATGCAGCGTTGGGTAACAACTCCACGCCTATCATGTCTCGTGGATTTGACGCCTACGTAAAAGAATCCAACGGTTGGCGTTTTGCCGGCGTAGCACGTCCACATCTAAAGAATGCAGAAAGCAGTTTTACTGTGGTCGAGAACATGGAGAAAACAGAAAAAGAGTTCCTCCTTTATTTTCCACTTTATAAGGGACTCCGTTCGTTTCAGCTACAAATAGATGAGGGAGCAACATTCACCCCAACTGTACAGAAGTACGATAAAAAGATAATTGTGTACGGTTCTAGCATTGTACACGGAGCATCAGCCAGTCGCCCGGGTTTGGCATATCCCGCTAAGATTTCCCGCAGCATAAATGCTGATGTCATCAACATGGGAGTAAGTGGAAACGCGCGTATGGAACTGGAGGTTGCAAAAATGATCAATGACATCAAGGATGTGGATCTTATTGTTATGGATTGTGTGCCTAACAGTTCGCCCCAACAGGTAAAGGAACGCACTTTTGCTTTTGTACAAGAACTTCGGAAAGCACATCCGAACACCCCAATCTTGCTGATAGAGAGCATCACTAGGCAAATCGGAAATTACGACCAGAAGTGGAAAGAGCGGTTACAAGAACAAAACGCTAATTTCAAAACGGAATACGATCGGTTGGTTGCTGCTGGTTATAAGAACCTTTTCTACATCCCTACCGACCACCTTATCGGAGATGATTATGAAGGCACCGTGGACGGCACGCACCCGACAGACGTAGGATTTGAACGCATGGTAAAAATTATCCAGCCGGAAATTGAAAAAATATTGGATCTCAGATAGATGAAAACTAACCCTAATTATGTATTTTGTGTGGTATAGCGACAGGCGATGAAATACAAACAAATTAACAACAACTCCATCAATCAGATTATGTTGATCATTATCATTGTATTGATATTGATTCTCGTTTTCAGTAATCTATCCTATTATTTACCTGGTTTTTTAGGCGCTATTACGCTTTACATACTATTCCGTAAGTCCTATTTCTATCTTACGGACGTTCGAGGTTGGAAAAAATCATTGACCAGTATCTTTTTTATCGTGCTTTCGATCGTATTTATCGTATTGCCCCTCTGGGCGCTTATCGATTATCTGATTGCACAGCTCAACAGTTTTCTAGGTAATCGCGAAGAAATTATTGAGAAATTCAACATGTTAAAGGAATATATGGCCGACAAACCCCTTTTAAGGGATATCGACATGTCAGATGCTGCTTTATTAGCTTTTCTGCAAAATTTGACCCGCTATGTACCTAGCATCTTAAATTCTGTTGCTGAAGTGGCGGTCAATATTATCGTAACGCTCTTTGTCCTGTATTTTATGCAGGTACATGCAAAAAAGATGGAAATCACGATTTACCGTGCTATTCCATTCAGCCGCATAAGCAAGCAGGAGATATGGGACGAAGTAAATATGATGGTTCGTTCAAATGCGCTAGGAATTCCTATACTTGGATTTTTCCAAGGTGTAGTTGCCATGGTAGGATATTGGATTTTCGGCGTCGAAAGTTATATCTTGCTTGGACTATTGACCGGTATAGCATCTATCATCCCTATTTTGGGAACTATGACTATTTATGTTCCCATCTGCCTCATCTCATTCGCAACAGGTTCTCTTGGCAACGCGATTGGTTTGACCCTTTACTGTTTCTTTTTGGTAGGAGGCATCGACAACATTCTACGCTTTACTATTTTAAAAACCATCGGAAATGTCCCACCTATGATCACGGTATTTGGCGTGTTATTAGGTTTAAATCTTTTTGGTATGCTTGGGCTTATCTTTGGCCCCTTGATTCTCTCTTCCATTGGAGTATTGGTCAAAGTATACAGCAATGAATATGGTAAAGGCATCGTGCGGGATTATAGACGTACGCGCATACCACAACAAAATGATTCGCCTCCGATAAATACAGATAACGAATAATAAGAGATGATTTTGTGACAACATTCACTTTTTCACATTACTTTCATCATCCCTGCTCCATTGTTTTTTGCTTAAATTAGCAAAAAAAGGAGTAGTTATGAATGAATTAGATAATAAAGTCGCCATCGTTACAGGTGGTGCATCTGGAATCGGAAAAGCTATTGTGCAGGCTTTCGTAAAAGCGGGTGCTAAGGTAATAGCTGCCGATTTAAATGAAAAATTAGGAAATGAAATCGCTGCCAGCGACCCAAATGGTAACATCATATTTGTTAAAGCTGACGCTGCTTCACCAGAAGACAATAAAAAGCTTGTAGATGCTGCTATCGAAAATTTCGGGGCACTGCACATCGCCGTCAACAATGCCGGTATCGGCGGAGCGTCTGCTATTGTAGGTGAATATCCATTGGAAGCCTGGAACAAGGTGATCGATATCAATTTAAATGGTGTATTTTACGGTATGCATTATCAGCTCCCAGAAATCGAAAAAGTGGGCGGCTCTATCATCAATATGGCATCTATATTAGGACAGGTGGGCTTTGCCCAGTCGTCAGCCTACGTTGCTGCTAAACACGGTGTTGTGGGTCTTACCAAAGCCGCTGCATGGGAATACGGTACAAAAGGTGTCCGAATCAACGCTATAGGCCCTGGGTTTATCTCCACACCACTTGTAGACAATGCCTTGGATAAGCAAACACTAGATTATCTTGCTACACAGCATGCAATGCAGCGGTTAGGAAAACCCGAAGAGGTTGCTGAGCTGACATTGTGGTTAGCATCGGATAAATCCAGCTTTGTCACTGGTTCATATTATCCTGTCGATGGCGGTTATTTAGCGAAGTAAGTGTAAATACAACATTATCTGAACTATGACCAAACGATTGTGGCAAGAAACATGATTTTTTGAAAAACCATTTAACCGGAAAGCGGGTGACCTGTGTGTCACCCTTTTCTGTTAGGTATACCAGCAGACTTCGCAGCTCATTTATAATCCTTCAACACATCCGCGACCACAAAATTGCTTCCCCCAACAAAAATTAAATCGCTTTCTTGATACGCTTCTTTTGCCGAAGCCAGAGCATTATTTACAGATGGATAAGCATCTCCAGCCAATCCATATCGTTCGGCCTTAATTTTCAATTCATTCGCAGGCAATGCGCGTGGCATATCTGGACTACAGAAATAATAAACAGCATCCTTCGGGAGCTGGGGAAGCATGTGGCTTAAGTCTTTATCACGCATAGCTCCGATAACAACATGTAAATCATTATGTACCGTTGCCTGGATATTAGCCATCACCTCGCGAATGCCATCTTCATTATGTCCCGTGTCACATATGATGAATGGATCTATTGACAGCGTTTGCCACCTTCCTTGTAACCCGGTATTCTGCTCGACATGGGCGAGCCCTTCATGCAACTGCTCTTCTCCAATCGCCCACCCTCGTTCCCCCAGTTCATCCAACGCGGTCAATACTCCTAAGATATTCTTTTGTTGATAACGCCCCGCCAGTCCAACATATACCTCTTTAGTCAGATGATGTATGTTATCCACTATCCTCAATATTAAACCTTTACCGCTACGTTCACAAGACTGTACAGTTAATTCTGTTGAAGCAAAACGTAGGGGAGCATTCATTTGGCGTGCTTTCTGTTCAAAGACATACGCTATTGTTTCGTCTCGTTCCGATAGAACAACTGGCACTTGCAGTTTGATGATACCGGCTTTTTCGCCTGCTATTTCTGCCAATGTATTTCCGAGCAAATCGGTATGATCCATACCGATATTGGTGATCAAACATAACTCTGGATGCAAAATATTGGTACTGTCCAGTCTTCCTCCTAATCCTACTTCGATAACAGCAACATCTACCTGCTCCGTTGCAAAATAATCAAACGCCATAGCTACGGTCACCTCAAAAAAAGAAGGTTGTATTTCTTCTATCAAGACACGGTGTCGATTAACAAAATTTATCACGTTTTCTTGCGGAATCATCTCTCCGTTTATACGGATACGTTCCCTAAAGTCAACGAGATGGGGAGATGTGTATAATCCGGTTTTGTATCCAGCGGAAGCCAAAACAGAAGCCAATAGGTGGGATGTGGAACCTTTTCCGTTTGTTCCGGCGACATGGATAGATTTAAATTTTGTATGAGGATTGCCCAACGCCTGGCAAAAACGCACCGTGTTGTCAATATCTTTCTTGATTGCGCTTGCACCATCACGGGTAAACATGGGTAATCGAGCAAACAGATACTCGATTACCTCATCATAAGTTCTTATCATGGAAAGACTACCTTAACTTGAAGTTGAAAACAATGATCCCCGTTTGAGATTCTGGAGCATTTGGCAATTGGTTTAAACGCGCTGACATCATCGCACGCTCACATTTCTCCAATAGAGCACGGCTCGATATTGTTGTTCCTCTTACGCCCGCCCGCGCATGCGTAACTACACCATTTTTGTTCACTCTAAACTCTACCGCTACCCGACCGGCTTGCTGGCCATTGTCGTCTATGTTAGGTGGTACTTCAAACCGTCTATTGGCGATCGATAACATCATATTTCCATCTCCAGACCCTCCTTCACCATAATTGCTTGCCAACGGGTCACCTAGATTACTACCTTGATTTCCAGCTGTTGTTCCGGTTCCGTCACCTCGGCCCGCGGCATTATTTTGCTTGCCTTTATATAATGCGTTCGGATTCACTGCAGGCTTAGACTCTTTCTTTTCCGGTGTAGCAACATCTGCATTTGCCTGTACTGGCTTTTCCTGTTTAGGCACTGCCGGTGCGTCATCCATATCTTGTGTAGCAACTACCTTGTCCGTCACCTGCTGCGACGGCGTAGGCACAGGGGTAGTATTCGGATCTACTTTATCGGGTTGCACATTATTGGCCTCCTCACTCATCGATGGCTCGTCGACACTCATATAGTCATCTCCCATTCCTTCATCGGCGGTACCATAATTAACAATGATACCCCCCATACCGTAACGTGGAATATCTCCCCCAAAAACGATAAAGAAGCCAATCAACACGAATAAACCCATCACTGCAGTCGATAAACCGAGTGCCTTGGGCATATTATTTTCCTCTTGTGAATGATAGTACATGTCTATTTCATCTATTTATTTTCTTTCAATGGTTGATGAGCACTGTCCCGATAAGTCGAAATCAGTTTCATTACCTTTTGACCATATGATTGCCAAATCGTTTAATCCTAATCTTTCTTAGGCTCGGTTGCCAAAACCATCCTTACGCGATTCCTATTCGCTATATCCATTACAGAGATAACATTTTGGATAGGCACTGCGCTATCTGCATACAGCATTATCGTCAATTCTTCGCCACTGGCTATATTCGACTGAATAAGAGGTTCCAATTGCTCTAAACTGACAGGTTGTTTATCTACATGATATATCAAGTCTGACGTAATCGAAACAGTCATGGTCTTTTTTGCTACGGATTGCTCGCCTGCACTGGATTTTGGCAACAACAATTTGACCACTTGTGGGTTCGCCACAGCAGAAGCCAACAAAAAGAATAACATCAAGAAGAACATGATATCGTTTAGTGCCGCTGTGTGCACCTCCGCTGTGGGCTTATGTCGTCTATTTCTTAAATTCATTGTACAAAGTTTTACGCTCCCGGCTCATCCAATAAATCGATAAACTCAACTGCTTCTGTTTCCATACGAAGAATCAATCGCTCTACCATCATATTCAACGCATGATAACCGATATATGCCAAGATACCTACCGTCAATCCACTGGCCGATGCAATCATCTTCACGTAAAGACCACCCGAAACTGTACCAATGTCTATACCGCCAGCCATTTCTACTTCACGAAAAATCTGAATAACCCCAAAAATTGTTCCTACGAATCCCATCATGGGTGCGATACCCGCCACAATACCCAAAATATTGATATTTTTCTCCAACTTGGAAACCTCCAGTTTACCGGCATTTTCTATGGCTCCTTCGATATCTTTAATCGGTCTTCCTACTCGAGCTAACCCTTTTTGGAGCATCCGGCCCAAAGCTGAATTACTTGAACGACACACAGCAATTGCAGCATCCAAGCGCCCAGACATCACATTACTCTTCACCTGCGACATCAAACCCGTGTCAGATTTTGTCGCTTTCCTAATCGTTATATACCGTTCAAAGAAGATCACCAACGCGAGAAATAAAAGAAACGTGATGGGAATCATGATCCATCCACCTTTCATTAACATCTGAATCATGTTTAGGTTCTCTTCTGCCGTTGCTAACTCTAGTGTCTGCTGTTGAACTGTGTTCAACGAATCCATACCTTGCATAAATGACATTGTCTTTCTTATCTAATTGTTTATTTTTTTTATTTGTTAACCCTATCTTATCTTATCCGGCCAAGCATCCCTTATGTGATGCCTTTGCACATATTTTAATGCCGAATCCACCTCCTGTTTTGTTTCATAAGAATCCCAAATTACTTTCTTGCGATTCTTTGCCAGGTTACTCGGAATGACCCTTACCCGAGGAAACCCGGCTTTATTATATGATTCCGCTTGTTCGTAAGCCTGTGCCAACGTTTTATGTGATCCAATGACAATCTGCCACGTGTGGTGTTCAGGAACCAACGGCCCCTTCTCTATTGCTTTTAATTTGGCACTATCTACAGGATGCTGTGTCAATGAATCAGTGACCTTTGTAGAATCTCCCGCCAGAGAAAGCGCTGTTGTATCTTGTCCGCTCAGATTCGAATCAACGGTCGTCACGGGTGTCTGTTTTGACGTCGCTGTCGGTTGGTTTTGATTTGCTAAATACAACGCGACCATAATACCCAAGGCGATCAATACGATAATGACGTACCATATCGTGTTACTACGTGATGCTGATACTCCCTTTTCGTCAACAACAGTTGGTTCCACAATATCTGCTGCAACAGGTTGTTCTATCTCTGCTGTTACTGGTATTTCCTCTTGCGGTTCATCAACTACAATAGGCATCTCCTCCTCTACAGGTTCTACGGCCTTTGGTTGCTCTGGCTCTAGTGTATCCTCTTTGACAGATCGCGGTTGCCCGGCTATTGCTTCTACAGGTTCATAATGGAAACCCGATAGATCCAATGCTTTGAATACATAACTATCTCCATAACTTACCAAATGACCTAAATCGTCTAGCTTCGCCTGACCATCTTCTTGTACACGACGAAGCAAATCTGCCACTTGTAACGCCACCGCTTCCCCCGCCTCCTTCCGGTCTATAAGCTGGAGTTGTTGTATATATTGGATAAAATCGTATCCTTGCTTACTTGTTCTATCGAAATCGATATAGGTAATAGGAGGAAGATAAACATTCCGCTTCTCATCATACGTTGCCGGCGTATGATTCCGCCTAAAGGAGCCCAACCCTTCTACATATACCTCGGATTGCCTTTTTAACAGATTATAAACGTTTTTACCTAAATTCATCCTATTTTCTATTAACTTACAAAGTTATAATGTTCTGCGATTAAAATGAAAAATTTACTCCTCCGAGCACGTTAAATCCGAGTTTTGGATAATATAAATATGTTTGGTATTCTGTATTAAAAATATTGTTTGCTTTCACGAATAGTCCGAGTTGTTTTGTTGCTTTATACTCAGCCCCTGCGCTCAAGTCGAAGAAAGATGGGATTTCTTTTCTATAATAGTCATCTGCTGAAATCACACTTCCCGTAGCCGGATCATAGTCAAACGCTTTCGCGTAAGAAATACCGTGAAACAGTGCTTCTGCGTCTATATATAGTTTTTCCGAAATATTAAAGCGAGCATTTGCTGCCAAACGTAATTTTGGCGTATGCCAAGCTTCCTCCTGCTGGGCTGCCGTATACTGGTCAATATTCAAGCGACCACCTAAATTCACCAATTCGGAAAGACGAACGTTAAGCTCTCCCTCTATCCCAACGTGTTTTACCGCTTTATCTCCATCTCCGTCATATACCATACCGAACTGGAAAGGTCTCTCCATATCGTTCACAAAGAAAGGCATGCCTTCCAATTGCCGGTATATCGCTTTTACTTTATAGCCAAATGTTGCTCCGGCATTTCCTTTGATCCCTCCAAAGATGTGTAAGCGCTCTACCATATTTTGGATGGCGAGATTGGGCCCTAAAAATGGATTTTGTCTAGCAAATTCACGATAAGATGCTTTTTTCACTCCGCCGTTCACTCCTCCAAAAATATGGAAGTACTCCGGTGCTAAAGCGAAATCCACTTCAGCAGATGGGAAAATATTGAAGCTCGTGCTATCGCCAAACTCGGGAATAAAGTTAGCTCCTAACGTAATCGCGTAGTTATCACCTTTAAAACGGATATACGGATTTAATACCGCCAGGGAGTTCTTCGTTCTTCCACCATTGGCTATATTGTTCGTACCATCGACACTGTTAATATCCACGCTCACATTTGCACCAACATTGAAAGCGTTCACGCGCTTATTTAAATAAGCGGATAATGCGACCGATGTTTCCTTCGCATCAAACTTATCGCTAAACGAGTAAGCGTCCAACTTTGCCGAGTAGCTTACTGCCTGATCATCATTCGGATCGTAATTGCTCGTTAATTCACCGGTAAAATAAATATCGTTGAATGCTTGACTTTCGGGTGACGGGTTTAGGGTCGTCGTACCATCATCTGCGAATGGTATCCCGTAAAAGTTAGTGGCATAGCGGTTATAACCGACCAAACCATCTACCGTAAATAGCGGTAAAATTCGTCTACCGAATACACCTACTTCCTGGCGCGAAAATTTCTGCCCTTCCAAGCTACCTTTTTGGCTTAAATGCTTTAGGAAACCACCTACCTGCATATCCTCATATTCATCATAAGAGAAATAACCTTCGCCTAAGATCGTATTGAAATTTCCTAAGCCAAACTTCACATAGTTGCTTCGTAGATCTTGCGCTTGTGAAAACGGTGTTTCCTGTACGTCCAGTTCTTTTAATCCGGTATTGATATCCAACTTTTTGTCCGGTATATTTCCGTAAGACAGCTTTGGCATGTAGCTGCGTTTGTTTGTCATATCCGGACTACGGCGAATCTTAACCGCATCCGCAAGAATAGGTCTATAGTCACGGACGATATCAAAAGAATCGATCGTTACCGGTCTGTCCGGAACGGTATCCCGCTGCTGTGCATATCCCTCCACACCTATACCAAGTAACAACGCCATGATAGCGTAATTCTTAAATACTGTTTTATGCTTCATCATTCTTTCCTATTCTTACTTATTTCATTTTTTGTAAACGAGACTTCGCTTCTTTTAGCACGCCGTCCTCTTCATTATCATAATTATCTATTACACTTTCCAATGTTGACTTCGCTTGGAAGGAATCGCCTTTTCCTGAATAGGCATCTGCCATGAGGATGAATCCTTTCGCTACCCAATAGTCATACGAAGAAAAGGTATTGGAAATATCGAATGCTGACTCAATCGCTTTATCGTATTGTTTCGCTTTCAGTTGTTGCTCCGCTACAAGATATCTCGCTTCTGCACCGGTAATCGTATTGCTCTTCAACGCCGCCAGATTAAATTCTTTCAGCGCTTCCGCCGGTTTATTGGTAGCCACATAAGCTTTACCGGAATAAAGATGAGCAAGCGCGATATCTTCTTCCGAAGATTTATCGTGTTCTTTTAGCAATTTCGCATAAGTCTGTGTCTCTGCATAGTCGCCTATATTATAGTAAGCGATCAACTGGTTTTTGATTGCAAAACCGTAATTCGACTTATATTCGGAAGTCAACTCTAGCTTTCGCAACACCTGCACGGCTTCGTTGTATGCCTTTTTGTTTAGGTGTAATTTGGCAACACTAACCAATGTTTGTTCGGTATAAGCACTTGTCCAATCGTTCATGATAATATTAAAATCATGAAGGGCTTCATTATCCTTTCCTAATCGCGCATAACTTTCTCCTCGGATAAAGCGTGCGTGTTTTTCCTGAATTGGTTTCGGAAATTTATCAAAATAAGCATTGATTGCTTCGACTGCTCCTTGATAGTTGCCCCTGTCAAATAATGTCTTTGCTACACTAAAGGTATGAGCATCCTGCTCCGCAGTACTTAAATCGCCAATGTTGGTACTCGTTGCGTAACGAATATATCCCGTAGCATCTCCTTTATCCAGGTAGATATTCTCGATAGAACGCATGGCTTGCTGTGCCTCATCAGTTATTGCGTATTGATCTACTACACGTTGAAAAGTCTTTAATGCCGCGTCGTTATCATTTTTGTTATATTGTACCAATCCAATCGTCACGAGTGCACGCGGCACATAACTACTACGCGGGTAATCTTCTACCATCTTCTGTAACCCATCAATCGCACGGTCATGATCTCCCATTAAGAAATAGGTATAGGGAATCTCAAAAGCTACATCATCTGCATAATTTGATTTCGGATACTTCGCTACAACCGAATTTAATGTAGCGATTTTCGAATTGTTATCTCCTTGTAGCCCCTGTATAATCCCTCTTTGGAACAACGCGTAGTCTTGGCTTGCCGCATTAGAGCTAATTAGCCGATTATAATACTCCATAGCCCGACCGTAGTTTTTCATACCAAAATAAGAGTCTGCTAAACGAGCAATAGCATCATTACGTGTATTCAGTTCAATTCCCTCTTTACCACCTGTAGCCAAAAAGCGTTCAAAATAATTCGCTGCGGTATTATAACGATCGTTACGGAATGCCGCATAAGCTAATGCGTAATTCGCATAACTATAGACGTCTGTTTTGCGTGCCGCTGGCAATTGCATGAACTTATTAAAATTGGCCACTGCCTCGCCATATTTACGTACTTCGTACATGGCTTCGGCTTTCCAGTACAACGCCAATGCATATATCTCTTCATCGTATCGGTGGGCTTCGGAGCGCATAAACATGGAGATGGCATTCTCAAAAGCACGTTCGTTGTAGAACTCCAGTCCACGATAATAAGTCACCTTTTGGTAAGCTGCATTTGCGTCCCGACCGCGTTTTCCAATACTCTCCAAAATATCGACCGCAGCACGGTAGTTTTTTGTACTCAACAACACCTCTGCCAATAGTGTTTTTGCTTCTTCTAAACGCGCTGAACGTGGATATGTATCTAAATATTCCTGCGTCGCATCCAATGCTACTTGATGAAACTCCAACTCGTAAGACAGCTTAGCGTAATTAAAAAGCCCCTCTTCTTTAAGCTCTGGATCAAAATCTAATTTTGAAGCTCTAAAAAAAGCGTTACGTGCACTTTGTTTATTTCCGGTTTTCAAAAAAGCATCTCCCAGCGTCATCATCGCACTCTGATAGTAGGCATCTGGCTCACTCAGCTTTTCCAGCTCGCTGATGGCTTTATCATAGTCTTTCAGTCTATAAGCAATATAACCGATCTGATAGCTATCCTGATTGTTCTGTGTTTTGCCTTGATCCTGAGCCTGAAATTTGTCGTAATAACTTTTTGATTTTTCTAAATCTCCTTTGATGAAATAGGTTGCCGCCACAATACGGAAAAGCTCCGTTTCGTTCTCTTGCTTGGTACGATCCAAAATAGGCAAAGCGTAGTTCAATACGTCATCGTAACGCTTGTCCAAAAAGTAAAGCGCCGTAATATAATAAGGATAGCTGTTTTCGTACGTCTTCGATCCTTCTAGTCTTTCAAACTCATTTAATGCTGTTTTGTATTCAGCATCCAAATAACTCAAATAAGCGTAGTAATAGATAGATGCTTCTTGATACCGCCCACTTTCGTCTTTCAACCGTTCAAAAAGTGGCTTAGAAGCTTCGTAGTCATTGGTCATAAACTTTGCATAAGCCAATTTGAAACGGTATTCGACATTTTCCGCTCCCGCAAGATTCTTGCTATCGATTTTCTCAAACCACTCGATGGCCTTAGTGTAGTCTTTCTTCGCGTAATACGACCGTCCTATCTGAAAATAGGCAGCTTTAGAATTCGCGCTGGCCGGATAGTCCTTGATGTATTTCAAAAAACGGGATTCGGCATTGGTATCCCCCAACTCAAGAGCACAGATTGCCTGATAAAAACGAACATTTTCTTTAATCAGCGTAAGTTCTTCCGTTTCGTCCAGTTGCAAGGTAGATTTAGTTCGAATGTCTTCCACCCGATCAAACTGCTTTGCAGCGGAGCTAAATTTCCCTCTTTCAAACAACTCCATTCCAGACTTGTATGCATTGTTTATCTGTTGCCAGGCCGTCTGCTGTCCAAACACCGTGGTTCCCATTAAACTCAATGCCACTCCTACACCATAAATTTTCTTATTCATACTGATGAATTATTCAACAACTAAATCTTCGCATTATACATGAAAACGCCTCACCTCAAGGCTCAATTCTTCAGGA
>PJTZ01000325.1_pt1 | contig 12808 bp, 9 predicted proteins | sample 1512131 | NCBI WGS metagenome assembly PJTZ01 (sample SAMN08177679, study PRJNA422409) | Soil metagenome, whole genome shotgun sequencing project. | reverse complement strand
GCGTCCTTCTGCGTCTGCTTGACGAGGAAGACCCCTTCATCATTCTCGCGGCGTCCGGCCTCGTGCTGGAGCTTGGCATTCAGGCGTTCATCAACATGGGTGTCAACGCCCAGATCTTCCCATCCAAGGGCATGACGCTGCCGTTCATCAGCTATGGCGGCTCCTCGGTCATCGCGCTGTGTGCCGGCGTCGGCTTGCTGTTGGCCTTCACGCGCCGAAACCCGTATATGGCCCGTTTCCCACAAGCGGTGACATGGAGCGGTCGATGAGTCTTTTCCGCCACTACGTGATGGCGGCTGGCGGCACGGGCGGGCATATGATGCCGGCCCACGCGGTCGCGAAGGAACTGCGGGCTCGCGGTCATCATGTCGCGCTGGTGACGGATGCGCGCGGCGCGAAAATTCCCGGCATCTTCGAGGATGCGCAGACGCATATCCTGCCCGCCGGACGCATCACCAAGGATCCCCGGAGCTGGCCAGCCGGCTTGCGCGCCATTCGCGAAGGGCGCGAAATGGCGCTGCGCCTGTATGAAACCTTCCGGCCGAGCGCCGTCGTCGGATTCGGCGGTTATCCCGCCTTTCCCGCCTTGCTGGCGGCACGATCGGCCCGGATCCCCACCATCGTCCACGAGCAGAATGCCGTGCTGGGACGGGTCAACCGGCTCATGGCCGGACGAGTCGATGCAATCGTGACCGCCTATCCAGATGTTCAGCGTCTGGCGCCTCGTCATGCGGACAAGGTGCATCTGCTGGGCAATCCCGTGCGTGAAGAAGTGCTGGCACTCCGCGAGGAGCCGTTCCCCGTCTTCTCCGAGGACAGCGTGCTGCGCCTGCTGGTGACCGGCGGCAGCCAGGGCGCAACAATCCTGTCGGATGTCGTACCGGCCGGGCTCGGCATGTTGCCGGTCAGTCTGCGGCGTCGTCTGCAGGTGACCCAGCAGTGCCGCCCGGAAGACATCGAGAAGGTTCGCGCCCAATATCGCGAGCTGGAGATTCCGGCCGACCTCGCTACCTATATTGATGACATGCCGACCAAGCTGGGCTGGTCGCACCTCGTCATCGCCCGCGCCGGCGCCTCGACGATCGCGGAACTGACCGCCGCCGGGCGCCCTGCCATCCTCATTCCTCTGCCGAGTGCCATGGACAATCATCAATACTATAATGCGCGTGAAATGGCCCAGTCGGGCGGTGCCCGCGCGATCGACCAGAGCCGGTTCACGCCCACCGAACTCGCGAAGCAGATGCAGAAGCTCGCCATGGAGCCCGGCGCCCTTCAGAACGCGGCCAATCGGGCCAGAGGTTGTGGCCGCCCCGATGCGGTGCAGGAAATGGCGGATCTGATCGAGAGCTTCGGCTTTGCTCCGCAGACCATCGATACGGTGCGGGTGGAGAATAGCGTGCCGGCGGGCCTCTTCGCGGGAGCGGCCGCATGAAGGGCGTCGCAACCGATATCGGCACCATTCACTTCATTGGCATTGGTGGCATCGGCATGTCCGGCATTGCCGAGGTGATGCACAATCTCGGCTACTCGGTGCAGGGCAGCGATGTGGCCGAGGGCTATGTTATCGAGGGGCTCCGCAAGAAAGGCATCAAGGTCATGATCGGCCACAAGGCCGAGAATCTGGGCGATGCCGCTGTCGTGGTCACCTCGACCGCGATCAAGCGCGGCAATCCCGAGGTTGAGCTGGCGCTGGAGAAGCGCGTGCCGGTCATCCGCCGCGCGGAAATGCTGGCCGAGCTGATGCGCCTCAAATCCACTGTCGCGGTGGCGGGCACGCACGGCAAGACCACGACGACATCCATGGTCGCGGCGCTGCTCGATGCTGGCGGCGTTGATCCCACGGTTATCAACGGCGGCATCATCAACAGCTATGGCTCCAACGCCCGTCTCGGCAAGAGCGACTGGATGGTGGTGGAGGCCGACGAGAGCGACGGCAGCTTCCTGAGGCTGGACGGCACGCTGGCGATCGTCACCAATATCGATCCCGAGCATCTCGATCATTACGGCACGTTCGACGCGGTCAAGGACGCCTTCGTCGAGTTCGTCGAGAACGTGCCGTTTTACGGCGCGGCGATGCTCTGCCTCGATCATCCGGAAGTGCAGGCCATCCTGCCGCGCGTGCAGGACCGGCGGATCGTCACTTACGGCTTTTCGGCGCAGGCAGACATCCGGGGAGAGAATGTCCGGCCCGTGCCCGGCGGCAGCGTTTTCGACGTCGTCGTGCGGGATCGCGACGGGACGACCAAGAAGATCAGCGATGTGATGCTTCCAATGCCAGGAAAACACAATGTTTCCAATAGCTTGTCGGCGATCGGCGTGGCGCTGCAGCTTGGCATTTCACATAGCGTGATATGCACGGGCTTTGAGAAGTTCGGCGGTGTGAAGCGCCGCTTCACCAAGGTCGGCACGATCCCGTTCGAGGGTGGGGGGGAAGCGATCGTCATCGACGATTATGGCCACCATCCGGTCGAGATAAAGGCGGTTCTTGCCGCCGCGCGCGAGGGTGCGCAGGGCCGCGTGATCGCCGTTGTCCAGCCGCATCGCTTCACGCGCTTGCACGACCTGATGGATGAGTTCCAGCAGGCATTCAACGATGCCGACGTCGTTTATGTCGCGCCGGTCTATACTGCCGGCGAGTCACCGATCGAGGGTGTGGATGCCGATGCGCTTGTGGCTGGCCTCAAGCGTCGTGGCCATCGCGCTGCGCAAACCGTTGCCGGGCCGCAGGCACTGGCCGAGGCGATCGCCGCCGACCTGCAAAGCGATGATATGATCGTGTGCCTGGGCGCAGGCGATATCACCAAGTGGGCGGCCGGCCTCGCGGACGCGGTCGGCGCGGCACGGAAGGAAACGGCCTGCCCGTGAGCCTTGTTCCATCCCTTTCCGCAATGCCCGCTGTCCGAGGCAAGTTGACGCCCGGCGCGCCGCTTGCGCCTCTCGTCTGGTTCAAAAGCGGCGGAGCGGCCGAGTGGCTTTTCGAACCCGCCGACGTCGATGATCTCGCGACCTTTCTTGGCCAGCTCGACCCGGCTGTGCCGCTGATGGCGCTGGGGCTGGGCTCCAACCTTATCGTTCGTGATGGTGGGGTGCCAGGCGTCGTGGTGCGGTTGGGCAAGGCCTTTGCTCAAGTCGAACGGCTCGACGACAATACCCTTCGCTGTGGAGGCGGGGCATCGGGCATTCTCGTTTCCTCCAAGGCGCGCGACTGGGGCATCGGCGGCATCGAGTTTCTACGCTCGATTCCCGGCACCGTGGGTGGCTTCGTTCGCATGAACGGCGGCGCCTATGGGCGCGAGGTGAAGGATATTCTCGTCGAGGCAGACGTAATCCTGCGTAGCGGCGAGCGAGTAACGGTGCCGCTGGAGTCGCTGAGCTACACTTACCGGCACAGCGCGCTAGCTGAAGGCGCGATAGTGGTGTCGGCGGTTTTCCGGGGATATTCAGAGGCATCCGAGGTCGTGCAGGCTGAGATGGATCGGATTTCCGCCGCGCGTGAGGCCAGCCAGCCGCTGCGAAGCAAGACAGGCGGTTCTACCTTCAAAAATCCGCCGGGCGAAAAGGCGTGGGAACTGGTCGACCGCGCGGGGTGTCGCGGAATGAGGCTAGGCGGGGCACAGGTGAGCGAGAAGCACACCAATTTCCTCATCAATGTGGGGGACGCGACGAGTGCCGACATAGAAGTGCTGGGCGAAGACGTGCGCCGTCAGGTGAGAGACAAGACTGGTATCGATCTGGAATGGGAAATTCAACGCGTGGGCATCAAGGCGAGGCTCTCGTGAGCGGCCCCTGGAAAGTCGCTGTCCTGATGGGCGGGTGGTCGGCCGAGCGCGAAGTGTCGCTCTCCAGTGGCGCGGGGATCGTCGCGGCGTTGAGCGAGCGCGGTCATGATGTGATCGCCGTTGACCTGGGCGCGACCGCTGCAGAGGGGCGTGATCTGCCTGCCAAGCTCATCGCGGCTAATCCAGACATCGTATTCAACGCACTGCATGGTGTGCCGGGCGAGGACGGCACGGTGCAGGGGCTGATGGACGTGATGGGATTCCCATACACCCATAGCGGTCTCGTCACTTCGGTCATCGCGATAGACAAGCAACTCACCAAGCAGCACCTCGTGCCTCATGGCATCCCTATGCCGGGTGGGCGAATCGTGAAGAGCGAAGAGCTGTTTGCCGCTGATCCACTTCCCCGCCCTTATGTTCTCAAGCCAGTGAACGAAGGGTCATCAGTAGGCGTGGCGATCGTGACCGCGGAGGGAAACTACGGCAGTCCCATCGGTCGCGATGTTGCTGGCCCATGGCATGAGTTCGACGAGTTGCTGGCTGAGCCGTTCATCCGTGGGCGTGAGCTGACGGTCGCGGTGCTGGGAGACAAAGCGCTGGCCGTCACTGAACTCAAACCCAAAAGCGGCTTTTACGACTATGAGTCCAAATATACCGATGGCTTGACCGAGCACATCTGTCCGGCCGATGTGCCCTCCGATATCGCCGAAGCGATGATGGCGATCGCGCTTCGCGCGCACCGTCTCCTGGGTTGCAGGGGCACGTCCCGCTCCGATTTCCGCTGGGATGACGAACGGGGCGTCGAAGGCTTGTTTCTCCTGGAAGTGAACACCCAGCCCGGTATGACTCCGCTCAGCCTCGTTCCCGAGCAGGCGCGCTATCTGGGCATGAGCTATGGTGAACTGGTGGAGACCATCATTGCGGATGCGCTTGCGTCGAAGGGAGACGAAACATGAACAGCGCAACGATAAAGCGTGGAACGCGCAGCGGTCGCACAACAACGACAGCAAGGGGCAGGCCCAAGGTTCGCAAGGCCGGGATCGTCGAGCAGTTAATCGACGCCGTGCCGATGAGCCCGGAGACACTTGCCCGCCTGCTGACAATCGGCGTGGTGGGGCTGGTTGTGCTGGCGCTGTGGCTCGCCGCGCGCTTCATGGGCGTGCCGGCCATGATCGCCGACGAAACGAGCAGGCTTGCAGCGCGAGCCGGATTCCAAGTCTCGCAGGTGAAGGTCATCGGTATCGAGCGCATGGATGAGATGGACGTCTACAGTATTGCGCTAGGCGAAATTGACCGGTCGATGCTGTCGCTGGATCTCGGGGGCCTTCGCAATCGGATCGTGAAGCTCGGCTACGTGAAGGATGCGCGCATCTCCCGGCGCCTGCCCGACACGCTTGTTGTGGATATTGTGGAGCGTCGACCTGCGGCAGTGTGGCAGAATCAGGGTCGACTGAGCCTGATTGATGAGACGGGCGCCGTCCTCTCGGCCGTAGACGTGCGCTCGGTGCCTGACCTTCCGCTGGTGGTCGGCCCGAACGCGAATCGGATGACGCGCCAGCTTGACCGGCTGATTGAAGCAGCGCCCGCGCTGAAGCCCATGATTGCCGGGGCGACCTGGATCGGAAACCGCCGCTGGGATCTGCGCTTCCAGTCGGGCGAAACGCTGGCCCTGCCGGAGGGTGACGCTCAGGCTTCCGCAGCTCTGATCAACTTTGCACGCATGGACGGAGTGGATCGGCTGCTCGGTCGCGGAATCCTTCGCTTCGACATGCGAGATCCTGCCAAGTTCGTCATGCGTATGCCGAGTGAGGGCCGTGCAGTCGCGGACGATCAGGCGATCGCCGCAGCTAAGACGATCGTCCCGGGTGCGCGCACGCCGGAAGAAAAGCAGGCGATCGAGAACCAGCAGCGAGCGGATAAGCCGAAGGCGACGGAGGGCTGAGATGGCGGGGGCACGTGGGGACAAGCTGATTACCGCAATCGACATCGGATCGTGGAAGGTGTCGGCGCTGATCGCGAGCAAGGCGGAAAATGGCGCGCTGACGGTGCTTGGCACGGGCCAGCGCGAAAGCCGGGGCGTGCGGCGTGGCTTCGTGGTCGATATGGAGCGCACCGAACAGGCTGTTCGTGAGACCATTGAGCAAGCTGAGAAGGTAGCAGGCACCAACATCGAATCGGTGCAGATCAGTTTTTCCGGCGGAAGCCTCGAAAGCCGGGTTGAGCCGGTGGAAATTCCTATCGAAGGACGGCGGATCGAGCAGCCTGACATGGAGGCTCTGCTCGATCGTGCCAGGGATCGCATCGACCCCAACGGCCGGGTCGTGCTGCATGCCGAGCCGACGCTTTACACCATAGACGGGATGCGCGGTGTCCAGCGCCCAACCGGCCTTCACGCCGATGTGCTTGGGGTTGATGTGCATGTCGTGCTCGCAGACGGCGCCCCGCTCCGCAATCTCGAGACGTCCGTGCGCGGCGCCTATCTTAATGTGGACTCGATCATCGCGGCACCGGTAGCGACGGCAATGGCCTGCCTCTCCGAAGAAGAGCGCGATCTGGGCGTGGCTCTGGTCGAACTCGGCGGTGGCGTCACCAATGTCTCGCTGCATATCGGCGGGATGCTGGTCGGTTTGCGATCGATCCCGATCGGCGCGGCCGACATTACCGATGATATTGCATCCGCTTTTGGCCTCCGTCGAAGTCAGGCCGAGCGCATGAAATGTTTCTACGGTTCGGCCATGCAGTCACGCCGCGATTTCCGCGAGACGATCGACATCGTACCGGCTGCCGGTCCCGCCGTGCAGGCTTCCGACGGACGCAAGGTGAACCGGGCCGAGCTCGTCGGCGTCATCTGCGAACGACTTGGCCGCTTGATGAAGGAAATCGCGGCCGCTCTTGACGAGATGGGTTTTCATTCCCCGGTCGGGCGGCAGGTCGTGCTCGTCGGGGGCGGAGCGGAACTCAAGAGCATTGCCGACTATGCGCAGACTGCGCTTGGAAGGGCAGTGCGGATCGGCAAGCCGCGCGGGCTTGGCGCATTGCCGGAGGCGCATGGCGGCCCGGCGTTCGCTACCCTGGTCGGTCTGGCACTTCATGGCGCCAGCGATCGCAACGATTTGCTGAACCGGCCGGCGCCCGCAATGAAGGTGCACAAGATGCGGGGCGCGGTTGGGGCTGGATTTTCTCGCCTCGTCAATGCCTTGCGGGCTGGGTACTGAGCCTGCCCGGCAACCGTCGGTCCCGTTTTTGACAGTTTGCCTAAAAAGGGGATGAATTGGCGTGGCAACTGGTGCATGACCAAATGTGAGCATATCGCATCCCTCGGGATGCCGCAGGAGACCAAAGGATGAGCATCGAGATCGGCCCGCCCCATGTCGACGAGCTGAAACCACGGATTACCGTGATCGGCGTCGGTGGAGCGGGTGGAAACGCGATCGCCAATATGATTGCCGCGCAGGTGGACGGTGTGGACTTCATTGTCGCGAACACCGACGCGCAAGCTCTTAACGCGTCGCCTGCTGAGCGTCGCATTCAGCTTGGCCCGCGCATAACCGAAGGTCTGGGCGCGGGATCGCGGCCTGACATTGGCCGCGCTGCTGCTGAAGAGACCATTTCCGAAGTGATAGACGCGCTGTCCGGCGCGCATATGTGCTTCATCGCGGCCGGAATGGGCGGCGGCACCGGAACCGGCGCTGCGCCTGTTATCGCCAAGGCGGCGAAGGAAAAAGGCATCCTGACGGTCGGTGTCGTCACCAAGCCGTTCACGTTCGAGGGGTCGCGCCGGTCGCGCTCCGCCGAGGCGGGCATCGACGAACTGCAGAAGCATGTCGATACGCTGATCGTCATCCCGAACCAGAACCTGTTTCTGATCGCCAATCCGAACACGACCTTCAAGGAAGCGTTCCAGATGGCAGATGAAGTACTCCAGCAGGGCGTGCGTGGCATCACCGATCTGATGGTCATGCCGGGCCTCATCAACCTCGACTTCGCCGACGTCCGCTCGGTGATGGAGGAAATGGGCAAGGCGATGATGGGCACGGGCGAGGCGGACGGCGACGGTCGCGCGCTGGCCGCTGCCGAGAAGGCCATTGCCAACCCGCTGCTCGACGGTGTGTCCATGCGTGGCGCCAAGGGCGTCATCGTGTCCATCACGGGCGGTGAAGACATGCGTCTCATGGAAGTGGATGAGGCCGCGAACCATATTCGCGAACTGGTCGATCCGGATGCGAACATCATCTGGGGTTCCGCGTTCAACGAGACGCTCAACGGAAAGATCCGCGTGTCGGTTGTTGCGACGGGCATAGATGTTGATGCTGCGGCCACCGAGCCAAAGTCGCAGCCATTCAGCTTCGGCAGCATGGGTGCTGGCGTATCGCGTCCTCCGGTCGCACGGGCGCCGCTTGCTCCGGTTTCTGCCGCATCTACGCCAGAGCCGCAGACATCGACGGCGTTTTCGGATTCCGCCGAGCTGGGCCAACCCGCCGCTGACGAGGTTTCGCCAGTGACGCAGTCGTTTGACAGTGAGCTGGAAGCGGAGGAGCGGGAGCCGCTGCATCTTGATCCGCCAGCGCCGGTGGACGAGTTAATGCTGGATGATGCGGCTCCGCTCGATCTGGGAAAAGTTAGCGAGCAGGTCGAAGCCCCGGCGCTGCGCCAGGAGCAGCCCGCGCCCAAGCCGCCGCAGAGTGGCGGAACGCTTTTTGAACGCATGTCCGCTCTGGCTCGCGGAAATGCTCCGGCGGCGAGCGAACCGGAGGAAAAGGATGAGGCCCGCGGCGATTTCGACGTGCCACGTTTTCTCAATCGCCAGAACAACCAGTAGTCTGAATACAGGTGCTACCCGTCGCGGTTCACCCCGGCGGTAGCTTGTGCAGTGTTATAATGTATCATAGCTACCTTTGCGATGAATGAGGACAGTCTCCGGGGGTCGAGGCTCCGCATCTTGGGGTGGGGCGTGGGGCGGATGGCGCTGGCCGTACTTGGCTCGGTTTGTGCTTTACCGCTCGCCGCGCAGCCCGGAGCCATCGTCCAGCCGCTTCCGTCGGCTGCGGCAGTGGAGCGGCTGAACCAGAACCTCGGACGGCTCTCCCGTAGTCCGCAGGATATTCAAGCTCTGCTGGGTGCCGGTGAAGCCGCAATGGATTTGGGCGACGTGCAGGCAGCCAACGGCTTCTTTACACGCGCCAATATGGTCGCGCCTAATAATGGTCAGGCGAAGCTGGGTCTCGCTGTCGTGTCCATTCAGCTCAAGCAGGCGCGCGAAGCTGCGACATATTTTGACGCGGCCGCCGCGTTGGGTGTTGGCGCGCAGGACCATCTCAATGAGCGCGGTCTGGCCTATGATCTGACCGGACAGCAGGCAAAGGCGCAGCAGGATTATCAGACGGTTCTGCGAAACAACCCGTCCGATCCGGTTGCCCGGCTGCGCTATGCGGTGTCGCTTGGCATTTCCGGTCGGGTGGCGGAAGCCGAGGCTGAGCTTCAGCCGAGCCTTTCGGGTCAAGATCGGGAAGCCTGGCGTGCGCGCGCCTTCATCCTGGCAATGAATGGCCGGCTGGCCGATGCCCGCAAGATCACGCAGACTGTGATGCCCAAGGGGCTCGCCGATGCCCTTGATCCCTATATCGCGCGTGCCTCGTTGCTCGACGCGGGCCAGAAAGCAGCGGCATTTCACTATGGCGAGTTTCCGAGCGACGTTCTTCGAATGGCGGCGGCGACGTCATCAACGCCGAGAACAGAGCCGCGTTTGGCTGTCACGGAGGCAAAGCCACGAAAGCTGAGCCGCAAGGAACGGCAGCGCGAGGAGCGCGAAAAACAAGCCGCAGAAGCAGCGTCCGCACGTGCCCGGCTTGCCGCAGCCAACGAGCCCCAGCCACCCCCCTTTGTGGAGGGAAGTCCGGAGCGGAGCGGTAGCTCGAGTTCCACAACTCTGGCGTCATCTCAGGCACCACGAACCTCTGCGCTTTCAAGCGTGGCGGCTACGGTGAAACCAGCTCCGACACGGACGCCATCCTCAATCCAGCAGCCTGCTTCGTCGGGACTTCGGCCAGCATCGCCTCGCCCTGTGCAGGGAGTGGTGGAAACGCGCCCGCAGCCGGCTCCGCAGGCGCCATCTGATCCTGTGGCAACCCGTCCCGCTGTGACCACGCCCGGTGCTTCCGTGCCTGCTCCCACACCGTTGCCCAGCACGCGCTCTCTCGCGCAGGTGATGGCGGCCATGGATATTCCCGAGAGCGAACGGTCGACGGGCTCAGCTCCTGTCGATCTCGCCGCCGTCGCACGCATCCAGACGGAGCGCCGGCAGGCTCAGGAAGCGGTAGCCGCAAAGGCAGCGGCGGAGAAGGCGAAGAGAGAGGCTGCTGCCAAAGCCAAGGCGGAAGCCGCCGCCAAGGCGAAAGCCGCTGCTGAAGAGAAAGCACGGCTTGCGGCCAATCCGGCGCGAACCTGGGTTCAGATTGCGACTGGTCGCGATGTAGACGCACTTGCGTTCGATCTTCGCAGACTGCGCCGCACTTATGCGGATGTTCTGGGTAACGAAACGGGCTGGACGGCAGAGTGGGGCGCGACCCGGCGACTTCTGGTTGGGCCGTTTAGCACTTCCGCCAAGGCGAAGGACGCCGTGGCGGCTATAAAGAAGTCGGGCGGGGACGCCTTCATCTGGTCGAGCGAAGCGGGCGAGGACGTCGTCAAGATTGGCGGGAAGTGATCGCCCTTGCCCCGTATGCAAGCGACCCCGCGCGCAGCCGTGGGCGTCAGTATCCTGAACCAGGCGGAGAGCAGCGCGGGCCGCGTGATGCATTTCAGCGCGACCGGGACCGGATCATTCACTCGATCAGCTTCCGGCGGCTTCGTCATAAGACGCAGGTCTTCATTGCGCCGGATGGCGACCACTACCGGGTCCGCCTGACGCATAGTCTTGAGGTCGCTCAGATCGGTCGCACGATCGCCCGCGTTATGGGTCTCAACGAGGATCTTACCGAGGCGCTATGCCTCGCACACGACATCGGTCATCCGCCTTTCGGCCATGCGGGGGAGGACGCGCTCCAGCTGGCGCTCGCTGATCGCGGCGGGTTCGACCATAACGCGCACTGCCTTCGCACGCTCATGTGGCTTGAGGAATCCTATCCGCGCTTCCCCGGCCTCAACCTGACCTGGGAGATGCTGGAAGGCCTTGCGAAGCATAATGGGCCAGTCACGGCGCCCAATTGGGCGATGCAGGCCCTCAATGCTGAGTTCCCGCTCGATCTAGAAACCTGGCCATCCCTCGAAGCGCAGGTCGCGGCTCTCGCGGACGATATCGCCTACGATAATCACGATATCGATGACGGTCTGCGCGCTGGTCTTCTGACGCTGGATCAAATTCTCACTGTGCCACTAGTGCAGGATTGCTGGGATCGGGTGAAGGAGAGACACCCTGATACTCCGGAAGACCGGCTGTTGCGCGAACTGGTCCGTGAGCAGATTGGCGTGATGGTCAACGACCTCATCAGCCAGTCTCAGACTGCGGTTCAGGCCAGCGCCATATCAAGCATCGAAGCGGTGCGCGCGGCGGGTCGCCCGCTCGTGACTTTCTCCGATGAAATGCGGGAGGCCGAGCGCACGCTGAAGCGCTTCATGTACAAGAATCTCTATCATCATCCTCAACAGCTTGCGGCCTCGGAGCGGGCGCAGCTTATGGTGGGGGACTTGTTTGCTGCTTATTCGCGGGATCCCTCGCTGATGAGTGAGGGTTGGGACGACCGATGCCTCGTGGAGGAGCCTGCCCGCAGCCGGACGATCGCGGACTATATCGCGGGCATGACCGACCGTTTTGCAGAACGAGCGCATAATGAGCTGTGCGGGGGCATTGACCGGAGAGGCACCCCTTCGACCTGAGCGGTTGAGCCGGTTGCCTCTATCGCGCTTGACAGGAATCACCTGCGTCGCGATGGAAGATCTGTCCTCCGTTCGGACCGGCAAGTTGTCAGGCTCGGGCGGCAGTTCGACGCGGGAGAGCATCCGGCCAAAGTGCCGGGTCGCCGAAGGAGCAACCGCCCCGGAATCTCTCAGGCCAAGGGACCGCGTCGACAGCAAGGAGACTCTGGAGAGCGGCACGGCCTTTCAGGCCAACGCCCACCGAAGGGGTAATCCGCATGCCTGCAGAGCGCAGGCATGTCGGCTAAGCTCTCAGGTTCCGTGACAGAGGGGGTCCGATGAATTGCCTGCTGGCATTGCGTCGTCTTGACCACTTCACGAGGACCCGATTTTGAGCGACACAAGCAAGACAGATGCGACCGAAGCGCGACCTGCGCTGCTCCCGCTCGATGCCTGGCATCGCGCACGCGGCGGGCGAATGGTGCCGTTCGCTGGCTACGCCATGCCCGTGCAATATGAAGGCATCGTCGCCGAACATCTCTGGACGCGTGCTCATGTGGGCCTCTTCGACGTGAGTCATATGGGCCAGCTCCTGCTGTCCGGTGAGGGCTTCGTGGAGGCTGCCGAGGCGCTGTTGGGTGTCGATGTGGCCGGCATGACCGTGGGCCAGCTGCGCTACGGTCTGCTTCTAAATGAGGCGGGCGGCATTCTTGACGATCTTATCGTTACGCGTCGTGACGATGCGCTGTTCATCGTCGTCAACGGCGCTACCAAGCATGACGATATCGCTCATATGCGGGCTAACCTGTCCTCGGGCGTGACGCTCGATCATCTGGTCGATCACGGGCTGCTTGCCTTGCAGGGACCAGAGGCGGCGGCCGCTCTCTCGCGCCATGTGACTGGTGGACGCCTGGAAGACCTTGCCTTCATGACCGGAGGCTCTTTTGTCATTGAAGGCGTGCCGGTCTGGATCAGCCGCTCGGGCTATACCGGGGAGGACGGCTTCGAGATCAGCGTGCCTGCCAGCGATCTGGAGGCGGTGGCCAATCTCCTGACTGGCGAGCCGGAAGTGAAACCCATTGGCCTTGGCGCACGCGATTCGCTGCGGCTGGAGGCGGGGCTGCCACTTTACGGACATGACTTGAACCCCGAAAGCAGCGCGATCGGCGCGGGCCTGG
>PJTZ01000324.1_pt1 | contig 12818 bp, 11 predicted proteins | sample 1512131 | NCBI WGS metagenome assembly PJTZ01 (sample SAMN08177679, study PRJNA422409) | Soil metagenome, whole genome shotgun sequencing project. | reverse complement strand
CGCATGAGGGGAAGCTTCTCTCCATATACAAGAGCCGCAAGCGCTGTTGAACGCGCCTCTGAGCAGGACTCCATCCGTCGTATCCACCGACGACCCGTCCCGTTCCTTTGGAACAAGCTGCCCGGCCAGAGCGCTTGCAAAGCATACACCGGCCAGCGCGGCACCCACCCCCCTGTGCTCGCGCGCGCCCCTCTGAAAGGCCAGACCATGACTCTCGACGGAAAGAAGATCGCCATCCTGATTGCGCCGCGCGGCACCGAGGAGGCGGAGTTCGTAAAACCCCGGCAGGCGGTGGAAGAGGCGGGAGCCAGCGTGACCGTCATTGGCCTGGAAGCCGGCGAAGCGCGCACGAACAACCATGATCTGGACCCGGGCGGGAGCTATACTGTCGATCGAACGATCGATCAGGTCTCGACGGACGAGTTCGACGGGCTCGTCATTCCCGGCGGAACGGTCGGGGCAGATACGCTGCGCGGCAGCGGTGACGTGATCACGTTCGTCGAGACGTTTTTCGACCAGAAGAAACCGGTCGCCGCCATTTGCCACGGCCCCTGGCTACTTGTGGAAGCGGACGTCCTCGATGACCGCTCCCTCACGTCATACCCTACGCTGCAAACCGACATCGAGAATGCTGGCGGAGACTGGCTGGATGAGGAAGTGATCGTCCACAACGGCCTCGTCACGAGCCGAAACCCGGACGACCTGCCGGCCTTCTGCGCGAAGATCGTCGAGGAGTTCGGCGAAGGGCGACATGCCGCTGCGTAAATGCTCTCGATCGACAAGGTGGTCGCTTCGGCCGTCATTGATCGAACAATGCGATCAATGTCCACAGTTAAACCTGTTGGATTAATGAGTGCAGGCACACTATCTCGCTGCCATCGCTTTTAAACAACGGCAAAGGAGCCACCACCTCATGGGCATTATCGGAAGCAAGATCAAACCCTTCACCACGCAGTCCTACTATCAGGGCAAGTTCGTGGAGGTGAGCGACACCGATACGGCCGGCAAGTGGGCGGTGTTCTTTTTCTACCCCGCCGACTTCACTTTCGTCTGCCCGACGGAGCTGGAGGACCTTGCCGACCAGTATGAGACGCTGAAGGGTCTGGGCGTTGAAGTCTATTCGGTCTCGACCGACACGCACTTCAGCCACAAGGCCTGGCATGACAGCTCGCCAGCAATCGGCAAGATCAACTACCACATGCTGGGTGACCAGAATCACACCATCGCCAACAACTTTGGCGTGCTGCGTGATGGCGTCGGCCTTGCCGACCGTGCGACCTTCGTCGTCGATCCCGATGGCGTGATCCAGGTGATGGAAATCACGTCCGAGGGCGTCGGCCGCAATGCCGAAGAACTGGTCCGCAAGATCAAGGCTGCCGTCTATGTGCGTGCCCACCCCGGCGAGGTCTGCCCCGCCAAGTGGGAAGAAGGCGGCGAGACGCTCGCGCCCTCCATCGATCTTGTCGGCAAGATCTGACCTAACACCCTCTGCCGGAGCCGCTCCCCCTTTGCGGCTCCGGTCTGGCCGGGCGGCGCCCCTCCCACACGTCGCCCGGCACCCCTTCCGCAACCTTCATCAGCGCGACCGACGCGAGGCAGCTTTGCTTTGCGACCGGCGGCTGACGCCCGCGAGACATGACCATGCTTGATGCCGCAACAACCACCCAGCTGAAGACCTACCTCGGCAATCTGCGCCGCCCGATCGAGCTGGTCGCGAGCCTTGGCCAGGATGCCAAATCGGCGGAGATGCGCCAGCTTGTCGAGGAAATCGCGGCGGTCTCCGAGAAGGTGAGCGCCCGCTTCGACGGGACCGACACACGCAGGCCTTCGTTCGCGATCCGCGCCGACGGCGGCAAGGCCGAAGCTGTGTTCGCTGGTCTGCCGATGGGTCACGAGTTCACCTCGCTGGTGCTCGCGCTGCTCCATGTCGGCGGTTATCCGCCCAAGGAAGATGCCGAACTGCTCGACGCGGTGCGGGCGCTGGAAGGCGACTATCATTTCGAGACCTTTTTCTCGCTCACCTGCCAGAACTGCCCGGACGTGGTGCAGGCGCTGAACATGATGGCAGCGCTGAACCCCGGCGTGACCCACACGGCGATCGACGGGGCGCTGTTCCAGCAGGAAGTCGAGGCCCGTAAAGTGATGGCGGTGCCGACCATCTTCCTTAACGGCGAGCCCTTCGGCCAGGGACGCATGGACCTGGCGCAGATCATGGCCAAGATCGACACCGGCGCGGTCGCTCGTGCTGCCGAGAAAATCGCCGCCAAGGATCCGTTTGATGTGCTTGTCGTCGGCGGTGGCCCTGCCGGCGCGGCGGCGGCGATCTACGCCGCGCGCAAGGGCATTCGCACGGGTGTCGTCGCCGAGCGCTTCGGCGGGCAGGTGCTCGACACCATGGGGATCGAGAACTTCATTTCCGTGCCGCACACGGAAGGGCCGAAGCTCGCTGCGCAACTGGAACAGCACGTCAAGGACTATGACGTCGACATCATGAACGTGCAGGCGGCCGAGGCGCTGATCCCCGGTGGCGCGAACGGCTATCATGAGGTCAAGCTGGCGAGCGGGGCGAACCTGAAGGCGCGCGCGGTTATTCTCTCCACCGGCGCGCGCTGGCGGCAGATGGGCGTGCCGGGCGAGGACGAATATCGCAACAAAGGCGTGGCCTATTGCCCGCATTGCGACGGCCCGCTCTTCAAGGGCAAGCGCACAGCGGTGATCGGCGGTGGGAACTCCGGCGTGGAAGCGGCGATCGACCTCGCCGGGATCGTCGCCCATGTCACGCTGATCGAGTATGACAGCCAGCTACGCGCGGATGCGGTGCTACAGGCCAAGCTTTACAGCCTGCCCAACGTGAAGGTCATCACATCGGCGCTGACCAGCGAAGTGCTGGGCGATGGCGACAAGGTGACGGGCTTGACCTACAAGGACCGCAATCACGGCACCGAGCACCAGATCGAGCTGGAAGGCATTTTCGTGCAGATTGGGCTCATCCCCAATAGCGAATGGCTGCAGGACGCCGTGGCGCTCAGCCCGCGCGGCGAGATCGAGGTGGATGCGCGCGGCGCGACGAGCCAGCCGGGCATCTTTGCTGCCGGTGATGTGACGACGGTGCCATACAAGCAGATCGTCATCGCGATGGGCGAAGGATCGAAAGCAGCGCTCTCCGCCTTCGATCATCTGATCCGCAACAGCGTGGACGTTCCGGCGCAGGCCGCCGAAGCCGCCTGAGCCTGTCGGGTCGCACCGAAAGGCCGCGCCCGGCCCGCCTTCCCATGATGGAGGGGGGGCCGGGTTTGCATTCAGCCGTGGAAATAATCGTAAACGGTCTGCGCCACGGCGGAGGAGACCCCAGGCGCGCGACGAAGATCATCGAGGCTCGCATTGCGCACCGCCTTGGCCGTGCCGAAGTGCATGAGCAGCGCTTTCTTCCGGGCGGGGCCAATGCCCGGCACCTCATCCAATGAACTCACAGTGAGCGCTTTCGCGCGCTTCTGCCGGTGCGCGCCTATGGCGAAGCGATGCGCCTCGTCCCGCAGGCGCTGGAGATAGAAAAGCACGGGGTGGTTGAGCGGGAGCGTGATTTCCCGCCCATCCATGAGGTGAAACACCTCGCGACCCTCCCGGCCGTGATGCGGTCCCTTGGCGATACCGATCATGCAGACATCCTCGATGCCCATGTTCTCGAGGACCGCGCGGGCGGCATTGAGCTGGCCCCGGCCACCGTCCACGAGGACAAGATCGGGCCATTCGCCTGAGTCGCGTTCGGGATCTTCGCTCTCCGCGCGGGCAAAACGCCGCTCGAAGACCTCGCGCATCATGCCGAAATCGTCGCCCGGAATGGTCTCCGCGCGCTTGATGTTGAACTTGCGGTACGCGGACTTGCGGAATCCCTCCGGCCCCGCGACCACCATGGCCCCCAGCGCATTGGTGCCCTGGATATGGCTGTTGTCATATATCTCGATGCGGTCCGGCGGACCGTCTAGCCCGAAGAGATCGGCCATCTCCGTGAGGATCTGCCCCTGCGCAGTAGATTCGGCCTGACGGCGTTCGAGCGCCTCGATCGCATTGCGCTGAGCCTGCCGGATCAGCTTCATCCGCTCGCCGCGCTGCGGCACCTCGATGCGAACCTTGCGGCCCGCCTGCTCGCTCAGTGCTTGGGCGAGAAGGCCGCACTCGGCGGGCTCGCGATCAGCCAGCACCAACCGTGCCGGCGGCACTTCCTCGTAGAACTGCGCCATGAACTGCGTGAGCACCTCGTCCTCGCTCACGTCTTGGGTGTGGACCGGGAAGAAGCTGCGATGCCCCCAGTTCTGCCCGCCCCGAATGAAGAAGGCCTGGATGCACATGCCGCCGCCCTTCCCCGCCAGCGCGAAGATGTCCGCATCGCCCAGCCCCTCGGCATTGATCGCCTGACTGCCCTGAATGAAGGTGAGCGCCTTCAACCGGTCACGGTAGACGGCAGCCATCTCGAAATCCATGGCCTCAGCCGCCGCCTGCATCTGCGCGCCGAGCTTGGCCTGAACCTTCGTGGACTTGCCTCCAAGGAAATCCTGCGCGTCTCCGACGAGCTCGGCATAGCTATTCTCGTCGATGCGCCCGACGCACGGCGCCGAGCAGCGCTTGATTTGATAGAGCAGGCAAGGCCGGGAACGATTGGCGAAGAAACTGTCCGTGCAAGAGCGCAGCAGGAAGAGCTTCTGCAACGCATTGATCGTACGGGTGACCGAACCAGCACTGGCGAAAGGGCCATAATAGCGCCCCTGAATCTTCTGCGCACCGCGATGCTTCTGGATGCGCGGAAAGGCGTGATCCTCCCGCAGCAGAATGAACGGGAAGCTTTTGTCGTCGCGCAGCAGCACGTTGTACGGCGGTCGGAAGCGCTTGATGAACTGTGCTTCCAGCAGCAGCGCCTCGGCCTCGCTCTGCGTCGTCACGATGGTCATGGAGCGGGTCTGCGCGACCATGCGCTGCAGGCGGGCGGGCAAACGCTCAACCTGCGTGTAATTGGTCACGCGATTGCGCAGCGCCCGCGCCTTGCCGACGTAAAGCACGTCGCCCCGCGCATCCTGCATCCGATAGACGCCGGGCCGGGTTGGCAGTGTCGCGACTGTCGCGCGGATCGCCGCCACGCCCGCCTCTATATCCGGCGCGCCGGAGCCGCGCACTGTGTAGGCCGCGCGCTCCTCATTGAAGCGATCGGGCGCAGCAGGACCATTATTGCCGTGGGAAGACATGGCCGCGAGATAAGGCCTCGCCGCCGCAAAACAAAGCGGGATCAGCAGGCGGCGAGACTGGCTGCCCGACGCCGGTCATCCAGCACGGCAACACCGAGCATGACCAGGCCACCCAGAGCCAGCAACGCGCCGACCCAGCCGGTCGACTGCCAGCCATAGCCTGCCGCGATGGCAAGGCCGCCAAGCCACGGCCCCAGCGCATTGGCAAGATTGAAGGCGCTGTGATGCAAGGCGGCGGCTAGTGTTTGCGCGTCACCCGCCACGTCCATGAGGCGGGTCTGGAGAACGGCGCCCAGTCCGCCGCCGCATCCCACGAGGAAGATGGCCAGCGACAAGGTGACGATCTGGCCCGCCCCGAGCCAGTAGAACAGCAGCGCGGCGGCACTCCAGACAAGCAGGCCAGCCGCAGTAGGAATGAGTGCACGATCCGCTGCCCAGGCGGCGCCGAGATTGCCGATCGTAAGCCCCACCCCGAAGATAGCCAGCACGAGCGGAACCAGCGTGGCGGAGACATGAGTCACTTCCAGCATGGTCGAGGCGACATAAGTGTAGACCGCGAACATGCCGCCAAAGCCAATTGCACCGACACTGAGCGTGAGCCACACCTGCCTACGCTTCAACGCGCCGAGCTCTCGGAGCGGCCCCGCCCCCTCCGCCGGCCTGTCGAGCGGCGCGAACCGCCAGACGAGCAACGCCGTGGTGGCGGCAAGCACCGCGACGACGCCGAACGCCCAGCGCCAGCCCACCGCATAGCCCAGCCAGTTGGCAAGCGGCACGCCGATGATCGTGGCGATCGTCAGCCCAGTCAGCACGCGGGCCACTGCCTGCGCGCGCTTGTCCGGCGGAACCAGCGAAGCGGCGACGAGCGACGCGACGCCGAAATAGGCGCCGTGCGGCAGGCCGCTCAAGAACCGGAAGAACAGCATCCAGTGATAAGTGGGCGCGAGCGCGCTTAGGCCATTGGCAAGGGCAAACACCGCCATCAGACCGATGAGCAGGTGCTTCCGAGGGAACTTCGCGCCCATCACCGCGAGAAGCGGCGCACCGACAACGACACCGAGCGCATAGGCGCTGATGACATGACCGGCCGTCGGGGCGTCGATACCCAGCCCGATCGAGAAATAGGGCAAGAGGCTCATCACCGCGAATTCTGCCGTGCCGATGGCGAAGCCGCCCATGGCGAGGGCAAACATCACCCAGCCGGGATGAATGGGAGAGCGTGAGGATTTATGCTGCATCGCAGCACACATAATATCTAACCCTAAGCAGTACCAGTGCAGGATGAGCGAGCGACTGCGAAGAGACTACGTCCCGCACATAAGAAAAAACCGGCCGGATCGCTCCAGCCGGCTCTTGCCGTCCACAATGTGGAAGACTCAGTGCGCGGTGCCCACCTTGGCGATCACCGCGTCGACAAGGCTCTGGTCGGCCTTGGCATCATGATGCTGAGTAATGAGCGCGGCAGCAGCAGCCGTCGCGGCAGAGGCAGCACGTGCCCGCACATCGGCAACAGCAGCGCGCTCGGCCGCAGCGATCTTCTCCTCGGCCATCTTCTTACGGCGGGCGACCAGCGCGGTCGCCTCCGCTCCGGCATCGACGAGAAGCTGCTTGGCTTCTTCCTCAGCGCTTGCACGCATCGCGGCAGCGTCTTTCTCGGCAGATTCGATCTTTGCCTGATATTCGGCCTTGAGCGCTTCCGCCTCGGCGCGAAGCCGCGAGGCCTCGTCAAGCTGTTCGCGGATCTGGGTAATCTTGCTGTCCAGCCCCTTGCCGATGAGCGCGGGCACTTTTTTGATCAGCAGAATGAGAATGAAAACTGCCATGGCCAGGCTGACGAACTGGCCGGGGCCGATCCCCATGAATGCCAGTTCCCCATGCGTTTCTGCGCCATGTGCTACAAGCGCTTGCGTATGATCGGCATTGGCAAGGTTCTGCGCCACTTCGGCAGAACCGGGGCTCAGATGTTCGCTATTAGCCATTGATCGCTGCCTTCACTGCCTGAAGCGCCGCCGCTGGGGTGACACTGGTGCCCGCCACGCGAAGCACCATCTCGGACGCGGCGTCCGCCGCGACAGCCTCGATCTCACCCATTGCCTTACTGCGAGCGGTCGAAATTTCAGCCTCCGCACTGGCAATCTGAGTTGCGATCGCCGAATCCGCTTTCGCCAGCGCATCTTCACGCTGCCTGGCGGCCTTCGCCTTGGCCTCGGCCATAAGCGACTGCGCAGTGCTCCGCGCCTCATTCTCTCTGGCGCGCCACTGTTCTTCCAGCGCATCGGCGCCTTCGAAGGTGGCCTTAGCCGCCGCGAGATCACCCGCGATCTTCTGATCACGCATGCCCATGGTCGACTGGACCTTTGGCACCATGCCAAGGCCGATGACGAAGAAGACGAAGCCGAACGTCACCAGCATCCAGAAGATCTGAGACGACCAGACTTCGGCAAGTTGCGCGATTTGAGGCATGGAGCTTCCGTTTACTCGATCGTCCGGACCGAGCCCGCCGGGACTGACGCCAGGGTCAGCCTTTCGGCAGGCTCAGGCCGAACGATGTGTCGCTATTAGGCGACGAAAATCAGGATCATCGACACGACGAACGCGAGCAGACCGAGAAGCTCGGCGGCCGCGAAGCCGATGAAGAGACGGCCCTGCTGACCGTCAGCCGCACCCGGATTGCGCAGCGCGCTCTCAAGGAACGAGCCGAAGACATTACCCACGCCCAGCGCGGCCATGCCAGCGCCGATTGCAGCGAGACCGGCACCGATGAGCTTTGCAGCTTCTGCGTCCATGATGATAACTCCTTTTCTAAACTCTATGATAATGTTGGATAAGACAGTTAGTGCAGATTGACGGCGTCGTTGATGTAAAGCGACGTTAAAAGCGCGAACACGTAAGCTTGGATAACCGCGACCAGCAGCTCAAGACCGCTGATACCGATCATGAGCAGGAAGCTCGGCAGGCCAATCAGCGCGCCCCAGCCGGGACCGGCATTGGCGCTGTTGATGATGAAGCTGGAGAGCACCTCAAGCAGGATGTGGCCCGCCATCATCGCCACGAACAGTCGCAGGCCAAGGCTGAAGGGGCGCACCATGAAGGACACCAGCTCGATCAGCGGAATGAGCGGAAGCAGCCAAGCAGGGGTGCCATGCGGCACGAACAGCGAGAAGAAATGGAGGCCATGCTTCCAGAAACCGACGACCAGCACGATCGAGAAGGACAGGATGGCCAGCACGCCCGTCGCGGTGAAATGGCTGGTGAAGGTGAAGGCGTGACTGCCGACGAGACCAAGCGGGAGAAGCCCCAGCAGGTTGGCCACCAGAATGAACATGAAGAGCGAGAACACGTAAGGCACGTAAGTCTTGCCCGCCGGGCCGACGTTCGCGGTCAGCAGATTGTCGATGAAGCCGGTCATCGTCTCAACGGCCATCTGCCAGCGGCCGGGCACGAGTTGACGCTTCATGCCAAGCGCGACGAAGGCCCACAGGACAACAGCCGTGAGGACCATCCACAGCGCACTGTTGGTAAAGGCGATATTGTAACCGCCCAGCGACCAGTGACCGGTGCCGAACAGCGGCTCGATCGTGAACTGGTGCATCGGGTCGATCTTGCCGGATTCTGCCACGCTTGCTCAGCCCTTTACGTTCATTTGCGTTCCCGACGAAAGCGCCCTCACTTGTCGGGGCGCTTGCTCGAGAGCCTGATAATGTTCCTGAATGCCACCACTATTCCTAGGAAGAGCAGCACCAGCAGGAGCCAAGGGGACGTGCCCAGCAACCGGTCGAGGACCCAGCCGATCAGCGCGCCGCCAGCAATACCCCCGATAAGCTCCCCCAGAACGCGATTGCCGAGACGGTAATTCTCATCCGCCGCGCCGACCTGCGTAGTCCCGGTTCGCTCCGCCTCGGCCTGCTGGGCACGGGCGAGCCGGTCCTGCAGCGACGCGATACGCGCGTCCTCGCCGATGGGGTCCTGCCCGGGTTGAGTGTCTGGCGTCATGGTCCGGCCTCTCCATGCCCGAAAATCTGAGCATTTGTTTCTGACCGACCCTTGGAACGCCTTTGCCGCCCCCGTCAAGGCGCGGCCCGTGTAGAAAGGGGATGGCGGGAAGTCAACCGCGCCCGAAAGACACGCGCGACAGGCGGAAAACCGCCCGTCCTCACGCCGGAGAACCGCCGAATCGCCTGCAGGCGACCGACCGATCGGCTCGCCTCAGCCCGCTGTGGCGCAGTAAGCCGGCAGGGCAATGGGACCGGAACCCTTCACTTGCCAGGGGCCATCGCCGACACGATAGGCCTGCCCCTGCTTCACGCGGCCAGCCAGCGTCTGACAGCCCGTCGCCGCCGCGACATCCGCGACAGTGACGCCGCGCTTAGCGGCAAGATCCGTATATGCTGCGCGGCGTTTGATGTTGATGGCATCGACCGCGCCCCGGATATCGCCCGAAACGCTGCCTTTGATGCCCAGATAGCCATCCGACTGCTCACCGACCGTGCCGGCGGCCATGGCGGCGCTGACCGCCGCATCCTGCGCCAAAGCAGGCGTTGACCGAAGCGCCATACCACCGGCGAGAGCAACGCCGGCAAGGGCGAGAGCGGAGAAGAGAAGTGTCTTGCGTGTCATTGCGGGAAAAGCTCCGGATTGTTCTGGATGAGATCCTTTGCGTCCTGCTGGAGACGCACGACCACTTCCTGCTGGATCTTGACGTTCAGGTTAATCTCTATCGGCTTGTCCGGTGCTTGCACCTGAATGCAACCCGACACCCCCACAAGCACGCTCATGACCAAGGCCGCCCTGCTGCCGATAATCGCCAATCGTCTCATTCCTGTCCCTTTGTTACGCCCTTGTCGCTTGCCGGGGGCTGAACGGCAAGCCCCGGTATTGGCTCCGGTGTCTGCGCCGAAGTCTGCCCGGCCGCTCCCCCCGCGTTCAGCACCGTCTGATATTGCGCGCCCATTTCCTCGCGGATCAGCTCGCCCGGATCGATGAAGGAGCGTGCTGTGCTGATGAGGCCGCGAAACGGCGCCTCGACCCGGACGTTGAAAATAAACGGCAGACCGAGGAACGGCCGGGTGAAGGCCGATCGCGCCGCAGCCGGGGTTCCCTGATTGATTCCGTTGACCGCGACCCGCGTAACGAATTCACCGTCCAGCGCGCCATCCATCAGCACGGTGAGGCACTTGTAGCGCAGATTCTTGAGCGCCTCGAAGGCCATAGTGCCGAACGTGCCAAGCTGCTCATTGGAGACCTGCCCCACATAAGAGAGCGTACCCGAGATCTTTGTGGGATCGCACGGGACGGTAAGACGCGAGGCATCCTCGACCACCAGCGGCGGCAGGCCCGGCTGGCGCGCGACCAATATACCGCCTTCGATACGCCCTCCGCGCTCATCGAAGACCATAGGCAGCAACCCGTCATAAGTGCCGGTGGCGGAGATGTCCTTGAGCTCAAGCGTGTTGATGAAGGCGCCTGCATCCAGCCCGGTGACGCGGAAGGCGAGATTGCGGGCCTTGCGCGAATCGAGATTCAGCGTGGCAGGCAGCAGATCGAGCTCGCCCCCGGCAAACGGCCAGCGCCCGCCCTCGATCCGCGCCTGCTCGGAGGAGAGAAGTGCGTAGCGGATGACGCCGTCCCGCACCTCGATGCCAGGATTGACGCTGGCGATACGGATCTCCTGATTCGGCTCGGTTCGCATGCCGAGCAGATCCGCGAACCGGATCGTCCCGGAAAAACCGCTGACCGGGCCAAAGGCAGCGGCGAACGCGGCATCCTGCGTGGAGAACTGGCCCGTGCTGGTGACGCCGGCCGAGGTCCAATCGACGCGGCCATTGCCCGTCACCAGCGCCTCTACATTTGCGACGATGCCGAGCGCCAGAGGGGTCAGTTCGGCGGGCTGGAGCGCGGAACCGAAGGCCAGGCGGCCAACGTCAAAGGTCGCGAAGCCCGATCCATTGCCGAGATCGTGAGCAATCTTGACCGTGGCGACGGAGCGATCCCGCGAGGGATGACGGAGTGTCCCCTCCGCCCCGATCCGGCCATCGACAAGCACCAGCCGCGCATCCGGCACGCTCAGGGGGAAGAAGCGGCGCTCCGGCGCAGTGTCGGAAACCGTCATTGCCCCGTCCAGCGCGAGGCGCGCATCGGCGAACGTCCAGCGCCCGTCTATGCCGGTCATATCCAGCGGGACGGCGCCGATGCGGGCATGTGCGCCGGAGAGAACACCGGCAAATCCCTGACCCTGAGCGCCACCTTCGAGCCGAGCGGCGTCGAGCATCGTGGGGGTGGCAGGATCACCGAGCCGGACGGCCAGATCGCTGAGCGCAAAGTGCAACCCTTGCAGATCAAGCCGGGCAGACGTGGCGCGCAGCGATAGCGGACTGTCACCCGTCCGTCCGGCCAGAGCGAGTGGAGCCAGCACAAAACCGCCGCGCATTCCACTGGACCCTGTAGCGACGAGCGGCTGGCCACCGGGCGCGCACAAGCGCAGCGTCGCAGGATCGAAGCGCGCAGAAGACAGGGTTAGGCTCGTCCAGCGCAACGTCGTGCATCGATCCGTCAGCGAGAAACGGCCACCGGGTAGGAACCGCAGGTCGACCGGAGCACTGAGCCCCCTGACGCCACCGCCAGGCAGCGGCCCATCGAGCGTGACCTGCGTGCGCAGGCTGCCCGATCCGTCCGGACGGAGACGGAAAGGCGTTTCGGCAAGAGCCAGGCGCGCACCGCCGGCTTCATAAGGCCGCATGGAGAGCGTACCGCTCGCCTCTCCTTCCGGCGTGCGGCTTACCACCAGCGTAAGATCGGGCAACCCGCCACCGCCGGTTCGAATCCCACCCTCTCCCTGCCAGCGTCCACGCGCCTGATCCACCACGAGGCGCGCAGGTCTAGTCAGATCGAGGCGAGCGCCACTTTCGGCCACGAACCGGCCTTTGGTCAGGCCGATTTCTCCGCCCAGCCCCGTCCAGCGCACTTCTCCGGTCATCGTCAAACGATTGGCCCGGCCGGCCTGCACGATCGCTCGCTCAAGCTGGCGGGCAAGCGGCGCCAGCGGCGTGGCGGCCATACTGCGCGACAGGCCATCGATCGGCGCACGGCTCGCCGCCGCCAGATCGCTGACCGTAAGCGCGCCCGAAACCGAAGTGGCGCTGTCATGCGGGTCGGCGCGCATCGCGAAGCGACCGCCAAGTCGGGATACGCCGCCGCTGACCTGCGAGGTGCGGAACGAGTCGAGCGCAAGGGCATAGCTGCCCGCCAACGTGTCAAAAGGTCCGTCAAAAGTCACGAGGGCGCTCGGCCGAGACACCAGCTTGCCGGCGCCCTTCATGGCGCTCGCACTCGCGGTTATCGCGCCGCTCGCCCCATCGAAGGTTTTGGCCAAGCGAATATCCAACCCGAGGTCGGGACCAGCCACCGCGATGCCCCTCGCCCCACAATCCAGCGCGGGCGCGCGCAGCGGGCCTTTAAAAGAGAGACGGCCGCTCGAGGTCGATACCGTGAGGTCGCCCACGGGCCGCGCAAGGGCACAGCCGGCCATGTCCAGCCGAGGCGAGGCCAGAGCGGCGCGACCCCGAAAGCCGCCATAAAGCTCACCTG
>PJTZ01000323.1_pt1 | contig 12830 bp, 12 predicted proteins | sample 1512131 | NCBI WGS metagenome assembly PJTZ01 (sample SAMN08177679, study PRJNA422409) | Soil metagenome, whole genome shotgun sequencing project. | reverse complement strand
CTTCCGTTGAAGTGAATCTTGCTTTTGCTGTTCGCGTATTTGGAGAAGATCATGCGCTTTGGAAGATATTTCTTTCGCTGTATCTGCAAGAGAAACAGCGGTATCCTGCCCCAAAGAGAACTCTATATTACAGATATATACCGTAATGAATAAAAATAATAACCGAATAGAAGACATATTTTATTTGATACTATTCCTATAAATATAGAAAATTGTTAAGTAATTACCATCCCCCGTAATATTTTAGGATAGTATATACCTAGTGTAATGGCCCGCGCGACGACATAAATAATAAAACTAATCCACAATCCTACGTTGCCATAGGGGGGTGTTAACAGTAATGCCGAGCCGATGAAAATAAATAAAGCCATCAGCGTCGCGTTTCGCATTTCCACACTTTTTGTTACCCCGATGAAAATACCATCTAATTGGAAGGCGGCGGAAGATAATGCAATGTAGATGGCAGCATACAAACTGTGGGCAGAAGCTATAGCTTGAACTTGCATATCTTTAGTGAGCAGCGAAATGAGTAAATCGCTCAGCATGTATACGCTGCATGCGAGGATAAGTGCAGTAATGCCTGCCAAAACACTGGAATGCCGTACCTGCTCTATAAAATAGGCTTTATCCTTTGCTCCGTAAGCTTTGCCCGTTAACATTTCGGCAACATGGGCGTAGCCATCCAAGAAGAAGGCAGAAAGCGATACAAATTGCAACAGGACATGATTGGCTGCTAAAACTTGATCACCGAAATCTGCTCCCTGATTGGCAAACCAAGCAAAGCCACTAAGGAGAGCCAAGGTGCGAATCATGATATCGCCATTGACTTTAAATAATGCAATAAGTTTTTCTTTATTAAAAATACGAGACTGCAACTGCTGCAAGCGAAGGGATAGAGCCTGTAGCTGCATCTTTTTGATGAGTAGGTAAGCAGCAAAAAACAATGTAGACCATTCGGCTATAACCGTACCGAACGCGATGCCGCGAACGCCAAGGTCGTATCCTACGACAAAAAGTACATTGAGCAGGATATTGAGTCCGTTAAGAAATAATTGTACGAACAGGAGGTGCTTTGTCCAGCCCATTCCGATAAGTGTACCTAATAACGTGAAGGTAATTAATGTAGCCGGAGCTCCCCAAATACGGATATAGAAGTAGTCTCTTACAAGGATTTTAATTTCATCGCTTGCTTTCAATAAACTGATGGACGTTTCGCCAATCAATCGTTGGAGTATAATAAGAAGTATACCGATTCCTGCTCCTGTTAATACAGCACGAAACAATAAAGCATGCGTTTCGTCTACATCGTTGGCGCCAGCAGCTTGTGATACAAAACCAGTTGTACCCATCCGGAGAAAGCCAAACCCCCAATACACAAAATTAAAAATTAATGATGCCAAAGCTATGGCACCCAAGTCGACGGCGGCTCCGGTTTGCCCTATGGCAGCGGTATCCGCCAAACCCAACAAGGGAACGGAAGCGTTTGCCAGAATAACCGGAAACGCAAGTTTGATGATCCGGATGTAGTTCTTATGAAACATGACCGGCCAAACTTACATAATTCCTATATCTTTCTTTAATTAGATTCGTCTCTGGTATTGAATTCGTTAAATATCGTTGTAAATTCGGCTTTTTGTCTGTCGTCAATATCGGGGTCAAAAGATACAGTAACTTCATAATCATTTAGCACACGTCCCTCGGGAAGAGTGGCGGCTATATGATCCATGTGGTCTTCAATCGCTTCCCTGATATCACTTTTGTCTGTTACCGATTCCTCTGCTATAGCGATTTCTGTGCTGTTTTCTGTTTGATCATTCAATGCCCATTTTAGCTGTTTAAATTGCGTTTGATAAAACGACGTCGCATTAATATTTAGTGTACTTTTCATCTATTTTACATTTCGGTTTCTTATTTAGAGAACAAAAAATAACAGAAATAGTTTATTCCCGTATGGCTTTCACCCAGGATTTAAAATAAATTTTCCTACGTATGACTTATACGTTTATCAACCAGTAAATAGATCAGACAGGCGATTGATGCACTAACACACATAACGGTGACCATGGGCACCATCGTGCCATTATGGAAATAACTGACAGAAGCGGAAGTCAATGCCCCTAAGGCCATTTGGATACAACCTAAAAGTGCAGAAGCAATTCCGGCAAGTCTTCCAAAAGGTGCCAAAGCCAAAGCGGAGGTGTTTGGGAAGATAAAGCCTTGACTACATAAGAAAAGGCAAATAAGAACCAGTAGTATATAGAGATTCATGCCACCCAATAGGGTGATAGTGACAAGCAGTATTCCGGCAGATGCTTGTAATAGGCTGGCCTTTTTTGAAATCCCTTCGCTATTCCATTTATTGAGCAAAATGCGGTTAAGCTGGGTAGCCATAATCAACGAGGAAGCGACTAATGCAAATGCCGCTCCATATTGGGCTTCGGACAAACCAAATAAACGCTGTAGAACAAAAGGTGAACCAGATAGGTAGGCATATAGTCCACTCGACGCAAAGCCACCGACAGCAGCGTATAGAAGAAATGTCGGATTCCGAAAAACATGCCAAAAATCCGTTATAATATACTTGGGGCGTAGGGACATTTTCTTATTGCCTTGATATGTCTCCGGTAAGATGAAAATGACACTTAACAAGATTAAAAGGGCAAGTATGGCTAGTATAACAAAAATGATGTGCCAATCAAAGTTGGTCAATACAAAAGCTCCCACGCTTGGCGCCACAATAGGAGAAATACCGATCACCAACATCAGCATGCTAAATACCTTAGCGGCTTCCCGCGGTTCAAAAATATCCCTTACCATGGCGCGGCTGGCGACCATGCCCGAACAGCTGCCCAAGGCTTGTAGAAATCGTAAGAAAATAAGCTGGTTAGGTTCCTTCGTATACGCACATAATACAGACGCCACGATATAAATTACCAGACCGATTAGAAGTGGGCTTTTCCGCCCAAATTTGTCTAGCAGTGGGCCATAAATAAGTTGACCGAAAGCAATTCCGATAAAGAAGGAGGTCAGCGAAAGTTGTATATGTTCAATAGTTGTTTCGAAATTTAAGGCGATGGTTTCGAAAGCGGGGAGATACATGTCTATCGAAAATGGACCGATAGCTGATAGTAGACCTAATGTTAATAATATCGCAAAACGCTTTTTTCGGGAAACGGCATTAATGTTCATGTGTGGAATGTGTCTTTGTCGTGGGATAATGTCGGCACAAAATTAAGATATTATATCTGATAAGATACCTGCTATTTTATGAAAATTTGGTAACTTATTTAAAATATAGTTCATTTGTATTTCATGACAGAATTACCAAAAGAGTACACATTAGCCAATACAAACATAGAATGTCTTTCGGTGTTTGAGTTGCTTAAACATACCGCAAGTGGAGATTTTATCGAGAAGCGTGATTTTCAGGATATTTCTGTTATTTCATTAGTATTGAATGCAGGTGTATTCACGAAAAGAAAGGTGGTGGGGTTTCCGAATGTAGCGGTCAGTCAGGTGGGGCATGCCATTCTATCTTCTTGTTCTTGTGGACAAGCTTTTTCTACATTGTGTCCACATCAGGCTGAAATCATCTATGCTATTCTGGAACGAAAGGATTACCGTATTTTCTTTGACAAGGTGCTTAGAAACAACGTGTTTTTGACGCATGCAAGGCATTACGGTTTGGAAAATGAGCCGCATTTAGATACCTATTTCCAGTTGAGCCATCAAGAAGGAAAACTTCGCATTGAAACCAAGATAAAAGAGTTACTCCCTATAGATGAACAGCTTTTCAGAAAAAATCTGATACCCCAAAAACAATCCATTTTAAAGGATTTTAATGCAAAGGACATCTGTAAAAAACAGCTATTGGTGATCGGTAGACATCGCTATTACCAACAATTGAATTTCCTGCTGATGGAAACCGATGTTACACAATCCGGCAAAATCAAAAATCCGATAGCGAATATAGATCCGATAAAGCTTGTTTGGAAAGCAGATGACCCACTGGAAATTAAATTCTATACCGCCCTTACGACTTTTCAACATGCATATAGTGAAGACCACACGGAAGCGGAACGGGAAGCATTAAAACTGATCGTTAAAAATCCATTAGACTTGGAGGTTTACTATCACGATCGAGATATTTCAGAAACGGTTACAGCAAAGTCATTATTGCCTGTTGAGTTAGCGGTGCTAAAAGCTGAAATACGGTTGCGGGTATTTAAAAAAGAACCATTTTACGAGGTTACGGGAGAGTTACAATTTAGCGATACGTCGCTTCCATTTAAGAATACTGTTATTCGGCATGATTATTTCGTTTACCATCAACAGGTTTTCTATTTCGTGGACCATCCAGATATGCTGCGTGTGATTAGATTTTTTAAATCAAATAACGGGATTTTGCTGGTTCACGCTTCGAAATATAACGAATTCTTTCAAACGGTACTTGCACCATTAGAGGAGTTGCTACATATTGATTATAGCTATGTACGCGTTGCGACACCGGTACAATTGGCGGAAAAAAGCTTCGAAACCGAGCCTATCATATACTTGCAACAAGAAGGAAACTACGTGTCAATTACGCCAGTAATGAAATACGGTGCTATCGAGATTCCGGTGTATTCCCAGAAACAACTGTTAGATACGGACCAGAATGGAAACGAATATAAAATTGAACGGGATAAAGAAGCGGAAGAACGTCTTACGTCACTTGTAATGCAACAACACCCCGATTTTCGGGAACAAATGCAAGGACATGAATATTTCTATTTGCACAAAGATCAGTTTTTGGATGAAGATTGGTTTCTGGAAGCCTTTGAGGTATGGCGGGCAAAAGGAATTACCATATTGGGTTTCCATGAGCTTAAAAGTAATAGGCTAAATTCACACCGGGCGAAGATAATTATCGAGGTGACCAGTGGTGTAGATTGGTTTAACGCCAAATTGAAAGTGCGTTTCGGGAAAAATAATGCCAGCTTAAAACAGGTGTATCGTGCCATTCGGAACAAAAGCAAATTTGTGCAGTTGGATGACGGCACACAAGGGATTTTGCCGGACGAGTGGATAGCCAAAATTTCCCGTTATTTTCAAATAGGAGAAATCGACAAGGAGTTGCTGAAAATCCCAAAAATCAACTTTTCCGAGGTAACGAAGCTATTTGAAAACGACGTTTTGAGCGAGGAAGTGCAAACCGAAATCCTAACTTATCAAGAGCAATTCGCAGAACATAAAAGCTTTTCAGCGGTTTCGGTACCCACTACGTTACAGGCGCAATTGCGGGATTATCAACGGGAGGGATTGAAATGGCTAAATTTTTTGGATAACTTCAATTTTGGCGGATGCCTTGCCGATGATATGGGGTTAGGGAAAACCTTGCAAATTATTGCCTTTATCTTAGCGCAACGGGAAAAATATGGACATACAACGAATCTGGTCATTGTGCCGACATCTTTGTTATTCAACTGGCAGGAAGAATTATCTAAATTTGCACCGTCTATAAGGACATTATTGCACTACGGAGCGGAAAGGGATAAAAGTGTCGAGGAGATGAACCAATACGAAGTGGTATTGACCAGTTACGGGATGCTGCTGTCGGATATCCGTTTTTTGAAAACGTTTCGTTTTAATTATATCTTTCTGGATGAATCGCAAGCTATCAAGAATCCAAGTTCTGAACGATACAAAGCTGCTCGATTGTTGCAATCGCGGAATAAAATCGTATTGACAGGAACACCTATGGAGAATAACACGTTTGACCTCTATGGGCAGCTTTCGTTTGCTTGTCCGGGATTGCTAGGAAGTAAGCAATATTTTAGAGATACATATGCTATCCCGATTGATAAGTTTGAATACAATAAGCGCGCAATAGAGCTTCAAGAGAAGATTAAACCATTTATTCTACGCCGAACGAAAAAGCAAGTTGCGACAGAATTGCCCGAAAAAACAGAGATGATCATTTATTGTGAAATGAATGCGGAGCAACGTCGGGTTTATGATGTCTACGAACGGGAATTACGGGAATTTATCTCGGCGACTGATGAGCGTGAAGTCCGTAAAAACAGCATGCACGTATTGACAGGGTTAACCAAGCTCCGCCAGATTTGCAACTCGCCGGTGTTGCTAAAAGAAGGTCATTCGGGCGATAACGCCGTTAAAATAGACGTGTTGACCGAGCAAATTGAAAACCAATTTAGAGAGCATAAAATCCTGGTTTTTTCGCAGTTTGTGGAGATGCTCGACTTGATTAAGGTGCAACTTGAACGAAAAGATATTCCGTTTGTCTACTTGACCGGGCAAACAAAAGATAGGGGTACGCAAGTACAAAATTTCCAAACAGACGAAAATATACGGGTATTCCTAATCAGCCTGAAAGCGGGTGGGGTAGGGCTCAACCTTACAGAAGCTGATTATGTCTATATCGTTGATCCCTGGTGGAATCCGGCTGTGGAGAATCAAGCAATAGACCGTAGCTACCGTATCGGACAGCGGAAAAATGTGGTGGCCGTTCGGCTCATCTGTTCGGACACGGTCGAGGAAAAAATTATAAACCTGCAAAAGAAAAAGAACAAGTTAGCCGAAGAGCTAATTAAGACCGATAAATCTTTTGTTAACGGGTTATCAAAGCATGAATTGTTGGAGTTGTTCTAAAAAAGTACTATCTTAGCATCGCACTTTAGGGGTGTCTGCGTGATAGCAGACTGAGATTTTACCCTTTGAACCTGATCCGGATCATACTGGCGTAGGGAAAAGTAAGATGTCTTCATCGATGCGTTCTGCATTGCCGTAGCCATTCCTAAAGTTTTATTTATAGAATAAAATGTCAACAGGAATGGAACTTACAATCAATCATCAGCAAAAGTTTTTCAAAGAAGCCGCGGTTTCGCTCGCGGAATTAATGCAATGGGAAGCCCCCGGAAAATCCAAAGGTATTGCCGTAGCCGTTAATAACCAAGTTGTGCCCAAAACGCAATGGGCTTCTACTGTATTGCAAGACAGTGATTCTATTCTCATCATTACCGCTACGCAAGGGGGTTAATTTATCAACTATCAATCAGCATATTATGATTAAGCAAACCATCACACACAAGCCATTTCCGAACTCCAAAAAGGTTTACGTCGAAGGAAAACTCTTCCCGATTAAGGTCGCTATGCGCGAGATTGCGCAACACCCAACGAGATTGAGTACAGGAGAATTAGAACTTAATCCACCGATAACCGTGTATGATACTTCGGGGCCCTATACAGATGAACATGCGGATATTGATGTTCGCAAAGGTCTTGCCAGGATTCGCGAACAGTGGATACTGGATAGGGGAGATGTGCAGGTGCTGGACAGTATCAGTTCCGAATATGGAAAAGCACGGTTGGCTGATCAAAGCCTAGATGAGCTTCGTTTTGAATATAGCCATCAACCGAAAGTTGCCAAGGAGGGAGGTAATGTAACGCAGCTGCACTATGCCAGAAAAGGAATGATTACGCCCGAAATGGAATATATCGCCATTCGCGAAAACCAGCGTATAGCGCAATTGGAAGCAGCCAGTACAGCGATGCGGCAGCAACATGCCGGTCACAGTTTTGGGGCACGCACACCCAAACAAAAAATTACACCGGAATTTGTGCGTGACGAAATTGCAGCAGGAAGAGCTATTATCCCCAACAATATCAACCATCCCGAAAGCGAACCGATGATTATTGGCCGTAATTTTCTCGTGAAGATAAATGCCAATATCGGAAACAGTGCGGTTTCATCCAGCATCGAGGAAGAGGTGGAAAAAGCCGTATGGGCCTGTCGTTGGGGAGCGGACACCATTATGGACTTATCCACCGGAAAGAATATCCACGAAACCAGAGAGTGGATTATCCGTAATTCACCGGTACCGATCGGAACAGTACCGATTTATCAAGCGTTGGAGAAAGTAAAAGGCATTGCCGAAGATTTAACGTGGGAAATCTTTAGAGATACCTTGATAGAGCAGGCGGAACAGGGCGTGTCGTATTTTACCATTCATGCCGGTGTACTTTTGCGATATATCCATTTGACGGCTGAACGGGTGACGGGTATTGTTTCCCGCGGCGGCTCTATCATGGCAAAATGGTGTCTGTTCCATCACAAAGAGAATTTTTTATATACCCATTTCGAAGAAATCTGTGAAATCATGAAGCGCTATGATGTCGCCTTTTCGCTGGGTGATGGATTGCGTCCAGGCTCCATTGCGGACGCCAACGATGCCGCCCAGTTTGCCGAACTGAAAACCTTGGGAGAGTTGACCAAAATTGCTTGGAAGCACGATGTGCAGGTGATGATCGAAGGACCTGGACATGTGCCTATGCACATGATTAAGGAGAATATGGATAAGCAACTAGCGGAGTGCGATGAAGCGCCTTTTTATACGTTAGGTCCACTAACGACGGATATCGCACCGGGATACGACCATATAACATCTGCCATCGGAGCCGCCATGATTGGCTGGTATGGTTGTGCGATGTTATGTTACGTGACTCCGAAGGAACATCTGGGGCTACCCAATAAAAAAGATGTGAAAGATGGCGTGATTACCTACAAACTGGCAGCCCATGCAGCTGATTTGGCGAAGGGACATCCGGGAGCTCAATATCGGGATAACGCACTGAGCAAAGCAAGGTTTGAGTTCCGCTGGGAAGACCAGTTCAACTTGTCACTCGATCCGGATACCGCGCGAGAATTCCACGATGAGACGCTACCGGCAGATGGCGCCAAGGTAGCGCATTTCTGTTCGATGTGTGGTCCCAAATTCTGTTCGATGAAAATCACACAAGAGATTAGGGATGTGGCCAGAGAGGGAATGGTAGAGAAATCGAAAGAATTTATAGAACAAGGCAAAGAAATCTATCTATGATCATACTGCTATCGCCGGAACAACCCGTAACGGATGAATCAGCGATTGTCAATACGCTTTTGGAACGCGGACTATCGCTGTTTCATATCCGGAAATATCAGCTTACCGATACGGAAATGCTGGCGTATGTGAACGATATAAATAGGGACTATAGGAAGCAATTGGTGCTACATTCGCATTTTCACTTGGCAAACGAACTCGGTATCGAGCGCTTGCATGTTCGGGAAGAAGACCGGAAGCAGCATAAACAGCGAGCATTCACGACTGGGTTTACCCTATCTACGTCGGTTCACGCCATCACAACCTTCAATACCTTGGATACTATATGGGACTATGCTTTTTTATCACCGGTTTTTCCCAGTATCTCTAAAAAAGGATACGGCATAACCCATACCGTTTTGGACGATTTGCGTCTGCGCTGCAATCCGCACGTGCGACTCGTCGGATTAGGCGGTATAGATGAACAGAACTATAGACAGGTTTTTACGGCAGGAGCAGATGCGATAGCCCTATTGGGCGCTATTTGGAACAGTCCGCAGCCGATACAGATATTTGACACGATACATAAAGACATCCAGAAGGAGCTTCATCATGATGCAAAGTAAACTACAATATATATCACAAGGAACGACGGCCAAAGAACAAACATATAATATCCTGCAAGCTTTGGATCACGGAGCGGATTGGATTCAGCTGCGCTGGAAGATGGCTACCGATGAAGAGCGCGTAAAGCTCGCCGAGCAGGTAAGACAACGATGTCAGGATTATCAAGCAACCTACATCATTAATGATAGCATTCCTATCGCAAAACAGGTAGATGCCGATGGTGTGCATTTGGGATTGGACGACGAGGGAATTGAAAAGGCACGGTATGTTTTGGGTAAGGGAAAGATTATCGGCGGTACAGCCAATACGATAGCAGATGTTACAAAAAGAATCGACGAGGGGTGCAACTATATCGGCTTAGGACCATATCGAACGACGAGCACCAAGGAGAAATTGAGCCCGATATTGGGAATTGAAGGTTATCGGAAGATCATTCTTTACTTAAAAGAACACGAGATCGATTTTCCACCCATTTATGCCATCGGAGGGATTGATCTAACCGATATCCAATCCTTGTTGGAAGAAGGAATTTATGGTGTCGCTATATCCAAGGCTATAACCGATACGCCTATACTTGTTTCTGATTTTAAAAAACTATTACGATGAATACATTAACTATAGCAGATAAAACGTTTAACTCCAGGCTTTTTTTAGGAACAGGGAAGTTTGGTAGATTAGAAGAGATGACAGAAGCCGTCCGTAGTTCCGGATCGGAATTGGTAACCATGGCCTTGAAGCGTGTGGACTTACAGTCGGATTCGGATGATTTGCTACAGGCGTTACAAATTCCCGACGTCAATCTATTGCCGAATACTTCCGGTGCGAGAAATGCCGAAGAGGCTGTTTTAGCGGCGCAACTGGCTCGAGAGGCGTTGGAGACCAACTGGGTGAAATTGGAAATCCATCCCGATCCAAGGTACCTGCTGCCTGATCCGATAGAGACGCTCAAGGCTACCGAATTATTGGCAAAAGAGGGTTTTGTCGTGATGCCTTATATTCATGCCGATCCTGTCTTGTGCAAAAGATTAGAAGATGCCGGTACGGCCGTGGTGATGCCGCTCGGTGCTCCGATTGGCAGTAACAAAGGTTTGTTGACCTTAGATTTTCTGGAAATCATTATGGAACAAAGCAACGTTCCCGTAGTCATCGATGCGGGAATCGGTGCGCCTTCGGATGCGGCGAAAGCCATGGAGATTGGAGCCGATGCAGTTCTGGTCAATACAGCCATCGCGGTTGCAAACGATCCGACGGCGATGGCGATAGCATTTAAAGAAGCGGTCATTGCCGGACGAAGAGCTTATGAGGCCGGTTTGGCTGCGTCGCATGCAGTTGCGGTGCCATCAAGCCCTTTGACGGATTTTTTGCTACATAAATAACGGAGAAAATGCAATCATTTGAAAATACATTTCATCAATATAGCTGGACTTTCGTTCACGATCGCATCTACAGTGTTCGTAAAGCAGATGTACAGCGCAGTCTGCACAAGACTAAAAAAACAATAGATGATTTTTTAGTGCTGTTGTCGCCCGCGGCGAGTTATTCGCTGGAAGAGATGGCTCAGTTGACGCAACAACTCACCCAAAAGAGATTTGGAAAAACCATACAACTGTATGCACCGCTGTACCTGAGCAATGAATGTCAGAATATCTGTACGTATTGTGGTTTTAGCATGGATAACCAAATTAAACGCAGAACCTTGAGCAGTATCGAGATTATGCAAGAGGCCGCTGCGCTGAAAGCCATGGGGGTAAATCACGTCCTCTTAGTCAGCGGCGAAGCCAATAAAACGGTGGGTATAGATTATTTTCTCAAGGCAATAAAGCTGTTACGCCCGCATTTTGCACATATCTCCATCGAAGTCCAACCGTTATCGCGAGAGGAGTATGAAGCCGTGCATCAAGCGGGCGTGCACGCCGTATTGGTGTATCAGGAAACCTACCATGAAGAGGTGTATAAGCGCTATCACCCAAAAGGGAAAAAATCAAACTTCGCGTTCCGCTTGGATACACCCGATAGGATAGGTCAGGCGGGATTGCACAAAATAGGTCTAGGCGTTTTGTTGGGCTTGGAAGATTGGCGGGTAGACAGTTTCTTCAACGCGCTGCATATCGATTATCTGCAAAAAACGTATTGGCAGACGAAATATTCCGTTTCCTTTCCACGTTTGCGGCCCGCTGAAGGTATTATAGAACCCAACTTTATCATGGAAGATCGGGATTTGCTGCAGCTGATCTGTGCTTATAGGATCTGGAACGCAGATTTGGAGATTTCTATTTCGACCCGGGAGAATGAAAAATTCCGAAACCATATCATTTCACTGGGTGCTACGACGATGAGTGCGGCATCGAAAACCAATCCTGGAGGATATGTAGTGGATCCGCAATCCTTGGAACAGTTCGAAACCAGCGACGAACGTAGCATGGACGAAGTGCGAAAGGTTATTTATCGGGCAGGATACGAACCCGTCATGAAAGATTGGGATACGTATTGGTAATTAGAAAAGAAAGATGCAGGCAAACGATGTATTTAAGCGCTATAGCAGACAGATATTTATCGAGGAGGTAGGTGTAGAAGGCCAGCGGAAGATTGGCAATGCCAAGGTTCTCGTCGTCGGCGCAGGCGGATTGGGCAGCCCGGTTATACAGTATTTAGCGGCCGCAGGCGTCGGTACGCTGGCGGTTGTTGACTTTGACGAAGTTGAAATACATAACCTCAACAGGCAGGTCATTCATCGCGAAAGTACGGTTGGAAAATCCAAGACGGAGAGCGCTGCTGGTTTTATAAGGGATTTTAATAGCCATATTACCTTCGTTCCGGTCTGTCAAAAAATAGACGCAGAAAATGTCCAGGATGTCATCCGTGATTATGATATCGTGGTAGATGGTTCCGATAATTTTACAACACGCTATATTGTTAATGATGCCTGTATAGCGCTGAATAAACCAATAGTTTACGGTAGCATTTTCGCTTTTGAAGGACAGGTAGCTGTTTTTAATTTTCAGGGGAGTAAAAATCTCCGGGATCTGTTTCCCGAGGCGCCCAATCCAGAAGATGTGCCTAATTGTGATCGGAATGGTGTATTGGGCCCGCTTCCCGGCATCGTTGGTACGATGATGGCCATGCAGGTACTTAAGATGATTACGGGCTTACCCATAGTGACCAATCAACTTACTATTGTCGATACCTTAAACTGGAATTTTATGACAATTACATTTTGATACTCCCGGATTATGACTTTTAGATGAGACATATTCCATTAATTTTGGCTGCATCAATGAAAAAGTTTTTAATTCGAAGTATGCAGATTCTACTTGTCCTCATTATACTGATCGTTATCGGTGGACT
>PJTZ01000321.1_pt1 | contig 12936 bp, 10 predicted proteins | sample 1512131 | NCBI WGS metagenome assembly PJTZ01 (sample SAMN08177679, study PRJNA422409) | Soil metagenome, whole genome shotgun sequencing project. | reverse complement strand
GACCGGCAAGTGCTCGTTCTCCTTCCCGAGATCGCACTCACTGAGCCGTTTCTCGCGCGCTTCTCCGCGCGGTTCGGCTGCGTGCCGGTCGCCTGGCATTCCGGGCTGCGCCAAACCGAGCGGCGGCGGGCCTGGCGGGCGATCAGCACGGGCGAGGCGAAAGTAGTGGTAGGTGCGCGCTCGGCGCTGTTCCTGCCCTATGCCAGGCTCGGCCTGATTGTGGTGGACGAGGCCCACGAGACCAGCTTCAAGCAGGAAGATGGCGTGCGCTATCACGCGCGCGACGTGGCGGTGATGCGCGCAATGTTCGAGGACATACCCGCGCTGCTGGCGTCCGCCACGCCTGCGATCGAAACGCGCCATCAGGTGGAGATCGGTCGCTACGAGGAGATCAGGCTGCCTGCCCGCTTCGGAGGCGCGGAGCTCCCGGAGATCATCGGCGTGGACCTGACGCACGATCCGCCAGACCGGGGGCGCTGGATCGCCCCGCCGCTCATGACCGCGCTCCGCGAGACGCTGCAGAAGGGCGAGCAGTCGCTGCTGTTCCTCAACCGGCGAGGCTATGCGCCGCTCACGCTGTGTCGCCACTGCGGCCACCGCTTCCAGTGCCCCAACTGCACGGCGTGGATGGTCGAGCATCGCCTCTCCCGCCGGCTCGCCTGTCATCATTGCGGCCACAGCGTGCCGACACCCGACGCCTGCCCGGCCTGCGAAGCGGACGACGCGCTCGTGGCTTGCGGCCCCGGCGTGGAACGCATCGCGGACGAAGTGAAAGCGCTGCTGCCGGACGCGCGCACCGCCATCGTCACATCCGACACGTTATGGTCTCCGACGCGGGCGGCGGAGTTCGTCGAAGCAATGAACGCTGGCGCGATCGACATCATCGTGGGCACACAACTCATTACCAAGGGCTATCATTTCCCCGAACTGACGACCGTGGGCGTGATCGACGCGGACCTCGGCCTTGATGGTGGAGACCTGCGCGCGGGGGAGCGGACCTTCCAGCAGATCATGCAGGTGGCGGGGCGGGCCGGGCGCGGCGAAAAACCGGGGCGAGTGTATATCCAGACCCGACTCCCCCAGGCGCCCGTCATCCAGTCGCTGCTCAGGGGCGACACGGAAGGCTTCTACCGGGCCGAGACCGACGCGCGGAAATCCGCACACGCGCCGCCCTTCGGCCGGTTTGCCGCGATCATCATCAGCGACACGGACGGCGCGGAAGCCAAGGCAACCGCAGACCGAATTGGCGCGCGCCAGCCGCGCATGGACGGCCTGCGCATTTACGGGCCAGCCGCCGCGCCGCTCGCGATGCTGCGCGGCCGGCACCGGCACCGGCTGCTCGTCCACGCACAGCGCACGCTCGATGTGCAGGCCGTGATCCGCAAATGGCTGGCAGGCATCGACTGGAAAGCAAGCACGCGCGTCACTGTCGATATCGATCCCTACAGCTTTGTGTGATGGACGAGGTCGAGACACCGTGCCGCCGTCTCTGCGCGCTGGACGCCGCAAGAATCTGCACGGGTTGCGGAAGAACAATCGACGAGATTGTGCGCTGGGGCCGGATGACACCGCAGGAACGCCGGGCAATCATGGCGCGATTGGCTGAGGGGCATGGCGACGATCCGGGCCACAAATAAAAAGCAGCCGCCTCGCCGGGAAAGAAGCGAGACGGCTGCACCCCTGCGACGGGGAAGCTAAAAATCAGCGCGTAGCGGGACGCCAGTTGATCCGCTGGCCCTTGCCCAGCTTACCGAAGTCCACGACCTGCTCGCGCGAAGCCGCGGGCTGGGGTGACGGCGCCTTCGCCGCCACGGCGCTGCTTGCAGATACAACCTGCGGCTGCCCGTTGCTGGCCTGACGGATCAGGAACTGCGCGCGGCGCAAACGCTTGGTGCGTGTGAGGAACGGGTTCTCCGCACTCGGCGCTTCCGCTACCATGTGCTCCAGTTCGCCCTCTTGCGGCGCGATAGGGCCGCTTCTACGCAAGGTCGAAGGCTCGATGCGCCCCTCGCGATTGGCTTGCACCATGGCCATCGCGGGCGTGGGGACGAATACATCCTGCGAAGAATGGATGACCGGTTCTGCCGCTGAAGCAGTGGGCGTCACGACCATCTTCTCAGACAGAGTCTCGTCATAGAGATCTTCATCCGGACGCGTGCGACGACGGGTCGCGACCAGGCCAGCGCCAAGGATCACGATGGCCGCACCGCCGCCCAGCATCCAGTAGACGGAGCTGTTGTCAGCCACTACCCGAGCCGGTGGCGTTGCGGCACCCGTGGCGATCGGCGCAGGGGTTGTAACCACCGGATCGACGTTGGCACCTTCCGCGGGCGTCGGCGCCTCGGCTATAGTCGCGGTGCGCGCAGTCGCGGCAGCCGCCTTCACTGAATCGGCAGAAGCGCGCGCGGTGGTCGCAGCACGTTGGGTCTGGGCGGCCGCAGTCCGGCTGGACACACGGGCCTCTTCACGCGCCTCGGTAGCGACACGCGCCGGCGCAGTCTCAGCCGGCGACTCGCTCACCACCGAAGGCGCGCTTTGCGTCACGGACGTGGGGAGGCTCGGCAACGGAATGGTCGCAGTCGCAGCAGAAGTCGCAGGCGCCGCACTTGGCGCGCTGGGCGTCATGGCCGGATTAATCGGCGCCTGAGTGGTCGGCTCTGCAGGTGGCGTAGTCGAAGCGGGCGCGACCGGCGCAGGACTGACATCCGGAAGGACCGGTGCCGCGACCTGAGCGATCGACGGAGTGGCGGAAAGCGCCATGACAGCGGCAATCGCGGTCAGCGCGGGGCGGCGAGGGGGGAGTGCGTATCTCATGCACAATCAACCCTCGCCCTCGTTCCTCAGTTGCGAGCGCGACTCGGAAAGCGCGACGAATCGTTATCCCCGCGCCGTCAAGCTGAAACATTGAGTAACTTTATTTCGCCGCGACTCGAAAGCCAGTTCCCGCAAGCGTCGCCATTGCTACCTTCGCCTCCTCCGCCAGACGCGCCATCGCTGTCGCCCAGGGCCCGTGGCCATGACTAATGCGTGCCGCACCAAGCTCGGCGAGACGCGCAATACCCGGCACACCCTCGCCCACCAGGATATTGACCGGAAGCGGCGAACGCTCACACAGCCGCCCGATCTGGGCCTCCTCATAGACGAAAGGTACGAACAGGCTGTTGGCACCGGCGTCTTTATAGGCCTTGCCGCGCTCCACTACCGTATCCACAAGAGCGGCGTCATGCGCTTCGCGCGGCGTCACGATGAAGAGGTCGGCCCGCGCATTGATCCAGAGGCCAGTCGATGCCGCCGCAGCGATCCGGGCGGCCGCCACATCCGTGGGGAAAAGCGCTCGGGTCTTCGGGTCCTTATCTTCGATGTTGATGCCCGCTGCCCCCAGCGCCTTCGCGCGCCCCACAGCTTCGGCAACGCCCTCAGGTGCATCGCCATAGCCCGCCTCCATATCTACGGTGACAGGCAGATCGGTGACGGCCACGATCTCCGCGAGATTGGCGAGCACGAGATCGAGCGGAAAATTCTCGCCATCCTTGTGGCCATGGGCGCCAGCCACGCCCCAGCTGCCGGTCGCTATCGCCTGAGCGCCGGCACCAGCTACCGCGATCGCGGAACCCGCATCCCAGATATTATAGAGCAGGAGCGGACGCCCCGGGACATGCAACGCGCCGAACGCTTCGATCTTGTCAGTCATTTCCGGTTCTCTCTCTTTAGGAGCTCTTCCTTGCGGTCCAGCCCATAGGCATAGCCACCCAGGCTTCCGTCCGAGCGAATGACGCGGTGGCACGGGATAAGCACCGCGACATTATTGGCCCCATTGGCGGACCCCGCCGCCCGCACCGCGCCGGGCCGGCCCACCGCCGCTGCAATCTGCGCGTAGCTGCGGGTCTCGCCCGCCGGAATTTTCCGCAGCTCTCGCCACACTGCTTCCTGAAACGCCGTGCCTGCGACGTCGAGCGGCAAGTCCGGCATGGTCGCGGGATTATCGACCGCAGCGACCGCGCCAGCCACAAGATCGCGCATGGACGCGCCGCCGCGCTCGATAGTCGCTGCAGGAAAGCGCCGGGCAAGGGCAGCCTCATCCTCATCGAACGAAAGTCGGCAGATCCCTTTTTCTGTCGCCGCGAGCAGCATCGTGCCCAGATGCGTATCCACCGTTTCCCAGCGAATGGTGACCCCTGCCCCGCCATTGCGCCACGCGCTTGGTGTCATGCCCAGCCTTTCACCTGCATCTTCGTAGAATCTGCCCGGACCGGAATAGCCGGCATCATAGATCGCCTGCGTAACGCTGCCGCTGCCGGACAGCGCATCTCCCATACGCTCGGCACGAAGCGCGCGAGCATATGCAGCCGGGGAGAGTCCGACTTCCCGCGCGAAGAGCCGCTGGAAATGATGCGGGGTGTATCCGACCTCCGCCGCCATTGCCACGAGCGAAACCGGGCCGTCCGCCTCCCTCAATAGAGCCAGCGCGCGGGAAACAGCCTGCCGGTCCCGCCCCACATCGTCGGGCAGGCAGCGCTTGCAGGGGCGGAAACCGGCGTCGCGCGCAGCAGCGCCGCTCGCGAAAAAGCGGATATTCTCCCGCTTCGGCCGCCGGGCCGGACAGCTTGGCTTGCAATAGATGCGCGTGGTCCGCACCGCGACGACGAAGCCACCGTCCTTAGACCGGTCGCGCGCCTCGAACGCAGCGAAGGCCGCATCCTCGTCCAGATGATCCATTTCGCTCATGATCGTCACTGTCAGTCCTCCGTCATGACGACAAATTAGGCAAGAGGCGCGCGGCCTGCGTCCCGCAGGTTGCGATCAAAGCAAGGACATATGCTTTTTCTTTGCGAGCGCGCGGGCTCCCGTCTAATTCAAAGATCTATGCTGGCCCGCCTCATCCTTCGTTTCGTCGCGCTTCTCGTCGCGCTCGTCCCCGCCTCAGTTATCGCCGACACACAGGACATCGCGGCGACCTCTCGCTCCGTAGTCCGCGTGGCGCTGGTGACGACAGATGGGGACAACGCCTATTTCGTCGGCCACGGCTCGGGAATCGTAGTGGCGCCCGGCAAGGTTCTCACCAATGCTCATGTCGTTGAGATGACCCGCACCGAGCCAAACATCGTCATCGGTGTCATCCCGGCGGAAGGCACGCGCAGCTTCGGCGGCAAAGTCATTGCCTTCTCGCCCGGAAACGACCTGGCGCTTATCCAGATCGACGGCGGCGAGAACCTGCCCGTGGCGACCTTCTTCGCCGGAGCCACGACAGACGGCCAGAGCGTTACCGCGATCGGCTATCCCGGCGCGGTTGACCGGGCGCAGGGCATGGAGCTCAATGACATCATCAAGCCGATGAGCGCGGTGCGGACGGGAGGCACTATTTCCGCCGGCCGCTCGGCCAAGCAATATGACACCGTGCTGCACACCGCGCCGCTGGCGTCGGGCAACAGCGGCGGTCCGCTGGTGGATGCGTGCGGCCGAGTGCTCGGCGTCAACAGCTTCGGTTCGCTCTCAGACGGCAATGACGCGGAATATGGCTTCGCCGTCTCTGACCGGGAAGTCGCCAATTTCCTGCGACAGGCAGGCGTCCCGTTCCAGCGCAGTGCCGAGCCGTGCCGCAGCCTTGCCGATCTGGAGGAAGCCGAGGCGCTGGCCGATGCAAGAGCCAAGGCGGACGCGGCTCAACGGGCACAGCAGGAAGCAATCCGCACGCGCGAGATCGCGCTGAATGCGCGCGAGACGGCCCAGCAGCAAATCATCGCCCGGCGGGAAAACATGATGGCGCTGGCCGCCGTGCTGCTGGCGGGCGCCGTGCTGGCCGGGGGCACCGCTCTCCTCTCCTCCAGCCATCACCAGCGTAAGCGGGTCAAGTGGCTCGGCATCAGCGCAGGCGTGCTGGGTGCGGCGGCGATACTCGCCTTCCTGCTCCGCCCGAGCTTCGATGGAGCAGATACGCCCGATCGAGCGAGCGGGGAGAAGGACTCGGGTGTCTCAATCAATATTCCCCCTACGCAGAGCGGGACCGGGCCGCTCCTGTGCAGCATCGATCGCACACGGAGCCGCATCACTGTCTCGGAGACGAACGACGTGCCGCTGGACTGGCGGGAGACTGGCTGCGTGAACGGCAAGACCCAGATGGTTCAGGACGGCACGCGATGGAGCCGCGCCTTCGTGCTCAACAATGAGCCGACCATCTCCATCCGCAGTTTCGACCCCGCGACAGGCAGCTATCGCTCGGATCGCTATTCCGTGGACGCCGCCACTGCAGATCAGGCCCGGGAACTCCGCGGCAAGATCAGCTGGGAGGGCTGCACCAGCGACCCAGCCCGAATCGAGGCGCTGGGCCAGATGCAGGCGCAGGTGCGCGCGCTGCTTACCAATCCGCCGAACGAGCGGCTGGTTTACCGGTGCGCGGCCCAAGCGACACAGCCCTAACCCGACCTCTTGCGCATGCCCTGCGATAACGTGCCGGGCAAATCGCACGCGCAGGCCGGGTTGCATCCCCGCGCCGCCCCTGCTAACCGCGCCGCGTGCCGGGGGGCGCTCTAAAGCCGCCCACCGCAGGTACGTCCAGATCGATCGATGGGAAGGGCTCAACGCGCGTGGAGAATAGCGGCGGTATTCAGGCTAGCCTGGGAGGGCGTTATGCAATTGCTCTCTTCGAGCTTGCCCGCGATGGAAATGCGCTCGATTCGGTGGCGCAGAGCCTCGCGACGCTCAAAGCTGCGATCGCGCAATCGGCTGACTTCAAGGCGCTGACTACCAGCCCGGTCGTCGGCCGCGAAGCCGCCGGGCGAGCAATCGGTGCCGTGGCAGCCAAGCTCCGGCTCGATTCGCTCACCACGAAATTCCTTGGCGTGCTGGCGCATAATCGCCGCCTCTCTCAGACGGGCAACGTCATCCGCGCATTCGAGACCCTGCTTTCGGCCCACCGGGGCGAGGCCCGCGCTGAAATCACGTCCGCGCATCCACTCAGCCGGTCGCAGGTCACCGCGCTCGAAACGCAACTCAAGACGCGCGCAGGTCGCGACGTCGCTCTCGACCTCAAGGTTGATCCCGCCATCATGGGCGGTCTGGTCGTCAAGCTTGGCAGCCAGATGATCGACAGCTCCATCCGTACCAGACTGAACACGCTCGCCCAAGCGATGAAGGGCTGAAGGCTCCGCAAAGGGAGCTTCCACGAAAGGCTAAAAAGGCAAGGCAATGGATATCAACGCCGCAGAAATCTCCAAGGTCATCAAGGACCAGATCGCCAATTTCGGCGCCGAAGCGCAGGTCAGCGAAGTTGGCACCGTGCTCAGCGTGGGTGACGGCATCGCGCGCATCCACGGCCTCGACAATGTTCAGGCCGGCGAGATGGTGCAGTTCGCCAATGGCGTGCAGGGCATGGCCCTCAACCTCGAGGCCGACAACGTCGGCGTCGTGATCTTCGGCTCCGACGCCGAGATCAAGGAAGGCGACGTCGTCAAGCGCACCGGCACCATCGTCGACGTGCCGGTCGGCAAGGGCCTGCTCGGCCGCGTGGTCGATGGCCTCGGCAACCCGATCGACGGCAAGGGCCCGATCGTAGCCGAGGGCCGCAGCCGCGTGGAAGTGAAAGCCCCGGGTATCATCCCGCGCCAGTCCGTCAGCGAGCCGGTGCAGACCGGCCTCAAGGCGATCGATGCGCTCGTGCCCGTCGGCCGTGGTCAACGCGAGCTGATCATCGGTGACCGTCAAACCGGCAAGACCGCCGTCGCGATCGACACCTTCATCAACCAGAAAGGCGTCAACGCAGGCGACGACGAGAAGAAGAAGCTTTATTGCATCTACGTCGCCGTCGGCCAGAAGCGCTCGACCGTGGCGCAGATCGTCCGCCAGCTCGAAGAGAACTGCGCGAAGGAGTATTCCATCGATGTGGCGGCCACTGCTTCCGAGCCCGCTCCGCTCCAGTTCCTCGCGCCCTATACCGGCGCCGCGATGGGCGAGTATTTCCGCGACAATGGCATGCATGCCGTGATCGTCTATGACGATCTTTCCAAGCAGGCCGTCGCCTATCGCCAGATGTCACTGCTGCTGCGCCGCCCGCCGGGTCGCGAAGCCTATCCGGGCGACGTCTTCTATCTGCACAGCCGTCTGCTCGAGCGCGCGGCGAAGATGAACGACAGCCAGGGCGGCGGTTCGCTGACCGCGCTGCCGATCATCGAGACCCAGGCCGGCGACGTTTCCGCCTACATTCCGACCAACGTGATCTCGATCACCGACGGCCAGATCTTCCTTGAGACCAACCTCTTCTATCAGGGCATTCGTCCGGCCATCAACGTGGGCCTCTCGGTCTCGCGCGTCGGCTCTGCGGCGCAGACCAAGGCGATGAAGAAGGTCTCCGGCTCGATCAAGCTGGAGCTGGCGCAGTATCGCGAAATGGCGGCGTTTGCCCAGTTCGGCTCGGACCTCGACGCCTCGACGCAGAAGCTGCTCAATCGCGGCGCTCGCCTCACTGAGCTGCTCAAGCAGCCGCAGTTCTCGCCGCTGCCGTTCGAAGAGCAGACCGTGTCGATCTTCGCAGGCACCAATGGCTATCTGGACGCCGTGCCAGTGAAGGACGTGACGCGCTACGAGGCCGCAATGCTGGCGCATATCCGCCACGAGCATGCCGGCATTCTCACCGCGATCCGTGACAGCCGCGACTTCGCCGACGACACGAAGACGAAACTCAAGACCGCGCTCGACGCGTTCGGCAAGACGTTCGCATAAGGGAATGAAACTCACCCCCGTTCGCCCTGAGCTTGTCGAAGGGTTGTCTTTTCAAAAGGGCAAGGACGGGGCTTCGACAGGCTCAGCCCGAACGGATTTGGATTAAGAATGGCTTCGCTGAAGGAACTCAAAGGCCGGATCGCCTCGGTCAAATCGACCCAGAAGATCACCAAGGCCAAGCAGATGGTCGCGGCGGCCAAGCTGCGCAAGGCGCAGGCAGCGGCTGAAGCCGGGCGCCCCTATGCCCAGCGGCTTGAGAAGGTCGTCGCCAGTCTGGCTGGCAAGGTGACCGGCGACAGTGCCCCGCGCCTGCTCGCGGGCACGGGCAAGGACGACGTGCATCTGCTGGTCGTCGCCAATGGCGACAAGGGTCTGGCCGGTGCGTTCAACGCCAACATCGTCAAGGCGGCGATCGTCAAGGCCAACGCGCTCATCGCGGCGGGCAAGACGGTCAAGTTCTTCCTGGTGGGCCGCAAGGGCAAGGCCGTGATCGCTCGCACCTTCCCCGGCATGATCGTCGCGGAATATGACACGACGACCGTGCGCACGCCGGGCTATGACGAAGCGCAGGCCGTCGCGGAACGGATCAGCAGCCTGTTCTTCGAAGGACAGTTCGACGTTGCGACCCTGTTCTACTCGGCGTTCAAGTCCGCGCTCGCGCAGGTGCCGACGGAGCAGCAGCTCATTCCGGTCGCGGTTCCGGGACACGCGCAGACGTCTTCGGGCGCTGCCGTGGAGTATGAGCCGGATGAGGAAGCGATCCTCGCCGATCTTCTGCCGCGCAACATCGCGATCCAGCTCTTCAAGGCGCTCCTTGAGAATATGGCGTCCGAGCAGGGCGCCTCCATGACTGCGATGGACAATGCGACGCGCAACGCGGGCGAACTCATAAACAAGCTCACTGTCGAGTATAACCGCAGCCGTCAGGCCGCGATCACCACCGAACTCGTCGAGATCATCGCTGGCGCGGAAGCGCTGTAGAGGCAGAGAAACATGGGCGCGCAAGCGCTCCGAACGAATTAGAAGGCAAGGAAGACGACCATGGCAACCGCACCCGAAGCTCCGGCCAAGAAGCCCCGCGCGCCCCGCGCCGCGAAGACGACCGCGACGGCCGCCCCCGTCACTGGCACCAACAATGTCGGCAGCATCGCCCAGGTTATCGGCGCGGTCGTGGACGTCGTGTTCCCTGACGCGCTCCCGGCGATCCTCTCCGCGCTGGTGACCGAAAACAACGGCCAGAAGCTGGTGCTCGAAGTGGCGCAGCATCTGGGCGAGAACACCGTGCGCACCATCGCGATGGATGCGACTGACGGCCTGACCCGCGGGCAGGAAGTGCGCGACACCGGCGCGCAGATTTCCGTGCCGGTCGGCCCCAAGACGCTCGGCCGCATTCTCAATGTCGTCGGCGATCCGATTGACGAGCGCGGCCCTGTGGGCGCCGAGCAGACTGCGCCGATTCACGCCAAGGCCCCCGAATTCGTCGATCAGGCGACCGAGGCCGCGATCCTCGTTACCGGCATCAAGGTCATCGACCTGATCGCGCCTTATGCGCGCGGCGGCAAGATCGGCCTGTTCGGCGGTGCCGGCGTCGGCAAGACCGTGCTCATTCAGGAGCTGATCAATAACATCGCGAAGGGCCATGGCGGCGTGTCCGTGTTCGCGGGCGTCGGCGAGCGCACCCGCGAAGGCAACGACCTCTATCATGAGTTCCTCGACGCGGGCGTCATCGCCAAGGACGCGGACGGCAACCCGACGAGCGAAGGCTCCAAGGTGGCGCTGGTGTTCGGCCAGATGAACGAACCACCGGGCGCCCGCGCTCGCGTCGCGCTTTCCGGCCTCACCATGGCGGAGTATTTCCGCGATCAGGAAGGGCAGGACGTGCTCTTCTTCGTCGATAACATCTTTCGCTTCACGCAGGCTGGCTCGGAAGTGTCCGCTCTGCTTGGCCGTATTCCTTCGGCCGTGGGCTATCAGCCGACCCTGTCGACCGACATGGGCGCGCTGCAGGAGCGTATCACATCCACCACCAAGGGCTCGATCACCTCGGTGCAGGCGATCTACGTGCCTGCAGACGACTTGACCGATCCGGCGCCTGCGACGTCCTTCGCGCACCTTGACGCGACGACGACGCTGTCGCGCGCCATCTCCGAGCTGGGCATCTATCCGGCGGTCGATCCGCTCGACTCTACCAGCCGCGTGCTGACCCCGGCAGTCGTGGGCGAAGAGCATTACGCCGTCGCCCGCCGCGTCCAGGAGACGCTGCAGAAGTACAAGTCGCTGCAGGACATCATCGCCATTTTGGGCATGGACGAGCTCTCGGAAGAGGACAAGCTGACCGTCGCGCGTGCGCGCAAGATCCAGCGCTTCCTCAGCCAGCCGTTCCACGTCGCCGAGGTTTTCACTGGCATTCCGGGCAAGTTCGTCCAGATCGAGGACACGGTGAAGAGCTTCAAGGCCGTGGTCGACGGTGAGTATGACCATCTGCCGGAAGCCGCCTTCTACATGGTCGGCGGCATCGAAGAAGCAATCGAGAAGGGCAAGAAGCTGGCCGCAGAGGCCGCCTAACTTGATCGCCTGAAGGGATCGGGCTAGCCTCTCCTTCCGCACCCGGCAAAATCCGGGGCAAAGGAGAGGATGCCATGGTCCATTGGCCGATACGGACGCGCGGGCCTCAACGCCCGTTCGTCATGAAGGAAACGACCCGGGATATCGTCGCAATCGCGGGGATATTTGGAGGATTGGCGGTCGCTGCACTGGTTGTCGATTTTTGCATCACCTGCGTGATGTTCTAGGAGATCGAACAGCGCCGGCTGCTGACGCACAGGACAGGTTTGGCGGACATGGCACTGCATTTTGAACTGGTTACCCCGCAAAAGCTCGTTCTCTCGCAGGACGTGCACATGGTCGTCGTGCCTGGCAGCGAAGGCGAGTTCGGCGTGCTGGAAGGCCATGCGCCTTTCATGTCAACGATCAAGGACGGCACGCTGAAAGTCTATGCCAGCGCGACCAGCGAACCGCAGAGCATCGTCATAGAGGGTGGCTTCGCGGAAGTGAGCGAGACAGGCCTCACCGTTCTGGCTGAGCGGGCGGAATAAGGCGATTATCCGCGATCGGCAGCGATCGCGGCAGCAGGACTGGCGAGCGGCGCGCACCCCTGCTATCGGCGCGGCATGACCGACATGGCCCGCATCCGCAACTTCTCAATCATCGCCCATATCGACCATGGCAAGTCGACGCTCGCCGACCGGCTGATCCAGCGCACCGGCGGGCTCTCCGATCGCGAGATGACTAGCCAAGTCCTTGATAACATGGACATTGAGAAGGAACGCGGCATCACCATCAAGGCGCAGACCGTGCGCCTGGACTATACCGCCAGCGACGGCGAGACTTATGAGCTCAACCTCATGGACACGCCGGGCCATGTCGACTTCGCCTATGAAGTCAGCCGCAGCCTCGCCGCGTGCGAAGGCGCGCTCCTCGTGGTGGACGCAGCGCAGGGCGTGGAAGCGCAGACGCTGGCCAATGTTTACCAGTCGATCGAGCATGACCATGAGATCGTGCCGGTCATCAACAAAATCGACCTGCCCGCCGCCGAGCCCGAGAAGGTGAAGGCGGAAATCGAGGACGTGATCGGCATCGACGCCAGCGAAGCGGTGCTCGCATCCGCCAAGGCCGGCATCGGCATCGACGAGATCCTCGAAGCGATCGTCAAGAAAATCCCCGCGCCCAAGGGCGACCGCGACAAGCCGCTGGAAGCGATGCTCGTCGATTCATGGTATGACCCCTATCTCGGTGTCGTCATTCTCGTGCGCGTCATCAACGGCGTGCTGAAGAAGGGCCAGAACATCAAGTTCATGATCGGTGGCACGGAGCATCTGGTCGATCGCGTCGGCTGCTTCCGCCCCAAGATCGAGACGCTGCCCGAGCTTGGCCCCGGCGAGATCGGCTTCATCACCGCGCAGATCAAGGAAATCACCCAGACCCGCGTGGGCGACACCATCACCACAGTGAAGAACGGCGCGACCACGCCCCTCCCCGGCTTCAAGGAAGTGCAGCCGGTGGTGTTCTGCGGGCTCTTCCCGGTCGATGCGGCGGATTTCGAAAAGCTGCGCGAAAGCATCGCCAAGCTGCGCCTCAATGACGCGAGCTTCTCCTTCGAGATGGAGAGCAGCGCGGCGCTGGGCTTCGGCTTCCGCGCCGGGTTCCTGGGTCTCCTCCATCTGG
>PJTZ01000320.1_pt1 | contig 12994 bp, 16 predicted proteins | sample 1512131 | NCBI WGS metagenome assembly PJTZ01 (sample SAMN08177679, study PRJNA422409) | Soil metagenome, whole genome shotgun sequencing project. | reverse complement strand
CCCGCAATGTCGGGGCGATCGAGGATATGGCCGAGCCTTTCGGCGGCCGCATGATCACCCTGCCACTTGACGTGACCGATGCGGCGGCGGCCAGGGCGGTGGTCGCAAAAGCGGTCGAGATCTTCGGCGGGTTCGACGTGCTCGTGAACAATGCCGGCTACGCCCTGTTCGGCGCGATCGAGGAAGGCACTCCGCAGGAATATCGGCCGATGTTCGAGGTGAATGTCTTCGGTCTAATCGAAACCACCAGAGCCGCGTTGCCCGTCCTGCGGCGCTCGGGCGGAACGATTGTCAACATGTCGTCCGGCGCGGGTATCGAGGGCCGCGGCGGCGGAGGCTATTATCACGCCGCCAAGTTCGCCGTGGAAGGCATTTCCGAAGCGCTCGCCGGCGAGCTGAAGCCGTTCGGCATCTGTGTGCTGATCGTCGAGCCTGGTCCCTTTCGCACCGATTTCCTCGGCCGGTCGATCGCCATGGCCGCCAACGAGATGCCGGAATATGCCGCAACCTCGCGCAAGCCCTATCGCGAGACGAACGACGGCAATCAGGCGGGCGATCCCGACAAGGCAATCGCGGTGATCCTGCAGGCGGTCGATGCCGATGATGCGCCGCTTCACCTGCCGCTCGGCCCGGCCGCGCACGCTATCGCCGAGCGAAAGCTGGCGGCCTTCAGCAGCGATATCGACGCCTGGCGCGCCGTCACGATCGCCACCGATTTCGACCCCGTTTGACCATCAACATCTGACTGGAGGGCGATCATGATCGCAGCCTTGCAGGGCTTTACCCAGCAGCTGGTGCCGGTGAACGGCATCAGGATCAACGCCGTCACGGGAGGCTCGGGCCCGCCGATCCTTCTCCTCCACGGCTGGCCGGAGACATGGTGGGAATGGCACCATGTGATGCCGCTGCTGGCCGGGCATTTCAGCGTCGTGGCCATCGACCTGCGCGGCGCGGGTTTCTCCGACTGCCCGCAGGGCGGCTATGACAAGGCGAACATGGCGCGCGACGCGCATGACGTGATGGTCGCGCTCGGACACCAACGTTACGCCGTGTGCGGGCATGACATTGGCGGCATGGTCGCTCTGGCGCAGGCGGCCCTCCACAGGCATGCCGTCACTCACCTGGCCATCCTCGACGTTCCGCTTCCGGGCTGGACCGAGTGGGAGGCGACCACTGCGAGGCTCTGGCACTTCGGCTTCCATATGCACCGGGACCTGCCCGAACGCCTGATTCATGGCCGTGAATATGACTATGTTGCGGCCTTCATGGCGGAGCGGTTCTACGATCACAGCCTCTTCGATCCGGCGGACATCGATATCTACGCCAAGGCGATGGCGCTGCCCGGCCGCTTGCGGGGCGGCATGGAATGGTATCGGACCCTTGCCGCCGATCATGCGGCTGCGCTCGAATATAAGACGCAGCCGCTTACGATACCGGTACTCGGCCTGGGTGGGGATCAGCGTTTCGGTGGGCAGATGGTGCCGATGCTTGAGGAGTTCGCCACCAACGTGACGGGCGGCCCCATCGCGCGGTGCAGCCACTATGTCGCGGACGAAAGGCCGGATGAGGTCGCGGCCACCCTGGTCGACTTCCTCAAGACCAATTGAAACCGGCGCCCGCGCCCTCGTGGGCCGGGTGGAATGTTTATAGGAGACTGTCATGACCGCACCCGTCATTCGCGGCGTCAATCATATCGGCATTACCGTGCCCGACATCGAAGCCGCCAAATCATTCCTGATTGAAGCCTTCGGCGCCCAGTTGATCTACCAATCGTTCGGACCGCAGGATCCGCCGCGGCAGGGCCCCGAATTCGAGCGGGCCGTGGGCGCGTTCCCGGGAACGGTCGTGCGTGCGCAGGCGATGGTCAAGATCGGCACCGGACCGGATATCGAACTCTTCGAAATGCACGGGCCCGAGCAAGCCCAGCCGATCCGTGCGAGTGATTTCGGCATCACGCACTTCGCGCTCTATACCGACGATATCGACGCGTCGGTCGCACGCTTTGAGCAGGCGGGCGGCACGCCCCTCACTGCGCCGCGGGCGATACCCTATGCAACCGAGAAAGGTCCGGGGAACAAGGTCTGCTATTGCCGTATGCCGTGGGGCACGACGATGGAATTCATCACCACGCCGGACCGCATGGCTTATCACGACCAGACGGACTTACGCCGGTGGCAGGACGATTGAGCAGGATGCTAGCAGCGATCGTCAAACCCGAATTGGCGCATGAAGCATACGTGGCAAATCCGAAACTCTCCCGGCTGAGGGCGCCTCAATCCCGGACATTCGCGCCTCAATTCTGACGTCCCGATAGCCGCCATTCGTTCATCCTGCTCGTCATGACGTGAGCTGGGACAAAGCCGTCATCCGCGGAAGATCTAAACTACGGTCGACATCGCCGTTAGCTGTCCTTCGATCAGTCGCGGCCCAGTGCAATCTTGAACCGCACAGAGCCACGAAACTGTCGTCATTGAGAGCGCCGACTTAGATCGCCGGGAAGTCTACTTCTGTACCGGCAACATTATTGACCAGGTTGGTGAAGAAGTTCTCGGCCACCACCGCCACGATCTCGATAATCTCGCCTTCGCTAAATCCGGCCTCGCGGATCGCCGCGATGTCTTCGTCTGCAACCTTGCCTCGGGCCTCCGCCACCTTGCGGGCGAAAGCTGTGGCGGCTGCGGCGTGAGGGTCAGCGGACGTGCCTTGGCGTGCAAGAGCCACCTCTTCCTTGCTCAGCTTGGCGAAGGTGTAGCCGGTGAAGGTGTGGGCGGCATCACAGTATTCGCAGCCGTTCACTGCCGGTACGGCCAAAGCAATGCGCTCGCGGGTCTTGAGGTCGAGCGCCTTGCCGAGACCCTGGTTCAGCGCTGCGTGGGCAGTGATCACGGCCGGGCTGTTGGACAGGACGCGGAAGAAATTGGGTACCTGGCCCAGCTTGTCGTTGATGGCGGCTAGCGTGGCCTGTGATCCTTCAGGAGCGGCTGCGATTTCGGGGATGGTGATACGGGACATGGTCGTTTACTTTCGGCATTTGAGCAAGTTGAGGAACGCAGCGCCTTACGCGCCGGTGGGTATGGGGTTTTCGACCAAGCTCTGGTTGAAGGCCTCGAACAGGGCGTGCTCGTTGGCGCCGGGATTGTCGCGCATCGCCTTGATGCCATCGACGATTACCTCGGGCGCATCCGTCGCAAGCGCCACCAGTGTCTGTTCGATGAAGTCGGGCAGCGGCATCGCGCGGGGGTCTCCGCTCTTGTAAATTAGGTCGGTATCGACCCATGGCGGTGCAATTTCCTGCACCCGCACCTCGGTGCCGCGCAGCTGGAACCGCTGCGATAGCGCGTAGGAATGGAGCGCGGCCTTGGTGGCGGAATAGATCGCGTTGGTAGCGATCGGGACAAAGGCAAGCACGCTGCTGGTATAGAGCACGGTTGCTTCGGCCTTGGTCTTCAAGTGCTCGACCAGGGCAGAGGTCACCCGGATCGGGCCGAGCAAGTTGGTGGTGATCAGCTCCTGCGCCAGGTCGTCATCCACCGGCCCGCTCACATCGTCGAACGGCATGAAGCCTGCGTTGTTGAACACGACGTTGAGGTCGGGGAAGCGACGGGTCAGCTCGCTTGCGGCGTCTCGGATGCTGTCGAGGCTGGTCACATCCAGCTGGATCGAGGCCATGCCTGGGTTGGCTGCGGTCACCTCGTCAAGCAGCGCGGTGCGGCGGCCCGAGATGATCACCTGGTTGCCGAGCTTGTGGAGCGCCTCGGCCAGGCCACGGCCGATGCCACTGGTGCCGCCCGTGATGAAGATGGTGTTACCGGTGAGTTTCATGAAAATAATCCTTAGCCTAGAGAGGATGAAGCTGGAGAAATCAGGCCGCGATGTGGAAGCGCGGGGCGGAATGGGTGGCGGAAAGCTGCGGGCCGAGCGCGGCACGGGCAGCCTCGAAGGCGTTCCACAGCTCGATATCGCGCAGCGCCGGGATCGTGCTGGTCTCACCCTGATCGAGCCCGGCAAGCGCCGCATCGACCATGTCCTGCGCATCCATCACGATCTCGCTCGGCAGGTGCTCCACCGGCAACCCGCCCAGTGCCCAGAAGTCGGTGCGGGTAGCGCCCGGCAGCACCGCCTGGGCGCGGATACCCTTGTCAGCCAGTTCGTGGTTGAGCGAGGTGGTGAAGGCCTGCACGAAAGCCTTGGTGCCGCCATAGACGCCGTTGAGCAGCTCGGGCGCGACCGCGACGATCGAGGCGATGTTGATCACCGTGCCGCCGCCGCGCGCCACGAAGCCGGGCACTGCGGCATAGGTCAGCCGCATCAGCGCGGTCACGTTGAGCTGCACCATCGCGGCCATCTTCTCGACATCGCTTTCCAGCAGCGTGGTGTGCGTGCCGATGCCGGCGTTGTTGACCAGCGCGGTCACGCTGGCATCTTCGCGCAGGACCTGCTCGACGCGGGCAAGGTCGGCCGCATCGCCAAGGTCGGCGGCGAGCACTTCGACCGAGCGGCCGGTCTTGTCGGAAATCTGTGCGGCGAGCGCCTGCAGCTTGTCCTTGTTGCGGGCAACGAGAATGAGGTCGTAACCACGGGCGGCGAGACGGTCGGCATAGATTGCGCCGATTCCGGTCGATGCGCCGGTGATGAGAGCGGTTCCCTTGGATGTCGTGGTCATGGTCGTGGTCCTTCTTCGTTTCGGAGAGAGCGCGATCGCTCTCGACACGAACCTTATGGACGCGAACTGCCGTGACTGATATGACGTAGAAACTACGTTTTACGGACATTCCTCTTTGGAGGCCGCATGCCACATGTTTCCATGGTGCTCACCCCCGGCTTCCAGTTCCTGGCATTGGGGGTGCAGGCCGCATTCGAGCTCGCCAATGCCGTTAATGGTGAGCCATCCTATACCCTCTCGATCGCTTCGGTCGAAGGCGGGCCGGTCACCTCGTCCAGCGGCTTCGCCGTGCCCACCGTGCCACTTGCCGAGATCGGCCAGGTCGATACCCTGCTGCTTCTCGCCGGACTCACGCCGCCGCCCCAGCAGGAGGAAGCGACGCTTGAAAGCCTGCGTACGATGGCCAGGGAGTCGCGCCGCGTGGCAGGGCTTTGCACCGGCGCGTTCCTGCTCGGGCAGATGGGACTGCTCGACGGTCGCCGCGCCACCACGCACTGGTCCTACGCCCGGCAGATGCGTGAGGACTTCCCAAACGTTCGCGTCGAGGACGATCGCATCTTCATCAATGAGGGCGCGGTATGGACGTCGGCCGGTCTCACCGCCGGGCTCGATCTTGCTGTTGCCCTGATCGAGAAGGACCTCGGGCGAGACGTGGCGGGTGCGATCGCGCGTCGCCTCGTCATGCACCACCGCCGCGCCGGGGGGCAGTCGCAGCACTCCGAACTGCGTGAACTTGCCCCCAGCAGCGACCGCATCCAGAAAGCGGTGATCTTCGCCAAGGCCCACCTCGCCAATCCGCTGACGGTGGAAGAACTGGCTGAAGTCGCAGCGCTATCCCCCCGCCAGTTCGCCCGCGCTTTCCGAGCCGAAACCGGGCAGACCCCGGCCAAGGCGGTGGAGCAGATGCGCCTGGAAGCGGCGCGGCTGATGATCGAGGAGACTCGCCATCCGATGGACCAGATCGCGCTGGAATCGGGCTTCGTCGACATCCGTCGTATGCGCGATGCCTTCATGCGGCAGTATGGCCAGCCACCACAGACCCTGCGTAGGCTGGCCAAAGCGGCTTAGGTCTTGAAACGCTCAATAGCAGCCGTTCGGCGGGCGATTAGAGCCCCCTGAAAGCGGACCTCCGTTCATACGGCCAGGAAGGTCGGGCTTTGGGACAAAGCTGTCGTTCGTGAGCACCATCTCGAAGGTCGGCTTAAGGGAAAATCGGACGATTGCGAGAGGCCCGCCTCGGGGGCAATATGATTAAGCGTAGCGAGCAGGATGGTTGGCCAATCACGACCTCGGAAGCCCAACAGGCGTTGATGTCATCCGCCGATATTTTTACTGTCCGCCCGACGCCCGACGCCCGCCGCTGCGACTCTGCACGTCGGCTGTCACCATGAGTCTTTCACTTGGCCACCGGGCATCCCGGGAACGAGGGGACATGAGCCATTCGACGATGTTTGATCTCAAATTAGATGCTGGTTTGTGGCTTTCCTCGGTGGTCGACAATTCCGGCGACGCCATCCTCAGCAAAACCCTCGACGGCATCATCACGAGCTGGAACGCCGGAGCCGAAAAACTGTTCGGGTTCACCGCAGCAGAGGCGATCGGCCAGCCCATCACGCTCATCATCCCTGAGGACCGGCTCCACGAAGAAGCCGACATTATCGGCAAGCTGCGGGCCGGCGAACGCATCGACCGGCTCGAGACGGTGCGCCGCCGCAGTGACGGCGAACCCGTGCACATCGAGGTCACCATCTCGCCGGTGCGCAACGCCGCAGGCGAGATAATTGGTGCGTCTAAGATTGCGCGCGATATCGGCGAGCGCCTGCGTCATGCCGAGGACCAGCGGCTGCTGGTCCGCGAGATGCATCACCGCATCAAGAATCTGCTGTCTATCGTGCAGGGCCTCGTCAGTGTCGGCCGGCGACGGGCCGAAGACGTCGATGACTTTGCCGACGACCTGAGCAGCCGGATCACGGCGCTCGGCGCCGCACAGCAACTCGTCCTTGGGCTGCCAGGCGAAGAGCAGCCCGGTGCGGCGCTGAGTGAGGTTATCGGTGCGGTACTGGAGCCCTATCGCGACGACGGTCAGGTCACCGTCGCGCAGTGCGATGCACTTGTGGGCGCGCGTGCTTCGACCTCACTCGCGCTGCTACTGCACGAACTCGCCACCAACGCCGTCAAATATGGTGCTCTCTCCAATCTCGACGGTCGGCTCGTGGTCGACATCTCTACAATGGAAGCGAACGTCACCATCGCGTGGCGCGAACGCGGTGGAAGCGAAGACAATGGCGATCGGGGGTTCGGGACAGAGCTGATGCGCGCGGCGCTGCGTGGGCTCGGTGGTACGATCGAACAGGCGTGGCAGGACGGCGAACGGGTCGTGACGATCTGCCTCGCGCGCGACCAGCTCGCCAACTGACCACCACAGTCAGTCGAGCTCGAGCTTCGCCTTGAGCGCCTCGATGCGCTTTGATGCCTCGGCCTTGCTGAGATCGGCAGGCGGCGGCGCTTCGCCCGCCTCCTCGGACAGCGTCGTCAGATAGGAGCCCTGCGCCCCTGTCATCGGATCGTCGCCGGACACCCAGTCTTCGGGATTCTTTTCGGTGTTCGAGCCGGGATGCTCGTCGAGCTTGGGATTGTGCAGCTGTTCGGTCATGGCGATCTCATGTTCCTATATTGTTCCCCTTCAGAACGGGGACATGAACCGTCGGTTCCCGTGCCGGCATCCGCGACGAAGCGAGGAAGCAAATTTGCGGGTTGGTCGTTCTCGCAAAATGCAGGGGTCAGTGTTCAGGAGACCAGCGATGCCGCAGGGCGACAAGTCGAGCTACACGGACAAGCAGAAGCGCAAGGCCGAGCATATCGAGGAAGGCTATGAGGACCGCGGTGTCGGCAAGAAGGAAGCCGAACGCCGTGCGTGGGCGACGGTGAACAAGGAATCCGGTGGCGGCAACAAATCCGGATCGGGCCGCGGCAAGCCCGAGAACCACAGCGCGTCGCGCAAGGGTGGTCGCAAGAGCGGTTCGTCCCAGAGCTACGAGAAAAGGTCGGCCGCCGCAAAGAAAGGCTGGGAAACACGCCGCAGGCAAGCGCGCGGCTAGACTTTCGCGATCGCCCTAGTCGTCAACCTTCAGGCCGGCATACCAGTCGGCATAGGGACCGGTGCGCGCCATGTGGCGGTTGAGATCTGGCGCACCGTCGCTCCACCAGACCGGACCACGCTCGCCCAAGGCGCGTTTCGCCACGTCGACATCGGCGTGGGCTGCATCCTCGGTCGCCATGTCGCCGGCCCTTCTGGCCTGCGCGACCGCACGCCGGGCCGCCATCAGTTTCCGGACCAGCCGCTCGCGCTTGTCCGGTTCGAGCGTGGGATTAGACATGCGCCAAAGCCGACCGCGCACGACGAAATATCGTCCATCAGGCGTGACGGGATGGTGTCCGGCCTTGGCCGGCGATGATCGTTCGTTCGCCATGCTAATTTCAACCAATGTGCTCGCGAAACCCTCTCCGCATCGACGGCGTTCCTCAACCGAACAGGAGAGACGGTGATGACCGCGAAAACTTTCAAACCCAATCTGAGAATGGCGTCGGCAGCCCGGCGCGGCCTGCGCCTGCGCGAGAAGTTCAGCCGGGGCGGCACGCAGGTCGGTGTCGATCGCGCGCACCAGCTCATCGAGCGGCGTGACCTGAGCGAAGCGGATGTGAAGTCGATGCACAGCTTCTTCGCGCGCCATGCGGTCGACAAGGACACGAAAACGCACAAGTGGAATTCCGACAGCGATCCATCGCCCGGATTTGTCGCTTGGCTTCTCTGGGGTGGGGACGCCGGCAAGCGTTGGGCGGAAGGCAAGGCCAAGCAGATATCCGCTTGAGCGCGGATACTCCGGGTCGATGATCGCGCAACTTAAGCCGGCTCACCAACCTTGATCGGGGGAAAATGGGCCCGCTTCTTTTGCGAGTCGTTCGCGGGGAACTGCGAAGGGAGATCCATAATTTTATCGTCAGCCTAGTTTGCTGGAGGATGACATGCCCAATCCCGAATTCACCGACGCCATTGCTCTTCTGAAAGCCGATCACCGCAAGGTCGAGACACTGTTCGAGCAATATGAAGCGGCGACCGCCGCAAGCCGCAAGCAGAGCCTCGCGCGCGAGATCTGCACCGAACTCAAGATTCACACCCTCATCGAAGAAGAGATCTTCTATCCCGCGTTTCGGGGCAAGATCGAGGACGATACGCTCGATGAGGCCTATGTCGAGCATGACGGTGCCAAGGTGCTGATCAATGACATCGAAGCCGGTAGCCCAAAGGACGATTACTACGACGCCAAGGTGAATGTGCTGTCAGAAGAGATCAAGCATCACGTCCATGAGGAGGAGATGCAAAAAGAGGGTATGTTCGCGCAGTGCCGAAAGACCGATGTCGATCTGGTCGCGCTGCGTGACCAGATGGTCGCCCGCAAGGAAGAGTTGCTCTCCCAGGCCAAAGCAGGCCGCCTTCCCGTGGCGAAGCCGACCGCAGTCAATCTGGTCGCTGCCTGATCTGCTAACAGTTCGCCTGTCGGCGGTGGTTTCCTACCATCGCCGGCGTTCCTTCATCCGCCGATTGCCCTATCAAGCATGGCGATCGCAACAGCCAGGCATGCGATGCGGGTCGGGCCGCGACCGATGTCGCCAAAATGATGCTCTTCATGCGCAACCGGATAGCCGAGACGCGTACAGGCGAAGTGGACGAGTCCTGGTTCCTCGTCCGGCGCTCCAGGTCCAGCGAAGCCAGTTATAGCCATCGTGACATCGGCACCTGACTGAGTGAGCGCGCTTGCCGCCATTGCCTCTGCGACCTCGCGGCTCACTGCGCCGCACCGCTCGATTATAGCGTCGGCGATGCCCAGCAGTTCGCACTTGGCTCGATCACTATAGGCGACGAACCCGCGTTCGAATGCGTGGCTCTCGCCTTCGATGTCGGTTAGGAGCGCGCTCAGCATTCCGCCGGTGCAGCTCTCGGCCGTTGCAATGCTCAGCTTCGCGGCGCTCGCCTTCTCAAGCAGTGCGGCAGCGGCTCGAATGATCTCGGGCGGAAGAATCGGTCCGAGCGTCTCGGCGATGCCAGTGGATGAGGCTCCCATCGGGGTTCTTTCATTGGCTTTGACGACTGAAACGGCGGCGTGCGGGCGCAGTTCCAGCGGTCCCATTGATTGGGATGCGCGCTATCGTCTCAGCCAGTCGATGCGAGACTCACATGGCCATATCGACCAGATCATCATGATCAGTCTCGTCCGCGCGGCAGGATGACTTGGTTTAACCCGGATCAATCCTGCTGGCGTGTCGCGGTCACTAACGCACAATTTGCCGTATAGATCGGTCACTCGTCGAGTATCTGAGGAACGCTCGCGCGGTTTCGACATTGTACTGATCATCGAAACCGGAGTGCTGATACATGGGCGACGTGCGTGACCGCACGGGGCGCGATGATGCCCCTTTAACCACATCCAAGGACAGCGAGCGCGCAAAGACGACGGGCGATACGTTGGTCGAAGCCAAGGGCGACGCCTTGTCGGGAAAGACTGTCACCATCAACCGCCCACGCCAGGAACTTTTCGACTACTGGCGCGAGCTTTCCAACCTGCCGAGCTTCATGGACAATGTCGTCTCGGTCGAGATGCTCGATGGCAAGCGCTCGCACTGGACCGTAAAAGCGCCAGGCGACCGAACAGTGGAATGGGACGCGGCGATCACCGAAGAGGTTCCCGGCGAGTTGATCGCCTGGGCGTCCGAAGATGGGGCCGATGTCCCTAACAGCGGCCGTATCGATTTCCGCGATGCTCCGGGCGGGCGCGGCACATGGGTCTCGGCCACGATCCTCTACGATCCGCCTGCGGGCATCGTGGGCAAGCTGATCGCCAAGATGTTTCAACGTGAGCCGGCGATCCAGGCCCGCCGCGACCTGCGCCGCTTCAAGCAACTCATGGAAACTGGCGAGATCGCGACTGCGGCGCGCACCATCCAGCAGCTTGAAGAGGAGAAGGCCTGATGCGCGCACTCACCTGGCACGGAAAGCATGACGTCCGCGTCGATACGGTCGACGATCCCGAAATCCTTAATCCCCGCGATGCGATCATCAAGATAACCTCCACCGCGATCTGCGGTTCCGACCTCCATCTCTACGACGGCTACATCCCCACGATGCAGGCCGGCGACATTCTGGGCCATGAGTTCATGGGCGAGGTCGTCGAGGTCGGTGCTAAGTCGACCCTCAAGAAGGGTCAGCGCGTGGTCGTGCCTTTCACAATCGCGTGCGGCTCGTGTTTCCACTGCTCGAAGCATCAATATTCGGCCTGCGACAACGGGCTCCCGGCCGATAATCAGGACATCGCGCAGACGCTGTACGGCCAGCCGATGTCGGGCCTGTTCGGTTATAGCCACATGACCGGCGGCTATGCCGGCGGCCAGGCCGAATATGTCCGCGTGCCCTTCAGCGATGTCGGCCCGATCGTCATCCCAGACGGCGTCGAGGACGACAAGGTGCTGTTCCTGTCCGACATCCTGCCGACCGGGTGGCAAGCCGCCGAGTTCGCGCAGATCGAGCCGGGGGACACGGTCGCCGTCTGGGGATGCGGCCCTGTTGGGCTGTTCTCGGTCCAGTCGTCCTTCCTGATGGGCGCAGAACGGGTGATCGCCATCGACCATTTCCCGCACCGGCTTGAACTGGCGAAGAAGTTCGGCGCCGAGACGATCAACTTCGAAGAGACTAAGACCTACGAGGCGCTGATGGAGATGACCGGTGGGATCGGTCCCGACGCCTGCATCGATGCGGTCGGTCTCGAGGCGCATGGCTTCTTCGGCGACAATATCTGGGACCAGATCAAGGTCTCGACCTTCACCGGCACCGATCGCACCCATTCGATCCGACAGGCTATCCTTGCGTGCCGCAAGGGCGGCCGCGTCTCGATGCCGGCGGTCTATGGCGGTTTCGTCGACAAGTTTCCGCTCGGCGCCTTCATGGAAAAGGGCCTGACCCTTAAGACCGGCCAGACCAGCGTCCAGCATTACATGCCCGCGCTCCTCAACGCGATCATGGAAGGGAAGATCGATACGACCTTTCTCATCAGCCACCGGATGCCGCTCGAACAGGCACCCGAAGGCTACAAGTTGTTCCATGACAAGCAGAACGAGGTGACCAAGATCGTGCTCAAACCCGGCATGGATCTGGCCAAGGCTGCCTGAACCCAAATTCGTAGGAGAGATATCATGGCGAACAAATTCGCAATCATCACGGGTGCATCGACCGGCATCGGGCTGGAACTTGCTAAGCTCGCAGCGGCAGATGGCTACGATCTGCTGCTTGTCGCCGACACGCCGTTCGACGGTGGCACGCCGGCGGGCGCCGAGACCCTCGATGCTGACCTCGCGACGATCGATGGCGTTGATGCGCTGCTCGCCAAGGCCGGCGGTCGCAAGGTCGATCTGCTGTGCGCAAATGCCGGACACGGGCTGGGACATGCATTTCTGGAGCAGGATGTGGCGGCTTGGCGCCATGTGATCGACACCAACATCACCGGCACCATCTATCTGCTGCAACGGATACTGCCCGACATGGTCGCGCGAAACGACGGCAAGGTTCTCGTGACCGGGTCGGTCGCGGGCTACATTCCTGGCTCGTTCCAGGCGGTCTACAACGGCACCAAGGCCTTCGTGGACAACTTCACCGAGGCGCTTCGGAACGAGATCAAGGACGCTGACGGTGTCCAGCTCACCACCCTCATGCCCGGCCCGGTCGACACCGAGTTCTTCGCGCGGGGCGACATGCTCGATACCCAGGTCGGAGCAGACCCCAATAAGAGTGATCCCGCCGACGTGGCGAAGACCGGCTGGGACGCGCTGATGATCGGCAAAGCGTCGGTATTTGCGGGCTGGAAGACCAAGGTCCAGGGCGTGATGGCGAATGTCACCCCCGGCTCCGTTCTCGCCGAGCAACACCGGAAGATGGCCGAGCCGGGTTCCGCCGAGCCACAGAAAGCGGATCACTGACCGTGGCTGATATCGCCACGCCGCCGGTGCGATTCAGTCCAGACGTCGAACGGGTCGATCCGGAAGAAGCAGAAATCAACGCCGAACTGGCCGAGACCTTCCGACAGATCATCGAGACCACCCACGCGGACCTTGGCCACGGCTTTCGCGGCGTCCATGCCAAGAGCCATGCGCTGCTTCGGGCCGAATTCCGCGTGCTCGATGGCTTGCCCGTCGAATATGCCCAAGGCCTGTTCGCACAACCAGGCCGCTATGATGCGTTGATCCGCGTCTCGACCGGGGCAGGCGATATCCTCCCTGACTCTGTCT
>PJTZ01000319.1_pt1 | contig 13004 bp, 12 predicted proteins | sample 1512131 | NCBI WGS metagenome assembly PJTZ01 (sample SAMN08177679, study PRJNA422409) | Soil metagenome, whole genome shotgun sequencing project. | reverse complement strand
CCTACGCACTCTGAACAGGCACGAACGATCGTCGGAGTTCGACGAACGGCAGTGACAGGACTTTTGCGGGCTTCCTAGGCCCGCTAGTGTCACTCCATCCGGCCCTTGGCCGCACGACATTTCCGGAAAGGGATTTGATGCATAAGTCAGTCATCGCCGCCGCGCTGGCGTCAGCCAGCCTCGCGGCCTGCACGGCGCAAAACGCCAGCAATGCAACGCCAGAGACTGCTGCCGCCACGCCGCCGCCTGCTGCTGCCCCCGCTCCCAAGGCGGAAATCGGCACTTACGGCTTCGACACCGCCGGCATGAACACCAGCGTCGCGCCAGGCGACAATTTCTATGACTATGCCAATGGCAGCTGGGCGAAGAACACGCCCATTCCCGAAGACAAATCGAATTACGGCATGTTCACCGCGCTGGACGATCTCTCCAAAAGCCGCACCAAGGAGATTCTCGACACGGCGAAGGATGACTCGTCGAGCCTCATTGGCAAAGCCTATGCGTCCTATCTCGATCAGGCGACCGTGGAAGCGAAAGGCTTGACGCCGATCAAGCCCTGGCTGGACCAGATCAAGGCGGTGAAGACCAAGAGCGACTATGTGCAGATCGTCGCTCAGGCGGCTCGCAACGGCGTCTCCGGCCCGTTCGGTGGCTATGTCGGTCAGGACGACAAGAACCCGGAATCCTACATTTTCTTCCTCTACCAGAGCGGCCTCGGTATGCCGGACCGCGACTATTATCTCTCGACCAATCCCAAGCTGGTCGAGACTCGCGCGGCTTACCTCAAGCATCTCGAAAAGATGTTCGCCCTGGCCGGGGAGCCGGGCGGCGCGGCGCGTGCAAAGGCCGTTCTCGATTTCGAGACAGCCATCGCGAAAGTCCATTGGACGCAGGTCGAAAGTCGGGACGCGGACAAGGTCTATAACAAGATGACGCTCGCGCAGCTCACCAAGCTTGCGCCCGGATACGACTTTGCGGCCGTCATGAAGGCGAACGGCATCGTCTCGGATCCGCTGGTCGTCGCCCAGCCCAGCGCGATCAAGGGCACGGCGGCATTGATCGCAAAAACCCCGATCGCTGTGCTCAAGGATCAGCTTCTCATCCGCAGTCTGGACGACCTTTCCGACTATCTGCCCGATGCGATCGCCAACGAGAACTTCGCCTTCTACGGCACTGCCCTTTCCGGCACGCCGCAGCGTGAGGAACGCTGGAAGCGAGCCGTCACCTTCCTCAAGGGCAGCCTCGGCGAGGAAGTAGGCAAGGCCTACGTCGCTAAATATTTCCCGCCCGAGACGAAGGCAGCGGCCGACGAGCTGGTGAGGAATGTGCTCGCGGCCATGGGCAGGCGGATTGACGGCCTCTCGTGGATGAGCGCGGAGACCAAGGCGCGAGCTCGCCAAAAGCTGGCCGCGTTCACGCCCAAGATCGGCTATCCGGATCGTTGGCGGGACTATAGCGGGCTGGAGATGAAGCGAGACGATTTGTTCGGCAACGCGATCCGCTCCAACCAGTTCGACTTCGCCTATAATGTCGGCAAGCTCGGCAAGCCCATTTATCGCTGGGAATGGGGCATGACGCCCATGGAGATCAACGCCTACGCCAATTTCGGCATGGTTGAGATCGTCTTTCCCGCCGCGATCCTCCAGCCCCCCTTCTTCGATCCGCATGCCGATCCGGCAGTCAACTATGGCGGCATCGGTGCGGTGATCGGCCATGAGATCAGCCATCACTTCGACGATCAGGGCGCCAAGTACGACGCGAGCGGCCGCCTGTCGCAATGGTGGACAGAACAGGACGTCAAGAACTTCAAGGGGCTGACCGATCAGCTGGTGAAGCAATATGACGCCTATGAGCCGCTGCCAGGCGAACATGTGCAGGGCGCGCTGACGCTCGGGGAAAACATCGCTGATCTCGCGGGTCTCACGGTAGCCTATGACGCCTACAAGCACGCTCTGGGCGGCAAGGATGCGCCAGTGCTGGGCGGCACGACCGGCGATCAGCGTTTCTATCTCGGCTGGGCGCAGGTCTGGCGCCGCAATTATCGTGAGGCAAATCTTCGCCAGCGCCTGCTCACGGATCCCCATGCTCCCTCCGAGCAACGGGCGGCCGTCGTGCGCAACCTCGATCCCTGGTATGGAGCGTTTGCAGTTTCCGCAACTGCGAAGCTGGCGCTCGATTCTAACGCTCGCGTGAGGATATGGTAAACGCCTGAGCGGCAATCATGGTTAAGTTAACCATCATTCTCGCCCTGAAATAATCTAACGATCTCATAATGATCCCAGAAACGCGTGACTTTCTCATTTCGGGACGGTCTATTTGCGACAAACCGGGCGTTAATCAGGTTGCTATGCAAGATTAATTATGCGTAAACTTGCGCCTCATCCATTCAGGGCAAATGTGGGAGTTCAGAATGAAAACTTTGTTTTATGCAGGCGCGGCCGTCATCGCCGCAATGAGCGTTTCGGCAACTGCGAACGCGACCGAGAATTTCGGCGGCATCATCGGCATGACCGGTGGTCCGGACTATTTCACCGGCTCGTTCGGCACGGCGCACACGACGGACTTCGTCGATACATGGACCTTCGGGTCTTCGTTCCCGGCGGGCCTTGCTGACGCATCGGTGATCAACATCTCCTTTGCTGATGCAACCAACATCAGCTTCACGGAAGCTACGCTCAACGGCTTCGCGATGACCATCTCGAACGGCGCTCCGCTTGCGACCGCCTACACGCTCTCGCAGATCTTTTCGCCCGGCGGCGTGAACACGCTGGTTCTCAAGGGCGTTGCAGGCGGTAGCGCCAGCTACTCGGGCACGGTGAACTTCACTGTTGCTCCGGTTCCTGAGCCCGCTACTTGGGCGATGATGATCGCTGGTCTCGGCATTGCTGGCGCTGCTCTGCGTCGTCGCGCCAGCCGCGTGGCTCTGTCGTTCAGCTGATCTGAACATCGCGTCCGTCCTTTAGGATGGTAGCGTGAGATTATAGAAGATAGCCGGCTGAGCGTTTGTTCAGCCGGCTTCTTTTTGTCTGTTGTTCCCATCATAAGGGCAACGTGAGCGCCCTTGCAGACGAGAGAGCACATCGCTGACGGCGTTGCTCCGGCCGCGCGCAATCCTCCCTGACCGCCTGCTGGCCGTCAGCAGAAATCTGCCGAGGGGGAGGCCTATCGACGTCCTCGCGCGGCTAGCCGCCATAGCCGTTCGATGGGCCCCTGCCCGAACTGGCGGCGCCAGCCCCAGCACACAAGCAGCAAGAGGCCGGTTGCCCCGGCCGCGATCCCCAGCAGCGCCGCTCGTCCCAGCGTCCCATAGAGCGCAGCGCCATAACCGTAGAAGAGCGTCGTCATGATAAGGCTGGTTAGAAGATAAGCCGAAAGTGCCAGCCGGCCCACCGCGATCACTGCGTCACGCAACCAGCCCCGGACGAGCCCATCGCACAACAGCATGGCGAGGGCAGCGTGCCCCACGGCGAGCGGCAGGCGAAGCGGCAGCGACCAGCCCAAAATGCTTGCCTGCGCCGCCAGCGGATCGCCGCGGGAGAGGATCCACACCGCCAGGCCCGCCATCGGCACCAGTCCCACGGCCCAACTGCGCAGCCAGGTCGCGCGATACTGCTCGGGCGTCCACTGGCCCGAGAGGAAACCGCCTTTCAGCATTGCCATGCCGAATGCCATGAAGCCGAGCGTCTCCAGCAGGCTGTAGCGCACCGCCCCTGCAGCCATGTCGGCAATATGACGCAGCCGATCGGTGACGAGAGCGGCGTAGCCGGACTGGTGGAGAGCGATGTCCTTCGCTACCGCGGCGCTCGGCGATACCCCCAGCGCATCGGCATAGTTCTGCCAGACCGAGAGGCTTGTCCCCCCAGCTTCCGCTGCGCTTCGAACCCAGTAGGGCGGCAGGACGGACAGCATTACGAAGAACCACTGCGCTGCGATGAGCGCCAGCCCCCATTTAAGCAAGGCGAGCTGGTCGAGTCGCGCTAGTCGCATACCAACGAGGCCAGCAAACGCGAGTTGCAGCAGGATGTCTCCATCCCACAGCAGCAGATAGTGGGCGAGGCCGATGGGGATCAGCGTCCACATGCGCCGCCGATGCATGGCGAGCCCGTCTTGCCCGCGCGTCTCTGCTGCTTCCATGACCAGCAGCATCGATGCGCCGAACATGATCGCGAAAAGCGCACGCATCTTCCCATCGACGAACAGGAACGTGAAAAGCCAGGCGGCAATATCTGCGCCGTTGGACATGCCCCACGCAAACGGATTGACCGAGGCGATATTCGGCAACCCGAACGCCGCGACGTTCGCGACAAGAATACCGATGACAGCCAGCCCCCGCAGGAAGTCGAGGCCCTCGATACGCTCGCTTTCTTCCTCTGGCGGAAGCACGGGGAACGGGATGGGGGGCAAAGAGCCACCACTGGTCGCTCTATCGATGGCAGGACCTGAAGGTCTCCGATCGGGCAATATCGAGGATTCCAGCAACGTCTCTGGCGCAGCCTGCTTCGGGCTTGTCGCGTTCGCAACAGGCGAAGTGGACGCAGGCCGGCGCGGCGGGCCGCCGCGCTTGCGGGAACGGGACTTGGGCATGGGCTCGGCTTCGCTCGACTATAAATCGTTCTAGAATGCCCTTCCCTTGCGTCTTTTGGCCCAATTGTCCACTTGGCTCGTCCGTGGCATGGGCGGGCCATGAGCGCGGAACGCAAGACACGAATCAGCGCGGCATTCGGGGCGGCCGCGCCGCATTATGATCGCGCAGCCGCGCCTCAGCGCTTCGCCGCCGCCCTTCTAGCGGATCTCGCCGGCCAGCGTCGAATCGCCCCAAATGCGCGCATTCTCGAACTGGGTTGTGGCACTGGCATATTGACTCGCCTGCTGCGGGCGCGCTGGCCCGATGCGGAACTGATCGCAAGCGATCTCTCGCCCGACATGCTCGCTCAGGCAGCGGCCGATCCTTTTCTTGCCGCGACATTCCTTACCGTCGATGGCGAGCACCCACCATTTCAGGACGCCGCGTTCGATCTCGTCCTCGCCAATCTCGCCTTTCAGTGGTTCGACGACATGGAGAGCGCGATTGGCCGGCTGGTGCCGCTGCTGCGGCCCGGCGGCAGCCTCATTTTCTCAACGATGGGGGCGGAGAGCTTTATAAACTGGCGCTCCGCGCATGCCGCATGCGGTGAGGCCTGCCCCATGCCTCCCTATCCCGACCTCGCTCGGCTTGAGGCAATGATCGCGCCTCATGCGGATGCATTCGCTTTCGATGAGCATGTGCCCCTCGCTGAGGCTGGAGCGCGAGCACTGCTGGCTCATCTCAAGGGCATTGGCGCGACTGTTCCGGCCGAAGGCACGACGCCCCTGTCCGCCAGCGCCCTGCGCCGGGTCATGGCCGCTTATGATCTGGCGGGCGGAGTGGATGGCTATCACTTGCTGTTCGCACGCGTGACCCGGTCATGAGTACGTTGCCGCCTCTCCCGATCCGCCTCGCTTCGTCACAAGACGCAGTGGCGCTGTCCGCGCTCAAGATACGCTGCTTCCGCGAGACCTTTCTCGCCGAGGGGTTCGACATCCCCTATCCGCCAGCAGAACTCGCTCGCTTCGAGGATGAGAGTTATGGCGTGCCGAGGATCGAAGCCGAGCTCGCCGACTCCTCGCATGCGACATGGGTGGTCGAGGCTGCGGACGGCGACCTCGTCGCCTATGCGCATGCTGGCCCGTGCAAGCTGCCCCATCCAGAAGCCGATGCCTCTCAGGGCGAGCTTTACCAGCTCTATATTCGCCGTTCGCATCAAGGGCTGGGTCTTGGCCAGTCCCTCCTGTCCCTCTCGCTGGACTGGATTGCGACGACCTATCCCGGCCCGGTTTGGCTGGGCGTCTGGTCAGGCAACGACAAGGCGCAGCGCTTTTACGCCCGTCTCGGCTTTGGCAAGGTCGGCGACTATCACTTCATGGTCGGCGATCACGCCGACGCGGAGTTCATCTTCCGGCGAGACTGACGGCGCGGAACGCCGGGCGCATCAGCCCTCCATCAGTGCCGGGAAGAAGCCCTCATGGGCGGTCCGCAGCGCATCAAGCGTCACGCAATAGTCGGCCTTGGGCAGCTCGAAGATGATGCGGCTGCCAATCGTGCGGCCGATATGGCTGACCACCACGCCGCTCGTTTCCGCGCGCGAGAGAAACGCGCCCAGCGCCGCGTCGCGCACCGTCACCACATACAGGCCCTGATCTTCGGCGAAAAAGGCTTCCGCTGCAGATCCGTTGAACGGCTGATCGAGAATCGCGCCGATATTCCCGGCAAGCGCCATCTCCGTGATGGCGACGGCCACGCCGCCGTCCGACACGTCATGACAGGCAGTGATCGCGCCGGACTGGATCGCCGCACGCACAAAGTCGCCGTTGCGCTTCTCCTCGTCGAGATCGACGCGGGGCGGCGGCCCGGCTTCGGCGCCCTCGCGACCGTGGACTTCGCGCAGCCAGATCGACTGGCCAAGCTGCCCGTGGCGCTCGCCCACCAGAAGAATGATGTCGCCCGTGCCCTTGAACGCGATGGTCGCCATGCGATCGACATCGTCAAGCAGGCCGACACCGCCGATAGCTGGCGTGGGCAGAATAGCGCTGCCGCCGCCCGTCGCTTTGCTCTCATTGTAGAGCGAGACGTTGCCCGACACGATCGGGAAGTCGAGCGCGGTGCAGGCTTGCGCCATGCCCTCGATGCAACCGACGAACTGCCCCATAACCCGAGGATTCTGCGGGCTGGCGAAGTTCATGCAGTCCGTCGTCGCGAGCGGAGTCGCACCCACTGCCGTGATATTGCGCCAGCATTCGGCAATTGCCTGTTTGCCACCTTCGACAGGATCAGCGAAGCAATAGCGCGGCGTGCAATCCGTGCTGATCGCCAGCCCCTTCCTCGTGCCGTGGACGCGCACGACCGCAGCATCGCCGCCGGGGCGCTGCAGTGTGTCGGCGCCGACCATGTGGTCATATTGCTCCCAGATCCAGCGCCGGCTGGCGATGTCGGGCGATCCCATCAGTTTCAGCAGGTCGGCCGCCACATCCTGCGTGTCGAACGCGTCGGTGAGTGCCTTGGCTGGCGGAGTGGGCTCGTGGGGTCGGTCATAGAGCGGCGCGTCGTCCGCGAGCGGACCAAGCGGAATATCGCACACCGTCTCGCCATGATGGACAAGCACCATACGGCCGGTGTCCGTGACTTCGCCGATCACCGCGAAATCCAGCTCCCACTTCTTGAAAATGGCCTCGGCAAAGGGTTCCTTGCCCGGCTTCAGCACCATGAGCATCCGCTCCTGGCTTTCGGAGAGCATCATTTCATAAGCCGTCATGCCGGTTTCGCGCTGCGGCACCTTGTCCATGTCGAGTCGGATACCGACACCGCCCTTGCTGGCCATCTCGACCGAAGAGCTGGTGAGGCCTGCCGCACCCATGTCCTGAATGGCGACGATCGCGTCGCTTGCCATCAGTTCCAGACAGGCTTCGATCAGGAGCTTCTCGGTGAATGGATCGCCAACCTGCACGGTCGGGCGCTTCTCCTCGCTGTCCTCGCCGAAATCGGCCGAGGCCATGGTCGCGCCGTGAATGCCGTCGCGGCCGGTCTTGGAGCCAACATAGACGATCGGGTTGCCGACGCCCGACGCCGCCGAATAAAAGATCTTGTCCTGTTCCGCGACGCCCACCGTCATCGCATTGACGAGGATGTTGCCGTCATAAGAGGGGTGGAAGTTCACTTCGCCACCAACGGTGGGGACGCCCACGCAATTGCCATAGCCGCCGATGCCGCGCACCACGCCGCTGATGAGGTGGCGCATCTTGGGATGGTCAGGCCGGCCGAAGCGCAGCGCGTTCATGTTTGCCACGGGCCGCGCGCCCATGGTGAACACGTCCCGCAATATGCCGCCCACGCCCGTTGCCGCACCCTGATAGGGCTCGATGTAGCTGGGATGGTTATGGCTCTCCATCTTGAAGATGGCAGCCTGCCCGTCGCCAATGTCGATGACGCCGGCATTCTCGCCCGGTCCGCAAATCACCCAAGGCGCTTTGGTAGGCAGTTTCTTCAAATGGATGCGGCTCGACTTGTAGGAGCAGTGCTCGCTCCACATCACCGAGAAGATACCCAGTTCCGTCCGGTTCGGCTCCCGGCCGATCGCCGCGACGATGCGGTCATATTCCTCGGGCGTGAGCCCGTGTTCTGCGACAATTTCCGGGGTGATCTGGGGTGCTGCGCTCGACATGAGCGGGCCTTTATCGCTGCATGGATGAGGACACAACCTTGTCCGGCCCGAACGCCCAATAAACCGTCATGCCGCCGCGTGCCCCCTGCTTGCATTTCGGAGCCGGGCGACGCACCCTGCCTGACCGTAACGGTGGCGCAGGAGGGGGAAATGAGACTTCGTCGAGTGCTGATTACCATGGCGTTGGGGAGTATGGCGGCGCCCGCACTGGCGCAGGCACCTGTCGTCGGTGTCGCGGATCCGGAAGCCCTGTTCCGGGACAAGGACCCGGCGATTCAGCGGAACAAGCAGGCCACACTTCACATCATGCGTGAGTTGCTGCAATGCGGCCACTGGAGCGACGCCGGCACTTGGCTCACGGAGCGCTATATTCAACACAATCCCAATGTGGTCTCCGGCCTTGCCCCTGTCGTCCGCTTCTTCGGCTCGCGTCCCCGCGCGCCCGCTTGCGACAAGCTGACGACACCCGTTGTCGCCGTACTCGCGGACCGGGACCTGGTCGCGGTGGTGACCGCGCGTACGCTCAAGCATCCGACCGAGCCCGGCAAGACCTACACGACAAGCTGGTTCGACATGTGGCGCTTCGTGGATGGCAAGGCGGACGAACATTGGGACGGCGCGGAACTGTTCACGCCGAGGCCCGCGACGCCTCCCGCCGCCCCCTCGAACTGAGATCGCCCCCAACAAAAGCGGAACCCATGAAAAAGGCCGGCCCCCTTGGGGACCGGCCGCAATTGCGAAGAAGCGGCCTTTCGGCGCAGCCCGTATTGGAATGCAGGTCAGCCCGTCTTGCAGGCGAGACCATTATAAGTGACTTCGGCCCCGCCGCCCTCGAGCTTTTTGGAACCGTCTGCGGACACGAAAGTCTGACCGACTTCCGGCGCCTTGAGATCGGTGACCGGACCTTCCTTCTCGGTCTTGAGGTGCGCGGTCTTGTCGTCGTTCATGAAGTCGACGAAAATCAGGCTGTTGTCCTTGCAGCGATACTGATGGCTTTCTTTCAGCATCGGCGGCAGTTCCACTGCGGCAGCATTTGCCAGCGCGGCTTCCTGCGGATCACCATAGGTTTGATTGACCGTTTCGGCCTGGGGCTTGCATCCGGCGACGACGATCGCAGCGAGAAGCGGAGCGGCGGAAAAAATGAGGGATAATTTTTTCATAACGCCGGGTTTTTGCGCGATTTGCTGCGGTGCGGTCAATTATATTGTTTGCTTGACCTGCCCATCGGGGCGGCGTCTAATCAGACTCTTCACCATAGCCCTTGACCGCGTGATCCCCGCCCGCCAATGCTTGAGCTTATGGCGGACACTCCCGATCCCGGCGCGCTGACGTTCGAAGAAGCCCTCAAGCGCCTGGAAGCGATCGTCCAGCAGCTTGAACGCGGCGATGTGCCGCTCGATCAGTCGATTGATCTTTATGCGGAGGGTGACCGCTTGCGCGCCCAGTGTGAGGAACGACTGGGCGCTGCACAGGCACGGATCGATCAGATCGTTGCGGGAGCTTCTGGGGAAGCTGTCGCGACCAAAGCCTTCCCGCTGGATTGATGACCGTGGCCCTCGCCACCACCCCGTCCATCGAAGAAGCCATGGCGGATATGGCCACGGCCATTGACGCGGAGTTCGACCGGCTGCTGACCGTTCCGAACGATCCCCGCGCGCGGCTTTATGAGGCCATGCGGCATAGCGCAATCGGTGGGGGCAAGCGACTGCGCCCGCTCCTCGTTCACGCCAGCGGCTCGCTTTTTAATGTCTCGCGGCAAAGCGTCGTACGCACGGGCCTCGCCGTCGAGTGCATCCACGTCTATTCGCTGATCCACGATGATCTCCCGGCCATGGACGATGATGACGTGCGCCGTGGCAAGCCGACCGTCCATCGCGCCTTCGACGAGGCGACCGCCATTCTAGCGGGCGACTGCCTCCACGATCTGGCTTTCTCCGTCCTGGCCGACGCGGAGACTCATGCCGATCCCTTCGTAAGATGCGATCTCATTCGCGCGCTGGCGCTGTCGAGCGGCCCGGCAGGCATGGCGGGCGGTCAGATGATGGATCTGGAGGCGGAGAACGCCAGTTTCGATCTTGCGACCACCACCCGGCTGCAGCAGCTCAAGACCGGCGCGCTGTTCGGCTTTTGCGTGGAAGCCGGCGCCATTCTCGCGCGTCTGCCCGAGGAAGGGCGGCGGGGTCTTCATGGCTACGCGCGCGACCTTGGCCTCGCATTCCAGATCGCGGATGACCTGCTCGATGTGGAAGGCGATGCCGGGAGCACGGGCAAAGCCGTGGGCAAGGACGCCGCCGCCGGCAAGGCGACCTTCGTCTCGCTGATGGGTGTGGAAGAGGCGCGGACCCGCGCGACCATGCTCGTCCAGCAGGCCAAAACCCATCTCGCTGCCTTTGGCCCGGAAGCTGACCTGCTGCGCGCCATCGCCGATTTCTCGATTTCGCGGAGGCACTGACCCCGATGACGACTGCGCGCCGCATTGGTGTCTATCCCGGCACGTTCGATCCGGTCACGCTTGGTCATATGGACATCATCCGTCGTGGAGCGAAGCTGGTCGACAAGCTCGTAATCGGCGTCACGACCAACGCATCCAAGTCACCGCTTTTCTCGGTTGAGGAGCGGCTTGCCATGGTCCGGCGCGAATGTGCGCCGCTTGGCGCTTCCATCGAAGTCGTTCCCTTCGATTCGCTGCTGATGCATTTCGCTCAGGCTCAGGGCGCCAGCATCATCCTGCGCGGGCTGCGCGCCGTCGCCGACTTCGAATATGAGTATCAGATGGCGGGGATGAACCAGTATCTCGACGCCAGCATAGAGACGGTTTTCCTCATGGCGGATGTGTCGCTCCAGCCCATCGCTTCCCGTCTGGTCAAGGAGATTGCCGGTCTGGGCGGGGACATCAGCCGCTTCGTTTCTCCCGCCGTGCGCGAGCAGGTTCTCGCCCGCCTTCCGTCTCGCGCGACTTGACCGGACAGGCCGGGTTCAGCATGGAGGCGTCATAATTTCCGTGCTCATGCTTTTGCCCGACACAGAGGGTTTATTTGAGGCCGACCATGCTTGATTTTCGTCGAATGCTGGCGCCCGCGATTGCTGGCGCGCTTTTGCTCCAGATGCCCGGCACTGCCTTTGCCCAGCGCAAGCCCGAGGATGTGGCGCGTGAGGCGGACATGGCGGCCCGCGCCGAAGCGGACGCCAAGAAGCTGCGGGACGAGCAGGCGGTTAACAAACCGCTTCAGGTCAATGTTCCCCTGGACCCCGCCAATGTCTGGGTGCTGGATCTTTCCGACGGTGGAAAGGTGCGTATCCAGTTACGGCCGGACGTTGCTCCCGAGCATGTTGAGCGGATCAAGACGCTTACGCGCGAGCATTTCTACGATGGCCTCGCCTTTCACCGCGTGATCGATGGCTTCATGGCGCAGGGTGGCGATCCTAAGGGGGACGGCACCGGTGGCTCGCCCATGCCGGATCTCAAGCAGGAATTTTCCTGGCTCCCGCACATGCGCGGCACTGTGTCCATGGCCCGCGCTCAGGGCGAGGACAGCGCGAATAGCCAGTTCTTCATCATGCTGATGCCGCGCCTGCAGCTCGATCACAAATATACCGTGTTCGGCCGCGTGATCGACGGGATGCCGGGCGTCGATGCCATCGCAAAGGGTGAGCCGCCAAGCGCACCCACCAAGATCGTCCGCGCCTATCTGGAGAAGGATGGCGCGGCCAGCTGAGGCCCGCTTCGACGATCCCAGAAGTTCAGACAGGCTTTTGCTTTCGACATGCGCGTCGATCTCTTCGATTTCGATCTCCCGCCCGATCGTATCGCGCTGCGGCCCGCCGTGCCGCGCGACAGCGCGCGCCTCCTCCGCGTCGAGAACGGCGCACTGAGCGATCATCATGTATATGATCTCCCCGAACTGCTGCGCGCGGGAGACGTGCTCGTCTTCAATGACACCCGCGTCATTCCCGCCCAGCTTGAAGGCAGGCGCGGCGAGGCTCGCATTGGCGCCACCTTGCACAAGCGCATTGACCTGCGGCGTTGGGAAGCGTTTCTGAAGAACGCAAAGCGCGTCCGTGCCGGAGACCGCATCGATTTCGGCGAGCACGTAACCGCCATAGCCGAAGCCCGGCAGGAGGACGGCTCGTTCATCCTCGCATTCGAAGGCGAGGAGCCGGTCGAACTGTTGCTCGAACGTGCCGGCACGATGCCGCTGCCGCCCTATATCGCCAGCAAGCGCGCCACGGACGAGCAGGACCGCAGCGATTATCAGACCATGTTCGCGGCGCGCGATGGCGCCGTCGCCGCACCGACGGCCGCGCTGCACTTCACGCCGGGATTGATGGAGTCGCTTGCCAGTCATGGCATCGAAACGGCGATGCTGACGCTCCATGTGGGCGCGGGCACGTTCCTGCCGGTGAAGGCCGAAGACACCGAGGATCACCGGATGCATGCGGAGTGGGGCACGATCGACGCACCGACCGCCGACCGCCTCAATGCCGTGCGCGCGCGGGGCGGACGCCTCATCGCGGTGGGCACCACGGCGCTCCGCCTTATTGAAAGCGCGAGCGGCGAAGACGGCATCATCCGGCCCTTCACCGGGGAGACGCGGATCTTCATCACGCCGGGCTATCGCTTTCAGGGCGTCGATGGTCTCATGACCAACTTCCACTTGCCCCGCTCCACACTCTTCATGCTGGTGAGCGCGCTGATGGGCCGGGAAACGATGCACGCCACCTATGCCCATGCCATCGCGAATGGCTATCGCTTCTATTCCTACGGCGACT
>PJTZ01000318.1_pt1 | contig 13015 bp, 18 predicted proteins | sample 1512131 | NCBI WGS metagenome assembly PJTZ01 (sample SAMN08177679, study PRJNA422409) | Soil metagenome, whole genome shotgun sequencing project. | reverse complement strand
CGTCAGACCTATATTGCGTTAGGCATGGCATTGGCTCAAGCAGCTGAATTACGTGTAGACACTACGCCAGCCGAAGGTTTTAATAATGCGATTATAGACGAAGTTTTAGAATTGGAAAAACAGGGTCTGAAAAGCGTTTCTTTGATGTATGTAGGTTATGCCGATGTAGAAAAAGATTGGCTTTCGACCATGAAAAAAGTACGTGTACCTAAAGATGATTTTGTATTAACTTACTAAAATTTTGCTAATCCTTATTGGATTTTTAAAAGTGCGTTATTTCCATTGAAGTAATGCACTTTTTTGTAGTCAGTAAACTCTATAAAACGACCAATTTAGCTGATAATTTCAATAAAAAATTAATCTATTTCTGTTCGGAATGCAGACCTCATCAACTCTTGCTCAGCTCTTGAAATACCTATTTGCTTTGATATAGATTCCCATCCCTTCACAACAATCAAAACTTCGGCTATAATGCTGTTCATTTGACGATCATTCAACCTAAAATATTCACCTACACTTTTTGCTAGATCAAAATCCAAAGCATTATTGTGCATATCGATATTCAAAGCTAAACCATCTTTGTCAATAGAGGGATTAAGATCATAAGCTGGTGACAACATCCAACCTTTATCATTCAAAATAAAACCATGATTACGTAAGTGGTCATCTGTATTAGATACAGCGATATTGAACACGATTCTACGCCATAATTGAGCTAAGTTTTCATCGACATAGTCGCCATTATCTTGTATAAATTCAACGATATCCAAGTAGCTTGCTGGGTTATCTTTGATTGTATCTTCGTTATTTCCTGTCATGGTCATAGCCGATGAAAAATGAATTCGATCTGTGCCGATCCTATCAAATCGTTTAGTGAAGAAAGTATGATATTGACCATTAACTTTTTCCATGCGACATTCTGCCATTTCCACACCAGCATTGATAGCTAGCTTATAGGTTAAAAATTCCCATGCAGCTTTATCTATGGTATCGTTTTTAGAAGGGAACTTCGCTATCCATAATCCATTGTTTTCATCCAGAATATTGGCTTTCGGTCTAGCACCTCCTAGAGATGAACCTGGGGCAATGAGCAATTTTAACCATTTATTAATGGCATCATTTTCTTCATCGTTTTCATAGTGAACGACAGCTTGTTGCAATTCACGAACCGTTGACCACGGCGGTGTTGATTTTTCCGTATCATTATCCAAAAAATCACCATCAGGATCAAGTTTGAAACGAAAAGCCCCCATTCTAGTTTCGTCATAAACGCCTAAAAGAAAATCGATATCATATAAGGTTTTAGCTTTTGTTCCACTTACTACAGCAAGTTGAGCTTCTCTACGCCTCATCAATGTACGTCCCCATGTATCAGGCATACTATCCAAAAAAACACCAAAGTTTTCTTTATTATTTGGGAATTGTTGTCCGGAGTAAAATTGAATATCAGGATCGATTAATCGTTGTGCATTGGTCTTTAGCCATTGTTTATCATACTCAAAACTAAATGCTTTTCGTCCCTTTGCTTGATGAGCTGATAAAACACCTACCAAGGTGGGGTGCGATAAACCTATCCAATCCACATAAACGTATATATCTGTTTTGTTTACCGCCATCTTACAACAAATCTAAATCCTGAAGTTTACGTCCGAAAACATCGTCTGCTGCTAATTTTAAGAAATCATCTTGCAGACCTAATACACGTAATACATTGAAATATGCACCCATAGCGACACTAGTATCTCCTTTTTCGACAAGATACAACGTAGAACGTGCAACACCTGCTCGCTCCGCTACCTGTACAGCAGTCAGTTTACGGCGTTTCCGTGCTAGTTTGATATTCTCGCCCATCTGTTCCAATATAGCTTGAAACTTGGGTAACACAAGTTGCTTTTTCATTAAAAGTCTGTTATTTCAAACAAATATAATAATTTTGTCTGAAATAACGAACATGATATTAAGCGCAACTTAAAAACGGTGCGAGGAACCCAATGAAAACATATCAGTGAAGGCGGATCAGCTGGGAAAGTAAACCAAGATCGGTTTCTACCTTGATCCGCACCCCGCATTGATGATTGACCGATAATTGGAAAAGATGATATCCATTTAGACTTGATGATAAAGATATTGACAGAGGGGTGAGGTATCAACCTACATCGCTACTGCTTGAAGAACTTTTCGGCGTATATGGTCTTCACGCATTTCGTCACTGTATAGATAGAGACAACTGTCTCGCAGTACAAATTTAAAAGATGAGTTACCGTCGTTCATTTTTAGATGAATGGAGTCTCGGTCTACCATAAATGTACCATCACCTTCTAATGATTTAAAATTACCGTCTTTCGATAGTTGAATGAAGACATTGTCGCTTTTCACAGAATCGATAACGTCTTTATATCGTCCATGTGTCGTGCCGTCTAAATTAAGGAATAATCTTGTTTCAGTAATTATTTTCCAACGATTGTATAGTTTATGATCTTGGGTATGAGCTGTGGTAATGATTAGAATCCCGATTGCTATTATTTTCGTGAATAGTGTCATATTAAATTTCCGAAAGTGGTTAGCAAAAATAGTATCTTTTTTCATGTAGTAGAGCTCGAATAGAATTTTGATGGCATTTTAATATGCAGTTTTATTCGAGCTAGCATTTTACATGCTCAACTACCATAAAGATTTAGAGTCTTAGAATGGCTTTCCCAGTATAGTGAAAATCATGATCAAGCGCAAAAGATGTTCTTACGATGCGCAAGTTCAGCCTTAAGTATCAATCATTTCGGAAGGATGATTGGGACAGAGGAATAGGGAATGATAAAGTTAAAGGATTATGAACCGAAAATATACGATGAAATATTTGGATATTGGCAACGTATATTGGATATACTTTCAAATCGTATAGTTAAAAAAACTGATAGACAAGGAGCCTATATTGGAGTGATCATCAATTCAATTCGGTCAATTACACTTTATCATGGTTTTGATTTATTAGTGGACTATCTGAATATTATATTTAACGTTAAAGATTGGTGCTGTGAAGAGGGACTACGAGAGTTAATTCATTATACCAATAAAGGTAACAATAAACTTTTATTGTAAAGTAATAATGCCTATATCTTATACTTATTTGGCACATGGAAGAATACAACGTTCCGTACATGGACAAATTCGTATCAACAGGCGTCCGTTTGATTTTGGCGGTTGTCAAAATCGTTTACTACCATTGCTTGTTGCGTATTGATGGATGTCAAAGCCGTTAAATACATTGTCGATGTTTCTTTGAATATGCGCAAAATGGGAAATTTGCGTCGTGTATACCGCAAAAGTGTGACAGTGTTTTGGGATCAACGTTAGAAACCGGACTTCACGTAATGGAGCGCTATAGACCCAGATTTAAATTTGATGGTATCGAAGAGTTGAAGGTTAAGTTTCTCATGCAGGCTTCCAGTATCTAGCAAATGTCTGCCATTACCTACAATAACAGGGTGGATAACAAGAAAAAACTCGTCAATAAGGCCTGCGGCAATCATTTCAGGAAGTAGGCTGACACTGTCCATCAGAATGGTTTTTCCGACTTGCTGCTTCAATTTCAGAAGTTCTCCCGCCGGATCGCTACGGACGATACGAACGTTTTCACCGACAACGTCCAACGATCGGGAAATGACAATGCTATCCATAGTGCTAATCTTTTTAGCAAATCGATTTTCTGCGGGGCTGCCAGACTGATCCCTGGCAACTTCGCGCCAGTAGGGAAACATAAGTTGGTACATGATGCGCCCAAAGAAAAGCAGGTCAACATCGTCTATCATGGCAGTAAAGTACTCTAAAACCGCTTCATCAGGACTGAAAGCGGTGTGGTCACAGTAACCGTCAAGGCTCATGTTGATACAAAATCTTACTGTTCTCATCGTATACGCATAACTTTATCAATGCAATAGTACGAGAATCGCTTTTAATCACGCTTCGCCTAAGACAAGAAAGTATTACATATTCCGGATATCTGCCTTTTGCGGCAATCTTGAATATATCGACAACTGGAACTCGATCCATCAACAGCAGGCATTGCCGTATTCTGTAAGTGCAATAGCTTATTCCGCTATCTGATTTAAATGATGCTCCAGGTGACTCACGTAATCTTCGGCCAGAAATGCTAGCGTATGGTCATTAGCCTTCCGTTGTAATGCCTCGGAAGACAACTGTTTCCAGATGAAGACTAATTGCCTGTTTAAGCTTTCCCAAAGTGCGATCATTTGAGAAAAGTCCGCAACCTGATAATAATTGTGTTTGCACCAATGATCTTGGTCATACAAGATGATAGGGTTGTCTTCAAATTGACCGCTTATGAAACGCGTGAGATTGTTCGTAGCACTGTCGATAAGGTGGCCAAAGATTTCCTTTTTACTCCATTTCTCTAAAGTTGGCTTAAATTCCAATTCGGATTCATCCAAAAGCCGAAAGTGAGACGGTTTTTCAGCTATATATTGTTCCAATCTTTGAATCGCGGAAGTTATCATATTGTCTTTCTTTTTTATTGTAGCCTTACAAATCAATCCTATCTCCTTGCGATTTCGGCTCTGATATAACCAAAAATTCCAACGTATGATCAGTTTTGTTTAAAATGTTCACAAAATGCCATCCGTCGCAGGCATTGCCCCAATTATAATGTTCGCTGTTCGACGCGTCTTTGATCATGTTATGTATATGTGTTCTTGAAGGTACAAATTATTATCGTCCTTTTAGATTTTATCCAAACACTTATCTCTGCCGACGGCGGATCTAAAGTTAATCCAATAGAAACTTTTAGGCTTAATCTGTATTGTGCTACTTTTTTTTAGCAAATAGATTCTTGTATTTGCTTAATTAATAGCCTATAATGATATGATGACGGAGAACCGGGCGATAGAGTATAAGTCCAAGTTGACCGACGATTTTGAAAGAGAAGTCGTAGCCTTCCTTAACACCCATGAGGGTGGTTGTGTATACATTGGTATCAATAAAGATGGACGATATGTGCGGGTGCCGGATGCTGACCATATCCAATTGGTCGTTAAGGATCGATTGAAAAACAATATACTTCCTTCGTGTATGGGTTTGTTTGATGTAATCTTGGAAGAATACGAAGGGAAAGATGTAATCAAGCTCGTCGTAGTTGGTGGATTGGAACGTCCTTATTACATCCGAAAATACGGAATGAGCGAAAAGGGTGCGTTGATACGCGTCGGAAGCTCTGCGGAACCTATGTCTCAAGCGATGATCGATAAGTTATACGCTTCTCGTACACGCAATTCTATCGGTAAAATCAGATCTTATTTTCAGGATTTGAGGTTCGAACAGCTCCGTATCTATTATCAAGAACAGGACAAGCCACTCAACCCCCAATTTAGGAAGACACTCGAGCTTTTCACTGAAGATAGTCAATTCAACTATGCCGCATATCTTTTGGCCGATGACAACAATGTCTCCATAAAAGTGGCCAAATATAGCGGAACGGATAGGGTGAATCTCATTGAGAATAATGAATACGGTTTTTGTTCCATCATCAAAGCGACCAAACGCGTGATCGAGAAAATCGAGCTAGAAAACCGTACCATGTCGCAGATCACGCCTAGGGAGCGAATCGATACTCGCTTGTGGAATCAGGTCGCTCTTCGTGAGGCTATTATCAATGCCATCGTACATAATGATTATACCCGCGAAGTCCCGCCGAAGTTTGAGATTTTTGTCGATCGTATCGAGATTACCTCTTATGGCTCGTTGATCGATGGTCTAGATAAGGAAGATTTCTTTGCTGGGGTTTCTATACCACGAAATAGGGAATTGATGCGGGTGTATCGGGATCTGGAATTGGTGGAGCAGTTGGGGTCGGGCATTCCACGTATTTTGGAGAGCTACGGACGAGAATGCTTCGTGTTTTTGAACAACTTTACGAGGATGGTATTTCCGAAATCTGTAATCGATAGCGGGTTGGTAGATGGTTGGTAGATGGGTTGGTAGATGGGTTGGTAGATACACAGCAGAAGATATTAGGTCTGGTCCATGCTAATCCGAAAATATCAAAACGTGTTATGGCGGATCATATTGGTGTAAGTACGACCACTATAGACAAGCATATACAGATCTTACGCAATCGTAGCATTTTGGAAAGAGTTGGCAGTGACCGGACAGGGCATTGGAAGATCAATGTTGTAGCAGAGCAATAGCGGAATACATACGCTTTAGACAAAATGATGCAATGAACAGCCCAATGTTTTACATATTCTATGCCGTATTTTAGATTGTCATTAGTCATGGATTAATAATTTAGCTATCTCCCTTTACTCATAAACTTTAGCACTCTTAAAAAGATCAGCAGAAGTCGACCATTCAGGTTTGTCGGCATCGACATTCGCATGTATGTTATCATAAATTCTAATCCTCCAAATAATCCTGCAGCTCCTCTTTGAGGTGGAGATAATGTTTCATTTTTTGCTCTCTTATCTCTTCTTCTGTAAATTTTTTGCTTGTTGAGGTTGGTTCGTCGAATTGCCCATCTATCACTTCAATCGATATTTTATCACCGACTTTAATTTGCTCACCAAACCAACGGACATTTTGCTCTGCATCGCTATCCAATCCGCCAATATGCAGATGCAAAGACCCACTGCCGTCTTTTCTATGTACGGCGTCTATAATGCAGCTCACAACATAATTATCCCTTGGTATTCCGGCCCGAGCCAGTTTTTCTCCGTTTAGGGATACTTCAAAACCATAACTTTTTTTCATATTCTAATTCTATATAACTGATCGTACTGATCTTTAAAATAACAGTCTATTCTCTCACAATTTTAATTCTAATGATCTCCGCCTGAATAAATCCACATTGGCTCGGTCTGTCCAGCTCTTTCGAAACCTACCTTTTTATAAAAATCTATAGCTTTACCGTCCGCAGTTAACATTTGCATATGGAAATCTTTGTATATCTGCTGCATCTTATCCATAATCAGGTGTCCAATACCTTTTCCCTGATAGGAGGGGAGGACTAGTAAATGCGGATAGTATACTACTAGATGTCCGTCGGAAATAGCGTTACCAAGTCCTACCAAGATGTCCCCATTCCAAGCGGTAATCAGCGAATGGGAATTGATTAAACCTTTAAGTAGTCGATCAGATTTCTGGGCTACACTCCACGCATTGGCTTCGTATAATGGCAAAATTTGATCTGCGGTTATATTTCTTGTATCGGTTAAAACTATTTCCATTTGAAATTGATGTTTTCGGTAATTGCGCTAATTGTTCTTCTTGCTCCCAACATCAAACCCCTTGACCACCGTTACTCCTTTAGAGGAGGTGTGAGGTGTATTTTCCTGCAGTCGGTCAATGTATTCAAAGAGCAGTTCTATATTCTGATCGTGACCTTTCTGTTTTTTTGAAAGCTTTTCAATAGCTAATCTCATTTCTGTAAGCTCATGCTGCATACGGGAGTTGTCTGTCAGGAATTGACGTAGCTTTGTGAAAACTCGCATAATCTGAATGTTGGTTTGGATTGCTAATTTGCTTCTTAATACACTTGATAGCATAGCTACACCTTGTTCAGTAAACGTCATAGGAGTATATCGACTACCTCCACGGCCATCTGTTTTTGAGGTCACAAATTGAGACCTCAAAAATTTGAACTCGTCATCGTTTAGTTCAAACATGAAATCCTCCGGAAACCGGTCTATGTTTCTTCGTACAGTTTGTTTCAAAACTTTCGTCTCTACCCCATACAACTCCGCCAGATCACTATCCAACATTACTTTTTGTCCTCTGAACTCGTATATTTTGTTGGCGAGGACATCATCAGCTATAGCTACTGCTTTTAGTTCTGTGTACATAATTGTAAAGGAATCACTTCCGGCCGCTAATGCCCGTCGCACAACCAAAAAAATATTTCTCCTCGGTGACCGTTAAGTTATTCCGTTCAAATATTCGCTTTACCAAATCGCTGTTGCCATATTTTTCCGTATAGATCCAAAGCATCTTGTAATCGTGCGGGTTTCCTAAAAATATTTTTCCGAGCAGTGGTATAACTTTTTCTAGATAAAACCCGTAGAAGGCACACAGAAGTTTTTTACTCGGTTTGGAAACCTCAACAAAACTGAATTTTCCACCTGGTTTTAGAATTCTATGTACTTCCCTGGCTAAAACTTCCAACTGTTGCTCATTGAATGTTTTGAGCCCGTATGCACAAGAAATAATATCAAAATGGTTAGACTCTAATTTATTTTGAAGAATATTCTCGCAAAGTAAATTAAGATCGCCTGCGAACAGTTTTTTGCTTTTATTACTTGAACGCGAAATCATTTTGTCAGAGAAATCTAAAGCATAAAAGGTTGCATTCGGAAAATTTCGTTTTAGGAATGTCCAGTTTTCACCTAGCCCTGAAAGCAAGTCAATTACATTTAAACGCTGGTTTGACTTTCCAAGTTTTTCTAAGAATTGTCTCCGCCAGCGAATGGAAAAGCCGAAAGAGGTTATATAGTTCATTCGCTCATACGAACTTGACATCCGGTTGAACATTTTCTTGACAAATGCTGGCTCGTAAATATTATCCTGGTGCGGCATGACCTTTTCTATGCTATTAACTTTGCTCATATAGGGTTTTACGTGTTTTCTACACGCGTTGTTTTTCTGCGCTATGATTAGCCGGTATTTTAAATAAAATAACGAGACTAACTACCTGAAGGGCTGTTTGTATGAGGTTAATAATTCCTACGGCCGGCTGATATATAATATTCTGCAAAATCAACGGGATTGCGAGAACTCCTATGATCATGAATACAAGCAGAACATATTTCATCCAATCGAAACCTTTTCTTATCAACAGCCCGATTATCAGTAAGAAACCCAAGGTAAAAATAGAAACAGCGATCGTAGACCCTTCGGCGGTAATCTCAGGGGCGAGGAATATATTGATTAATCCTAGTCCAACAGAAACCAAAAAAAGATTTGAAGCTTTGATATAATTTTCGTGGACAACTCTGTCTTCGACTACCTCTTCTTTTGAGGCTATTAACCTCTCGATACTTTTAACCTCGTCGTCACTGAAATGTCTTCCCCTGGATTTTAAGATCTCAAAGGCATATCTGATAGCCTCTGGTACAAATCTACTCTCAGGAACGATGTATTTTTCCAACTCTGTATTGGTTTTCTGTTCTAATACGCTTTTTTTTACACTCATTTTTAGGTTAATATTTATGTTATAAAATTAGTTAATTTCTCCCATATTGGAAATATTTTTAGTTGTGAATTTAGTCCTTCTTATTACACTATTCTCCTTCGGTTTTTGAGTTCACTGAAAATTTTTTGCGGATAGTATTTCCAATGGATGACGAAGCTGTTCAAAGAAATACCGAGCAAGTTACCAAGCAAGTTAAAAATCTCATACAAGAGTTGGATAGCGATATGGACCGTTGCTTACATGGTCGATGGCACATTGAGCATACGCAAAATGGGAAATGTTAACCCTATATTGAGATTTTTTTAAATCTTTTATCAGATCTTTTCTATGCTGTAAATAACAAAGCACAAACATTGTCGTGCTTTGTTATACAGGAGGATTAAAGATTGAACCCGTTCAGTAATATATTATAAACTGTTGTTTAGATAGAAGAACTCAATTCAATGCATTGATCCTGTCAATCAAATCTTCTTTGCTGGTCAGTTCCAAATCATCCGTTGCTATGGTAATGATATGATCTTCAGCAATAGTTACTTCTTTGATGTTATATACAAATTGTCCGTTACTTTCTGAAGCGAAAATTACATGTAAGGTCATCCCGACGGGTACGAATCCAAAATGTTCTGTAAAATATTGATCGGGTGTGTTGTACAAATCTAATTGTGCTAGAAGATTGGGTTGATCTTCGTAAGCTAAATATACGGCTGAGTTGGTTTCATTATAATTAGCCGGAACTTTTACTTTGATTTTTGTAAGCGCGCTTGATACTGCCGCAAACCGATCGACATTGGTCCATCCAAAATCATTAATAAAAAAATCGTAGGTATTGGTTACAGGATTGAATCCCAGACCTGCTTGATCGCCGTCTGTCCATACTATGTTCCCGTTGCCATCATCGCCTTCGCCCGATCCAAAGCCAATCTCTACAGGGTTCCATGCTAAATTACCTGTTTCATTGATCTCACCTTGCCATAATATCATTTCATTATCCAAACCACCGGTATGTTCAGCATCGACTGTGACATAATAGTAGTTCAACGGTTTTAAAACCTGGTCACCTTGCGTTACTTGTATAAAAAATTGGCCACCGGTTATTAGTGGATGAAGATGTCCGGTATTATCTCGTCCCATTAAAGGTTTGTTTGCAACAACCATATTGCCTCTGTCAAAGATTTCTACAAAGGTTAATTCTACTTCTCCAACGATGGTATTGCCTAAATGATCAGTGAGTTCGTATTGTCCGATATCTAAGATAGTTCCCTTGTTTGAAACGAAATGTATACCATCCCCCGCATCAAAGGTTTGAGTCTGTACGAGGTCTGAGAGTGCTTGTTGTCTAAGCATGTTAAACCCTGTGCTTGTCGGGAGAATAATTTGATCGACAGGTACCGTAGTTTCATCTTTGCTGCATCCTGTTAGCAATAAAGATATTAATGATCCAAAAACGAGTGTAAAGAATAGATTTTTCATAATGATCTGTATTAAGTAATAATAATTTTTCTTTGATGGTATATCATCGGAATATTCATTTTGTTACCCCTTTTTTAGGTCAATTCTTCATTATTATTATTATTATTGAAAGAATTATTAAGAAACTTCCATAAAGACCTGCTTAGATGACATGATGATGAAGACGATTGCACCGTTATGTCTTGTCCTGAAATAGCTTATCCTGAAATTGAATTTAAGTGGTTTGAACGTGGTGGACTCCAGTTTCAAGTGCAGTTTATCAATAAGGAGTATATGGTGCAGCAAGAGTTGCAGCAGGAGCTACAGCAAGAAAGTCTATACATTAAAATCTTAAGAATGATGTTAGGGGGTAAAGCATTGTCGATAAAAGAGATATCCGAAAAATTGGGACAGAAAGCCATATCTGGCCAGCTAAACAGGGTTGTCCGTAAACTTGTGGATGATAACCTCTTGGCTCGTACTATCGCCTTGTAACTACAATATCGTTTTATCCAATTATGTGCTTGTAAAATTACATAATCAAATAATAAGGACAATCAACTTTATATAATCGTGTTGGAATAGTCATTAGGGAACGCTTTGCGGAATATACGGATTAAGGCTTATATGTTTTTACTGCATCAACAATATCCTCCTTTATAAATTCCCAATATTTCCCTCTTAAACAGATAGGATTGAAATCATCATCGGCTAGCTCAAAATTGGATAGATTGTTCAATATAAGCTCTTCATCATGAGTGTAAGGATAACGTTCTTGATGCAAAGAAAGCATAGTAGAAATATTGTCGTGGGATAGCAATTCATGCAAATCCCAAAAATCTTTCTTGCGACCTATACGTTGAACCACATCTATTTTCATAGCAATGATTTCTTCGGTAGTAGCCATTCTAATACCGTCTTCAATCAAAGGAGGTTGTATAAAAGTATCCGTATAAAACACATCTAATTTTACCACATTGTCCTTATCTTTACCCACACTATAAGATTTACCCATTGCCGGATCTAGATTTGAAAAATGATAGTGGTGGGGAAATGTCTTTTCTATAAATTCATCAATAGCTTTAAAATCAATAGAGCCATACGGGGCATCACTAAACAAATCTATATCTACAGACAAGCGGTGTCCTAATTGAAGACTTAATGCTGTACCGCCAACCAAACGAAAGGATTCAAACACAGAAGACTCCATTAGAGTAATCAATGTGTTTTTTAAAAGATCATTGACGGTGTTATAATATAACATAATTAGTCTGTAGTTTTATTGGATCTGTATATAGTATATGGATTTCTGATATTGGACTCCTGCAAAGCTTGGCTTACTTTTTCAACACCATAAAAGCGAATTATCTCGTTTTTATCGTTTTCGTTTCCACGCTCAAAAACACGTTGAATAACAGACCTGTATTGTCGTTCCCAATCTATCTGTTGAATATCCGTATCCCAAAATAAAGCCTTACTCAGGATATGCAGATCGGGGGTCCTTTTGATTTCTTTTTCTTTGATTTTTTGGATATCATAATAGGCTTGCAATATCACCAAAGTACCTTCTTCCAACCCAAGTTGGCGCTCAATCTTCAATGCTAATGCTGTGCTGATACCTCTTTTACCTTTGGTAATAGCATTAAACGTCTGAGGATGTTCCTCTAAAGACAAAGCAAAAGGACGTTGTTTGATAGAACGTTTTTTTAATTCTCTATCAAGTACAATCCCCGGATGAATCCCTTTGTATTTCTCAAATTGCCTAATCATAGTACAAATATAAACATTTTTGCTTACATAATTATTCGGTGACCAGATAATTTAAATGGGAGATGGAAACTAAAAAGTCAACTAGAAGGTAGACGTTTAGAATTTAAACAGCAGCTCAATAAACCTTTAGAGCTAGCAAAGACTTATAGTGTCATTTGTCAATGATGCCGGAGGAGAACTGATTGTCGGTGTGCAAGATAATCCACGTAAATTGGTGGGGGCGATGCTATCCAATTAATCAGAGTCCATATTCATCGGGGAAGCAATTTTCCCTATTATCATTTAAGTGGTTTGAACGTGGTGGACTCCAGTTTCAAGTGCAGTTTATCAATAAGGAGTATATTTTTGGAAATATTGGATACCTGAATAAGTGAATAAAATCCAGTTTTAAAATAGCTCGGTAGTGTAAACTGAACTGTATTACATCACTCCATATCGTAGAGAGTTAGGGGTTCTCTTAATTTATTATAGCACTAAAGCTAACAATAAACTTTTATTGTAAAGCAATAGAATCTCCCATTTTGTACATGTACATAGCCCCGACCTCCATGAAGTTATCGGCTATGTATCTTGACATCATCAACAAGTTACTGTAGTTGGCGG
>PJTZ01000317.1_pt1 | contig 13081 bp, 11 predicted proteins | sample 1512131 | NCBI WGS metagenome assembly PJTZ01 (sample SAMN08177679, study PRJNA422409) | Soil metagenome, whole genome shotgun sequencing project. | reverse complement strand
GTCCGCACCCCTTTTTTCTGGCTTTGGGCGCAACGCGCGGCTAGGTCCCTTCTTTCCATTCCATACATCGAAAACCAGAAGAGAGCAGCCTTGAGCAGCGACGTGACCGCCATCGCCGATCCCTCCGATATCAGCCCCGTCAGCATCGTCGACGAGATGAAGTCGAGCTACCTCGACTATGCCATGTCGGTCATCGTGGCACGCGCCCTTCCGGACGTGCGCGATGGCTTGAAGCCTGTCCACCGCCGCATCCTGTTCGGCGCTCATGAACAGGGGTTCGTCTGGAACAAGGCGTATCGCAAGTCGGCCCGCATCGTCGGCGACGTGATGGGTAAGTACCATCCGCACGGCGACAGCTCTATCTACGACGCGCTGGCCCGCATGACGCAGGATTGGTCGATGCGCCTCCCGCTGATCGACGGTCAGGGCAATTTCGGCTCGATGGACCCGGACGCGCCAGCGGCCATGCGCTATACCGAAGCCCGCCTCGCCAAAGTGACGACGACCGCCCTGCTCGATGATATCGACAAGGATACGGTCAACTTCACGCCGAACTATGATGGCAGCGAGCATGAGCCGCAGGTGCTCCCCGCGCGCTTCCCCAATCTGCTCGTCAACGGCGCAGGCGGCATCGCGGTCGGCATGGCGACCAATATTCCGCCGCATAATCTCGGCGAGGTGCTACGCGCCTGCAAGGCCTATATGGACAATGGCGCGATCAGCATCGAGGAGCTGATTGAGATCGTGCCGGGGCCGGACTTCCCTACCGGTGGACTCATTCTCGGCCAGGGTGGCGCGCGCAACGCCTATCAGACTGGGCGCGGGTCGGTCATCATGCGCTCGCGCCATGAGATCGAGACACTGCGCGGAGACCGCCAGCAGATCGTCCTTACGGAAATTCCGTTTCAGGTCGGCAAGGCCGGGCTGGTCGAGAAGATCGCCGAAGCCGCCAAGGAGAAGCGGATCGAAGGCATTTCCGACATTCGCGATGAATCGAACCGGGAGGGCGTGCGCGTTGTCATCGAGCTCAAGCGCGATGCAACGGCTGAAGTCGTGCTGAACCAGCTCTGGCGTCACACCCCTGCCCAGTCCAGCTTCCCGGCCAATATGCTCGCGATACGCGGCGGCAGGCCAGAGCTGCTGAACCTGCGCGACATCATCGAGGCATTCGTGCGCTTCCGCGAGGAAGTTATCACGCGCCGCACCAAGTTCGAGCTGGCCAAGGCACGCGATCGGGCTCATATCCTGCTTGGTCTCGTCGTCGCCGTCTCCAATCTCGACGAGGTCGTGCGGACCATCCGAGGAGCGGCGAGCCCTGCGGACGCGCGCGAGGCGCTGCTTGTGCGCGAATGGCCGATTGGAGACATCGCGCCCTATCTGCGGCTCGTCGAGGCTGCGGACGAAGACTATGCCGGCGATACCTATCGCCTGTCGGAGATCCAGGTTCGCGCTATTCTCGATCTGCGCCTGCACCGGCTCACCGCGCTTGGCCGCGACGAGATCGGCAAGGAGCTGAAAGAGCTGGCCGACGCCATCGAGGGTTATCTGCTCATTCTGGGCAGCCGCGAGCGGCTTTACGCAATCATGCGCGAGGAGTTCGATGCGGTTGAGGCCGAGTTCGCGACGCCCCGCCGGTCCACCATTGCTCCGGCTGCCGACGGCATCGAGGATGAGGATCTGATCGAGCGGGAGGACATGGTCGTCACGGTGACCATGGCCGGCTACATCAAGCGTACGCCTCTCGACACCTTCCGGGCGCAGAACCGCGGGGGCAAGGGCCGTGCCGGCATGGCGACCAAGGATGAGGACGTCGTCACTGAACTGTTCGTCACCAGCACGCACAATCCGGTGCTGTTCTTCTCCACTCACGGCAAGGTCTACCGGATGAAGGTATGGCGTTTGCCCGAAGGCGGACCCGCGACGCGAGGACGACCGATGGTCAACCTCCTGCCGCTTGCTCAGGGTGAGACGATCCAGACCGTGCTGCCGCTGCCGGAAGACGAAAACGAGTGGAAGGAACTCCACGTCATGTTCGCGACGGCGAAGGGCAGTGTCCGCCGTAACAGCATGGACGCGTTCGCCAACGTGCCATCCAACGGCAAGATCGCGATGAAGTTCGAGGGTGAGGATGCCGATGACAAACTGATCGGCGTGGCGCTTCTCAGCCATGAGGACGACGTGCTGCTGGCATCGCGCGAGGGCAAGGCCATTCGCTTCCGGGCCGACGACGTCCGCGAATTCCAGAGCCGGGCATCAACCGGCGTGCGCGGTATGATGCTGCGCGATGGGGACGAGGTGATCTCGCTTTCCATCCTGCACCGTGTCGGCACCTCACAGGAGGAGCGTGAGGATTATCTCCGCTTCGCGCCATGGAAGGCGGAGAAGGAAGGCGAGCCGCAAATCGACGCCGAGCGCTATGAAGAGATGAAGGCCAGCGAGCAGTTCATCCTCACTGTGTGTGCCAACGGCTATGGCAAACTCTCGTCCGCCTATGAATATCGCCGGACGGGCCGTGGCGGTCAGGGCATCACCAATATCGACAATATTGCGCGTAATGGCCGGGTCGTAGCCAGCTTCCCCGCTGTCCGCGAGGATCAGCTGATGCTGGTGACGGATCAGGCAAAGCTCATCCGCATCGGGCTGGATAGCCTTCGCGTCATCGGGCGCGGATCGGCAGGTGTGCGCCTGTTCGACGTGGCGAATAACGAACATGTGGTAAGCGTGGCGCGCATTGGCGAAAGCAGCGAGGACGAGGCGGAGCAAGCCGAACCGTCCGAGGTCTGATTTTCCTTCAAGCACCGGATAGCGGGCGGCGATCCTCACACGGGTTGTCGCCCGTTTCCGTTGTGTCGCCTGTGCTGGTCGCCCCGCGGAGCGCCGCCCTGTCCTACACGAGCACCTGTGTGCCACAGTCGCCGTGCGAGGTTCATCCTCGCCCGCTCTTTCCCATCGTCATCGCGTGAAATTTTTGCGCCTAGAAGTGTAACCTTCAGAACCTTTCGCTCCCCGCCGGGCAGCCTCATCACGGCGCGATTGCAGTGCTTATCGGGCCAGCGCGGTCACAAGATCGTGCCAATAGGTCAGCGCGCTCTCGATCCGGTCCGTCGGGGACCGTTCGTTGAGACCATGCGCGAAGCTGTCGCTGTCTTTCATCGCGAGCGATGCGACGCCATAGGAAGGCACACCCAGCGCGCGAAAATAGACGCTGTCGGTTGCCCCGGCGCTCATAGCCGGCACAACGGACACGCCGGGGAAGCGTCGGCCGACTGCATCATTAACCGTCTTTACAACGTCCTTGCGCAATGGCGACGCATCGGACGACACCGGGTTGTCGAGCGTGGCTATGGTCGCGTCTGGGTCGGCCAGTACAGTTTTCAGTTCGCTCGCTACCGCCTCAACTGTCACACCGGGGAAAATGCGGCAGTTGATATTTGCGCTCGCCCGCTGAGGGAGGGCATTTGGCGCGTGTCCGCCGCTCACCATCGTCGCCACGCAGGTCGTGCGGATCTGCCCGATCAAATCCGGTCTGGCGGAAAGAGCATCGGCCGCGCTCATATCCTTCGGGTTGGCGAGAAAGGCTTCGATCGCCTTGCGAACATCGGGCTCTTCGGATTTTGCCCGATACGCCAGAGCCGCACGAGTCAGCTCGTTCTGCATGGGAGCAAACTTATGAGCGGCCAGCCGCGACAGGTCGGTGGCAAGGCGATAGATCGGATTGGTCGCAGTGGGCGCGCTGGAGTGCCCCCCTGGATCGGTCAGCGTGATGGCGAAGTCAACGTAGCTTTTCTCACCCGCCTGCAGGTAATAGAGATCGACCTTGCCGCTCTGGTCCACATGTGCCCCGCCGCCGTCGCCGTTTAGCACAAGCCCGGCATCCTTGTATCTCTGCGCCGCCGCCATCGTCGTCTTCATCGCGGTCTCTTCGTCACCGGTCAGGAGCAGCACGAGATCCTGCTTCGGCCTGAAGCCTTCCCGCTTCAGTCGCGCCATGGTCGAGACCATCATGGCAACGTCATACTTATTGTCTTCTGCGCCCCGGCCGAAGATATAGCCCTTCTCTTCCACCGGCTTGAAGGGGTCGCGCTCCCAGTCTTCCGCCTTGGCCTCGACCACGTCCATATGGCCCAGGAGCAGAATCGGCTTTTCGCGTGTCCTACCCTTGAGCGTCGCGGTGAAATAACCTGTCTCGCCGATCGGGGTGAAGACCACGTCGCTGTCCGCATAACCCGCTGCCTTGAGCACCCCCGCATAATAGGCCGCGAGCTCGGGCACCTTGCCTCGCCCTTCGACGGTCGGAATAGCGACAGAGCGTAGAAGGATTTCCTTGGCGGAAGGGACAGCATCCGCCGCATGCGTTGGCGCCATTCCCAGCGCCGTCACTGTCGCGAGAGTGAAGATTATGCCGCGCATCGCCATTCCATCTATCGGTGAATGGATGTGATGGCACGGATTGCTCGGCCAACGCAACGGAGCGTACGGAAAGGGAGGAGCCATTCGGCAATGGTGGGCGCGGCAAGGATTGAACTTGCGACCCCACCCGTGTGAAGGGTGTGCTCTACCACTGAGCTACGCGCCCGGCGCTATCCTGCGCGGGAGGGAGCGCTTTGGCGGGAGACAGCGGGCCTGTCAAGGGCGTCAAATGCAAACAAAAAGGGCGCCGGAACCGTGTCCCGACGCCCTCCCTCGTCCGCTAAACGCGGCGGTTCGGTCAGTCCTCCGAACGGACTTCGCGACGCTCGGCGATACGCGCGCGCTTGCCGGTCCGGCCGCGCAGATAGTAAAGCTTGGCACGACGCACGACGCCCTTACGGACAACCGTGATGCTCTCGATGTTCGGCGAGTAAAGCGGAAACACGCGCTCCACGCCTTCGCCGAAGCTGATCTTGCGCACCGTGAAGTTGCTGCCCATGCCCTTGTTAGAGCGGGCAATGCACACGCCTTCATAGTTCTGTACGCGGCTGCGATCGCCTTCGACGACCTTCACGCCTACGCGAAGCGTGTCACCGGGGCGGAACTCTGGCACGTCCTTGGCAATAGCGGCAATCGATTCCGCTTCGATAGTCTGCAGCAGGTTCATTTGTCCTGTCTTCCTTCGTCTGTCGTCGCGCGCCAGAGGCAGGTCAGTCCCGAGCGCTCCTATAGCGCTCCCAGAGGTCCGGCCTGCGTAACCGTGTGTCATCTTCCGCCTTTTGTCTCCGCCAGGCGGCGATCTTCGCATGATCCCCCGATCGCAACACTTCAGGGATCGTGCGCCCTTCCCATTCAACAGGTCGGGTATATTGCGGATATTCGAGCAGATCGTTCTCGAACGATTCCTCGACCCCGCTTGAAGCCGCGCCCATTACGCCGGGAAGCAGCCGAATGCAAGCATCAAGCGCCATAAGACCGCCGATCTCGCCGCCGGAGAGGATGATGTCTCCCATGGATACCTGCTCGATCGGACGTCCCGCAAAGCTGCGCTCAAACAAGCGCTCGTCAAAGCCCTCGAAGCGACCGCACAGGATCGTGATGCCGGGACCTGCGGCGATCTCCCGGATGCGCCCCTGCGTGATCGGCTTGCCGCGCGGCGTCATAGCAATGACCGGAAGATCGGGCCGGCGCCCGACTGCATAGCCCACGACCTCCGCCAGGACGTCCGCGCGCAACACCATACCGGCCCCGCCCCCGGCTGGCGTGTCATCGACGCTCTTATGCTTGTCATGCGCGAAATCGCGAATCTGGATGGCGTCGCACGACCAGATGCCTTCCGCGAGCGCGCGCCCCGCCAACGATACACCCAAAGGGCCGGGAAACATCTCCGGGTAAAGCGTAAGGATTTGAGCCGCGAATGTCATTCGATGAAGGCGGGCTCGATGACCGCCCGGTCCTCATCAATCGCTGCAGCATGGATCGGCACCATGAAGCGCTTCCCATCGGACTTCTCGATCTCGAGAATGTCACCCGCTCCGAAGTTCTCCACCGTAACGACACGTCCGATAGCTACGCCCTCATCATTGAGACAAGGGAGGCCAATAAGATCGGCATGATAATATTCGCCTGGCTCCAGCGGCGGAAGCGCCGAGCGCGGAACGGTCAGTTCCGTGCCGCGAAGCGCTTCGGCAGCATTGCGATCTATGATCTCGGCGAAGCGCGCAACGGCGCCGTTTGGCCCATCACGCACGGTCTTGAGCGTCAGGGTGCGGTTACCCGCTTCGAAGCTCTTGTATCGCTTCAAGCTCTCCGGCCCATCGCCAAAGAGCTTGAGGCGAACTTCCCCCGTCACGCCGTGCGCGCCGATCACGGCCGCGAGCGTGACGGGATGATCGGTCGGCAAGCTCAGTCCTCGGCCTGCTCTTCAGCGGGTGCGTCAGCCGCCGGGGCCTCTTCGGCGGGCGTCTCGACAGCAGGCTCTTCCACCACGGGCTCTTCAGCCGGTGCGTTTGCGGCTTCTTCAGCGGCCTTGCGGGCCTCTTCGGCCTCAGCCAGCTTTGAAGCGCGATCTTCCGCGCGATCCTTGGCCTTCTGGCCAGGCTCGCCCTTCTTCGGGTTATTGCGTGCGGCGCGCTCCTTGACGCCAGCGGCGTCCAAGAAGCGAGCGACGCGATCGGTTGGCTGCGCGCCCACGCTCACCCAATGCTTGGCACGCTCGACATTGAGCACGACGCGCTTCTCGTCATCCTTAGCAAGCAGCGGATTGAAGCTGCCGATACGCTCGATGAAGGCGCCGTCACGGGGCGAACGGCTATCCGCCACGACGATCTTGTAATAGGGGCGCTTCTTGGAGCCGCCGCGCGACAGACGAATGGATGTAGCCATAGGAAACCAACCTTACCTTTCTAACCAATTTCAATATGTCGAAGTCTATTTCTTGAGGAAATTTTGAAAGCCGGGCGGCAGCTTCGGCATGTCGCCACCGGCCGGGAGCCCAGGCAAGCCGCCCAGTCCGCCGGGACCGGCTCCGCCCGCCCCGCCTGCGCCACCGCCGCCGAGCAAGCCACCCAGCCCACCCATGCCGCCACCGCCGAACATCTTGGCCAACCCTTTAAGGCCGCCCATCTTGCGGATCTTCTTCATCGCGCCTTCCATCTCCTTGTGCATCTTGAGGAGACGATTGACGTCCTGCACGTTCAGGCCCGCACCCTTTGCCACGCGGATCTTCCGCTTGGCGTTGAGCAGTTCGGGCTTCGCGCGCTCCTTGGGCGTCATCGAGCCGATCAGCGCATCGAGGTGAACGAGCGTCTTGTCGTTGACGCCGGCTTCGGTCATCTGCGCCTGCGCCTTCTTGAGGCCTGGAATCATGCCCGCAAGCATGCCAAGGCCACCCATGCGCTGCATCTGCTGGAGCTGCCCGCGAAGATCGTTGAGGTCGAACTTGCCGGCGGCGAGCCGCTTGGCGAGTTTGTCGGCGTCCTCCTGCTGGATCGTCTCGGCCGCCCGCTCGACGAGACTGACGACATCGCCCATGCCAAGGATGCGCTGAGCCACGCGGGCCGGATAGAAGGGCTCGATTGCGTCGAGCTTTTCGCCCGTACCAGCGAACTTGATTGGCTGGCCAGTCACTGCCCGCATGGAAAGGGCCGCACCGCCGCGAGCATCGCCATCCATTCGGGTGAGCACCACGCCGGTCAGCGGCACCTGCTCCGTGAAGTTCTTGGCAACGTTGACCGCGTCCTGACCGGTCAGGCTGTCGACAACCAGCAGGATTTCATTGGGGCTAGCGACATCCGCCACAGCCCTCATCTCGTCCATCAGCGCCTGATCGACATGGAGACGGCCGGCCGTATCGAGCATCAGCACATCAAAGCCCTGCAGCTTCGCCGCCTGCATCGCCCGCTTCGCGATCTCCACGGGTTGCTGGCCCGGGACGATGGGAAGCGTCGCCACATCGGTCTGCTGGCCGAGTACCGCAAGCTGCTCCTGCGCCGCTGGGCGATTGACGTCCAGCGACGCCATCAACACCTTCTTGCGCTCTTTTTCCTTCAAGCGCTTCGCCAGCTTCGCCGTGGTCGTCGTCTTGCCCGAGCCCTGCAGGCCGACCATCATCACAATGGCTGGTGGCGTCACGTCGATCATCAGATCGGCGGCTTCGGCGCCCAGTGTTTCCGTGAGAACATCGGAGACGATCTTGACGACCATCTGGCCCGGCGTCACCGAACGCAGCACGTCGCTGCCGACCGCACGCTCGGTCGCCTGCTCCACGAAGGCGCGCGCCACCGGCAGCGCCACGTCTGCCTCGAGCAGTGCCACGCGCACCTCGCGCATCGCCGCGCGAACGTCGTCCTCGGTCAGCGCACCGCGGCCGCGAAGCTTCTCGAAGACGCCGCCAAGGCGATCACTCAGGGACTCGAACATTCAAACTCCATTCTCGGCCGTGTTGAAACGCAAAAGACGCCGGCGGGCGAAAACTCGCCGGCCAGCGTTGTTCCGAGGACAGACATGTCCAATGGATTCTGGGTTTCAACCCCCGAAGGGAGCCGATTTCGCGCTGCACCTATCCGAAATTGCTGCTCCATGCAAGGTGGCATGGGTCATCGGAACTCAGGCGAAGAGCGGATAAAGGTCAGCGAGATGGACTTAACCCGGTCGCGCACCTAAATGCGCGTCATGATCCGCGCTTTCTCAAAGATGCAGGGCCTAGGCAACGACTTCGTGGTGATCGACACCCGCGAAACGCCACTGGCCATGACGGCTCCGTTTGCCCGTGCGCTGGCCGATCGCAAGACTGGGGTCGGCTGCGATCAGCTCATTCTCATCGGTGGCTCCGCCCGCGCGGATGTCTCCATGCGCATCTTCAATGCCGATGGAAGCGAAGTGGAAGCCTGTGGCAACGCCACGCGCTGCGTCCCGCTGTTCGTCGGACGAGACGTTACAGTGGAGACGCAGGCTGGCATCCTCAGTGCTCGCATGGGGGGCACTGACGCTGGTCTCTCCGTCAGCGTGGACATGGGCTTACCCCGCTTTGAATGGGAGACGATCCCCCTCGCCTATGCGATGGACACGCTTATGATGCCGGCGAGCTGGGAGAATCTGCCCTCGCCCGCCGCCGTCAACGTCGGCAATCCGCATGTCATCTTCTTCGTGGACGATCTCGACGCGTTTCCACTCGACCGGCTTGGTCCGATGATCGAGACCGACCCGCTCTTCCCGGCGCGTGTCAACGTCAATTTCGCGCAAGTGACTGGCCCAGCATCCCTCCGCCTCATTGTCTGGGAGCGCGGCGCTGGCTTCACCCGCGCCTGCGGCACCGGCGCGTGCGCGACCGCAGTCGCCGCCCTTCGCCGCAAGTTGGTCTCCTCGCCGGTCACTGTGTCGCTCCCCGGCGGCGATCTTGTCATCGACTGGGCTCCAGGGGGCGCCATCCAGATGACCGGCCCTGCCGCCCATGTATTCGATGGAACGATCGATCTGGACGCTCTCGCTTGAGCGGACCGGAGCTCATCACCCTCGGCTGCCGGCTCAACATAGCGGAGAGCGAAGCGATGCGTCAGCAGCTCGGCGATGCCGATGATCTCGTCATCGTGAACAGCTGCGCGGTGACGGCGGAAGCTGTGCGTCAGACCCGGCAAGCAATCCGCCGTGCCGCCCGCCGCCGCCCGGATGCGCGCATCGTTGTGACGGGCTGCGCCGCGCAGACCGACCCCGCCATGTTCGCAGCCATGCCGCAGGTCGCTCATGTGATCGGCAATGATCGGAAAGATACGATCCGCACGACGCTGGACACCGGCGCCAAGGTAGCCGTCGCAGACATTATGACTGTGCGCGAAACTGCGCCGCACCTTGTTGCCGCCTTCGCCGATCGCGTGCGTGGCTTCGTTGCTGTCCAGAACGGCTGCGATCACCGCTGCACCTTCTGCGTCATCCCTTATGGACGTGGCGCCAGCCGCTCGGTTCCCGCCGGAGCCGTTGTCGATCAGGTGAAAGCACTGGTCGATCAGGGCGTGCGGGAAGTGGTGCTCACCGGAGTGGATGTGACGAGCTATGGGCCGGACCTCCCCGGTGGGCCGTCGCTCGGTTCGCTCGTCGCGCGCATCCTTGCCCATGTCCCGGACCTTCCCCGCCTGCGCCTTTCGTCACTCGATGGAGCCGAACTGGACGACCGGCTTCTGGGGCTGATTGCGGACGAACCGCGCCTGATGCCGCACGTCCATCTTTCCCTTCAGGCCGGTAGCGACATGATCCTCAAGCGCATGAAGCGACGGCATACCCGCGCCCAGGCCGTCCATCTGGCGCAGCGCCTGCGCCAGGCCCGGCCAGATGTCGCAATCGGGGCGGACATCATCGCGGGATTTCCCACCGAGACCGAAGCGCAATTTCAGGAGAGCATCGATCTCATCGAAGAGTGTGGCGTGGTGCACGGGCATGTTTTTCCGTATTCGCCCCGCGCCGGCACCCCGGCCGCTCGTATGCCGCAGATTGACCCCGCAGAGATAAAGTCCCGCGCTGCCCGCCTCCGTGCTGCTTGCGCTTCTGAACGGACGCGCTGGTTCGGCGGACTGGTCGGCTCAGTGCAGCATGTGCTTGTAGAGACGAGCGGCCTTGCCGGCCATGGCGCCAGCTTCGCCCCGGTCCGCTTTCAGAAGCACCAAGACGCCGGACAGATCATCGCGGCACGCATCACCGGGCTTGAGGATGGCGCGCTTCTCGCGCATGGGGCGTAACATGGCTGAAACGAGCTGGCGCGATAAACTATTTGGCGGATTCCGCCGTACCTCCGAGCGACTGGGCGAGAATCTCGCCGGCCTTGTCACGAAGGCGGCGCTTGATGAACAGACACTCGACGAGATCGAGGACGCGCTGCTCGTCACGGATCTTGGGCCGCCCATGGCCGCCCGCATTCGCAATCGCCTCGCGGAAGGGCGCTACAATCGCACCCTGACCGAAGAATATCTGCGCGAGATCATCGCGGAGGAAATCGAGAAGGTGCTGATCCCTGTGGCAAAGCCGCTGGAAATCGAAGCATTCCCTCGGCCACAGGTGATCCTCGTGATCGGCGTGAACGGCTCGGGAAAGACCACCACAATCGCCAAGATCGCTCATCTCTTCATGGAGCAGGACTATTCGGTGATGCTAGCCGCTGGCGACACCTTCCGCGCCGCGGCCATCGGCCAGCTGAAGGTCTGGGCGGATCGGATCGGCGTGCCCATCGTCTCCGGGCCGGAAGGTGGGGATGCTGCAGGCATCGTTTTCGACGCCGTGAAGCAGGCAACGGATTCGGGAACGGACGTGCTGATCGTCGATACGGCCGGGCGCCTACAGAACAAGCGCGAGCTGATGGACGAGCTCGCCAAGATCCGCCGCGTGCTGGGTCGTCTCAATCCCGCCGCGCCCCATGACGTCGTGCTCGTTCTGGATGCCACCACCGGGCAGAATGCGCTTAGCCAGATCGAGATTTTCAAGGACGTCGCCGGTGTCACTGGCCTTGTCATGACCAAGCTGGACGGCACGGCTCGCGGCGGCGTCCTCGTCGCGGCAGCTGAGAAGTTCGGCCTGCCCATTCACGCGATCGGCGTCGGCGAGACGATCGACGATCTTCGACCGTTCGATCCTGCGGAACTCGCCCGCGCCATTGCCGGAGCCGCCTATGACCGCTGATCTCAATACGCCCGAGCCACCCGCAACGGTGGATGGCGCGCCCATCGCTCCGCCTGCCGGATCGGCCGGCAAGGGCGAGGGCTGGTTCCCCATGGCACTCGACTTCGGGCCGCTGCTCGTCTTCTTTCTTGCCACCAAATTCATTGGCATCTTCGCAGGCACCGGCGCCTTCATGGTCGCTATCGCGGTCGCCGTGCTCGTCAGCAAGGTGAAGCTCGGCAGAGTTTCGCCCATGCTCTGGCTCTCAGCGATCCTGGTCTTCTTCTTCGGTTCGCTGACGCTCTACTTTCATGATGAGCGGTTCATCCAGATCAAGCCGACGCTCATTTACACCTTTTTCGCGCTGATGCTGCTCGTCGGCTGGGCACGCGGCCGGCCGCTGCTCAAATATCTTCTTCAGGCCGCGTATCAGGGCCTTTCGGAGATCGGCTGGCTCAAACTCTCGCGAAACTGGGGCCTGTATTTCGCCGCTCTCGCTGTGGTGAACGAAGTGACGCGGGCTACAATGACCTATGACGCGTGGCTTACGCTCAAGGTTTGGGGCGTCACGCTCGCCTCGCTTGTCTTCGCTCTGGCGAATGTCCCGATGCTGATGCGCCACGGCCTTGCGCTGGACGGTACGCGCAGCGACTGACGTGCACGAGCCCGGTTGGCTCGGCGCGAAGACGCCAATCCGCCTGTTGTAACAATCATGCAGCTTTTGCCGACCGCTTGCGTTCTGAAACGAACGTCAGCGAAGAGCGATACTCATGTCCAGTCGACCCTTGCCAGACCGCCAGGATTTTGTAACGGGCAAGACGCCAGTTCAGTTGCTGGCGCAAAATGTCATGGAGCGGATGCCCTCCCCCAGCCTCTTCTTCTTCCGGCAGTTCCTGAAATCGCCCGGCATGGTCGGGTCGATCGTGCCGACGGCGCGCGCGACAATCGACCGGTTGCTCGATCCGGTGGACTGGGGCGCCACCCGCTGTGTCGTCGAATATGGACCCGGGACCGGCGTGTTCACGCGCGCAATTCTCGAGCGATTGCCTTGCACTGGTCGCCTGGTGGCGATCGACACGAGTGCCGATTTCGTCGCGCATCTGCAGGCGTCGATCGACGATTCCCGTCTGCTCTGCGTCAACGGTTCGGCCGCCGATGTGGAATCCATTTTGGCTGATCATGGACTGGGCCAAGCCGATTATATTGTGTCAGGTCTCCCCTTCTCCACTCTACCCAAAGGGTTAGACAAAGCCATCATGGCTGCGACCGCGCGGGCGATCCGCCCGGGCGGGCAGTTCCTCGTCTATCAATATTCCGAGTATGTGTTGCCGCTTCTCCGCGCGGAATTTTCCCACGTGATCTCGCGCTTGTCTTGGCTGTGCGTTCCGCCCGCGCGCCTTTTCTGGGCGCACAAGGGGTCAGCGGCGAGTCTCTCGGCGGAAGTTGAGCCTGCGAGTGACGGTGTAATCCAGCACCCCGACGATCTGATAGGCGAACCACCAGCGCAGTGACGCAAGCGGGCCGCGCATCG
>PJTZ01000315.1_pt1 | contig 13101 bp, 14 predicted proteins | sample 1512131 | NCBI WGS metagenome assembly PJTZ01 (sample SAMN08177679, study PRJNA422409) | Soil metagenome, whole genome shotgun sequencing project. | reverse complement strand
TGTCGCTAGATGCACATTTGCGTTTTGACGAGGACACACATCAATCGCGCCGCCTAAACAGCGCTTATTAATAAGTGTACCTCAGAAACGTGCACCCATCGAAGTCTTTTACAACATCAGCCGGAGTAAACCCCAACCTCAGTTCGCAAGAACATCGCCGTCCACGTTTCTCTTTCTTCTATTCTTCACAATGTCAAAGAACTGACCCGATACCCGCAAGGGTTAAAGCGTCGGCGAGAGCATCGCTCTCATTATCTCTTTCGGGAACAAGATACTGCTTCCGGTTGCCCGGCAGCCTATCTGCCCTTTCAGTGATTGTCGTCAGTGGGAAGCGCCAGGGCGTCTCGCGTCGTCGACAAGCGGGGTTATAGGGGAGGACCATTTTGGCGTCAACACCCATATGAAAGAAAGATGACATTTCTTTCGAATGCAGTACCAGCCGATGTGCATAACTCGCGCAAGGCCCTTTGGTTCCATGGCTTTCAGGCGGAAATGTTTTCTTCTCAGTGCCGCGGGGCTGAATTGGCTGGAACCCATTTTCTCAACGCTGCGCACATTGTGCAGTGCAACAGATAGGGCCCGGAGGCTAGGGCAGGCTACCATCCAGCCATTTGTCATGGCCAGACTAAGTCCTGTTTGCTTTGAAACGACCAACGACGTGGCGCGATCAGGAAATTTCTTATAAGGAGCGCAATGGCTAAAGCCCGCCCGACACGCGACGTCCCGCAGCGTGAGCTGGCTGGCCTTGCCCTCTGCCAATATGGCCATGACATGGTCTATTATAGACCCGCGCAAGTCGCCATGATGACAAGGACGCACCTGTGCGCCCGATTGGTCCCTCATCCCGACCTCATGTTTCCCTTGTCCACATTAGGTGCTCGCCATGACCGAAATTCCTGATACGCCCGACATGGAACAGATCCTTGCCGATCAGCGCGCCGCGTTTCTCAAAGAGGGGGCGCCCACATTGGCTGCACGACGCACCGCGCTAAAGTCTTTGCGCGGCGCAGTTGTGGCTCGCAGGGAGGTGTTGGAAACAGCAGTCGAGCAGGATTTCGGCCATCGCTCGCGCCACGAAACGGCAGTCATGGAACTGGTGCCACTGGTGCGGACAATCGACTACCTTTATCGCCACCTGCCATGGCTGATGACCTCGGAAAGCCGACATGTCTCTATGTTGTTTCAAATGGCCAGCGCTCGCGTGGATTATCAGCCACTAGGGGTCGTCGGCGTCATGTCGCCGTGGAATTATCCGATCTCGCTGGCATTGACGCCGCTGGCAACGGCTTTGGCAGCCGGCAACAGAGTGATGCTCAAACCGTCTGAGCTGACACCGAGCACCAGCGCGCTGCTTGCCGAACTACTCGCTGAGACCTTTACGCCTGACCGGGTTGCAGTCGTAAGGGGTGATGTCGAGGTCGGCGCGGCGTTTTCGCAACTGGCATTTGATCATCTGATATTTACCGGCAGCACGCCCGTAGGACGATCGGTTATGCGCTCCGCCGCTGACAATCTCGTGCCGGTGACGCTTGAACTAGGCGGAAAGTCGCCGGCCGTCGTCGCTCCGGGTGCGGTGACCTCCGCTGCTGCCGCCAGCATTGCCTTTGGCAAACTGGCCAATGGTGGGCAGACCTGCATTGCCCCAGATTACGTGCTGGTGCAGCGTGATGATCGTGACGGGCTGGTGGTGGCCCTGTCGAAAGCCGTTGAGGAGCTGTATCCGCAGGGACCCACAAGCCGTGATTTTACCGCCATCGTCAATGACCGCCATTTTGAACGGCTAAGCGGATTGCTTTCCGATGCCGGGCAGAAGGGCGCTACGCTGATGCAGATCGGCGTCGATCCTGCTGCGGCGGTCACGCGCGCGAAGACGATAGCGCCAACACTGGTTCTCAATGCAAGGTCGGATATGGCCATTATGGAAGAGGAAACCTTCGGGCCACTCTTGCCCATTGTGACCTATGATCGGATCGAGGACGCCATCGATTTTATCCATGCGCGGCCCCGTCCTCTTGCGCTCTATTATTTCGGCCCTGATACCGCCGATAGGCAAACCGTGCTTTCGCGGGTCGTTGCCGGCAATGTCAGTGTGAATGCGGCGTTGCTGCATTATGCGCAGGATGACCTGCCTTTTGGTGGCGTGGGCGCCAGCGGCATGGGTGCCTACCACGGCAAGGAGGGCTTTATTCGTCTCAGCCACGCCCGCGGCACCTATATTCAGCATGGCTGGAATCTCGTGGGCCTGTCGCGACCGCCGTTTGGGGCGCTGGCCGACAGAATGTTGAAATATTTGCTGCGATAGGGGGCGAAGAGATGACACAGAAAACCGATATGCCGCTCTGGCGCGAAATACCGCTGGGCGGCTCCGCGGAAGCAGAAGCAGCGCTGTTCGTTCGTTTTGCAGAGGACATGGTGAACATCCAGCGCCGCGTGGCGCGTAAAAGTGGGTTGCAGGGGCAACGAACGTTGCATGCCAAGATAATTGCGGGATTTTCCGATGCACGTCTTGCCATCGACAAGGACCTTCCGAATGACTTGGCGCAGGGCTCTTTTCAGCCCGGCGCGAGCCTTTCGGCAAAGGTGCGATTTTCCAACGCCTCGTCCTTCCACCGGCCTGATGCTATTCCCGATATGCGCGGCATTGCGGTGCGGCTCGTTCTTGGCGAAGGGCAGAGCCACGATCTGTTGGCTACATCTTTTCCTGTGTCACATGCTCGAGACGCTGCTCAGTTTGTTGAGGTGGCTAACATTGCCAATGGGCCCAGCGCTCTTATACTGCCGAGATTCCTATTGGCGTTCGGATTCAAGGAAACGCTGCGCATTTTGGGTAATGTGAGGGCAGGCAGCCGCACGATCAACAGCATTGCGACGCAGAGTTTCTGGAGCCGTGGCGCTATTGTTTGGGGCTCGGCTGGACTGGTGCGCTTTTCATTTCAGCCCACCAGTGGGCCCTGCTCAATTTCTGGACCAGGCGATCTTGGAGAAGAACTTAAGGCGCACCTCGCCAAAGGCGATGTTACGTTCCGACTTAAACTGCAAAAATTTGTAGATGAAACACGCACGCCGATCGAAGACGGCTCGGTGGATTGGCAGGAAAAGGATGCCCCCTCTATTGGTGTCGCCACATTGATCATTCCGCGCCGGAGCATGGACGTGCGGGATGCGCTTCACAGCGCTGGCGATGTCAACGCATTGGCCTTTAATCCGTGGAATGCGCCATCGGCATTTCGCCCACTCGGCAATCTCAATCGGGCTCGGGGCCCGGTCTATACCGCCAGTGCGAAGGAATGGGACGGGCCCGTGTGACTGGCCTTCCAGTGGCGTCCTTCGGTCCGTGTTTTCAGTTCATGGACTGGCGCGAGACCAGATCACAATCACCATCGGGCTCGACGCGGAGTGCCAGTTGCTGACGGTCGAGTTCGGCCAGCCATGCTGACCATGAACAGGGGCTCATGCCCACGTCTTCTTCGCCTTCGCTTTGACGATCAAAACGCAGCTTGAGCTGCGCCCGTTCTTCGCCCAGCGGATTGCGCACACGCGCTATGGCGGGACCGCCCTTGCGGTCTGCAACCCAGTTCTGGATGTCCGTGTGCCGTGTCAGCATATGGGACTGTACCATCTGCGCCTCCTCTCACTCTCTGCGCGCAAACGGTTGCGGCCAAGTCCGGTTCCTTGAGGGGACGTTAATTGGCGAACTATCGGGTCACAATCCCGAGATCTTCATCTACTCTGGGGGCAATAGAGTTGGGTGCACAGCGTCTTGAGCGCACGTAGCAACTACGCAGCCGGCGCCAGAGGGACCATTGGGCAGCGCGTGCATTCCGGACTAGGCGCTATTCAAATTAAAAAGAAATGGCGCACCCGAAGGGATTCGAACCCCTGGCCTCTGCCTTCGGAGGGCAGCGCTCTATCCAGCTGAGCTACGGGTGCACTGCTCGCCAAGGTTTCGAGCCCCGCCGAGCAGGCGAGAACCTAGTGCAAGCGAAGATGATGCGCAACCGCGGAAATCGAAGGTTCAAACATCCATTTATCTGAGGCAGCAGATGGGGGCTTTGAGGGTCTGCTGATGGCGTCGCAATGACAGCAAATGCGCTCAATCTAGGTAACCACGGCGCGGCGGCGCTGCGTTCCGATGAAGGCCACGATAAAGCAAAGACTGAGCAAGAGAACAATGGTGGGCGCTGGCGCGCTATCGAGGAAGAAGCTCAAATAAACGCCGACGAGGCCACAGGTCACCGAAATGGCCGTGGCGACGAACAGCATGACACCAAAGCGCCTGGTAACGAGAAAGGCAATCGCGCCGGGCGCGATAAGCAGCGCGATCACGAGGACAATCCCCACGGCCTGCAATGCGCCGACGATGGCGAGAGAGATCAGGGAGAGCAGACCGTAATGCAGCAAACGCACAGGCAGGCCGATAGCGCCGGCCTGTTGCGGGTCAAAAATGAACAGCATGAGATCGCGCCATTTTGCTGCAATCAGAACCACGACAACGAGAGCGATGGTGGCTGCGGTGATCAGCTCGTCCTGACCAACGCCAAGCATATTGCCGAAAAGAATGTGGTCGAGATGCACATCAGTACGAATGGCTGTGTAAAGGACAATGCCGAGGCCGAAGAGGCCGGCAAAGACGACACCCATGACCGTGTCTTCCTTTATACGACTGTTTTCCTTGAGAAATCCGACCGAAAGGGCGCAGATCATACCGGCCGCGAAAGCGCCGATGCCGAGAGGGATGCCGACAATGTACGCGATGACGACGCCGGGGAGAACAGCGTGGGAAATGGCGTCGCCCATGAGCGACCAACCTTTGAGAACAAGGAAACAGGAAAGCGATGCGGTGGGCACAGCGACCAGCACCGAGATAGCCAGCGCCTGCACCATAAACGGAAGCTGAAAGGGCCAGAGCGCCATGTCATACCAAGCCATCAGCGGGTCTCCTCGGCGATGCGGCGGCGGGCGGCGAGCATGCCGTGTTTGGGAGCGAACAGAAAGGCAGCCAAGAAGACCAGTGTCTGCAGTACGACGATGACCCCGCCAGTAGCGCCATCGAGGAAATAGGAGAGATAAGCGCCGATGAACGAGGTCAGCACCCCAACGGAAATGGCGATGATGATCAGTCGTGAGAAACGATCGGCGAGGAGATAGGCGGTAGCTCCCGGTGTTACCACCATTGCAATGACGAGGAAGGCGCCGACGGTTTGCATGGCGGCAACGGTCGCGGCGGAAAGCAGTGTGAAGAAAATGACCTTCAGCACAGTGGTCCGCAGGCCAATGGAGCGGGCATGACTTTCATCGAAGAACGTCACCATCAGATCTTTCCAGATGACCAGCATGACGGCGAGTGTCACCACGGAAATCAGCACCAGTTGCAGCGTGTCTTCTGGCGTTATGGCGAGGATATTGCCCAGCACAATGGTCTGGACATTTATTGGCATCGGCGAGAGCGAGACCATGAACAGGCCCAGCCCGAAAAATGTCGTGAAGATCAGCCCGATCACCGCATCTTCGCGCAGCTTTGTGCGCTGGGATAGAAACAGCATGGCCCCGGCTGCGAGCCCGCCGGAGATGAAGGCGCCAAGCGAGAAAGGCAGGCCCAGCATATAGGCGCCAGCCACACCGGGCACGATGGAATGGGAGAGCGCATCGCCAATCAGCGACCAGCCCTTGAGCATGAGATAGGCAGACAGGAAAGCGCAAACGCCCCCGACCAAGGCCGAGACCCACATGGCATTGACCATATAATTATAGGAAAATGGCTCGAGCAGGAGGTCGATCATTTGTCCTGCCCTGATTGCTGGTGCGTTTCACGGCCCTTTTCACCATAGAAAACAAGAGGCCGCTCGTCATCGGTCAGGACGGAAAGATGGCGCGGATCGTCATCGTCATGCAGGCCCGAGCCAGAGAGAATGAAATGGCGCAGGACGCCGCCAAATGCCTCTTCGAGCATGTCGCGGGTGAAAACCTCCGCCGTCGGCCCATAGGCCAAAACAGTGCCTTTCAAGAGAACCGTACGGTCGCAAAACTCGGGGACCGAGCCCAGATTGTGGGTTGAAACGAGGATGACCTTGCCCTCGTCGCGCAGCGCGCGCAGCAGATCGATGATCGCCTCCTCGGTTTTGACGTCAACGCCGGTAAAAGGCTCGTCGAGGAGGATGACCTCACCTTCCTGCGCCAAAGCCCGGGCGAGAAAGACGCGCTTCTTCTGGCCACCGGACAATTCACCGATTTGGCGCTTTGCAAATTCGGTCATGTTGACCCTAGCCAACGCAGCGGTGACCTTTTGCCGGTCTTGGGCGCCGGGGATACGGAATATGTTCATGTGGCCAAATCGGCCCATCATCACCACATCTTCGACGAGAACCGGGAAGTTCCAGTCCACTTCTTCTGATTGCGGCACATAGGCGACAAGATTCTGCCGCTGGGCCTTCTTGCCCTCCTTGCCGAGAATGGAGATCGAACCGGCCGCCAGCGGCACAAAGCCCATAATAGCCTTAAAGATGGTGGACTTACCGGCACCGTTGACGCCGACAAGGGCAGTTATTGAGCCGGGCGGAGACGTGAAGCTTGCATGACGCAGGGGAACGGTGCCGTTGCGATAGGCCACGGTGATGTCGTTGACGGTAATGCCGGGGGCAGAAGTGTGATTCACTCTGACAGTCCTGCTACAATGGTGCTGGTGGTGACGCGCAACAGATCGAGATAGGTCGGCACTTCTCCATCGGGCTGGGAGAGCGAATCCACATAAAGCACACCGCCATATTTGATGCCGGTTTCACGCGCGACCTGCTCGGCAGGCTTGGGCGAGATGGTGGATTCAGAAAAGATGACCGGGATGGAATGCTCGCGCACCGCATCGATCACATTGCGGACCTGACGGGGCGTGCCCTGCTGATCGGCATTGATCGGCCAGAGATAAAGTTCTTTTAGACCGAAATCACGAGCCAGGTAGGAAAAGGCGCCCTCGGAGGTCACGAGCCAGCGCTGTTCTTCAGGGATGCTCGCCAATGCCTCGTGGATCGGGGCGACAGTCGCGGCGATTTCTGCCGAATAGGCCGCGGCATTGGCGGCATATATATCGGCATTGGCGGGATCGACATCGGCAAAGGCGGCACGGATGTTTTCGACATAGATCAACGCGTCGGAAGGGGACATCCAAGCATGCGGATTGGGCTTACCCTCGTATGGACCTTCACCGATGCCGATCGGCTCAATCCCATCCGTCAGAACCGCATTGGGAACATCTGGCAGGTTGTTGAGAAATTGCGCGAACCATTGTTCGAGATTGAGCCCGTTCCAAAGTACGAGATCAGCATCCTGAGCGGCAACAAGATCGCCGGGCGTAGGCTGGTAATTGTGAATCTCCGCCCCAGGCTTGGTGATGGACACAACATCGGCAACGTCACCAGCAACGTTGCGCGCCATGTCGGCGAGAATGGTGAAAGATGTTACCGCCTTGATCCGCTCCTGCGCCACCGCGGGAAATGCCACAGCAAGCGGAGTGGCGAGAAGGATGGCGGTGACAAGGCGACGATGCATGAAACTCTCCATTGGGAATGCATGAGATATAATGCAATTGCAAATCATTCGCAAGAAGGTTTGAAAGTGTTGGTGAGAGCGCGTTTTGCCACCTCGGTCCCTTCGCCTAAGATTAGCGCATGCAGGGGTAGTCCTTCGGTCCAACCCGAGGGCGGCGTTAGTGAGCGTGATACTGGCTAGGACGTTGGAAGGAACGCACGCTTCTAAGCTACCGCCGGGTGTTCCAGCAAAAACGCCGCGCTCGATGAGGAGCGCGGCGCAGGTGGCGGGGCATGGGACCCGCGTGTCAGTTGGCCGGAGCGCGGCGGCGATATTCGGCGGCCAGATAGAGGATGGCGAAGGCGAAGACGGCGCCGATACCAACCTGCAGCCAGTCGAATTTTTGCAGGAAGTCAGTAATGAACAGGGTGGCGTTGAACGCTTCCTGTCCCTCCCAGACACGGTCGAGATGGGTGACCGAAACCGGCATCTGACTGCGATATTCGAGATAGGCATAAGTGTGGGTGTCAAAGGGGTGAGCGCCGCCCAGGGTCACCCATTCCAGCGCCGAGACAATGGTGGGCAACAAGAGCGCCAGCGGAATAGCCCAGCGGCCGACGACGCTGCCCATGGCGCCGACAAGCGCGATATAGGGCAGATACCAGAGCAAGCCACAGACCATAACCACAACGAAGACCAGTGCCATCTGTCCATAGATGACGCTGATGCTGCCCAGAAGTGTCGCGCTGCCCAGTCCGGCGATCATGGTGGTGACATAGGCCACGCCGAACATGAGCAGGATCGACACCAGCGCTATGACAAAAATCGAGCCCGGCAGGATGGTCAGCGCCGCTGTTAACTTGCTCAGCAGCACTTTGAAGTCTGAAACCGGCATGGATTTCCAGAACAGCATGGCATTGTTGCGCTTGTCGGCCGCAAAGCCATCGGCGCAATAAAAGAACAGCACGAAGCCGAGATAGGCGAGCCACGCCGCCGCCAGACCGGCAAAGCCGGCCTCGAAAACCCAGTTGGGAACGACGGTCAGCAACTGTCCGGAAAAACGGGTGTCGAGCCGATCAACACTGAAAGCCAACAGCGTCAGCGCAAAAACAATGGCCACCAGAACCAGCGGCGCCAGGAAAAAAGCACCGCGATGTTCGATGAATTCACGATGGACAAGAGCGAAGAAGGCCTTCATCGGGCGGTCTCCGGGTTGGCGGTGGGACGCTGCATCAACGCAACGAAAAGGTCGGACATGGTGGGAGTAGAAACGCGGCCAAGCGGCTCAAGCAGGGCCCTGTCCGCGCCATCGAAGATGAATACGGTCTGACCGAAACGGGTTTCCTCGTATACGGGGTTCAGCGCGCGCGCCCGTTCCTGCTCATGGACCTCATTGGTCACCAATTGCGAGAATTTTTCGCTGACCGTTTCCATCTGCATATGCAGGATGAGGTCACCATCGCGGATGAACATGATGTCAGACAGCATGAATTCGATCTCGTCCACCTGATGGGTGGTGATGATCAGGGTCCGTTCCTCGGTCATATAGTCTTCGAGCAGACGCCGGTAGAAGCGCTTGCGATAGGTGATATCGAGACCCAGGGTCGGCTCGTCGAGCACCAGCAGCTTGGCGTCGATGGCCATGACCACCGCCAGATGCAACTGCGCCATCATGCCCTTGGAAAGTGTGCGGATTTTCATGTCAGGCTTGATGTCGGTGCCTTCGAGGAAAGAGCGCGCCTTATCGTTTGAGAAATTTGGGTGAATATTGGTGAGCAGCGCGAAGAGTTCGCGAACGCGCAGGAAGCGCGGCAGGCTCGCCACGTCGGAAATGAAGGCGACGTTTTCCATGAGATGCGCCCTGCGAGCGAAGGGATCTTCGCCGAGTACGCGGATAGTGCCTTCATAGGATGTCAGACCCAGCATAGCATTGAGCGTCGTGGTCTTGCCGGCACCATTGTGGCCGATCAGGCCATAGATGCGACCGGGGGGGATATCGAAATCGAGCCCATGCAGGATTTCCTTGCCGCCGAACTTTTTGCGCAGGCCACGGGCGGAAACGATAGGTTCGACAGAAGAAGAAAGGTCGGTCATTTCTGCGTGCCTTCCGATTGATTGGCTTTGTTAAGCAGGCTGGATACGTCCAGTTCCAACGCCCGAATTTGCGCCGCAATACGCGGCCAGTCTTCTTTGAGAAATTTGTCGCGCTCATGGGCCAGAAGATGGCCGCGCGCTCCCGTGGTTACAAACATGCCCAAGCCTCTGCGTTTTTCGACCACACCGATCTCTACCAGAGCCTCGAAAGCCTTCGTCACCGTCAACGGATTGACCGAGAGTTCGCCGGCAATCTGGCGAACAGAGGGTAGTGCATCACCCTCCCCTACCTGCCGGCGCAGGATCATCTCGATCAGCCTTTGCCGGATCTGAACAAAGATCGGCTGGCTGGCGTTAAAATCATCCATGTGCCTTGCCTATATAGTGTGATATATAACTAGCACACTAACCCAGCCTGTCAAGCGCGTCTGTGAGGGTCTTTTCCCAAACGCCCGAAAGGGCTAGGGAGATGCAAACAGAGGCCCAGCGTGAGCAATCGCAACTATCTTTTTGCCCAGACCGAGAGCGACGCTGCGCTGACGCGTCTGATCGGCAAAGCGGCGTCGACGACGGGTTTCATGAAAGGCGCGCCCGGCGATGCCCTGCCCGGCTGGCACCAGATGAGGCAGGACAATGGCCCCTTCCTCAAGCGCCTCTACCAGCAACTCTCAGCAAACTATCCCAACGCCGGACCACCCTTTTATGCGGTCAGGCTGTGGACCAATCTCATTTGGCAGCCGGCCTATCTCGCCGTTATCGCCGTGCATCTGCATGGTGCACTGCCGGACCTGACACAGATCGCGCAGGCACAGAGCGGCATTTACGTGAACGATTACCGGCTGCCGCCGGGAACACAGGACCCCGATACCATTGAAGAGATGATTGGCAAGGCTGGGGCGCAATTGCGCGCTTTTAGCGAGAGTCTTTTTGACGAGATCAACGCGATCACGAAATTCAAGCGCGTGCCAGCGCGGCAATTGCTGGCCCATCGCATGCTGAGCCTGATGGTTCGGTTGCGCGATTTTCGGCCCGGCATTGAGGTTGAGGAGCAAGTGCGGCTGAGCGGCCTATGGCTGGAGGCTTTAGGGCTTAACGGATATGGCGATCTTGAGGTCATCGCCCTGCCCGATGGGCGCAAGGCCGCAATCGTGGCCCGCAAGGGTTGTTGCCTAGACTACCTGATCACCCCGGACAGGCTGTGCGCCTCCTGCCCTAAGCAGACAAAAACCGTGCGCGTGGCACGGCAGCGAGACAATGCCATTGCTGAAATGGCAATGCGGGAGGGCTGAGGCCGCTCCCGCATGTCCTGATTACTCGGCTGCCAGCTTTTCAGCTTCCGGTCGCTGATCGGTGATCGCCAGCGGCTCGGGCTCTGCATCCTTCTTGCGGCGGATGCGCAGACGCTTGATCCGCCGACTATCGGCAGCCAGAATTTCAAACTCGAAATTATCGAGCCCGTTTACCCGCTCACCGCGCTTGGGCACATGGCCGGCCAGATCGAAGACCAGGCCGCCAATGGTGTCGACATCCTCGCCGTGCTCGCCCGGATCAAAATCTGGACCGATCAGAGCGCGGACGTCATCGAGTTCGGCGCGGGCATTGGCGATAAAGAGATCGTCGCCAACCTTGCGGATGAGGGCTGCTTCGGTAACGTCGTGCTCATCCTCGATCTCACCCACCACCGCTTCGAGCAGGTCTTCGATGGTGACGAGACCATCGGTGCCACCATATTCGTCGACCACGATGGCCATATGGGTGCGGCTGGCGCGCATGGATTGCAGCAGATCCGCCGCCGGCATGAAGGTGGGCACGAACATGGCCGGGCGGGCAATGCCAAGCTTGCCGATTTTCTGCCTGAGTGCGGTTGAAAGCAGTTTGACCGGCACATCCTTTTCAGGATCGGTCACCGGCTCGGTGATCCGGGCCAGCGCATCCTTGATGTGGATGAAGCCCTTGATATCGTCGAGGCCCTCTTCATAAACAGGCAGGCGCGAATGGCCTACCTGCCTAAACTTGGCCAGCAGCGTGCCGAGATTGATGTCTGCGGCCACAGCATGAATGTCGGACCGCTCCACCATAACGTCGTCGACCGACACCTTGGAGAGTTTCAGCACATTCTGCAGAATAACGCGTTCGCTTTCGGAAAAATCTCCGCGCTCACTTGCGCCGCCGCTGTCATCCAGAGCTTCCTGCAAATCGTCGCGCAGGGAAACGCTGCGCAGGCTCATAAGGCCCTTGATCCGCTCCAGGAGGCTCGGCCCCCGCGCATTGGCGGAGGCGGGACTAGAAGGAGGCTCGGGGTTTTCGGCCACCCGTGGGGCCATATTACTGTCGCTGTCGGTCATCATCTCGCGCCGCAAAGAGGCGGCTCTGGTTGTCCTATGGGACGAAAATGCCCTTGCACCGCAAGGGTTCCCGGTTGTTTCTAATCGGCATAGGGATCGTCTATCCCCAGCCCAGCCAGTATCTGGGTTTCGAGACCTTCCATTTGAAGGGCCTCGTCTTCCTCGATGTGATCATAACCCAGAATGTGCAGAAAGCCATGCACCATTAGATGGGTGAAATGATCATCAAGGCTCTTGCCGAGATCAAGCGCTTCCCGCTCAAGCGTTTCCCGGGCCAACGTGATGTCGCCAAGAAGGCCGCGAACAGGCCCGAAAGGCTCGATCTGGGGGAAGCTCAGAACATTGGTGGAGGCGTCCTTGCTCCGCCATTGGGCATTGAGTTCACGCTGCTCTTCATCATCGGTGAGCACCACCGAAATCTCGGCGGCGCCTTTGACCTTAGCCTTGGCCCCAGCCAAAGCAGCCAGAACTGCCTTTTCGGCGAGAGCGTCAAAGTGGTCGGGCCAGCCACCCACATTGCGGATGATGGCGATTTCCAGAGGTGGGGTCGGCGGCATGTGTCTGCGATTCAGCTCCGGGGCAAAGTGCCCAGTGTCCGCGCCAGACCGTCCCGGTCTCCCTCTTTTTCAGCGAGGCGGCGCGCAGTGTCCTGCTCATAGGCGCGAACGATGCGGCCCACAAGCGCATGGCGCACCACGTCCTTGTCGTTGAAGCGGGAAATATGCACGCCTTCCACACCATCGAGCAGATTGACCGCCTCCACCAGACCAGACTTCTCGCCGCGTGGCAGATCGACCTGGGTTGGATCGCCGGTGACGATCATCTTGGAGTTCTCGCCCAAGCGGGTCAGGAACATCTTCATCTGCATGGACGTCGTGTTCTGCGCCTCGTCGAGAATAACGACGGCGTTGGCGAGGGTCCGGCCACGCATAAAGGCGAGTGGCGCGACCTCGATAATGCCGGACGTGATGCAGCGCTCGACATTTTCGGGCTTCATCATATCGTAAAGCGCGTCATAGAGCGGGCGCAGATAGGGATCGACCTTCTCCTTCATGTCGCCGGGCAGGAAGCCGAGACGCTCGCCTGCTTCGACAGCAGGACGAGAAAGAATGATGCGATTGATGTCGCCGCGTTCCAAGAGCGA
>PJTZ01000313.1_pt1 | contig 13141 bp, 10 predicted proteins | sample 1512131 | NCBI WGS metagenome assembly PJTZ01 (sample SAMN08177679, study PRJNA422409) | Soil metagenome, whole genome shotgun sequencing project. | reverse complement strand
GATGCTAATGAAGCCAACCATGTTTCCGTCTTCCACAATAGGAAGGTGGCGGATGCGGCGGCGGGTCATCAGCGAGAGCGCCGTAAGAATTGGCGTATCCGAATCGATGGCAACAGCCGGCGCAGTCATCACGTCCGCTACTGGGCGCTCCAACAGCGCGACCCCGGCTGCGGCCAGACCATGGACGACGTCGCGTTCCGAAAAGATGCCAACGACACGCCCGTCCTCCACGACCGGCACACAACCGATCCGTCGTTCCGCGAGCAGCCCTACGACGGTCGCCACAGTTTCACGCGGGCCGACCGAAACCACGGGGCCACGTTTGTCATCAATGAATTGAGCGACGGTCATCGCACCTCTCCTCGCCCGACAGTCAATGCTGCGATGAGACCACGCAATTGCACGGCTTTCGCGTGCGCCATCCTGATCCGGGCTACGCCAGGTGGCGCTTACTCACATAGTAAGTGAGGGCAGTGCGCCGGTCAAAGTCTGTTGCTCGCGTGTGACGCGATCATTAGACCGGCCCGTATGACCCATCCGAGCGGCCTGGACGACCGGGACTATGCGGAGTTCGCCTGGGGGCGATACCGCAAGATCCTGAAATGGATGAGCGCCGCCTCGTTTTTGGTCGCGCTTCTGTCTGTAGCGATTCTCTGGTGGTCGAGCGGGCCGCTGCCCTGGCTCTTTGCGGGCCTGACCTTCGCAGGCATTTTTGCGACGATGATGATGGCGGCCGCGCTAATGGGCCTCATCTTCCTGTCGAATGGCTCAGGGCATGATGCCGTCGTGAACGACGTGATTGCCGGGGACCTGCCTCGGGCCGAGGATTGGGAAAAAGGGCCGGAGTGACCCGGCCCTTTTCGCGTTTCGTTACTCAGCTGCTTCCGGTGTCTTGCGCGGGCGACCACGACGAGGCTTCGCCGGCGCTTCCTGCGCAGCGACTTCGCTGGCGGGCGACGCGCCCGAATCCTCGGCGGGTTCGCCCCGGCTGATCGACGGAGGGAGTGCCGGAAGGCTCAGGCCTTCAGCACCAGCATCGCCATCATCATTGGCTACCCGCGGTTCACGGCGCGGCCGCTCTTCGCGACGACGCGAGTCCCGGGGTTCGCGCGGCTCACGGTCCGGACGATCGGAACGCGGTTCGCGGGGCTCGCGATCCTGCCGTTCGGCCTGACGTTCCGGGCGGCGCTCGCGCTGCTCGTCCGAACGGGGGCGGCGCTCCTGCTGAGGCTGGGACTGGAATTGCGCGGGCGGGCCAAAGCCATCGTCCATCTCATCGCCATTGCCGTCATCGTCGCCGTCCGGTCCGTCATAGCCGAACTGGTCGCCGCCATCGTCATTGCGGCGGAAGCGCTGCTGCTGCTCCTCCTGACGGGCGCGATTGTCGGCCAGAACGCGGAAATAATGATCGGCGAACTGAAGATAATATTCCACGTTGACGCGATCGCCGGAAAGCTGCGCGTCGCGCGCGAGATTGCGATATTTCTCGAGAAGCTGGGCGGCGTTGCCGCGCGCGCGATTGTCGATCCGGTTGCCTGAATCACCATTGCCGCGATTGCCTCCGCCCCCGTTCTGGCGCGGATTGTTATTCCGGCCGCGACGGCGGCCAGCCTGACGATTGTTGATCAACGTGTCGTCCTTGTGCTTCGACTAAGATGCGTCCCCGTTTCGTGCGCCACAGCGAGTTGGCGGAGAGCGCAGCGCGCTTCTCGCGTCCCCTTGCCTCGTTGTGCGGCGCTGGAAATTCAAACGCACCGCCAAGCCTGTGGGAGCAGGTCAACCCCCCGCGCCCATGCGCCGGATAAGGCTGTCCTGTAGCCGAGATAATGGTTCGCAAGCTTCAAACCAAGCGAAATTCGCATATCAACGTTAAAAAAGCGCTTCCCGTCGCTCAGAGCCCGTTTTTAGCCGCCATTTCCGGAGGATGTTAGGACAAGGCAGCGAGGGTGGCCGGCAAGATCCGACCTTATACCAACAGTAAAACCGGCTTCGGCGAAGAGCGCAGCGGCGGTCTCCCGCTGATCCCAGCCGATCTCGATTGCCGCCAGCAACAAACTGTCGTTAAAACCGGGCAATTGCCGGGCCAGCACCCGATAGGCGTCCAAGCCGTCAGCCCCACCGAAAAGCGCCATTTCCGGTTCGCACAGCACCTGGGCATCCAGACTTGCAGACTTCTTTATATAGGGTGGGTTGGAGAGGACGAGATCAAAGCCCTCGCCGTCCAGCCTCTCGCACCAGTCGCCGAGGCGAAATTCGGCGCGCCCGGCCATGCCGCACGCCCCCGCATTCTCCCGCGCGATGGCAAGCGCGGCGGGCGAGATGTCCACGCCCACGCCGCTCGCCTGCGGCCAGACATCCAGCGCCGCCAGAAGCAGCGCACCCGAGCCGGTGCCGAGATCAAGAATGCGGCGGGGCGGGGAGCGGTCGCGGAAATGATCGATTGCCGCTTCGATCAGCGTCTCGCTGTCGGGACGGGGAATCAGAACGTCCGGCGTGACCTTGAGCGTCAGTGTCCAGAAATCGCGGCTGCCCGTAAGGTGCGCGACCGGCTCATGCGCAAGGCGGCGCTCCAGCAAGGCCTCCGCCCCCTCCGGCACGGCCAGATCGCGCAGGCGCAACAGCATGTCCGCGCGAGAGAGCCCCAGCGCATGAGCTGCGATCAGCTCCGCATCCAGCCGGGGCGTATCCGAGACGGTGGAGAGCTGCGCCGCGCCCTCCCGCAGCCAGTCAGCGAGCGACGACGACACGCTTGCGCGATTCCCGACCCTGCCGGGTCCGCGCATCAGCCGTGCCGGTGCGGACAATGGGCCGGGAGGAGAAGGCGACGAGGCGCCATCCGGCCGGCGGAGGATTGAAGGGCTTATGCTGCTTCATCGAGTTGCGCGAGGCGCGCGGCCTCATCCTCTGCAATCAGGGCGGCAATGACATCGTCCAGCGCAGGCCCTTCGAGAATCTCGGGCAGGCGATGAAGAGTCAGGTTGATACGGTGATCGGTCACGCGCCCTTGTGGAAAATTATAGGTTCGAATGCGCTCGGAACGGTCGCCCGAGCCGACCATCGCCTTGCGGGCGCCGGCCTGCTCGCTCTGCGTCCGCTCGCGCTCGGCCTCATAGAGCCGGGCGCGGAGCACCTTCAAGGCTTTGGCCTTGTTCTTGTGCTGGGACTTCTCATCCTGCTGGGTCACAACGATTCCCGTTGGAAGGTGGGTGATGCGCACGGCAGAATCGGTGGTGTTTACATGCTGGCCGCCCGCGCCGGACGAGCGATAGACGTCGATACGCAGGTCCGTCGCCTCGTTGATCGCGACGTCCACTTCCTCCGCCTCGGGCAATACGGCGACCGTGGCGGCGCTGGTGTGGATGCGCCCGCCGCTCTCCGTGACCGGCACGCGCTGGACGCGGTGCACCCCGCTCTCGAACTTCAGCCGCGCAAACACGCCCGCACCAGTGACGCTGGCGATGACTTCCTTGAAGCCGCCCGCCTCGGAGGCGTTGGCGGAAATGAGCTCCACGCGCCAGCCGCGCGATTCGGCATAGCGCTGATACATGCGGAAGAGATCGCCCGCGAAGAGCGCCGCCTCGTCGCCTCCGGTCCCCGCGCGGATTTCCAGCATCGCGGCGCGCTCATCCGCCGCGTCGCGTGGCAGCAGCGAGACGGCGAGATCATGCTCAGCCTGGGGAAGCCGGGCGCGCACGCTCTCCAGCTCCTCCTGCGCCATTGCCTTCATCTCGGGATCGGCGAGCATGGCTTCCAAATCGATCTGCTCGGCGCGCAGCCCCTCCACTTCGGACGCGGCCCGCACCACTGGCTCCAGCTCGGCATAATCCTTAGATAGACGGACGAACTCAGCCGGATCGAGATCCGGGCGGGACATCTGCGCCTGCACTTCCTCCTGCCGACGCAGGATCGCGGCAATGCGATCAGGGGAGATGGTCATGGGTCATTCTGCCCGTTCGCCCTGAGCACAATCGAAGGGCTGCACTTCTAAAGGTGAAGAAAAGGGCTTCGACAAGCTCAGCCCGAACGGAGTAGGGAATGAGGTCATTCCTGAAAACCCAACTCCGCCAAAATCTCTCGGACATTTTCCAGGGTCTGGTTCCAGTCAGCACTGTGATATCGAACTGCTGCCTTACCGTCCTGCCATCGCACAGAGAGCAAGACATATGCGTTGATTTTGGTTGCCTTGTCATAGCGCTTGCGTGGCGAACCGGTGGCAACCATCTCCGCCGACAGGTCACGCTTGCGAATAGCGGCAATTATCCGCTGAGCATCCAGTAATGCCAGATCATCTTCCACTGCCATCACGACTTTTAGCAATGGCTCTTTCCGCGCATCCACCAGCATTGCCAGCCGCTCTATGCCGGCTGCCCAGCCGACCGCAGGGGTTGCGGGGCCGCCGAGATTCTCGATGAGGCCATCATAGCGGCCGCCGCCGAGCACCGTGCCCTGCGCGCCCAGCCGATCCGTCACGAACTCGAAGGCCGTATGGCGATAATAATCAAGGCCGCGCACGAGGCGAGCGTTGCGCTGCCAGGTAACATCAGCCGCCTTTAACCCATCGGTTACCTTCTCGAAAAACGAACGAGCCTCATCGGTTAAATACGCATCTATATCAGGCGCGGTCGCTACAATCGCCTGATCACCTGCGTCCTTGCTGTCGAGGATACGCAGCGGATTCTTTTCAAGGCGGGCAAGGCTTTCCTCCGAAAGCGAACCCCGGTGCCCATCGAAATGCTCCACGAGGGCCGCGCGCCATGCATCACGGCTGGCTGCATCGCCCAGCGTATTGAGCGTGAGCGTCACGCCCTCATTGATGCCCAGTTCCTTGAGAAGCTGGTCCGCGAAGATAAGCAGCTCGGCGTCGGCCAGCGGCTCGGCCGCGCCAATGATCTCGGCATCAAGCTGGTGGAACTGGCGATAACGCCCCTTTTGCGGGCGCTCGTAGCGGAACAGCGCGCCGTGGGTCGCGACCTTCAACGGCGCATATTGCTGCCAGCCCTCGGTGATATAGGCCCGGGCGATGCCGGCCGTGAACTCCGGCCGCAGCGTGATCGAATCGCCGCCGCGATCCTCAAAGGAGTACATTTCCTTCGAGACGACATCCGTGGTCTCGCCCAGCGAGCGGGAGAAAACGGCCGTCGGCTCGAACATCGGCACTTCCACGCGCCGGAAGCCGTAGAGCCGGCGCACCCGCTCGAATGTCTCCACGACATGGGTGAACTTGTCCGCCAGACTGTCGGGCGTGCCGCCCAGCATGTCCTGCGTGCCGCGCACGGGCTTGGGTGTCTCGATCTTCGCCATATCTGCGCGCCTTTAGCGCGAGAACGACCGGAGGGGAACGGGCGGTTTAGCGACGTTGGCAAACACCTGTTCCGAAGAGAGCAGGAACGGCCCTTCGACAAGCTCAGGGCGAACGGCGAGGGTTAAACCATGTTCGCGCAAAGCTGGACGCCAGCCGGATGTGCCGCCATGTTGGCTGGCATCCACACAAGGCCCGCCCTGCAGGCCGCTGATGACAATCCTTTCAACGGAGTGATGAATGCCCCGTTCCGCGCTGTTCTCTCTTGCCGCCCTGCCTGCCGCCGCCCTGCTGGCCGCTTCCGCCCTCTCCTCCCCGGCCTCCGCGCAGATCGACCGTGTGAACCGCTCCGCGCCCACGGCCGCGCCGATCCTCGACACCGTGCCCACCGCGCGCGATATCCCCTGGCCGGGCGGCACGATGAAAGTGGAAGTCGACGCGACCGACCTCGACCGGCGTATCGTCAATGTGACGCAGACCATTCCGCTGGCTGGCGGAGGCGGACCGCTGACCCTGCTCTTCCCCGAATGGCTGCCGGGCAATCATGCGCCGCGCGGGCCGATCGACAAGATCGCCGGCATCGCGTTCAAGGTGGACGGCAAGCCGATCGCCTGGCTGCGCGACACGCTGGACGTCTACGCCTTCCACCTTTCGCTGCCGGACAATGCCCGTACGCTGGTGGCGACCTTCCAGTTTCTGGCGCCCACCACTGCCGCGCAGGGCCGGGTGAACATCACCGACAAGATGATGAACCTGCAGTTCGAGGCGCTCTCAATGTATCCGGCGGGCTATTATACGCGTCGCGTGCCCGTGCAGGCGAGCGTCACCTTCCCCGCCGGATGGGAAGCCGCGACCGCGATGCGCGGCACCAAGGTTGGCGCGCGCATCGACTATGCTGCCACGGACTATGAGACGCTGATCGATTCGCCGATCTTCGCCGGCCCCTATATGAAGCGGTTCGACCTCGGCCATGACGTGACGCTCAACGTGATGGCCGACACCCCTGGCGAACTCGCGGCGACGCCCGAGCAGATCGGCTTCCACAAGAAACTGGTCGATGAAGCGATGGCGCTGTTTGGGGCCAAACATTTCGACCATTACGACTTCCTCTTCGCCATCACCGACGAGATGGGCGGCATTGGCCTCGAGCATCACAGAAGCTCGGAGAATGGTGTCGGCTCGGGCTATTTTACCAAGTGGAACGACGGGCCGGGACGGCGCAATCTGCTGCCGCACGAGTTCACGCACAGCTGGGATGGCAAGTTCCGCCGGGGCGCGACGCTGTGGACGCCCGACTTCCGCACGCCGATGCAGAACGAGACGCTCTGGGTGTATGAAGGCCAGACGCAGTTCTGGGGCTATGTGCTGGGCAACCGCTCTGGCATCACCTCCAAACCACAGACGCTGGATGCGCTGGCCTCCATCGCCGCGCGGCTGGACCTCACCAAGGGGCGCGAGTGGCGGCCGATGGTCGACACGACCAACGATCCGATCATCTCCGCCCGCCGGCCCAAAGCGTGGACGAGCTGGCAGCGCAGCGAGGATTATTACAACGAGGGTCTGATGATCTGGCTGGAAGCAGACGCGATCATCCAGAAGGCCAGCGGCGGAGCCAAAGGCCTCGACGACTTCGCCAAGGCGTTCTTCGGCAAGACCAATGGCCTGAAGGATGGCGACTGGGGGCAGGTGACCTTCACACGGCAGGACGTGATCGACACGCTGAACGCCATCAGCCCCTATGACTGGACGGGCTTTTTCACAGCCCGGGTGGACCAGCCGACAAGGGAAGTCACCAAGGCCGGGTTCGACATGGGGGGCTATCGCCTCGTCTATGACGAGACGCCCAACACCACCGTGAAGGAGTCCGAATCCTCCGCCAAGTCGATCGACATGAGCTTCGGCCCCGGCATGATCGTGAAAAACGACGGCGGGGAAGTGACCAGCGTCATCTGGGGCAGCGCCGCGTTCAAGGCCGGAATGGCGATCGGCAACCGCATCCTGGCCGTCAATGGCGACGAGTATTCAGCGGACGTCCTGAAAAACGCGCTGACTGCCGCAAAGGACAAGAAGAACCCGGTGACGCTGATCCTGAAGCAGGACAAGAGATACCGCACGATCACGCTCGATTATTCGGGTGGTATCCGCTATCCGCACCTGAGAAAACAAGGAGAGGGCGAAGGCAGTCTCGATCGTCTTTTGCGGGCGCGGACGACGGGATGATCGTTAACCCCAGACAAGAACAGGTAAAATCCTTTCATGAATATCGAGCTTATCCCGGTCGGTGACGATCCGCCGCACAGCCTCAATGTGATTATCGAAGTCCCGACCGGCGGCGAACCGGTGAAATACGAGTTCGACAAGGCATCTGGCGCGCTGTTCGTCGATCGCATCCTGCACACGCCGATGCGCTACCCGGCCAACTACGGCTTCGTGCCGCACACCCTCTCGCCCGACGGCGATCCGCTCGATGCGCTGGTCATTGCCCGCTCGCCGTTCGTGCCCGGATCGGTCGTCCGCGCCCGCCCGATCGCGGTGCTGAACCTGGAAGACGAGGCCGGCGGCGACGAGAAGCTGGTGTGCGTGCCGGACAACAAGACCTTCCCTTACTATGCCGACGTCGGCGAAAAGGACGATCTGCCCGGCATCGTGATGGAGCAGATCGAGCACTTCTTCACGCACTACAAGGATCTGGAAAAGACCAAGTGGGTGCGCGTCGGCACCTGGGGCGGCGCGGAAGACGCCCGCCGCATCACGCTTGAAGCCATCGAGCGCTATCAGCAGAGCAAGGCCGCCAAGAACGCCGCCTGAGCACTGACCAGAATCAGGGTTCGCCCGAGGTCGCAATTCGGGCCCGGGCGAGCCGTTCTGCGCAGTGCCAAAGCCGCAGACGGGCGAATTCAAGCGACACGGCAGCACTTCTGTGCCATCGAGCCGGCATCACCGCGAGCCGCTCCGCAAGCTTTCGCCCTGACTGAGAGACCATCCGCGCTCCCGCTTGCTGACCGGGACGCGTCCAATGACCAACCTCAATCCCTTTTTAAATACCCTGCGCCGTGGCTATGCGGTTGCGGGAGGATTGCCCGCATGAGCCGCGCAATCACTCTCACAGCAACTGTCGTCGAAGTGACCGATTATTGCACAAAGCAGAAGATCGCCATTTCGGTCATCGAACCGCTGCCTTCCGGCGGCACACGCGTGGTGCTCAACAACCTGCCTGATGCCGACACCTTGAGGCGAGGCATGAAAGCACGCCTTATCGGCACGCCGGTCGTCCGCTCATCCCTCTACGTGTCCCGCACGCAGACACCTTATCAGGCGTAACCGGCGCTGCGGCCGGCCCCGATAGGCCGGCCGTTCCCGCTGCGATGACCCTCAGGGCTTGCGGAACTTCAGGACGAACTGATCCGTCTTTCCGCGAATGCCGCTCTCCTGCACGCGCAGCGTATGATCGTCCGCTGCGTGATGCAGAAGGTTGCTTTCTCCCGCCAGCTTGAAGCCGGCAGCCTCCACTTCCTTCTTCACGGCCGCAGCCTCGACGCGGTGAAGCGTCGATGTCGCGCTGGTGCCTGAACCCGGCGCTGCCTGATGATCGACCACCAGATAGATGCCCCCGCGCTTCAGCGCCTTGAACGCCGCTGTATTCGTCAGCGCGGCGACATCGCTTTCGCCGACCTTGGCGTTCTTGAAATCGTGATAGTTGAGCGTGGTCCAGACCACATCGACCGGGGCCGGCACGTTGATCTCACCCGACTTTGCCGAGACCACGCTGAGATTGGGATGCGTGGCAGCGTAGTCGGACAACGCCGGTGACGGGCGGCCGACCATGGCATAGACATGGCCCTTCGGCCCCACTGTGCTGGCCAGAATGCGCGTGAAATAGCCACCGCCCGGCGCAAGCTCCGCCACGCTCATACCCGGCTTGATGTCGGCGAAACGCCACGAGTTCCGCCGGCTTGCGGTCGGCATCGCGGGCTCGGTCCGCCTCCGGACGCGCAGGATCGGCGACAGCGGCAGTAATGCTCTTGGAGGGGCCCGCGCCGGACGCGACCGTAGCGCTCGCGGTCAGAACGGTGAGGGCAACGGCGTGAAGCAGATATGTGCGGATCAAGGTGTCTCTCCAATGCAGCCGGCCATACGTCTCGACTCGCTTGCTGGGCGTTGCCGAGGAGCACCGGTGATCCGCAATTGCTAACGTGTGCCGGCCGGACGCGCCATGTCAATTTTCCCCATGGTGGCCATGCAGCGGGGCGGCTGGCTGCTGCCGCCCGGCCGGGAGACGACCAACGGGTCCTGCCGGCGACATCCCGCCCGGCAAGACCCGTCCGGTGCGGATGTCATCGGGCAGCGACGAGATCCCAGCGGTCGGCGTTCATCACTTTGGTCCAGGCCGCGACGAAGTCCTTGACGAACTTCTCCTCGCTGCCGCTTTCGGCATAGACTTCCGCCACGGCGCGCAATTCGGAGTTGGAACCGAAGATCAGGTCAGCGCGGGTCGCGCGCCAAGTCTCATGGCCGCCCTTGCGATCCGTCGCGACGAACTCCTGATCGTCCGAGCCGTCCACCGCCTTCCAGACATTGGTCATGCCAAGCAGGTTGACGAAAAAGTCATTGGTGAGTTGGCCCGAACGGCGGGTGAAATGACCATGGCCGCGTTCGCCATGATTGGCACCGAGTACGCGCAGGCCACCGATCAGCACTGTCATCTCCGGCACGGACAAGCCAAGCAATGAGGCGCGATCCAGCATCATTTCCTCGGTCTTCACGGCGAGCTTCTTCTTGCTGAGATAGTTGCGGAAGGCGTCCGCCTCGGGCTCCATCGCGGCGAAACTGTCGGCATCGGTCTGCTCGGCCGTCGCATCGCCGCGCCCGCCTGTGAACGGTACCGCGACGCTGAACCCGGCATCCCTGATCGCCTTCTCAAGGCCCACAACGCCGCCCAGCACAATCGCATCCGCCATCGACAGCGAGCTTCGCAGGCCGTCCAGCGTCTCCAGTACGTTCGCGAGCATCGCCGGCTCATTGACCTCCCAGTCCTTCTGCGGCGCGAGGCGAATACGCGCGCCATTGGCGCCCCCGCGATGATCGGACTTGCGATAGGTGCTGGCCGAGGCCCAAGCGGTCTTGACGAGCTGACTGACCGTCAGGCCGCTATTAGCGATCTTTTCTTTTACCGCCGCGATGTCGGCATCGGATGGCGTGGTGCCTGCGGGGATGGGATCCTGCCAGATCAGATCTTCCGCCGGTACTTCCGGGCCGAGATAACGGACTTTCGGCCCCATGTCGCGATGCGTCAGCTTGAACCATGCGCGGGCGAAGGCATCCTTGAACGCTTCGTGATCGTTGCGGAATTTCTCGCTGATCGCGCGGAACTCGGGATCGACCTTAAGGGCCATGTCCGCCGTGGTCATCATCGTCGGGACCTTGATGTTCGGATCCCATGCGGCCGGCGCCATGTCCTCCTCGCGCTGGTTGATCGGCTGCCACTGCTGGGCGCCTGCCGGTGAGTGGACGAGCTCATACTCATAGTCGAGCAGCAGACGGAAATAGTTCTCGCTCCACTGCGTCGGCGTGTTGACCCATGACCCCTCGATCCCGCTGGTGACGGTGTGTTCGCCGATGCCGCCGCTTTCATGCGTGCTGACCCAGCCAAAGCCCTGCGCTGCCAGATCGCCGCCGGACGGCGCCTTGCCCAGGAGCGACGCGTCGCCATTGCCATGCGCCTTGCCGAAGGTATGGCCGCCAGCCGTGAGCGCCACCGTCTCCTCATGGTTCATGGCCATGCGTTCGAACGTTTCCTTGATGTCGCGCGCGGACTGCAGCGCATCGGGTACGCCGCCCGGTCCCTCCGGATTGACGTAAATGAGACCCATCTGGATCGCGGCGAGCGGCCCTTCGATCTCCAGACCTTTGTCTGGGTCGATGCGGGTCTGGACACCCTCGTTGACCCATTTGTCCTCGCTACCCCAGTAGATGTCGCGTTCCGGCTCGAACACGTCGGCTCGCCCGCCGCCAAACCCGAAGACCGGCCCGCCCATGCTCTCGATGGCGACATTGCCGGTGAGGATAAACAGATCGGCCCAGCTGATGTGCTTGCCGTATTTCTGCTTGATCGGCCAAAGCAGGCGACGCGCCTTGTCGAGATTGCCGTTGTCCGGCCAGCTATCGAGTGGGGCGAAGCGCTGCTGCCCGCTGTTGGCGCCGCCGCGCCCGTCCGCCGTGCGGTAGGTGCCCGCCGCATGCCAGGCCATGCGGATGAAGAAAGGGCCATAATGCCCGTAGTCCGCCGGCCACCAGGGTTGGCTGTCCGTCATCAGGGCATGAAGATCGGCCTTCAGCGCCTCATAGTCGAGCTGCCCGAAGGCTTCGGCATAGTCAAAGTCCGGCCCCATCGGATTGGACGGGCCGTTGGGGTTCAGGATCTCGGTTGCCAGCATATCCGGCCACCAGTCCTTGTTGGTACGGCCGAGAAGGGAACGGCCGGCGCTTTGCACCGGACAGCCGGACTCAGAGTTGCTCGTCTTCATGTCCATGAGGTCTCTCCCAAAAGCGTAGCCGGAGCGTAAAATCGAAATGCGTCCCGCCCAAGTCGTTTCTGTTCGTCTTTGTGACCGAGAAAAGCGATCACTCGCATCGGAGGCATGGCATGGGGCGAATGAGCCCTTCCCCCGGAGCGCATTTCGCTTTCGTTGCAGCGCCTCAGACCCTATATACTCGGCATGACGGAACAGACGCCCAACACCCCCCCGCAGCAGAACGAAAACGAGTATGGCGCCGACAGCATCAAGGTGCTGAAGGGCCTGGACGCGGTGCGCAAGCGCCCCGGCATGTACATTGGCGATACCGATGACGGATCGGGCCTGCACCACATGGTGTTCGAAGTTTCCGACAACGCGATCGATGAGGCGCTGGCCGGGCACTGTGACCGCATCGACATCATGCTCAATGCCGACGGCTCCGTCTCCGTGACGGACAATGGCCGCGGCATCCCGACCGGCATCCACAAGGAAGAAGGCGTGTCAGCGGCGGAGGTCATCATGACCCAGCTCCACGCTGGCGGAAAGTTCGAGAACACATCCGACGACAATGCCTACAAGGTGTCGGGCGGCCTGCATGGCGTGGGCGTGAGCGTGGTGAATGCGCTCTCCGAATGGCTCGACCTCACCATCTGGCGCGACGGGCAGGAGCATTACATGCGCTTCCGCCACGGCGACGCCGAGGCGCCGCTGAGCGTCGTCGGTCCGGCCGGCGACAAGAAGGGCACACGCGTCACCTTCCTGCCCTCGCCCGCCACCTTCAAGATCACCGAGTTCGACTTCGATAAACTGGAGCACCGCTATCGCGAGCTCGCGTTCCTCAACTCGGGTGTGCGCCTGTTCCTCACCGACGCGCGGCATGAGGAAAAGAAGGTCGTCGAGCTCTACTATGAGGGTGGCATCGCCGCCTTCGTGAAATGGCTGGATCGCAACAAGACCCCGCTAATGCCTGAGCCGGTAGCGATCAACGGCACCCGCGACGACGTGACTATCGACGTCGCGCTGGAGTGGAACGACAGCTACTATGAAAACGTCCTGTGCTTCACCAACAACATCCCGCAGCGGGACGGCGGCACCCATCTGGCGGCGTTTCGCGCCGCGCTGACCCGAACGCTCAACAACTATGGCGACAAGTCAGGCCTGCTCAAGAAGGAGAAGGTGAGCCTGACCGGCGACGATATGCGCGAGGGCCTCACCGCGATCGTCTCGGTGAAGCTGCCGGACCCCAAGTTCAGCAGCCAGACCAAGGACAAACTGGTCTCCTCGGAAGTGCGCCAGCCGCTCGAAAGCCTGATGGCGGACAAGCTGG
>PJTZ01000312.1_pt1 | contig 13196 bp, 10 predicted proteins | sample 1512131 | NCBI WGS metagenome assembly PJTZ01 (sample SAMN08177679, study PRJNA422409) | Soil metagenome, whole genome shotgun sequencing project. | reverse complement strand
TCGGGGGGACGGCTTCAATACCACGCCCGCGAGCCAGCGCACGAGCGCGACCGTGCCCGCCCGCTACGATGGCTGGTCGACGAACCTACGCGCCGTCATCCCGGTGCAGCCGGATGTCGAATTGCAATTCCGCGCCTTGCTGTTCGAGGACAACCGCACGCTGCGCTTCGCCGGAGCGGACAGCATGAGTTCCGGTCAGGACCTCAGCCTGCGCCTCGTGAGCCGTGGGTCCTGGAAGATCGACGCGCTGGTTTATGGACAGGCGCGCGACTTCTCGAATATCGTCATATCCTCTTCCACTTTCCGCAAGACGCTGGATCAGCGTGCGACGCCGTCCACCGGTATAGGTGGCAAGATCGAGATTCGTCCCCCGGTCGGCAGCAGTCATGTCCTGCGCATCGGCACCGATTTCCGGCTAATGAGCGGCGACATGTTCGAGGACGCCTACAATGCCAATCTCGCCACCAATCCGCTGACGGCCAGCCGCCACGCCTATGGCGAACAGTCCACCGTGGGCTTCTTCGCGGAGAATGACTGGACGCTCGGCCCGCTCATTCTGACAGGTGGCATCCGTGCCGATCGCTGGACGATCCGGCAAGGACTTACCGAGAGCCGCAGCCCCGCCGGCGTCCTCACGCAGCAGACGCTGCAACCGGACCGCGACGACTGGCAGGTGACCGGACGTGCCGGCGCGATCCTTAGCCTGTCCGATGCGTTCGCGCTGCGTGGCGCCGGCTACACCGGCTTCCGCCTGCCTACCCTCAATGAGCTGTATCGCGGCTTCAGCGTCTTCCCGGTCACGACGCAAGCCAACGCCAATCTCGCGCCCGAAAAGCTGCGCGGTGTTGAGGCAGGCTTTGATGTGACGCCGGCGCCCGGCATCACTCTCTCTGCAACGGCCTTCTACAATCGGCTGGAGGATGCGATCGCCAATGTGACGATCGGAACCAATCTGCGCCAGCGGCGCAATGTCGACGCGGTCGTCGCCAAGGGTATCGAGCTTGCCGGGTCGGCGGATGTTGGACCATTCTCGCTCAGCGCATCCTATGCGTATAATCGCAGCAAGGTGGATGCACCGGGTCTGGCCTTTGACGGATTGGTGCCCGCGCAGGTGCCCCGCCATGCCGCCAGTGGCACGCTCTCCTTCGTGCCGACGGAAGGCGCGCTCATCTCGACCACATTGCGCTATGTCTCGCGCCAGTATGAGGACGATCTCCAGACCGACGCGCTACCCGGCGCGGTCACGCTGGACGGCTATGCTCGCATGCCGATCGGCCGTGGCGTCTCGATCGTTGGACGCGCGGAGAATATCTTCGACAAGGAAGTTGTGACGCGCAACCAGGGCGGCTCCATTGACCTCGGAACGCCGCGTACGCTGTGGATCGGGGTCAGCTTCCGCCGTTAAAGGCTGGCGACCAGATCCAGCACGCGTTCGGCATGTTCGGGCCGGCAAATGAGCAGATCAGGCAAATAGACATTGTCCTGATTATAGACGAGCGGCGACCCGTCGATTCTTGAGCAATGGAGGCCATGTGCCTTCGCCACGGCGACGGGCGCGCAGCTGTCCCATTCATACTGCCCGCCCGAGTGGAGATAGATGTCCGCCTCACCACGGACGATGGACATCGCCTTCGCTCCCGCCGATCCCATCGGCACAAGCTCCGCGTTCAGCGCCTGTGCCACCGCGACCGCTTCGGCGGCAGGGCGCGAGCGCGAGACCACCATACGGAGCCGATCCGGTGCAGCCGGCACGGCAATCGGCGCATCGGTACGATAGACCACGCCATTCCCTACACCGGGAAGCGAGACCGCACCCACACTCGCTTCGCCATCGATCGCGAGGCCTACATGCACGGCCCAGTCTTCCCGCGATTCACTGTACTCGCGCGTGCCGTCGACCGGATCGACGATCCAGACCCGCGACTTGCCGAGGCGCGAGCCCTCGCACTTCATCTCTTCGGAGAGCAGGCCGTCGTCCGGCCGCTGCGCGCGCAGTGCATGGACCAGAAACTGGTTGGCCGTCTGGTCACCCACATCGCCAAGCGCCTTGCCGATGCACACGCCCGCGCCTCTCACTTCGATGAGAATGCGCCCCGCCACGCGCGCGAGGTGCGCCGCAAGCTCGGCGTCGGAAAGGGCGGAACAATCGGTGACACTCACGGGATGATCGTCTCCACAATGAAGCGCGCAGCCTCTTCAGGCGTCATGCTAGTGGTATCCACGCGAATCTCTGGATTTTCCGGTGGCTCATACGGGCTGTCGATGCCCGTGAAGTTCTTGAGTTCCCCCGCGCGAGCCTTCTTGTAGAGGCCTTTCACGTCGCGCGCCTCTGCGTCCGCGAGTGGCGTGTCCACGAAGATTTCGACGAACTCGCCCTGCGGCAGCATGGAGCGCACCATCTCGCGTTCGGCGCGGAATGGGGAGATGAAGGCCGTGAGGACGATCAGCCCCGCATCCGTCATCAGCTTGGCGACCTCGCCCACGCGACGGATATTCTCGATCCGATCGGCTTCAGTGAAACCGAGATCCTTGTTGAGGCCGTGACGCACATTGTCGCCGTCGAGCAGAAAGCTGTGACGGTTCATCCGCGCCAGTTCCTTCTCGACCAGATTGGCGATGGTCGACTTGCCCGCGCCCGAAAGGCCGGTGAACCAGAGCAGCTTGGGCGATTGATTCTTCAGCGCAGCCCGCGCCTCGCGCGTGACATCTGTCGGCTGCCAGTGGACATTCTGCGCCCGCCGCAGCGAAAAGTGCAGCATCCCCGCCGCGACCGTCGCGTTCGTCATGCGGTCGATGAGAATGAAACCGCCCAAGGTTCGGCTGTCTGCATAAGCCTCGAAGACGAGCGGCTTGTCGGTGGTCAGCTCGACAACACCGATGGCATTCAGCTCCAGCGTCTTGGCAGCGAGATGATCCAGCGTGTTGACGTTGACCTGATATTTGGGCGCCTGCACGGTCACGGAAACCGTCTGCGTGGCAAGCTTCAGCCAATACGAGCGGCCGGGCTTCATTGCCTCGTCCGCCATCCAGACCAGCGTTGCTTCGAACTGGTCAGACACTTCCGGCGGCGCATCGGCAACGGCGATCACGTCCCCGCGCGAGCAATCGACCTCGTCGGCAAGAGTAAGCGTCACCGACTGGCCCGCAACCGCCTGCTCCAGATCGCCGCCTAGGGCAACGATCCGGTCAATCGTGCTCGTCTTGCCCGAGGGCAGCACGCGCACCACATCGCCCGGCCGCACTACACCGCCGGAAACAAGCCCCGAGAAGCCCCGGAAATCCAGATTCGGGCGATTGACCCACTGCACCGGCATCCGGAACGGTCGCTTCTGATCGGCCTCATTGTCGACTGAAACCGACTCCAGATGCGCGATCAGGCTCGGCCCATGATACCAGGGCGTGTTCTCGCTGGCGGCAGTGATATTGTCGCCCTTGAAGCCCGAAATCGGGATAGCGAGAAAGTCGGTAATGCCGATTTCGCTGGCAAAGGCACGATAGGCCAGACGGATGCGATCGAAGACCGCCTTGTCATAGTCCACCAGATCCATCTTGTTCACCGCGAGCACAATGTGCCGGATGCCTAGCAGCTTTGCGAGATAGCTGTGACGACGGGTCTGCTCCAGCACGCCCTTGCGCGCATCGATGAGGATGACGGCAAGATCGGCGGTAGAGGCACCAGTGACCATATTACGGGTATATTGCTCGTGACCCGGGCAGTCCGCGACGATGAACTTGCGCTTCTCGGTCGCGAAAAAGCGATACGCCACATCGATGGTGATACCCTGCTCACGCTCGGCCGCCAGACCATCCACCAGCAGCGCGAAATCGATCTCGCCGCCCTGCGTGCCAACGCGCTTGCTGTCCTTCTCAAGCGCGGCAAGCTGATCCTCGAAGATCATCTTGCTGTCATACAGGAGCCGCCCAATCAGGGTCGATTTGCCGTCGTCTACGCTGCCGCAAGTAATGAAGCGCAGCATGGTCTTGCCCTGATGCTGGGCGAGATAAGCATCGATATCCTGCGCGATCAGGGCGTCGGTTTTGTAAACCGATGCATCGGGGGTCGCAGGAAGGGCTTCAATATCGGCCATCAGAAATAGCCCTCCTGCTTCTTCTTCTCCATGCTGGCGTCGCCCGCATCCTTGTCGATCGCACGGCCCTGCCGCTCGCTTGTCGTGGTCAGCAGCATTTCCTGGACGACGTCCGAAAGCGTGGATGCTTCGCTTTCCACCGCACCGGTCAGTGGATAGCAGCCAAGGGTGCGGAAACGGATAGAACGCGTAACCGGCCTCTCTCCGTCCTTCAGCGGAAAGCGCCCGTCATCCACCATCAGGATCAGCCCGTCCCGCTCCACAGTGGGGCGCGGCGCCGCGAAGTAGAGCGGCACGATCTCGATGCCCTCCTTCATGATGTACTGCCAGATATCGAGTTCGGTCCAGTTGCTGATCGGGAAGGCGCGGATGCTTTCTCCCTTGGCCTTGCGGGCATTGTAGAGGTTCCACAGTTCCGGTCGCTGGTTTTTCGGGTCCCAGCGATGGGAGGCGGAGCGGAAGGAGAAAACGCGCTCCTTGGCCCGGCTCTTCTCCTCGTCGCGGCGTGCGCCACCGAAGGCGACGTCGAAGCCATATTTGTCGAGCGCCTGCTTCAGCCCTTCCGTTTTCCACATGTCAGTATGGAGCGGTCCATGATCGAACGGATTGATGCCCTTCTCCAGCGCTTCAGGATTCTGGTGGACGAGCAGTTCCATGCCCGCCGCCTTCGCCGCCTTGTCACGCAGCGCGTACATATCCTGGAACTTCCAGGTCGTATCGACATGAAGCAACGGAAAGGGCGGCGGCGAGGGATAAAACGCCTTCTTGGCCAGATGCAGCATCACAGCCGAATCCTTGCCGACCGAATAGAGCATCACCGGCTTTTCAGCTTCGGCGACGACCTCGCGCATGATGTGGATGCTCTCCGCCTCCAGGCGGTCAAGATGCGTAAGCGTATGGACCATATGAGAGGCCAGTTAGCTACACGGCGCGCACATGCAATGCAGCAATGCTTGGCACCGCGACATACAGACTTTAGGCGGCGTGGGAGAATTCCGCATGGCTTGCTGTCGCGCGGCTATGCGCAACACCAATTCCAGAAGGATCGCCGGATTGAATCGCCTCAAGGATTTCTTCGATCCCTACATCATTGCCCTGCTCGGCACTGTGCTTCTCGCCACGCTTCTGCCTGCGCGCGGGCCTGCAGTGGCGCTGTTCGATGGGCTGGCCGATGCGGCGGTGGTGCTCCTCTTCTTCCTCCACGGCGCCAAGCTCTCCCGCGAATCGATCCTTTCGAGCGCCGGCAACTGGCAGCTTCATCTTGCCGTGCTGGGCACCACCTTCGTTCTGTTTCCGGCGCTGGGCTGGGGGATAGCGGCGATACCCGGCCTGACCCCCGTTGTCGCGAGCGGCATGCTTTTCCTGACCCTGCTACCCTCGACCGTCCAGTCGTCCATTGCTTTTACGTCGATTGCGCGCGGAAATGTGGCGGCCGCCGTGTTTTGCGCGTCGTTCTCCAATCTCATCGGTATCGCGATCACGCCAGCGCTCGTCGCAGTGCTCATGAGCCAGGTCGGCACCGGCGCGGGCTTCTCCTTCTCGTCGGTCGAGAAGATCCTGCTACAGATGCTCCTGCCCTTCATTGTCGGGCATCTTATGCGCCCAGTGGTCGGCGGTTTCATATCACGCAACAAGAGCCTCGTCACAAATGTGGATCGCGGCTCCATCCTGCTGATTGTCTACACGGCCTTCAGCGCCGCAGTGGTCGAAGGGCTGTGGCAGCAGATGCCCCCCTCCTCGCTGCTTCTGATCTTCGTGCTATCGACAGTGCTGCTGCTGATCGTGCTGGGCGTCACGTGGCGTCTGGGCGGGCTGATTGGTTTGGCGCGGGAGGACAAGATCGTACTGCTGTTCTGCGGCTCGAAGAAGAGTCTGGCGACCGGTGTACCCATGGCGGGCGTGCTTTTCCCCGCCGCACTGGTCGGGCAGGCGATCCTGCCGCTCATGCTGTTTCATCAGATTCAGCTTATAGCCTGCGCGTTTCTCGCTCGCAGCCTCGCTCGGTCGGCGCCGAACGAGGGCTAGCTATACGCAGGCTGCGAAGCCTGCGCGGCAGCACGCATTGACATCGCGCAGCCCTGGATGAAGGTGAGTGCGCCATGACAGTCCTCGAACATCTCATCGCCGATATGCCCAAGGCCGAGCTTCACCTTCATATCGAAGGGAGTCTGGAGCCTGAGCTGATGTTCGCCCTCGCCCAGCGCAACAAGGTGGCGATCCCTTTCGCATCGGTGGAGGATGTCCGCGCAGCCTACAACTTCTCCCGCCTCCAAGACTTTCTCGACATTTATTATGCCGGCGCCGATGTGCTGCGCACGGAAGAGGATTTCCGCGACCTTGCGCTCGCCTATTTTGATCGGGCTGCGGCAGACAATGTCGTTCACGCCGAAATCTTCTTCGATCCGCAGACCCATACCGATCGCGGCATTCCCTTCGATGTCGTGGCGGACGGGCTGCTGGCCGGCATGAAGGACGCCGAGGCAAAGCACGGCCTCACATCCCGCCTCATCCTCTGCTTCCTGCGCCATCTCGACGAGGATGCCGCATTTGCGACTCTCGCTGCCGCCGAGCCCTGGCTTGACCGCATCGAGGGCGTGGGGCTGGACAGCTCCGAGATGGGGCACCCGCCCGCTAAGTTCGCGAGTGTCTTCGCGCGCGCGGGGGAAATGGGTCTCCGCCGAGTCGCCCATGCCGGCGAGGAAGGTCCGCCCGCTTATGTGCATGAGGCGCTCGACCTCCTAAAGGTCGACCGTCTCGACCATGGCAACCGCAGCCTGGAGGATCAGGCACTTGTCACTCGGCTCGCCCGCGAGAGCATGACTCTGACTGTCTGCCCGCTGTCTAACCTCAAGCTTTGCGTGATCGATGACATGCGCGCGCACCCCATTCCCACCATGCTGCGGCAGGGACTGCGCGCCACGATCAACTCGGACGATCCCGCCTATTTCGGCGGGTATGTGAACGACAATTACCGGGCGCTTGCCACCGCCGGTCTCGTCGATGCGGATGATCTGATCTTGTTGGCGCGCAACAGCTTCCTGGGATCATTCCTCGATGATGTGGCAGTGGCGGCGCATCTGGCAGCGCTGGACGCTGCCGCCCATCACTATCAGCCCAGCCGGTAAAGCCCGGCCCCATGGGACGGGAGCGTCTGCGCGAAGCGACCGCCCGACACAGGCTCAAGCGCCTGCCCTGACCAGAGATCGCGCACGGGCACTGATTCGCTGAGGTCCAGGTCGCGCAAGGCAATGCCGACCTCGCGCTCGCGCTTGCTGACGTTAAACAGCGCGACATAGCGCCCGCGTCCGTCCGCTGGACGCGCCGACCAGATCCGCACGCCGTCCGCCACGAAATGCGGCTGGTTGTCGCCGCTTGTCTGATTGACTGCCAGAAGCTCCCGATTGGTAAGAAGCGCCAGCGTGGGCGCATCGAGATAGCGCAGGTCTCCGCCCATGATGAGTGGCGAGCGCGCGATTGACCACAGGGTCATCAGGGTACGCTGCTCGTCCGGCGTGAACCGGCTATCCCGTTTGCCGAGCGCCAGACGACCGAGCGGCAGCATGTCGGCATCCGGCCAGGCGCCGGGGCGGCGCCACGGGTTCCAGTTTTCCAGCCGCACGAACTGGGCCTCCAGCATCGGCCACTCGTCCCAGAAGTCGTCGCTGATACGCCACATCTGCGCATATTTGCGGACATGCTCCCCCCGGATGACCGGGGTCTCGCCTGGCGAGAGGCTAAGCATCATTGGCCGGCCCGAGTTTACGATCGCCTTGTGCGCGGCCTCGATCTCGGCGGCGTGCGCATCATAGGGCCGGCTCATGTCATCCATCTTGATGAAGTCGACGCCCCACGATGCGTAGAGCGCAAACACGCTGTCATAATAAGCCTGCGCGCCCGGCTTCGTCATATCGACACCATACATGTCCGGGTTCCAGGAGCAGACGCTGCTCTTGTCGGCGATGTCGGCGGCCCGATAGCGTGTGCCGAGAACCGGAAGGTTGCGCTCCACAGCAAGGCGCGGAATGCCGCGCATCAGGTGAATGCCGAATTTGAGCCCCATAGCGTGTACGTCCGCCGCGAGCGGCGCAAATCCTCTGTCACCTGCGCTCGAAGGAAAACGATTAGGCGCCGGAATAAGCCGGCCATATCCGTCCATTGCCGGCACCGGCTTGGCGTTGTAATTGTAGCTGGATGCCTCCGGCTCGTACCACTGAATATCGACCGTGAAGATGTCATAGCCGAAAGGCAGCAGCTTCTCCGCCATGATCTTCGCGGTTTCCCGCGCCTGTTCCTCGGTGATCGTGGTGGCGAAACTGTTCCAGCTGTTCCAACCCATGGGCGGCGTCGGGGCGAGCACGCCATTCGTGCTGTCCTTTCGGGCTGCGACACCAGCACTTTCCACCATCATGGCGGTCGTGGCAGCGATCATGGCTCCAGTGAGCATCTCGCGACGATTGGCTTTCATTTCCACTCTTCTCCCTGTGCGTCGTCTCGCACGTTCTCAATTCGCATTGCCCATAGATTGAGTTGATCGGGCCAACCCTCTGACCATCAATATCGCTGGAATGGACGTATCAGATAACTGGCCAAGCCCTAGCGCGACCTTTTGCACATGAGAACCGCTCTTGGCACAAGAGCGTCCCACGTGGGCAAATGCCCCCCGACTTGCGAAAAAATTCGCCTTGAAACGCTCGCAATTCTGCAACTCGTCGCAAAACAGTGTTCAGATTGGAACAGTCGGCTCAAATCAACCTTAACGCCCTCGAAAGCATTCGATCTTTCTGTTAGGCACCTCTGACTAGGTCAACAGCTTGTGGGTTCAAAGTGAAGATCAGACTTTTCCAGAGTCGACGCGATCGCAAGAGCTTGAAGCGGCGGAGTGCCACTTTCGGCCCTGTCGTCGCAGGCTTTCTCGTCGTGATGCTCGTTGGCGAAGTCGCCATCGGTGACAAGGGCATCAGCGCCATCGCTGCTGCGGTCCGCGATCCCGCGTCGCTGTTTTCCGAACGCTCGCCAGGTGTTCGCGCACCCGGCGCGAAGTTCCAGACGAAACCCGGTCATGTTCCAAGCGCTTACAGCGCGTTTGCCGATCCTGCGCGCCCACCTGTTCCGCCTGCGGCAGGGACGAGCGAGCCAGAACCCAGCGCCTTCGCGGCTATGACACCGGAAACGCCTGCGGAGACTATACCCGTTCCCGTACCTTTTAGCGAAGCTCTCCCGCCCCCAGGCATCCCCGGACCGTTCTTCGCTCCGCCTTCCAATCCGTTCATTCCCCCTGTGGGTATCCCCGGTGGCGGTGGCGGCGGAACCGATCCCGATCCCACCACTCCGACGACTCCGACCGATCCCACCAACCCGCCAGTCACGCCTCCTACCGGAGCGGTGCCTGAACCGGCGACCTGGGCAATGCTCGTCCTCGGCTTCTTTTCGGTCGGCTCGATCATGCGGCGTCAAAGGCGGCTTCAGTCCGCTGCTCTCGCGTTGGGAACTAGCGCGCGCTAAAGCGCCGGGATGCGAATCGTCCTATTGTTCGTCGCGGGCTGCGCCGTCGCTCTGGCGGTTCTGGTAATCGCGCCTTGGGCACGCAAGCCGACCCTCTCCGCGCGCGAAGAGCTCGCCATCATGGCTAAAAGCGAGGGGACGGGCGGGCGCATCGTTTATCCTAAAGGCAGCACCCTCTCCGTTGACCTACCCGATGGCAAGCAGGAGCGGGTCAGCAGCGTCCTCAACGTCTCGTACCAAATGAAGTTCGGCAGCTATGTGTGGGACGACAAGGGCGTGGCACCCGGACCACTCTGGATCCGCATCGATCTGGGCAAGCAGCTTCTGTCGGTCTTCCGCGGTCCCAATGAGATCGGATCCACCGTGATCCTCTATGGCACGGATGGGAAACCGACACCGGTCGGCACATTCACCATCAAATCCAAGTCCGCGGATTATCACTCGCGGACTTATGATGCGCCGATGCCGTTCACCCTTCGCCTCACGGACGACGGCGTCGCAGTTCATGGCAGCGAGGTCCGCAATGGCTCGGCCACCCATGGCTGCATTGGTGTGCCGATCGAGTTCGCCAAGCTGCTTTTCGCGCAGGCGAAAAATGGTGATCCGGTTTATATCTTGCCCGCGCCGCCGGGATCGGACGGGACTCAGCCCGACGCGCCGGCTACCGACGTGCAAGCGGCGGCAGCGATTTAGAGCCAGCAAGCAACGATCGGCCAGAGAAGCCGCCCAGTCCGGGATCGACTCACCATAGATGTTTCGTTAGGAGCCCGCGGTGTCGACACGCAATATGCCTGCGGCAAATTGTAGTCGACGCAGCGTACCCCGTTTCCTTTCCATATTACCGCGTCGTCTGGAAACGGGTTCGGGCTCTTTCGGGACGTTCTAAGCGCTTGACACCGGCATATGTCCGTGATGTTAGCGCTATCAGCCTCAAGAGCCGGATGGAGTCTAACTGGCCACCTGAGAGGGGATGAATGAACATGGATCTGAGCGATATTCTTCCGGAAGATTGGGCAAACGGCCGCTTCATTGGTCGGGTCGCATCCCCGGAGGGGCCGACGCCGGTCCTGCTCGCAGGCGGGGTCCTTTACGATCTTACCCCCGTTGCCGCTACGGTTTCCTCAGCCATTGAGCGCCGCGCATTCGCGCCCACAGACGCAGTTATTGCGACCCTGGACCAAGACGCTCCGGCGCTGCCCGAGGGCTTCGACCTTCTCAGCCCTGTCGATCTCCAGTGCATCAAGGCTGCTGGCGTCACCTTCGCGGTTTCCGCGATTGAGCGTGTGATCGAGGAGCGTGCGCGCGGTGACGCGAGCAAGGCTGCGGAACTGCGCGCTGGCATCGAGGCCCGCGTCGGCGCCGGCATCCGCTCGGTCGTTCCCGGCTCGGACGAGGCTGCGGCCCTGAAGGCGGTACTTATCGACGACGGCCTCTGGTCCCAATATCTCGAAGTGGCGATCGGCCCGGATGCGGAGGTTTTCACCAAGTCTCCGGTTCTTTCGACGGTCGGCACTGGCGCACCGATTGGCGTGCGCTCGGACTCCTCGTGGAACAACCCGGAGCCGGAAGTCGTCCTTGCGGCGGACAGCCACGGCGAAGTCGTTGGCGCGACGCTCGGCAACGATGTCAATCTCCGCGATTTCGAGGGGCGCTCCGCCCTGCTGCTGAGCAAGGCGAAAGACAACACTGCCTCCTGCTCTATCGGCCCGTTCATCCGTCTGTTCGATGACAGCTTCACGATTGACGACGTGCGATCGGCCACGGTCGAGCTCACCATTGAGGGCGACGACGGCTATCGCCTCGAGGGCCTCAACCGCATGAGCGAGATCAGCCGCGATCCGCTCGATCTGGTCGCCCAGTCGATGTCTGAACATCATTATCCGGACGGCTTCGTCCTCTTCTGCGGCACACTCTTCGCGCCGACTCAGGACCGCGACGTTCCCGGTGGCGGCTTCACCCACAAGCAGGGCGATATTGTGAGCATTTCCGCTCCCAAGCTCGGCACGCTGGTGAACCGTGTCACCACCTCGCGCGAAGCGCCGCCATGGACGATGGGCATCGCAGCGCTCATGCGCAATCTGGCCCAGCGCGGCCTCGCCGGTAAGATCTAACCATGGCGCGAGCCGCCCTTTCCCCTCTTTTTCTTTCCACCCTTTCAGGAGACTCGGCACGTGCCGCATGAGCAGGTCATCGCGCAGGATGTACGCGCCCGTTATCCGAGTCTCCTCGACAAGCGCGTGGTGGTGACAGGGGGCGGATCGGGTATCGGTGCTGGCCTTGTTGCGGGCTTCGTCGCTCAGGGTGCAAGGGTCGCTTTCGTCGATATTCTCGATCGCGAGTCTGAACGACTTGTCGAAGGTGTTCACGACGGCGCCCGGCATGACGCACGCTTCATCCATTGCGGCCTGACCGACGTTGCGGCGCTCGAAAGCGCGATGCAGACGATAACGCAGGATATGGGCGGCATCGACATTCTGGTGAACAACGCCGCCAATGACGATCGTCACGGAATCGAGGAAGTGACTCTCGATTATTGGGAAGACCGGATGGCGGTGAATCTGCGCCACCAGTTCTTCGCGGCGCGTGCCGTCATTCCCGCGATGAAGAGCCAGGGCAAGGGCGCGATCGTCAATCTTGGGTCGATCAGCTGGCATCTTGGCCTGGAGGATCTCGCGATCTACCAGATCGCAAAAGCCGGCATTGAGGGCATGACCCGTGCGCTTGCCCGTGAGCTCGGTCCTCATGGAATTCGCGTGAACACCGTGGTGCCCGGCAACGTCCAGACACCGCGCCAGATGAAATGGTACACGCCCGAAGGCGAGCGCGAGATTGTTGACGCGCAGTGCCTCAAGGGGCGCATTCAGCCTGAGGACGTCGCCGCGCTCGTGCTGTTCCTCGCATCGGATGATGCCCGCATGTGCACAGCGCATAATTACTGGGTGGACGCAGGCTGGCGCTGATGGCGCGCGCTGTCTCCTGCGTCGCCGAGACCGGCTGCACTCTGGGCGAGGGTCCCGTCTGGGACAATGCCCGGCAATGCCTCTGGTTTGTAGATATCAAGCAGGAGCAGCTTCTGCATCTTGATCCGGCGAGCAACGCGATCACGCGATATGCGGCGCCTGGGCAGATTGGCTGGGTCATCCCCGCGGCCGACGGCCGGCTGGTCGCAGGTCTGCAAAACGGGCTGTACTGGTTCGACCCAGAGCGTGGCCGCTTCTCGTTCTGGATGGAAGTACCCGGCGAGCCGGCGACCAACCGCCTCAACGATGCCTGCTCGGACGACGAGGGCCGGATCTGGTTCGGCTCGATGGATGATGGCGAGGACGCTGTCAGCGGCAAATTCTATGTGCTGGAGCGCGGCACCATCGTTCCGCGTGGCCCGGCACCGATCAGCATCACCAATGGCCCGGCTGTCGCCGCAGCACGCGGACGCATCTACTTCACGGACACGCTCGGCGGCACCATAGCCGTCGCCGATCTGGACCGGAGCGGCGCGGTCGGAGAGGCCCGCCTGTTCGCAACGATCCCGGAAGCGGAAGGCTATCCCGATGGTCCGGTCGCGGATAGCGAGGGTTGCATCTGGACCGGCGTGTGGGCTGGAGATGG
>PJTZ01000310.1_pt1 | contig 13294 bp, 10 predicted proteins | sample 1512131 | NCBI WGS metagenome assembly PJTZ01 (sample SAMN08177679, study PRJNA422409) | Soil metagenome, whole genome shotgun sequencing project. | reverse complement strand
CTGTCGCTTCCAGCACACGCGCGAAGAGCAGCCGCGCCTTCGCCACCGCATCGGGGCCATAATCCTCCCCCAGCGCCATAAGGTCGATGGCGACCTCCGCGCCACTTGCCCGCACCCACCGGGCGAGCCGCTCGTGCACGCGCTCGGCCATCTCGGCCGCGCCCGCCTTGGTGAATGTCAGGCACAGGATGCGCTCAGGCGCCACGCCGGCGAGCAGGAGGCGCAGCACACGGGCGGTCAGCACATGGGTCTTGCCCGTGCCAGCCGATGCGCTCAGCCACACATGCGCGCCGGGCCGCGATGCGCGCGCTTGCTCGTCCTTGAGCGGCAGGAAGGCCTTGGCCTCAGCCATCGGCGCCCTCCGCCCCGCCGTCATCGCGGGCATACCACTCATCCAGCCGCATGAGCTGGTCGTAGTCGGTATAAACCGGCGCGTCCGCATGAGGGCGCGCCGTAAAAGGCTCCTCGCCGGTCAGCCAGCGCGCCGCCGCCTCGTCGAAAAAGTCCGCGATCATCGGGAGTATGGCTTCGGCGGCGATCTTCCCCCGACCGCCGCCGGGCTGCGCGATCGTCCGGCGCACGCCGATGCCACCCTTCTCCTTACGGCTCATGGCCCAATATTCGTAGGTCGAGACGGTTCTCCCCTCCTGCACCTGCGGGAATCCCCCTTCCCGCGCGATCAGGCCGAGCAGCCCGAGTTGCAGCGCGAAGCCGGCCTCGGTCTGCTTCACTGATGGCGCGTGGCCGCTCTTATAGTCCACGATTGCGAGGCTACCGTCTGCGTGCGCGTCCACCCGGTCGGGCTTGCCGCGCAGCTTCACGCCGCCACGCATGATATGACCCCACTCCTCACCGAAAAGGATCGTCCGCCCTTCCTGCGCCTCTCGGGCGACCTCGCTCGCCACCCATTCCAGCCCGGCAAGCAGGCGCGGCTGCCACAGGGCCTTGAGTAGCGGATGTGCGGCCGCGTTGCCGACCATCTCGGTCGCAAGTGCACGCAGTCGCTCGGGACCGGGCGCGCCTTCGCGCATCCAGCGCTCCAGCACGGCGTGTGCTCGCGTGCCGCGCCAGGCTGGCCCCGGCTCCGCATCGACCGGCTCCAGGCGCGGCAGGCGCAGGATCTTCGCTGCGTAGAACGCATAAGGGTCTGCGCGTAGCCTATCCAGGTCCGTCACGGCGATATCACGGGGGCGGCTGTTCTTTGGCGGCATTGGCGCGGGCGGACGGACGCGCGGGACCGGCGGAGGACGGTCGATCAACCGAGCAAGGCCAATAAGCGCACGGTCTTCCCGCCAGGCATCGCCAGCCATGGCCCGCAGGCGGAGCCAGAAGCGGGATGCAACCGTCGGCGCGGAGAGATCGCGCCGCGCCCGTGTCAGCAGCACGCGCGGCGCTCCCAGCCCGTTGGCGAAGTCCTGCGCTGCCACGCCGATACGCTGTTCCAGACTGGGCAGATCCAGGGCAGTGCGAACGCTCGGCGCAAGCCATGGGTCCGGCTCCGGCAGCGCGGGCCAAGTCCCCTCGTTGAGCCCGGCCAGGATCATGAGGTCCGCCTGCGTCAGCCGTGCCTCGATGAGGCCGAGGATGGCAATGCGCGGATGTCCCCCCTGAGGCGGACGCACCGCCATACCACCAAGGGTCTGCCCCAATATGGATGCCATACTCGCGGCATCTACCAGCACGGGACCCAGAGGCGCGGCATCCGCCAGCGCGCCTATCGCCTCGGCGGCAGCATGGCCCTGGTGGCCCGCCCAGACGCGCTCCCCTGTCAGCGCCGACGCGACCGTTCGGAGCGCCTCTAGATTCGCGCTCAGCGTTGCAGTACCGGTTCCTACCGCCTCAAGCGGTGCCAGCTCTTCGGCGAGCGGACCCCACCAGTCGCGAATAGCGGCACGCTCGGCCCGGAGTGGTCCCTCCGGTGCCTCGACCAGCGCGGTGATCGCGCTTAGCCCCGGCGCTGGTCGCGGCCCCCGCAGAACCAGATCAAGCCGGCGCACCTGTTCCAGCCATTCGAGGCGCCCCTCACCGGCGCGAACCAGCGGGTGCTTGAGCAGAGCGAGCAAGCTCACCGGCGCAAAACGATCGACGATCACGCCTGCCAGTCCCATCAGCAGAGTGCCGGGCGGCAGATGCGAGAGCGGCTGGCCAGCACTGTCATCCGCGTCGATGCCCCAGCGCTTCAGGTGCGCCGCCACGCGGGTGGCGAGTCCTCTATCAGGCGTAACTAACGCCGCCGTCCGTTCCGGCGTTTCCAGCGCCTCGCGCAGGCGGATGGCAATGGCCTGCGCCTCTTCCGCCGGCGTCATTGCTTCGATGGCAGTTACGCCCGCCAGCGATCTCTGGTCCGCCTTCAGCCCTTGCCATCGGCCGGTGAGCATAGGCGGCAGCATGGCGTTGCTGATTGCGCGGCCGCGCGGCTTGCGAGAGTCATGCTCGCCGCCCCAACGCCAGGTCGCCACCTCGTCCGGATGAACCCCCATGCGGTCGAGCATCCGGCGCAGCACATATTGCGGATGAGTCGGCGAGGATGGCGCGCGGCTGCCGTCCGCTCGCTCCGCCGGACCGACGCCGCCAATGGCCTGCCACTCCTCGGAGCGCAGGTCCTTGTCGAGATCGGCAAGCACCACGCTACCTTGCGGCATATGGGAGACGACGCGCATCAGATCGACAATGGCCGGCGCTGTCGTGGCAATGCCCGCTGCCACCACGAACCGGTCGGGCGGCGTCTCCGTCCAGCGTCGCGCAATCCGCCCGAGCATGATGTTCCGCCGCTCCGTCATGTCGATCCGTCCGCGCGCCGCCAGCTCGGCGGGCCAGCGCTCCAGCAGCAGCGCGAAGAGCGCGAGCGCCTTCTCCCAGTGCCCGGAGAGATCGCGATGATCCGGATTATCGCGAAGCACCGCGAGATCCCGCGCGGACTTGCGCTCGATGATAAGCTGGTCGAGCGTGCGGCCAAGCGCCGCCGCCAGCCGGAAAGCCTCTCCCGTCTCAACCGGGTGCGCGGCGCGGGCGCGTTCCTGCTGGATAAGCCGGGCAAGGATCATCTGACGCTCCATGGGCGCGATCGCCGGCGGCAGATCGTCCCCCGTGCCGATCGGTTCCAGTGCGCTACCCAGCGTTTCGGAAAGCTCCGGGTCGCCGAGCGCCACCAGCCGGGGAAGCAACAGGCCTCCCTCCGCCCGCCGGACGAAAGCGTCGCGCACGGCTCGCACCGCCCGATTGTTCGGCAGCAGCACGATGCCTCTTGCGAGCGTTAAGCCATCGTCCTTGCGCCCGCCATGGAGAGCGAGAAGGCCCTTCGCCAGCGCATCGGCAAAGGCGCGATGCGCGGGTATGGTATAGATTGCCGGGTGCGCGTCAGCCACCAGCGATCCCGGCCTCCACGATCGGTATTGCCGCTGGCGTTCCCACGTCGAACCAGAGCCCGGTATGGACGAGGCCATAGGCCCGCCCCGCGTTAATGGCCCGGTCCCAGAATATATTGGTCGAAAAGGCGTCGGCTGGCGGATTGGTGATCAGACGGGGCGCAATGATTTGGACCCCCGTGAAAACGAAGGGCGCCACGCGGCCGGCCTTTCGACGAGAGAGCCGCCCAAGTGCGTCCATATGGAAATCGCCAGGGCCACTATGCCCCGCCGCACGCGCGTGCGGCACCATCAGGAGCAATGCGTCCATCTCGGCGTCGTCCCAGCGCCGGGCAAGCGCGGAGATCGCATTGGTGGGCCCATCGATCCACAGATTGTCGCTGTTGGCGCAGAGGAACGGCTTGTCGCCCAGCAGCGGCAAGGCGTGGACCACTCCACCGCCTGTCTCCAGCAGCGCCGCGCGCTCATCGGAGATGACATATTCACATCCGGTTTCCCGCGCTCGTCCGGCCAGATGCGCCTCGATCGCATCGGCCAGATAATGGACGTTCACGATAATACGCTTTATGCCCGCGCTCTCGATCCGGTCGAGCGCGTGGTCGATGAGGGCCTGTCCGGCCACCTTCACCAGTGGCTTTGGCCGGGTCGCGGTTAGCGGGCGCATCCGCTTTCCAAGGCCCGCCGCCATCAGCATCGCAGTGTCGATCACAGTGCTCACGGGCGGGGTTCTGGCTTTAGTACGCCGCGCAATTCATGCGGTATGTTTGCTTCAAACCACTCATTCACCGGTTCCAGCGCAGGATGGGCAAGGTCGCGATGAAGCAGACCCCACATGCGGGGCAGATAGTCGAGATAGCGTGGCTTCCCGTCGCGCTGGCATAGCCGTGTGAAGATGCCGATGATCTTTGCATTTCTTTGTGCGCCGAGCACGGCATAGGCCGCATCGAAATCGGGCGAGACGGGCGCCACGCTCTTGTAATGCGCCAGCATCGTTGCCTCGGTCATGATCGACACGTCGCGGCGGGCATCCTGCAGCAGAGAGACCAGATCATAAGCGGGATGGCCGGCAAGGGCGTCCTGAAAGTCGAGCAGGCCCAGGCCATGGCTGCGCTCTATGTCGGGGAGCAGCATGATGTTCTCGGCATGATAGTCCCTCAGGACCGTCACCGGCGGCGCGGCATCATTCTCCACGACCGGCAGGACTGCTTCCCACGCCTCGACATAGCCGATCATATTTACGTCCAGATCTGCAGCCGGGCAGAACCACTCTGGAAGCAGATTCACCTCGCGAAGATACACCTCGCGGTCATAGCGCGGGACATCGCATGGCGGCAGCTTGTGGATTTCGGCCAGCACGTCCACGGCACGGCGATAAATGCCGTGCTCGTCCTGCGGCGAATGGTCGAGATGGTCTCGCACCCGCTCGTCGCCGAAGTCTTCCAGCAGAACAAGACCCCGGTCCAGATCTCGCGCCAGAATCTCGGGCGCTGCAAAGCCATGAGCGGTGAGCCATTCGCCTACTGCGATGAACGAGCGCGGGTCTTCGTGGGGCGGCGGCGCATCCATCAGCACGGCTTGCCGGTTCCCATCCGTCACCCGGAAATACCGACGGAAAGAGGCGTCGCCCGCCAGCGGTGCAATCCGCGCCCCTTCCCATCCGGCGGAAGTGAGGAAGGGCGGCGCGCTCGGGGGCGGCGTCATATCGGTAGCTGTTGCCATCGCTGTTCCCAAGCGTCCGGCACACGAGCTGTCAAGCCGCGACCGCCGGTCGGTTCGGGTGTCAGGCTCAGGTGGAGCGCAAAGGCCGTCAGCGCCGTACCGCCATGCTCCGGCCATTCCACCAGAACCGCTCCGTCGGATAGCCAGTCCGAGAGGCCCAGTTCCTCAACCTCTTCCGGGAAGTCGATCCGATAGAGATCGACATGGGCAACAGGCAGGCGCAGTTCGGGCGGCTCATAGCCTTGCAGGATCGCGAAGGTTGGGCTCGGCGCCTCGCCCGCATAGCCAAGGCCACGTAGAATGCCCCGCGCCAACGTGGTTTTGCCTGCCCCCAGCCCACCGGAGAGGGCAATCATGTCGCCCGCGCCAACGCATTGCGCCAAAGCCTCGCCAAAAGCCTCGAGGCTCCCTGCATCAGCGAAGGACATCCGCCCTTCATTCACGGGGCAGCTCGATGGTTACGGCCGTACCCTGCCCTGGTTCGGAGACGAGGCTGACGGTGCCGCCATGCGCCTCGATGAACTGCCGGACGAGCGGCAGCCCCAACCCCGCCGTCTCGCCTCCCGCACCCCGGCCCAGCCGGGCGAAGCTGTCGAACAGGCGCGCCTGCAGCTTGTTCTCGATCCCCGGCCCATTGTCGGAGATGACGATCCGAGCCGACTTGATCGTGCCGTCACCATGAACGAGCACGCGTCCGTTCCGGCCGACGAAGCGTACCGCATTGTCTACGAGATGATCCACTGCCTGCCGGATCCGCCGCTCGTCCCCGGTCACAATGCCGGTGCTCGGGGAGATCGACTCGACGATCGTCACGTCCCCTTCCGCCGCTATGGACTCGAAACCGCCAGCCGCCCCGTGCAGCACTGCGGCGAGATCCACAGGGCGGCGCTCGATCGGCAAGCCGCCCGCCGCGCCCTGCGTGAGGTCGAGCACATTGTCGATCAGCCCGGCAAGCCGATCAGTGCTTTGTATTATCGCGTCCAGATATTCTTTCGCCGTCTCGCCGAGCTCCCCCGCATAGCCAGACTGCATCATCTCTGCGAAGCCAGCTATGGAGGTCAGGGGTGTGCGAAGCTCATAGCTCATGTTGGAGACAAAGGCCGACTTCACGCGGTCGGCTTCTTCCAGCGCCTCATTTCGGTCGCGCAGCGCCTGCTCGATCCGGCGGCTGTCGGATATATCCAACATCAGGAACAGGGCGTTTCCGTCCGGGAGCGGGATCGCCGCGAACTCGAAATAACGCCCGTCCGCGAAAGCAATGCGCCCGCCCCGTTGCCGCCGGTCCACCGTCGCGGCGCGGATCAGCTGGTGGACAAGGCCGGACTGTTCCGGTCGCGCAAGCCGGGGCGCGAGACTCTGCATCAGCTCGTCCACGCGCGGGTGCTGTGCGAGGACCAGCTCCTGCGCCTGCCAGATCTGGCGGAAGCGGCTGTTCCACATGTGAAGCCGCCCGTCCGCCGCGAACACGGCGATCGCCTCGAAGAGATTGTCGAGCGTCGCGGTCCGCACGCGCAGCAGCGTGTCCCGCGCGGAGGATAGCTGGACCTGTTCCGTCCTGTCCTCAAAGATGAGCAGCAGGCCGCCGTCGGGCAACGGCTGGGCATAGACGCGCAGATGCACGCCATCGCGAAGCAGCCAGTTCTCTTCCACGGCGTGGGGCGAGGTGAACCACTGGCGGCGCTCCTCGCGCCATGCCTGGAAATCGGGGGTATGAGGAACCGCGCCCGATTCCCGCATCGCGTTCAGCACACGATTAAATTCTGTGTCGGAGAGCACAGCATCATGCTTGAGGCCGAAAATGCTTATGAAGGGCTGGTTGCAGAACCTGAGCCGCTGATCCGCACCGAACTGCGCGACGCCCGCCGAAAGCCTGTCGAGCATGTCACGGTGCGCCTGCGCCGTGTGCCGAAGTTCCGCCCGCGCTTCTTCCAGCTCGTGCATATCGATCGCATAGCCCGCCACCCCCACGGCACCTAGCGGCACATCGACCACGCGCATCAGCCGTCGTTTGCCATCGACCGTGACCGGAACCATCCGCGCGGCCGCCTCGCCCACTTTTCCGGCAGCAGTCGCAGCTGCGGCCGGCGTCACGCCGTCCATCGTCTCGATCAACTCGATCCCTTGCGAGACGACATCGTCGGCCGATGGCGCATCGACCGCCCGCACATAAGCGGTGTTGACAAGGCTCAGTCCCCCGTCCGGCGCCCGGTGCCAGATCGGCATCGGCGCAGCCTCGATAACGCCGGAGAGCGCCTCCAGCGCCGCACGATAGCGCGCGCCTTGATCCTGCAGATCCTCGATCATGGACTGGCTCTCGGTCATGTCGAAAATCCAGAGAACGATCGCCCCCGGCCCGGAAAGGTCCGAGCCCGCAGGTTGTCCACGCACGAGCATCGACCGACTGGATCCGAGAGCGCGCACTGAGATCGCGAAGCTCTTGCTACCCCGCTGCGCGGCCTTGATCTCGGCAGCCAGCGCACGCGCGCGGTCAGGCTCCAGTCCACCATCCTCCCCGGTCAATTCGGAAACGAAGCCGGGCAGCGTATCGCGCCCAAGCCAGCTTGCAAGCCGGTCCGGCGCTTCGATGCGCCCGTCGGGGAGAACGATTATTGGAATGGCGGGCGCGGACTGCAGGAGGTCGGACAGCCTCTCAGATTGCAAGCGTGCATGGCCTGCGGACCGCCGCATGGCGAGACCGCTCCAGAGAACACATAACGCCACGGCCAGCCACAGCGCCAGCGCCGCTCCCAGCAGTGCCATCATGAAGGGCGAAAGCGCGATCACGACGGTCGATTACGGTCGATTGAGATTTGGCACAAGCGCCCGCGACACCAAGAGGAGAGCCGCAGCGCATCTTGGTGGTCAAACATGCGCAGGGCGAGCAACGAGGCAAAGCAAGTGATCGTCATTCCCACTTCGGAACAGGGTTTATCGTAACGCTAGTGAAAGAGGTAGCACTTGGCTATCGTAGCTGATGAACAGGGTCGCCAGAATCATGCGCTCGGGGATAAAGACTGTAATCTTCATACTGGTGCTGTGCGCATTTCGATGCCCAGCGGATGCTGCTGAGCCGCCTTTCTCAAGTCGCACCGCCACTCCGCCCCCCCCGGGAACGGAAGCCTCGTCGCGCGCGGTCGCTCTCATGGTCGGCCGCATCGCCAGCTTCACGCGCTGGCCGCAGAATCTCGGCCGTTTGCTGGTTTGCGTGGTGGGGCCAGCGCGATTTGCGGGTGCCATCGCGCAGAGTGGGGAGACCGCACGCCGGCCTGTCACGGTGCGCTCGCTCACGACACCCAATCCATCCACGCTCGATGGATGTAATATCGTGTATCTAGGCTCGGTCTATATGAATTCTCTCGCGCCGGGCCAGCTTTTGCGCGTTCTGTCTCTGCTGCGCGAACAAGCTGTATTGTCCATTGCCGAGGTGGACCCCGCGTGCCGATCGGGCGCCATGTTCTGCCTTCAGGTCGCGCCTGACCGGCTATCGTTCCTGCTCAATGTCGATGCAATCGCGCGCAGCCCATTGCGGGTCGATCCCCGCGTGCTCCGGCTGGCCCAGTTCAATGGGGTAGAGCCATGAGCAGCGCCCGTCGTTCGCTCTCGCTTCGCCATGTTCTGGCGATGGTCCATATGCGGGTCACGCTGTTCGCGATCAGCATGGCGATCATCACCATTTCGCTCATCGGTTTCGCGACGATCCTCCGCTACGCCGAGCAAAATCAGGATCTGGTAGCCGAAACCGCCTCTTATGTCGCCGCGCCGGCCATTGTCTTCCGCGATCCCGCTGTCACGCAGGCGATTATCGCGCCCCTGCTGAGCCGCCGGGGTGTCGCGCGGATCGACGTACTGGTCGATGGCAAGCCTTTTGCCTCCGCTAATGATCCGCGCCGCGCGCCGTCTAACTTCTTCGAGCGGCAGCTTGCGCGCTATTTCTTCCTGCATCCGCACATCCGTCTCATCGAGCATCAAGGGCAGATCATTGGCGAGATACAGGTGTTCATCGATGTCGAGGAGATCGCGGACTATGTCCTCACCGCTCTTGCCGGAGGGCTCAGTTGCCTCCTGCTCACCGCGATCGCCACAGCCCTGCTCGCGCGTCGGCTGAGCGCGAATGTCGTTCAGCCGTTAGAAGCGATCAGCCAGGTGGCGCATCGGGTTCGATCTGAGCGATGTTTCGATTTGCGTGCACCGTCCGCCTCCATCCACGAGATCGATGCGCTGGGCGCCGACTTCAATTCCCTGATTGCCGAGATGGAGCGCTGGGACACGCGGCTGCGGACCGAAAACGAGGAACTGAGCCATCGCGCCACGCATGATAGTCTGACTCAGCTTCCGAACCGACGAGCATTCGAGTGGCGACTCGGCTCCGCAATTGCGGAGGCGGGGCGTGCGAACCAAACGTTCGCCGTGATGTTCATCGACGGCGATCACTTCAAGAATATCAACGATCAGCTCGGCCATCGCAGCGGCGATGCAGTTCTCATGAGCATTGCTGATCGTCTGGCACGCTCGATCCGGCCGGAGGACACGGCAGCGCGGCTCGGCGGGGACGAGTTCGCTGTCATTCTCGTGCCGCCCACAAGTGGCGAGGGCGTGGACCGGGTGCTTGAGGATATCAAGACCCGGATGAGCGAGCCGGTCTGCTTGCCGGATGGCAACCGGATCACCATCAGTGTCTCCGTGGGTGTTGCGATCTTCCCACAGGATGGAAGGAACAGCACCGAGCTTCTCGCCAGGGCAGACGCTGCGATGTACGCTTATAAATCAAGAACAAGGCAGATCGGGAAGCAGGGACGACGATGAAATTCGCAGGTCTGAATGCCGCAGCGATCTCATTATCGCTGATGGCGGCTGCATGCGCCACCACGCCTAGGCCGGCACCGCTCTTCACGCCGCAGCAGGAGGCTGTTCTGCGCGCCAACCGCTTCGTGCCCACGGAAAGAGGCTGGGAATTTTCGGCGAACGACAAGCTGCTGTTCGCCTTCGACGACAGTAAACTGAAAGTGGATCAGATCCCTGTCATTCAGGCCATCGCCGGCAGGCTCGACGCAGTCGCCATCATGCATGCCACGATCGAGGGCCATACCGATGCCACTGGCGCGGCTGCCTATAACCATCAGCTTTCCGTCCGCCGCGCGGGAGCAGTGGCGGAAGCGTTCATCTCGGGTGGGTTTAACCGCGAGGGGATAAAAGTGGAGGGTCTCGGCTCACGCTATCCGATCGAATCCAATGACACGCGTGAGGGCCGGGAGGAAAACCGGCGTGTGGTCATCCTCATAACAACGCCCTAAGAGCGCAACGTACAATAGTCGCTCGGCCTGCTTCAGCACAAATTTGATCTCGTCAATGCATCAAAGGGCAGTCTCCCGGTTCGCTCCCGGAAAACTGCCCCTCAAAGAGTGCTGACCGGCGCCGATCGGCGCCGGTTATCCCGAGCCCTCAGTAGCGATAATGGTCCGGCTTGAACGGCCCCTGCGGCGTCACGCCGATATAAGCGGCCTGCTTCTCGGTCAGCTTGGAGAGCTTCACGCCCAGCTTATCGAGATGGAGTGCCGCGACCTTCTCGTCGAGATGCTTGGGCAGAACATAAACGTCGTTCTTGTAGTTCTCGCTCTTGGTCCACAGCTCGATCTGCGCCAGCACCTGATTGGTGAAGCTGGACGACATAACGAAGCTGGGATGACCAGTCGCGCACCCCAGGTTCACCAGACGGCCCTTGGCGAGCATGATGATCTTCTTGCCATCGGGGAACTCGACCTCGTCGACCTGCGGCTTGATTTCGGTCCACTTCATGTTGCTGAGCGCCGCGATCTGGATCTCGCTGTCGAAGTGGCCGATGTTGCATACGATCGCCATGTTCTTCATCGCGCGCATGTGCTCGAGCGTGATGATGTCTTCATTGCCGGTAGCGGTCACGAAGATGTCGGCACGAGTAGCCGCTTCTTCCATGGTCACAACTTCATAGCCTTCCATCGCCGCCTGCAGTGCGCAGATCGGGTCGATCTCGGTCACGAGAACGCGGGCGCCGCCATTGCGGAGCGAGGCCGCGCTGCCCTTGCCGACATCGCCGAAGCCGGCGACGCAGGCGACCTTGCCGGCCAGCATCACGTCGGTTGCCCGGCGGATCGCGTCGACCAAGCTTTCTTTGCAGCCATAAAGATTGTCGAACTTGGACTTGGTGACGCTGTCGTTCACGTTGATCGCCGGGAAAGGCAGCTTGCCCTTCTTGGCCAGCTCATAGAGGCGGTGGACGCCCGTGGTCGTCTCTTCCGAGACGCCCTTGATCGCGGCGACGGTCTTGGTGAGATAGCCGGGACGTTCGGCAAGGAAGCGCTTCAGGGTCGCGACGAAGATCGTCTCTTCCTCGTTGGAGGGCTCGAAGAGCGCCTCGCCCGCCTCGACACGCGCGCCCCACAGCGCGAACATCGTCGCGTCGCCGCCATCGTCCAGGATCATGTTGCAGGTCGTATCCTGACCCCAATCGAAGATGCGGATCACATAGTCCCAGTATTCCTCAAGAGTTTCGCCCTTAATGGCGAACACGGGAATGCCGCGCGCGGCGATCGCGGCGGCGGCGTGGTCCTGCGTCGAGTAGATGTTGCACGTCGCCCAGCGCAGCTCAGCGCCCAGCTCGGCCAGCGTCTCGATGAGAACGGCAGTCTGGATTGTCATGTGCAGCGAGCCGGTGATGCGCGCCCCCTTGAGCGGCTTGGAGGCACCGAACTCCTGGCGAAGGGCCATAAGGCCGGGCATTTCGGTCTCGGCGATCTCGATCTCCTTGCGGCCGAAGCCCGCGAGGGAGAGATCGGCAATCACATAATCAGTGGCTTTGTCAGCAACGGCCGTGGCCATAGGGAAGCTCCTTGAACGTCTCTGGGGTGGCGACAGCCTGCAAAGCAAAAGGCCCGTCGCGGATGGGGACGGCCCTTAGCAACGCCTTCACGGCATAGCAAATATAAAGAATTCTTTATGTGCCGCTTCAGCGGCTCGGGCGAACGCCAGGACTGCGGCGCTAGCGTGTAGCACGGCGCCACCGTTGGACGCGTCCCGCGCTGCTATTCTCCCGTGGGTATAGCGGCTTGCGCGATATGGACCTGCGGAGCGCAGCGCTGTCCCGGAAGTGGCGGCTCCATGCCATTGCGCTGGGCCAGCGCGACGAGGCTTTCTCGGGTGGACGGCATTGTCGCGGCATTGCGAGCCATCATGCGCAGTTTCTCGCAATCCGTCACCGCCCCGCCATTGCCGAACTGGTTGGCCATCACCGTGCCGAAGCGGTCATAGGCGTCAAGCGCCGCACGCCCACCCATATAGCCATTCATATGCGCCCGGATCTGGTCGTTGAGGATGGTCAGAATGGTGCGATGCTGGACAACGAACGCATTGTAATCCGGTACGATATCGACGCCCTTTGCCTGGCATCTCAGCGCCGAAACCATCAACATGATGTCGAACTGGCGGACCTGCGCCGCCTCAGTCACACGGTCGTGCCAGCAGTTCTGCGCGAGTCCGATCAGCATCGCGATGCCCGCAATGCCCCGTGCGGCACGCCCCGCGACCCCTGTCCTGATTGTCATTGCCCCCCCAATTTCCCCGCTCGTCAGCCGCAACTGGCCGACGATTGGTCATGACTGGAGGAGCTGTGCTTTCGTCCTGATTTCGATGCGGCGTTAACGCGTCGTTTAACTGAATCGCCTGCGAAACCAGCTCTCGAAGTGCCGGATCGGTTCGCTGCCGTTTCGTCTAGAAAAGCTTGGAGTTTGTCTCGTTTTTGAACGAAAGACACTTATCGGGGGATGCTGTCTTGTTGTAGACATGATTGGGCGGCTAATTTCATAACATGACCGACGGCACAAAACCCCGCTGTATCGCAATCTACAATTTAAAGGGCGGGGTTGGTAAAACCACGCTGTCCGTCAATCTCGCCTGGGCTTCCGCCACGCTTTCGTCCCGCCGTACCCTGTTGTGGGATCTGGACCCGCAAGCCGGATCCAGTTGGCTTCTCAACGACGATAACGGTCGCGACAAGGCCCGCGCGGTATTTTCGCGCGATATCGATGCGGAACGGCTAATTTCCGCCACTGCCTATGATCGCCTCGACCTTCTCGCTGCCGATGCCTCCCTACGCGGACTGGACCGGCTGCTGTTCGATTTAGGCAAGCGCAAGCGCCTCCAGCGCTTGATCGAGGGACTACGTGGTCGTTATGAGCGCG